>Ga0325400_1006103_pt1 | contig 11433 bp, 7 predicted proteins | sample PopdelMetagenome_2_FD_205662 | JGI IMG/M metagenome (GOLD analysis project Ga0325400, IMG submission 205662) | Populus deltoides microbial communities from Bellville, Georgia, United States - Xylem-PdKOR-R1 | ecosystem: Host-associated > Plants > Phyllosphere > Stem > Wood/Secondary xylem...
TTTTGTGTCTAAAAAGATAGTGTAAATATCTATGTCTATAACAAAAAAGGCCTTAGTTCTCACTAAGGCCTCTTTCTGTGGAGCCGGAGGGATTCGAACCCTCGTCCAAACATGGTATAAGGTAAGCTTTCTACACGCTTAGCTCTGTTCGGTTGTCGGGAAGGGGAAGGTCAGTAGCTCACCTGTACCATCTTCCGTAGGTGCTTTATCTTGCCTGCTTAGCACACCTTAAGCAAGCCAGTTTCATCTGTCGATGCCCCGATTGCCGATCCGATGAAACGGAAAACCGGCGGGACAAAAGCTATGCTAATTCTAAATTAGGCAGCTAAGGCGTAGTTATTTTCGCCATTTGTAAGTTTGAGCGTTCAGATTAAAGCGCTAATTCACCCAACGCGCTGCATGCTTACTTACTTATCTCCATCCTGTCAATTCCGGTCGACCCCAATGTTAATAAGTGGTCACAAAGGTACAAAAACCGAACCATACTTTGCACCCGTCATACACGGTGATTAAAATATAGTTGCAAAAGTGCGGAATTGTGCGCTTGGCTTAAAAGTCGCTGAGCAAGTCCATCTTCTTTTGATTATATTCTTCCTGCGAAATCAAACCGTTATCAAACAGCATTTTTAATTTCTTTAGCTTTTCGGTTAATTCGTCGGGTTTGGCCGGCTCAGGTGCTGGTACAACAAGTGCAGGCGTGGGCACGGGTGGTGCAGCTACCGGGGCAGGGGCGGGTGCCCTGTTAGCTTCGGCTGCCTGGCTTGCCTGGTTAATAATCATGGCCTGTTTTTCTTCGCGCAGACGTTCGTTCTCTTTGCACTCCTGTGCATATTGGTAAAGCTTGCGGGCCTGTGCTTTTGGCAAGTAATCAACGCCAGTTTCGGTACCGTTTTTTGTTTTTATCGTGAATACCGCACCAATAATTTCTTCTTTGGTATTTACCTCGGCTACGTCCTTCCAAATGAAATCGACAAACTTAATAGATAAGCCCAGGTTGGCCGGTGTAAACACAAAAATGCGGCGGTTGGTTACTACCAAACAATCGGGCAGCAGGTTTACCAGCGGTTTTTTTTGGGTGGCAATATACAGGGCAGTTTCGCCTGGGGGCAAAAGTTCCTGCAAGCGGGAGTATACTTTTTCAACCGCTTTGGCATCTTGCTGATCGTTTAAAAACTTTTCAATCATCGTCAGGGGAAGTTTGTTATCCGGTATCAAAAGTAGTAATAATCCGGCAGTTGCAAGTTCCGGTATCAGGCAATCAGCAAATTACACCCGCGGATGTCCGAATTGTCGAACCTGCCCAAAAGCTCGAAAGAGCCGTCGGTATACACCTTGCCCAGATCCTGCGTGGCAATAAACGAGCAGGAGTTGATATTGGCCAGGTCAATAACGTTGACACCGCCGGTTTTGCCGGTGGCTGTGAGTGTCATTGGGTCGTTGGTATCGCGCGTAATTACTTGCATCCAGGGCGGGCAGTTAAATACTCCTTCACCTTTCGAATAAGCCTGCGATAACAGCTCCGTCATCCCATACTCGGAGTGAATGGCCTCTACACCAAAACCCCGGCGCAGTATATCGTGCAGTTCTTCGCGTATCATTTCTTTGCGGCGGCCTTTCATACCCCCGGTTTCCATCACCACCAGTTCCGGGAAATTGGTAGGATGCTGCTCGGCAAAATCGAGCAGGGCAAAGGTGACACCAATGAGCAGGGTCGGCTTTTGCGCTTCTTGCTGTTGCTGCAGCCGATGATACAAGTCGGCATAATTGTACAGATAAAAGCCGCTGTCGGCGTTGCCGGATTGTTGGATGAAATCATCGGCCATATAAACCAGCGACGAGCCGGCCCGTTCCAGGTAGGCTGGCAGCAGGGCCAGTACCGTGTATTGTGTAATGTCACCATAAAACAACCGGAACGCCTGCCGGAAGCTTTGCCGGTACCAGTTTACATCGGCAACCACATGCCGGCTGGTTACCATGCCCGTGGTGCCCGAGCTGGTAAACACAACGTCGGGTTCAGCAGCGGCACGGCTCACTACTTTATGGTTCTTAAAGAACTCGATAGGCAGAAAGGGAATTTGATTTAACTCGCTAATGCTCTCTGGGTTGATACTCAGGCCCCGCAAAAACTGCTGGTATATGGTGCAATTTCGTGCCTGATGCCGGAACACCTGTAAAGCGGCATCTTTAAACTGCCGGGGCGAACTGATCGAAAATAGCTGGTTGATATCCGGCACATGCATGGCGGCAAAGATAAGCAGCTAAAACACTTAAATCCAGTTCGGCTTAAAATGATGACAGCAGACTGAAAGTTTCCATAATCTTTATATGATTTTAATTTACAAATCAGATGCTTCGCCAACACCATTGAACTTTTTGAGCATCAGTTACGTTTATGATTAGGTAACTTGTTATTTCACAAAATCATCGCTATGAAAAAGCTTACGGCCTGTATTGCGTTCATCTGTATGTTAAGTTTGATAACCTGCAAAAAGTCGTCGAACAACAATACGCCTGATGGCACTGGTAACCTGCCTGATGCCGATGTACAAACCGCTGTGCTTACACAGCAGCTTCGTTTTCCGTGGGAGATATTGTGGGGGCCCGATAATCAGTTATGGCTCACGGAGCGCGGCGGAAGGGTAAGCCGGGTAAACCCCGCTAATGGGCAAATTAGTCCGGTTATTACTATTCCCGATGTGGTTTCACAGGGGGAGGGCGGCCTGCTCGGTATGGTGCTGCACCCTGAATTTAATGCTATGCCCGAAGTATTTGTGGCTTACAACTATCGTAAAAATAATATCTATACCGAAAAGATCGTCAGGTTTACTTACAATGGTACTACGCTGGTAAATCCAGTAATCGTGGTGGATGATATACCGGCGGCTAATAACCACAACGGTTGCCGGCTGGCTATATCGCCCGATAAAAAGCTGTACATCACCACAGGCGATGCGGCGGTGATGCCCCGCGCGCAGGATGCCACCAGCTTGGCCGGTAAAATTCTGCGTATTAATCTGGATGGCAGCATTCCAGCTGATAACCCAACGCCCGGCAGCCGGGTATGGAGCCTGGGTCACCGCAATGCACAGGGACTGGTATTTGCCAACAACCGCTTATATAGTTCGGAGCATGGCAACACTACGGACGATGAAATAAACATTATACAAAAGGGGCGCAACTTTGGCTGGCCAAATGTGGAAGGCTTTTGCAGTACCGGTAACGAACCTTCGTTTTGCAGTGCCAATAACGTGGCTGAACCTATTTACGCCTGGAGCCCGACCATTGCCCCGTCGGGTATAGATTATTATAATAATCCGGCTATTCCGCAATGGCAAAACTCGTTATTGGTGGCAGTGTTGAAAGATAGTGAATTGCTGCAAATGAAATTGAACGATGCCGGCGATAAAATAGAAGCGGTAAAAATTCTTTACAAAAATACTTATGGACGCTTGCGCGATGTTTGTATTTCGCCGGACGGTAAGGTTTATATGATTACCAGCAATGGTACGGACGATAAGATTATTGTAGTCAGCAAAAAGTAGATTGCAGCGTATGCTAGTATCTGCTTTTTGTCATGCCGAACGCATGTTGACAGCATGTTCTGGTCATATAGAGAACGTTTTGGCCTATTATTCTGCAATACGGTTGGCAGAATGATGAGGTTTTTCAAACACTCGCCTCACCAGTAATCCGGACAGTGCCGCAAAGCCGCCAACCAGGCCACCGATGAAAGCCGTTACAAACAGCAGCACCAGCCAGTGCGGTGCATGAAACAAAACGGCTACCCGGGCGGCCAGCATATGGTTGTTAGGTATACTCTTGAAAAGGGCCAACGCTACCCATACAATAAACACCGCCCCAAAACCTGACCAAAATGCACGCCCCGGCTGGCCGCCCGCATAAATAGTTGCAGCAAAAGCGATAACGGCCGCTACCCACCAGGGCAGCACATAACCCGCAGCGAAAGAAAGGATAAGGATGATAATAAATAACATAAGGTTCAATAATTACTTGCTGTTCAAAGTCAGTGTGGTTTTTATTCTGTTTGATTTTTCGGCAGCCGATTGCAGGTACAGCAACGGATTTAACCGGCCGTCTTTCCAGGTTTGCAGCATATTGGTATAATAGAAGCTGCCCGGATTGCCCGACTGCCCGCCGGGGAACACGCCATAACCCTGAACTTTTGGTCCCATTTGTACCAACATGCGCCACGATGGGCCGTTACCACCACTAATGGCATTGATAACACCGGCAGTACCGCCCGTTTCAAACGGGCCGGATCCGAATCCGTCTAAACCAGCCAGATGCTCAATCTCCGTTGGCCGAACCTTTCCCCATTGCCACGCCACGCCAGGATTGCCCTGTTTACGCCGCAGGTTATCTACCGCAGTATTAAATGCCTGGCTGATAATATCGGCACAGGTTTCACGATTGGGCGTTTGCAGGTTATCGAACCATTTAGCATCCGGGTTGGTAAGCAGCATCTTGATGGTGCGGTCGCGGGTTGGCCAGCGCAGTGTTTCGTTGGTCGTTTCGAACTCATCTTTCCAGGTAAGGTCATAGAATGCCTTCCACCAGCTGTCAAATATACTTGCCCCCTGCGATGTAGCATCATAACGTTTGTCCCATACTTTTAAAATTGCCAGGGCCTGCGTTTGGCTGGCATCCAGTTTAGAGGCATCCAGATATTTCAACAGCGTTGGTAAAACATCGCGCGCAGTGATGCTGTAATTATCGGTTTGCAGTATGCGCATACTATCAGCCGTTATTTTGGGCATAGCCTGCAGCCGGTCGTTGATGCGCCTGCCGCGATCGTAAGATCCAAATTGCCAGTTGATAAAATAAGGATAGGTGGCATCTGCCGGGTTTTGGTTGGCCGAACTGACATAACCTCTCGACGGATTTTTTACCGTTGGATTATGTTCAAATGGTATCCAGCCTTGCCAGTCGTTGCCGGGGTCGGTACCATCTAATATAAACTTACCCTGGTCTTCAAACTTTAATGGCATCTTACCATTGGGCGTTATAGCGATATCCTTACCGGCACTGGCAAACACAAAGTTTTGTGCCGGGGCCGAGTAGTAACTAAGGGCACGGCGGTAATCGCTATAGTTTTTACCACGGTTCAGCAGGTAAAAGGTACGCCACTCGTTCGATTCGTCGTGTGCTATCCAACGCAGCGCCGTACCAACCGGTACATTACCGGGAGCGCCTTTAGCTTTTTGGCCGGCGTTTTCATAAACTACCGGGCCAAAATGCGTGTAGACAACCTGCTCGTTAACACTTTGCTGTCCGCGTATGCCGATAACCTCGGTGCGGCGGGTCGTTTTGTTCCAGCGGTTATTGTACCAGTACTCGTTATAGCTGTTGTCTTTAAACTTCATCTGATACCAGTCCAGCACGTCGGCATCCACATTGGTAACGCCCCAGCTTATTTTCTGATTATAGCCAATTACAACATGGGGCGCACCAGGCAGCGAAACACCGTATACGTTAACGCCCGGCCCGTGCAACTGTATCTGGTACCAAATGGAAGGAAAGGTTAAGTGCAGATGCGGGTCGTTTGCCAGTATCGGATAACCGCTGGCTGATTTACTGCCCGACACGACCCAGTTATTACTGCCGATGCCTTCCACTTTGTTTGCAGGTTTATTATTGCTGCTCAGCATCTGCGATAAAAAGCTGGCTGAGGGTTTAGGCACTGGCAAAGGTTTAAAGTTCCACTGAGTGCCGGCAGGTATAATAGGGTCTTCCTGGAAATCATGGTCAGGAAAAAGATTCTGGGTGACTTTGCTGCCGAACTTGTTGAGCGTATTAGTCATTTCCATATCATCTGAGCCGCCCGCTAAGGTTTCTGACATCAGCTTGAGTAGAAACACACAATTAATAGGTTTCCAGTTCTCTGGTTTATAATTGAGCAGCTTAAATTCTATAGGATAGGTAGCTGGCGTCAGGCTCCGTATATAGGTATTCACGCCTTCTGTGTAAGCGTCTATAGTGAGTTTGGTTTGCGGGTCTTGCATCATTTTTTGCAAACTGTTTTCGGCGCCATAAACCATACCCATGCGGCGGTGGTAGCGGTCGGTTTCCAATGCCTTATTACCTACAACCTCGGCCAGCCTGCCGGCTGCGCTGCGGGTTTGTATATCCATCTGCCAAAGGCGGTCGGCAGCGGTAACATAGCCTTGCGCATAATACAGATCGTGTTCGTTTTTAGCGAATATATGGGGAACGCGATTTTCATCATACCGTATAATAACCTCATCGAGCAGGCCATCCAGTTTCAGGTTTTCTTCAGCAAGTATATTTTTGCTTTCCGCATTTTGCCAAAAACCCGAAACCGGGTTTAAAAAGCCGCCTATCGGTGGCAGGTCCCCAAATTTGGTTTGTAAGGCCCAAATCAGTGTAAGCGTAAGCGCTACAACAAATACAGCTTTAACAATTTTCATGTAAGGAAATGTAGTTGTGCGTGCAAGATATAAAATCATTTACAAAGGTAATTAGAAGAGGGTCCAGATGGCACAACTAAGAACCAGGATATAAGTTCTGAACAAAAAGTACTGCATTGCCATCATATACTGTTTAATGGAGCTGCAGAGCAGGGTAACGGCCTTCAGGGTTTTTAATAAGGCAGGTTAGCAGCTGCAAAAACCAAACATCCTCAAAAACGTATAGTAGCCTGTATGTCATCTGCTCACAAACACATTATTTACCAACTGCTGCCCCGGCTGTTCAGTAATACTTGTACCACCAACAAGTTCTATGGTTCTATAGAAGAGAATGGCTGCGGCAAGTTTGATGACATTACCAAAACTGCTTTGACTCGCATCCGTGAGTTGGGTGTTACGCATGTATGGTATACCGGCGTTATTGAACACGCCACCATGACGGATTACGCTGCCTATGGCATCACGCCCGATGATCCTGATGTAGTGAAAGGCCGCGCCGGCTCGCCCTACGCCATTAAAGATTATTATGATGTGAATCCCGACCTGTCTGTTGATGTAGCTAACCGCATGGCTGAATTTGAAGCTTTAATAGCGCGTACGCACGCAGAGGGTTTAAAGGTTCTGATTGATTTTGTGCCTAACCACGTAGCCCGTACGTACCACTCGGATGTAAAACCGGCAGCTGCGCGCAATTTTGGCGACGATGATGATACAACAAAGGCGTTCAGTCCGGAAAACGATTTTTATTATGTGCCCGGCGATGCACTGGTTATACCCGGCGGCTACAATCCGGGTGGTGACGAGCTGGTGAGCAACCTTAAAGACGGTCGCTTTGACGAGTATCCGGCCAAAGCCACCGGCGATAATGTGTTTGTAGCTAACCCATCCATCAATAACTGGTTTGAAACTATTAAGCTGAACTACGGAGTTGATTACTTAAATGGCGGCCGTACTCATTTTGAGCCGGTACCGCCGGTTTGGCATAAAATGCTGGCCGTTTTAAGTTTTTGGGCGGCTAAAGGCATAGACGGTTTCCGGTGCGATATGGTAGAGTATGTGCCGTTTGAGTTTTGGGCCTGGGTTATTCCGCAAATTAAGCAGCTTTACCCAAATTTGTTATTTATTGGCGAAGCTTATAATCCGCACGAGTACGCTAACTACTTATTTAAGGGGCAATTCGATTATTTATATGATAAAGTAGGCGTATACGACGCCGTTAAACGCCTTACCCGTGATGAGTATGGCGCCAGTGTTTGGGAACTTAATAAAGTATTAAACTATGATACGCCCGGTTTTGATGAGCGCATGCTGCGCTTTATGGAAAACCACGATGAGCAGCGTATAGCTTCGTCTTACTTTGCAGGTGATGCCTGGCTGGCCGTGCCTGGTATGATAGTAACAGCTACCTTAGGTACAGGGCCGGTAATGCTTTATATGGGGCAGGAAACCGGTGAACCGGCTGCCGACAGTGAAGGCTTTAGCGGTGCCGACGGGCGCACCACTATATTCGATTACTGGGGCGTGCCTCATCATCAGCGATGGGTAAACGGCGGATTGTACGACGGCGGGCAGTTAACCGAAAGCCAGCAGCAGTTGCGGGCGTTTTACAGTCGTTTACTCAATATAGCCGGCACCTGTAAAGCCATTAGTGAGGGTAAGTTTTACGAACTGATGATCGCTAACCAGCAAAGCCAGGGTTTCAGTGAAAAGGTTTATATCTACCTGCGTTACAGAGCAGAACAGCGCATACTCGTCGCTGTTAATTTTAACCGTCATGAACATTTTATCCGGCTGAAACTGCCCAACGATCTGCTGAAGGAGTTCCAACTGTCCGGCCCAGTAAAATTCACCGACCTTTTAAGCAACGTCAGCTATACGGCGGACGATATTGCCGCCGGGCTGGAAATCGCGTTGCCCGCCAAGGGCGGCGTTTTACTCGAATTTTAAACAGCCTCATCTCAAGTACTATATTATTACTTAAGTATACACACACACACACACACACACACGCACACACACTATGTCATTGCGAGGAACGAAGCAACCCCGTCGCCTTCATAAAGCGGACAGAAATTAGCGTTCATGCAATGGCTAAGCGGTTGCTTCGTTTCTAACCATGATGTAGAGAGTTGTGAAACGGTTTGTGCATTCACTGCGACAACACAGTGTGTGCGGTATGATGCTTCACTTTTCCCCTGCAATGCCATAAATTCGTATCCCAAGAATCAATAATTTATAGCCTATTTCAAAAATTTAATTTGGTTACGCTGTATCAGTCAATGATGTTTGTCAAAATACCTTTAGGCAGTTCCTTATATTCTTTATAATTTTCAGAAATTTTACTGGTGCTTTATCAGAACTGAATTTGTGTACGCGTATGGCTTAACATCTTGCAGGAGTATATAATTGCCGATTGCTACTTGCGTGTATGAAGTCAACATCAACTAATTAAATTGAAATGGAAGAAAATATACCAGCTGCCGAACCTGAAGATGAACAAACGCTGGTGTCGCCGGCTGTTAAATTGATAGAGCAGGAAGAAGAAGTTTTTCAGCACGTTAATAATCCGGTTGCCAATTTAAAGCCGATTGTAAAAAAATATTTGGGTTCACCCGGTCGTGTGCAGCAACGGGGCAGCCAGTTTTTTTTCAGTGATGGCGATGCTACCGTGGAGGCGACTGTTGTCAGCGACGAAATTATCCGCATCCGTATGGCACCACACAGTGTGTTTCTGGAAGATTTTTCGTACGCCGTTCCTAAAATAGACCATAAAGCTTCTGTCTTCCGTATGGAAGAGGACGAACAGGAATACCGCATATCAACGAATACGGTAAACTGTCATATCAACAAAACAGATTTCACCATCTCGTTTTCGGATATACAAAACCACGTTACCAGCAGGGATGCCGTGCCTATGCACTGGGAAGAAAATGTGCAGTTTGGCGGTTACTATGTTTTTGGCACCAAGGTTTGCCAGCCGCAAGAAGCTTTTTACGGCCTGGGCGATAAGCCTACCGACCTGAACCTGCGTGGCAAACGCCTGACTAACTGGAACACTGATGCTTATTCATTTGGCTGGAACCAGGACCCTATTTATCGCAGTATACCGTTTTATATCAGCTTAAACGAGGGTATAGCACACGGTATTTTTTTCGATAATACATTTAAAACACATTTTGATTTTGGTGCCGAAGACCGTGGTAAAACCAGCTTTTGGGCCGATGGCGGTGAACTGCAGTACTATTATATACATGGGCCGCACATGATGGATGTGGTGAAGCGCTACCATTTGCTTACCGGTACGCATCCTATGCCACCGTTGTGGGCATTCGGTTATCACCAATGCCGCTGGAGTTATTATCCGGAGTCGAAAGTGCATAAGGTAGCCAAAGGCTTTCGTGAGCACAAAATACCGTGCGATGGTATTTACTTGGATATAGATTATATGGATGGCTACCGTTGTTTTACCTGGAACCGCAAATATTTTCCTGATCCTAAAAAGATGATTAAGGAACTTGCTGCCGATGGATTTAAAACGGTAGTGATTATTGATCCCGGCATCCGTGTGGACGATAATTATTCGGTGTTTAAGGAAGGCAAAGAGAAAAAATATTTTTGCCGCCGCAGTGACGATTACTTTATGGAAGGCCACGTATGGCCGGGCCGCTGCCAGTTCCCCGACTTCACCAACCCCGAAGTGCGTACCTGGTGGGGCGGTTTATTTGATGAACTGGTGCAACTGGGTGTAGCCGGTGTATGGAACGATATGAACGAACCTGCCGTTTTCGGTACCGGAACCTTCCCGGACGATGTAAGGCATCAGTACGATGGCTATCGCGGATCGCACCGCAAGGCCCATAACGTGTATGGTATGCAAATGGTGCGCGCCACTTACGAAGGTTTGCGTAAACTGATGAAAAACAAGCGTCCGTTTACGATCACCCGGGCCGGCTACTCAGGCGTGCAGCGTTTTACTTCTGTTTGGACGGGCGATAACGTAGCTTCGTGGGATCATCTGCGTTTGGGTAATGTGCAATGCCAGCGTTTGTCGATGTCGGGCATACCGTTTTGCGGTACTGATATTGGCGGTTTTAGCGGTGAGCCGGATGGCGAATTGTTTACCCGCTGGATACAGATGGGTACTTTTTCGCCGTTTATGCGGGCCCATTCAGCCGGCGATACCAAAGAGCGTGAGCCCTGGAGTTTCGGTGAGCCGTTTACAGCCATTAACCGTAAATTTATTGAGCTGCGCTATAAACTGATTCCTTACCTGTACTCTACTTTTTGGGAGCATCACCGCTATGGTTTCCCTATACTGCGTCCGGTAATTATGCAGGAGCAGGAACAGTTGCTGAACCAGGCCCGCCAGGATGAATTTACCTACGGCGACAAAATACTGGTTTGCCCGGTAATGGAACCCGGGCAGCAGAGCAGGCATGTATACCTGCCTGCAGGCAACTGGTATTACTATTGGGATAACGAAAAAATAGCCGGCGGCCGCGAAGTGCCAGTGGCCACGCCATTGGAAACTATTCCTTTATTTATTAAAGCGGGCTCCGTTATACCAGAGTATCCGGTGATGCAGTATGTGGGCGAAAAAGCAATTGAAGAAGTGCGCCTGAACGTATATTATAGCGATACTGAGGCCAACTCTTTCTTTTTCGAAGACTACGGCGAAACGTTTGCCTACGAACAGGATATCTACTCGGAAAAGAAGTTTGTAGTTAATGGTAAAGATACGCTGCTAACCATACAGCAATCAATGGAAGGATTATATACGCCGCGTTACGAGAATTATCATTTTTGTATAGCCGGTTTGCCTTTTGCACCTGCAAAAGTTATGGCGGATGGTAAACAGGTAACTGAATTTGTTGTAACGGAACAAAAATGCCTGGAGTTTAAATTCAGTAAGAACTTTAAACAGATTGAAGTAATTGCAGGAGAATCGGAAGTGCAGTTAGCGAAGTAGAAATAAACAAGAACT
>Ga0325400_1006104_pt1 | contig 11432 bp, 8 predicted proteins | sample PopdelMetagenome_2_FD_205662 | JGI IMG/M metagenome (GOLD analysis project Ga0325400, IMG submission 205662) | Populus deltoides microbial communities from Bellville, Georgia, United States - Xylem-PdKOR-R1 | ecosystem: Host-associated > Plants > Phyllosphere > Stem > Wood/Secondary xylem...
GATTGCTTACATTAGTTTGCCTATGTTATCCTATTTCTTTGAATTCAAGAAATTTGTAATACTAGAATAGATGAGGTGCAGAGATAACTGAAGAAGCAGTCTCTTTCTTTTCTTGTGGCCATAAACATCATTATGCTTTTATTATATTTGCTTCGCCATATTTTTTTGTCTTTCTCGTATTATTTCCCAGGTCAAGTAGGACTGAAATTTGTTTTCTGATATTGAGTCTTGGACTTTATTTATAGGGATTTCTTGAACGTTTTTGTTGATTTGCTGCCACAGGATACGAGACACGATTGAGGCATTATCTTTCAGGGATTTGCATCCTTAGCTGCTGCTCTCCGGACAAAGTGAAGTTTTACATTAAACCTTATGCGTGATTCTACGTCATGAATTCTTTGTTAAATAGATCTGTGTCAGAAAAGTTCCTGAATCTTATCCAAACAACTAATTTTTCAAATCAAAAGAATAGAACCTAACTGATTATGATAATTAGTGTGATGTAGATGCATAATAAAAGCGTACTTGCTGAGTCTTTGGCTACGTACGTGCATGATGAATCCTCTTTTAATCATCTGTAATAACTTTTCTCTTTCATCTCTATCACCAGAATGGCCTAACTAGTTGTCCTTATATGCACTAATTCCTTTATAGAAAAAAACCTTTTATGTAGAATGTGCATCATGCTTGGGATGTCCTTGTTGTACTGGTCATTCAATCATTTACTTATCTTAGCTATATAATTATCAGCAAATTTATTTCTTGAGTATTTGGTATTAGAAAATCAAATTTATTTCAGGGTTGATGTTTTGATTCAAGTATTTGGAAGTACCTGCTCTGTTCCATTCCTGTACACCAGCACGTCCTGCAGTTTGAGACATAATTAAGATTTTACATCTTACAGTGAGAGAGAGAGATGGGAGGGGTGGCATACCACTGCTCCAGATACTAAGACGTAAAACTCCGTCGGAATCTCGTTTTGTAAAATAATTTCAACCTTAGGAGGAAAATATTCTGCTTTCATTTCTGATACCTGGAAGGAGTTAGCACAAGCCAGTCCAGAGTTAGCATTTTGGTTGTCGGTGTCAATCATAATTACCATTCTGATCATAATCTCCCTTTTGTCTTAATATATACCACAATAATGATATCAATGTCTTGACTGATAAAAGTTTCACGGAGAGTATAGGACATTTACCAACTGGGTAATAAGGTCTTCAGATACTCCTTTGAAAAGGTAGGTTTTTGCAACGATGCTATGGAAAAGATGTTGAGCAATGCTAGATCTGATTGCTTTTGGTAAGTTCTCCAACACCTCCTCTTGCTGCAACTCTGCTGTCTTGAACTTGAGTTGCAAGTGTGCTAGCATTTGCTTTCTCAATCCTTCTGGGAGTCTATTCTTGTTTGCATATCTTAATATCTGATCGATGGCATTCCTCTGCGAGACACCAAACATTAGTAGATTATAACTTACACTGTCTACTGTCTAGTTATGTTCTGTTGGATATTGTTCTAGCCGTAGGATTGTTCAACAGCTCGTCCTGCAGGGTAGAAGAGAATTACCATAGCAAAAGTATGAACTGCGGAACGGACAACAAGGTTCGTCATGTTTCCGATTATATAAGCGGTGAGGCCAATGTTGAATAGCATGTAAAACATGTTAAAAACCTTCTCTCCCGTGTTTTCTGCATGCAAGTCTCCGTAGCCGACAGTGGTTAGGGTAACAATGGACCAATAAATGGAATACGTGTAGCCCAACCAGATGCTTCTTTGTTCGAAATCTTCAACGTGCTTTCCAATCCAAGTATTACCTTCTGTGTCATGATGGACAGCAATCCAGTAGTAGATACATCCTGCCGAGTGAACCACAAATAGTGTAACCTGCCATGGATTCACTCGAGTCAAGTACTGCTGTGGTGCAGGGCATAGGAACTAGGAAGCATGGTTATAAGACTTGACCCATGAGTTGATCCAGCATAAGGTTTAGATCATCGGTAAGGTGAGTTGACTCACATGCATATCAGTAGGTCAATTCAAGATTTGATTTTTTTTTAAAAAAAAACCTTTGGTTTTTCCACTGACTTAGTTCGGGCCGGGTTGGTGGGTTAACTTGGATTGTTAAGTTGACCTGCCAGGTGATGTTGAATCTTGTTTCACTGCTAGGAAAGTAATTAAAGTAGTGTGATAATAGTTGCTTTTTAAAATGTTTTTTTGCTTTGAAATGCATGAAAATAATATTTTTTTTAAAAAAATTATTTTTGATATTAGTATATCAAAACGATATAAAAATACAAAAATAATAATAATTGCAAATAATTTTTTTAAAAAATATTGTAAAACGTGGTTTCTATTGTAAAAACAAAAATGTTATAAATCTGAAAGTTGTTACAGGGATGAGAAGGAATTGACAATTACATTGGTTAGTTTAAATAATCTTGTCCAGAAATAGTTGAAGCGTGTGTTTTTCTCCGGCCTGTAAAAGATATGTTGTTAATGATTAGTAGAGAGAATGAATACATCCTTTTTCTATTAAACTATAGTGAAATTTACCTTTTAAAGAGTTCACCGACATGCCTGAGTCGCTAAAGTCGAAGCAGATTGAGAAAACCGAAGACCTCTCCTTCGTGCATTTTGCCAGTAAAGATTCTGTGTATGATGTGGAATGGCAGAGTCGACTCTATGTCCATAGGGAACAATAACCTAGCGATATATTTGAGAAAACATGCAAGAAGGGTTGCACGTTTAGAGTTTTTTTTTTGAAGTAAGAAACAAATTTATTATTAAAGAATAAATGTTAAAAAACTTTTATTTAGCAATAAATCTTTAAATCAATCTTAATTTTAGGATGAATTTATTTCATGATTTATTTTGCAATGGATGTCCTCATGCTCATATTTTATGCTGTAAATATGTATCAAAGTAGATCTTCTATGGATCTTGGAGCTAAATAATTTCTCTTCACAATCTTTTTAGCTTAAATGATTTGTCTCTCTAAGACTTACACGACCTATAGGCTTAGAAAAAAATTGAGATCCTTTTAAGGAACCCATAGAAGATAACAACCCCGCCGTTAGAATCCACACAGTATGTCTTGTTGTGTTTTGGAATCATACCGTAGTGCAATTTTCTTGTGATCATCCACAAGAAGAAAGGTTGTATTGTCCAAATAAGCAACAAAGAAAGTTAGGACAATATCGGCGGCAAAGAAGGCATCAACCACCAAATCGACGGGCAGAAATCCTCCGGTAGCGCTTTCTTAAATGCAAGCTCAAAAGGAGATGCCCATGCTGAGTACACCACCAACACCACAAGGAACGTTTGCCACCACCTTCATCTCATTAACATTAACATTAACATTAACATTAACATTAAATTAATTCTTGTCACGAATCATTTATATAATAATTCGATAAAATAATTAAGATAAATATATTTGTAGCATTTTTACATGTCACAAATCATTAAATTAATTTTCTTTTATTCGTTTTATTACCTTAATTTTGGCTTAATTTTTTTTATGGACACATCTCAATGTACTATGACTCGTGTCTCGTATATCAAGTCTTTTGGGGATTTATTTAATACAATGAATATAATAAGCCACACAATGTTAATAATAAAAAAAACCCATTTAAATCAATATAGTATATATATTTATTGATGCATTAACTTTATTAAAATATGGCACAAAAATGAATTTATCACTTTTAGAATTTCTTACACACTCATCTATAAATATAAATGATATCTTTACAAACTCGAGGTTGTTTATTTTTTCTTTTTTAAATGAGAGTATATTTTAGCATATTTTTATGCGTGGAGACTTAATTTATTTCCAATCAAGTTTCCAACAAATTAATATATTTATAAGAAATTATTTTTTTACAGCTAGTATATGCACATGAACTTCAATATTCAAAGTAAAATTATAATTCTTTCTAATTATTTCTAATGCTGTTTTCATTCATTTATTTCTGTTTCAAATTAAAATTAGCAGTCATGCACAACAGTTAAAACATACACGTGGCTGAACATGGAAGTATCCCTTCATAGCAATATCAATTTGTAAATATATGATTTTTCTGCTGAAAAAAAAATAAATATATGGAAGCATTATATTCATGAACAAGAACCTAAATAACTGTTATGGATGGAAGAGTATTTAAATTGTGCCGGAGAAGAGAAGAACTCACCGGTATCTTCTATCATAAGGAGCAATAACATATTTCTTCAGGTGCAAGTAACCATCATCAACATCAATTCCAAAAGCTGGTAAAATTAAGGCTGCTTGAAACTGAGGCTAAATTCTTAGTGACATCTCCACTCGACCGTCTTCGAAACAGTAATGACAACGGTGACCTCGTTTCTGACGATGACATTATTGACCGGAGCAATAGTGAGAGAGCTTAATTTGTTCTCCCTCCCTCTCTCTCTCTGTCTATATATATATATATGAAGTCTTTAATTTTTTTAGTCTTTAATTTGTTTTATTAATTTGGATCTATGTAATATTATAATGTTTTTTTAAAATATATGTCGTTGAAAACTATTGATTTATAATATAAAAAATAAATTAAATTTGATAAATATAGTCTTTATAATCTATATAGAAAAAACCATATTACCCTAATAACAAGCCAATTATTTTTTTATAAAGGGCAAAACTGTAGTTATACCGTGAAAGAAGTACGAACAATTCCTACACCACTTCTACTAAGCTATTGCAAGCAAAAGAGATTATTACAACTATTTTTTTCTTTTAGAACAAAAACGAGTTCATCTCTACAGTAAAGGACCTTGAAAAAAAAAAAAAAGAACTAACACAGACAAAGGAGGCCCAGATGCTCTCAGAAGCGACACCTACAATCTGAAAGAGTGGACGTATGGTGGTCTGCAGAAAGGTAAGCATTGTAATAAATTGATCTCGTCTTCAGGGGCTACTACTGCTTGAGTTGTTTGAAGTCGGCATTGAATCAGTGAGCTCATGACTATCTTTCTCCTAGTTCAGCCATTGCCTCCTTCCTTTTAGTGGAGGTGGGGACTTTCCGATTCTTTAATAAATATCTTTTAGAAAAAGAGAAAATTCAATTATATTCTAGAGAGAGATGCTCTAAAAATATATATGCAGTAAAGAATGAAGATTGTGAACTTTTGTTTTGAAGGTCTCATGATATATTTATAGCCTATGAGTCTTGTTATTTTATGAAGAGGAGAGCCTGCAATGTAATTACTCTAATAACATTTAATGAGGGATAAATATTCCTTACATCTGCATTAATGTTTGATAGGAATATGGTGGGTCCTTAGACTTTTATACACCTAAAATATGTAATCTTACCCTAGTAGCATTTAATGAGGGATAAATATCCCTTACATCTGTACTAATGCTCTATGGGAATATGGTGGGTCCTTGAAGGACTTTTATACACCTAAAAAGTATAGGAAAATTAGGAACTAAGAAGCCTTTGACAAATCATAGTGAAAAATTCAGCCTTTGAAATCTGTAACATGGCAAATGAGCATACACATAAATTGTACTATGTGAACTTCACTTGATCATATTAAAACTATTCTGTTCAAAACTTAGTGAGAGGAGGACCTAATAATCACATCTAAATACATCTAAGAAAGAGGACCTAATAATCGACACTCAGTTCATTGTATGATTTAGGATTGTAATAAAGATGAAGTACACAATCAGACAGCCACAACATTTCACAGTAACCCATTGCAATAAATTCCATGCAAAGTAGGATGTTTTAAAGTTGGTTGAATTCACAAGTATGTCCTTGCGTTATCGAAAATTCATGAACTAAGCCCCTATATAAATAACCTGGTCAATCAAACTTTAAATTCATCAATTTCAATCGATAAAATCTAGCGTCTATTATGCCCCTATGACATGCATCATTTTCCATTAAACCTTAAATTCATCAATTTCAATCGATAAAATCTATCGTCAATTATGCCTCTATGACATGCATCATTTTCCATCAAACCTTAAATTCATCAATTTCAATAAACCCCTACATAAATAAAATGGCCAGTCAAAGCCAAATTATTAAAGTCAGTTTGTTTGAGTGTTAGTATATTATGAAAAGAAGAAACATAATATATATTACACAACAGTTTTTAATAAAGAAAAAGATTTTAAGAAGAAAAATTCAAATATCTATACTATTCTTATTTATTCTCTATTAGAGTAATGCTGAATATGAATAAAAAACTTCAAAAATACACGAGCCAGTGGATTAGTGGGCCCACTATTTGGGTCCCCCATTAAGATTATGATCCAGTGGCTTGTTTTCTTCTTTAAATTTAATCTTGTTTTCTCTCTCTCCTAAGTTTAGTATTTAAGTAAGAATTTTATTCAGTTTGGAAATACTTGCTGCTCGCGGATTAGCACATTATGAGCCATCAGCGGTGGTGCAAATCGATTTATTTGGTTGAGGCTGCATTTCTTTATTCAACTTGACACATGAGAAGAGCTTAATCTCCTAGTGATTTGCACAACTGCAGATCTGAAAATCTAAAATTGAAAAATCATGCGAAGTCCCCAAAGTCCAATTTCTTCCTCCTCTCATGGGATAGAAATCACAATCTCCAACCTCTTTACTATTCAGACTGATCCAACAAAATCTATTTCATTAGCCCATACCAAAACCTCTTTTTAATTAGCAAACCAGTGAAAACTACTCTAAAAACATCATGTTCTTTTCTTTTTTAAAAAGCAATGCACGTCATTGAATAACTCGATGGTTTTGGTACGGGACACAAAAGAGCCTTTTTTTCTAACAAAATCCGGTTCTTTTCTCGTGCTTTCAATCCATAACCAAAAACAACAAATCTGCTATCTCTTTAAGCAAGATCTACAGCCACTGCCAGTCATGCCACCAATAATGCAACCTCCACCCACAGCGTACTCCAACACCGTTTTCCCCAGCAACACCCCTGCACTACTTGCAGCAACGCATTTCAACAGAGATGAAAAACTATAATGGGTTCAATAGAGATGTAAAAGTGCAATTGTTTCTTTATTTATATATACAATTCTTTTACTGTTTGTCTTTGTTTTTTTATTTGTTCAAGTGCTTATCTGGATCCCTTTGATTTTGTTTGCCATTTTCATCTAGTTTTCAGAAAAGCATGAAAATATCACTAATATGCTATTAACAGAATACAAACAGGTCAGTATGGCCACTAGGCCTCTTCTCCATACTTGAAGCCAGATAGTCTTGCACGTTTTTAATGGTCAAGAAAGTAGGAGGCCTATCATACACCACCAAAATTCCATAGCTAGTGTCATCAAACATTTCAATTTCATTTACATTGATGGCGTGCAGGTTTGCAAGCTTTTGAAAGTTTTCACCCTCTACAGAACATGACTCTGAAAAAGCAACATCACCGATTCCAAAATCCTGCCCACAAGCTTCTGCAAGCCCAGAAACCAATGAATTCTCCATTGCCTCCTCTGAAGCAGCAACATAAGGAAATGCCATGGAAAAATTGGACTCGGTATAAGAAACCTATTCAGAGTAGGAATGCTGAGTATTAGAACACAAACAGGCAGGACTATAGCAATTTATGCAAATCATGGTCTGTTGATTTCAATTAAGAAACCATTCCAAAATAGTTAGAGAAGCTTTGGTTACCTTGAGCAAGTTCACAAGAGTTGGATCTGTGTTTTTGTTTGCAGAAACATCAGTGGAAAGCAGCTGTAGAAAACAAAAGGTGTGCAATTAATGGCCCGGGCCTTCAAAAACAGCAAAAAAGTCGCAATGTATTGCATTTCCAATGAAATATCAAACTACCAAGGTGCAAAGTTATCAACAAAGACCAGATAACGTGCAACCAGAACCTAGTTTGGTTGCATATTACCACGATAAAATTAGCATACGAACAACATAAGAGAATAGCCCCTGCAGCATGTTCACTAGATCAGGCCTATGGAAATAAAAATTAAGTGGTCACTGTCTTTTTTGTTTTTCAAGCGACTGGAGCTTGCTTCTGTGGCATTATAAAGTACAAAAGAAAGGGCTTTAACATATGTTTGAGTCGAAAGTTCAATAGGAATCGTAATTTGTTTTTAATTAAATGTTTCTTGTTGGTCTTGTTCTCACATTATTGAGCCAACAAGCATTTTACTATTTCATTAAAAAGTTCTACTCCAATTTCAAAAGTGCAAACAAAAAAACTACAGAAGAGGATAAGTGCAATCTTCAAAAGAAGGAATATAGAAAAGCTCCAATTTTGAAAATGAAAAACCATACATATTACTAGGAATAATAGACTGTCTGTTGCACTTCCACTTAACTGCATTCTAACATACCAGATACACCTAAATTCAGTGTAAAAAAAAAACCTAACAGCATATTCTTTAAGTCCCATCACACGCATGTCTATCCTATATCTATCATGGGACAAAAGTTTGTAAATTCTTATTCTATAAGGATATTTTTATGGATAAGAGTGACAAACTATACTTTAAAGTCTGATCCGTCATGTGTTTATGCCTAATTAAATACTATAGATTTTTAAACAAGTTTACAATATTATATGTGATTTCTCTTTAGAAAATCTCATAACTTGTCTAAGATATGATTTAACAAGAAACAAGACTTCAAAATTAAAAAAAAGGTCTGACTTTCTATTGTTTGACTCATTATTTATTTTAGTTTATACAAAGCCTACAATTTCTTATTGATTCACTTGTTGAGATTCATAGTGTGTAATAGACAATATCTAAAACTTGTAAAAGCATAATAATATCTAAAAATAAAATATAAAAGTATCTAAAACTAATGTATTATTCAATTTAGTTTGTTTCCACCAATTTTGGTATTATTTTGATTTGTTTCGGTTTTGATTTGGATTCATAAGGTGCAAACTGTAAATAAATGATTCAAACCAACAAAATATAGCTCAATGAACTTTACATTAATGATTCATTTTCTTTTACTTAGCACATTAATATCTTTTTTAAGAATCCAACACAAATAAAAATAATGCATTAAAAATATATAAAAAAATTATTCTTAGAATCCCATTGATTTTATTTTATATAAAGAAAATTAAACCATAAAATAATAATCAGTCCACCTAGAAAAGTAATTTCTGATTATTTTGCTCCTTCATAAAACCTTCAGCCGATGATATAGCTCCAATGAGGTCTTTTTCTTTATACATGTAATTAGCAATACCTTTCTCCGGAGGATTTCTCGCTCTAAATTTAAAAGGTTTGTCAAGAGTGGTAGCTGTGTTCACCATATCGGTATAAGCAGTCTGCATGGTATTCCTCAGCCTGCCATATTCCACCTCTCTTCGATCTTGTTGGCTCTTAAGACGTTGCATTTCTTCATCTTTCGTGGCTAGCTCATACTTAAGCAGTCGTATTTTCTCGTCTTTTGATTGCATGTGGTACTCAAACCGCTTTATTACCTTTTCACCGACGGATTGTTGATCTGTAAGGGAGATTTTTATTCCTAGCTCGCCCTCGAGGAGCTCTATTTCTTCATCTTTGCCATCATCTTTTTCCTTTTTACCATGAGACACTTGGTAATTAAGGAATTATTGTATTCCTTGAACTTCGAAAACTCTGGCCTTGTTCTCAAGGTCAGCTATTTTCCTATTAGCTTCAGATAACTGGTCCTTGAGGGAATTCCTTTCCGCTAAAACTTGATTGTGCCCTTCATAAAAAAAATCAGGCTTTCTTCGCTGTTCAATTTCAACGAACTGCAAGAAGGATCGATATCTGTGTCGCACCCGACATCGCTGCGGCCCGCAAATTAATTCTCTTGAATTATGGAAAAAAGAACAGATTTCTGACATCTTGTCCTTTTAGGGAAAATGTCTTGTTTAAGGAGTCGCCACCTAATATTATGGTCACTAGAAACCTTAACTGGTCAACAGAGATTCTATGGTTTGGGACTGGTTACGTAAAAGGAAAGATATTATCACCCCTTAAACGTTCTGCCTGAGGCAGACTGCATTGCTGATTTTGTCTTAAATTGCTAAACATTTATTCGCTTATGCTATGATGATTTGTTTATAATATTCCTAACTCTGGCGCCAGTGAATATTCGATCGCGAATAATTCCAACTCTGGCGTTGGTAAAAATTCCGCCCCGAATAATTCCAACTCTGGCGTTGGTAAAAATTCCACTACAAATAATTCCAACTCTAGCGTTGGTAAAAATTCGTAGCTACAAAAAAAAAAACAGTATATTTTCTTTTCTTTCCCTTTTTTATTCCTGATTCTGATATCAGTGAATAAATTGAAAAAAATATATTGTTTCTAAGACATGCAAAATTTTTATTTCTACACTTTCTATTTTTTTTATTTTTTATTTTTTTATTTTTTTGGGGCTGGGCCCAGCTCAACCCACATGGGCTGGGCTGGACCCAGCCGGCCCGGCCTGGTCACTGGCCCAAGCCAGTGACCCGGCTGGGCTGCAGGCACGCGTGGTTCAAACCATGCGTGCGCTGCACAGGGCAAAGGTAATTAAATTACCTTCGCCTCGTTCTCTTCTCTACAAAATGAAATGTACATAAACGAAGATAAAAGGAAAGCCTTACCTGGCGATTCGAAGGCGCAGGCGACAACAACAGTTCGGGCACTCCTGGAGAATTCTCCCTTCCTCCTCCTCTCAGTCTCTTCTCCTTTGTTCTTGTGTTTCTGTTTGTTGGGTTTTTTTACTTACTCTCTGCTCTCCTATGCTCTCCTCTGCTTTCCTCTTCTGTTCGGATGTTGTGATTGAATTCTGGGACTAAACCAAAGATGGGTTTAGCTCTCTGTTTACTTCCTTTTGTTTGGTTTTTTTTTTGTTCTTTGCGTCTCTTTTGCTCTGGTTTTGCTGGGTTTCTTCCCTCTGTCTTGCTCTATTCCCAGTCTCTCCGTCCCTCTGTTTTAGCTCTCTGTTTACTTCCTTTTGTTTGGTTTCTTTAGCCTCCTCTGTTTCTTTGAGAAGAAACAGAGGAATGCAAGTCTGCTCTTCTTCTTCTTTTTTTTCTTCTTCCTGCAGTCCCCCTGTTCTCCCCCTTTCTGCCCCCATCGTCGGTTCACTCCTCTTTCCTTTTATAAGGCCAGAACTGGTGGTAACAGCAGCCTTCGATGAGTAAGCTGCTGCCAACGGATGAAACGCCTCTGCCTTTAATGGTAGCTCTAAAGGCTGCTTTCAATTTGGTCCCTGGATTCTTATAATTTTGCAACCAAGCCCCTGGTTAAAACGTAATTGGATCCTTGCATTTCCGCGCCATTTTCGAGCTGGTCCTTGGGTTTTAATGTTTGCAATTTGGACCCCAATCAGCCCTATACTTTGATAATTTTTCAATTAAGTCCCTGATTTCATTAATTTAATTAAATCCAAGTCCATTTAAGTCTCAAAACTTATCAATTCTCCAATTAAACCCTTAATTGGATTAATTAAATTAAT
>Ga0325400_1006107_pt1 | contig 11430 bp, 5 predicted proteins | sample PopdelMetagenome_2_FD_205662 | JGI IMG/M metagenome (GOLD analysis project Ga0325400, IMG submission 205662) | Populus deltoides microbial communities from Bellville, Georgia, United States - Xylem-PdKOR-R1 | ecosystem: Host-associated > Plants > Phyllosphere > Stem > Wood/Secondary xylem...
TATTATGCTTTTTATGATTATTTCTAATTTAATTTGAAACATAAAACTAAATAAATTAAATAATGAAAAATAATGAAATGACTAAAATTAACTAAATTTATTGAAATGAAAATTTTTGTTTTTTTTTTAAATAGGAGTAAAAAATTGAATTATGACATCCTTCATTTTGACCATGTAAGTTTACATATATGATCATAGGGTTGTCTTGTGTGAAAATGATATTCATAATCATGAAGGAGTGCTTGACGGATGTCAAATTTATGAGATATTAACTTCTTTAAAATCAACTTGGGTGACCTATCCTCATAAAAATTGGTATTAATAAAAAGCAAACTCAACCTTTTCAGCAGCTACATTTTGATCTCTCAAGTGACATTCATGGGAATCCAGCGTTGATAGCGACCTCTAGCTTAGTACTCCCCATTAGTGGTGCGTAAAAACCTATAGAGTGCGTATATATATGGGCATTCCACGAGCCACGAGAGTGTTCTATAGAGTGCACATTTCCAAAACATTCTCTTTGGTAAAGGTTCCCTCGTAGGTGCTCTAGCCAGAAGGCTTTATTCAAGAGCACTAGCTAGCCTAACTATCTTGTTTCTCATTTATTTTATGTCTTAATTTCTGGTAGTTCTACTTTAGAAAACCTCCTTCTTTGTTTTCCATCCTTGTTCTAAGTCTAGGGTTGGATATTCCACTTGGCATCCCTAAATTGAGATACTTTGTAACTTTTAAGAGGGCTCTTGAACCATTTACGTGTATTAATTCGTTCTTTTTTAGAACAAAAAATGGGAAATAATATTATTCATTTGGGATTTAGGAGCGGGGGGACTTTCCATATAATTTAAGAAAAAAAATCAAATTTGATTGATCCAAAAATGAAAAAAAAAATCATTCAAAGTAGTTCTTTAACCTATCTCAATGGGAAAATTACACACAAAAAATCATTACAACGCCCGTCTAGAAAAACATGACAGTCCTTGAAAAAAATCTCAAACTCTTCACGTCCAGCCCGCTCCTGGTTACCCAACTGATGAGATAAATGCCTCGTCTGTTTGGGCCCTTAAGTGAGCCAGAGCTATGCCATGTCCTCCATTGACAAGAATCAAGGTGTCGTTGACGTTCATAAAGTGATCTAATTATTTTGGTACTGGCGTTGGACTTTTCTGGTGTCCCTCTTTAACCTAGCCTCTTTCTCATCTGCTATTATAAAATAATTATTATTTGCAAAGAAATAGTATATCTATGTAAAACATATCATCAATCCCAACGTTTCTTTCAATGAAAGTATGATCACCATTGTGAACTGGGGCGTAATCGAGGGAGGCGAGCAGGGCCGGGCCCCATAAAATATTTTATATTTTTATATTTTTAATGTTTAAATATAAAATAATATAATATATTTTTATTTTAAATAAATAAGTTTCTTAATAATAAATTATATTTTAAGTTTTAGCCCTCGCTATTATATAATTCCAGCTCCGCTCCTAATTGTGAATGATTATTGTTGGAATTTTAATACCTAAATAATGAGTTAAATATACTAAATAAGATTAATCAAGATTTGATTGAAAAAACTAATAAATCAAATGGTTACTAATTAGGGTTGTTATAGGATTTGAAAATCAACAACGAAAACTCACTAAAATATAAAGGTTTTGTTCGAGATTCAACATAATTGAGATTTAACATATAATAAAAATTAGCACATGGTGTAAATTTGTATATAAAGTTTTAAGGAATATAGTAGGTTATAGTTAGGGTTTTACTATGCCTTCTAATTGGACTTTGATTTCTAACTTTTCCTTTAGTAATGAGGTTGTAATAGTTTAGGCATCACCTACTCTTCGTGATTTTATGTAAATTAGAGCTAATTTATGTTTTTGATTACATCTTTTCTTTAATCAAATAAAGAGGTTTTCTGAAGAGAGAGAGAGAGAAAAAGAGAGGGAAGAGAATTGTAGTTGTCTCCTTTTTTTTTTTTTCTTTTGCACGTGGTGGGTACCTAATATAACAAATGTATTTTATCTTTATATTTTTTTTCATAAAGAGAGAGGTTTTTTTTATCCGTCAGTATAACGTTTGTCGGTAATTTTATCATTTATTACTAATTTTGTTACTGAAAAAAATTACAACTGATGGGTTTACACATGGAAAATGTGGCAAAAAAACCCTGGAAACATATCGACAAAATTATCCCGTTTGTGTATTTCCATCGGTGATAGTGGCATATACAATAATTTTTCCCAACTCTATGGAATATATCAACGGATTGATTCCGTCTGTATCACCATTAGTAAAACACCGAAGGAATAATTTCATTGGTGATTGTGGCATATGCAGTAAATTTCTTACAACTCTTTAGAAAATACCGACAAATTGATTTCATCTGTAAGTCTGTTGGTGATAATTAAAAAATATTTTAAAAAATAAAATTGTATAGAATTATTAATATAAAATTGTATAGAATAATAATAAAAAAAATAATAATTAAGCATATAAAACTGAAATATGTAAAAATAAAATTGAATAATATAAAATCCAAATATTCATTACAATTTGATTTGTACAAATAAAAATTAAACTAGAATAATGGCAGCGTTGGAGGAGGAGGAGGCTGGTCGTTTCCAGGACCATACGACCAAAAAGGGGGCGAACACGTACCAACCATCTGTGATCTCATGTCCATGACCATTTGACGAAGTTGTTTATAATTCGCCGAGAGTCACTCATATTTTTTGGTGAGATGAGTTGTGTGTCGTTGCAAGGCCACAAACTCCTAAGACTGGGTGTTCAATACTGATTGGGGGCTCCCAACGGTTGAGACACTACGAGTTATTCACAAGTTCTCGGTCGTAGTGTTGGAGAGTCCGTACACTATATTACGACCCAGACTGTTAGGATCGGGTATGACCGTAGATAAAAACACGAACTCCAGTCTCATACACATTCCCGATGGCAAGTTGTAAACTGTGAGTATAACCAGCCAACAAGAATAAGGAGCAGCAAATGACCCAAATGGGTTGAATTCGTCTGTACACAGTCAAAGACGTACGCACGTTCCTTGATTCAGCTGAAAAAGTGATGATGTACATTGTTAAAATGTTTCCATGCTTCACTGTCAGAAGGATGCACCATCACTCAATCCATCGCATCATGTGATTGGTGCCATATCATGTGCTCAACAGTCTTTGGTGACATGAATAACCTTTGCAGTCTAAGTGTGATTGAAAAGTATCTAAATTTTTTATATGCTACAAGAGACTTTCTCATGCCAGTTCTGGGTTTGTAACAGGAATGCCCATATGTTATGCACTCGGTTAGCTCAACATTTTTAAGGTAATACAACATGCAAAAAATTAGACATATGTCAATTTTCTGGTAACCTAGCCCGAGGGGTTTCATCATGGATTTAGCAGCATAGAAGTTCTATTTCAGTCTGTTTTCTTTAGGTAAAATGCTTCTCGCCCATTCTATAATTTTGTCATAACTAGCCTCACTTAACCCATATTCTGAATTGATGGTAAATACTTGTGCAATGGCCGATAATTTACTGTGATTTGTGCAGCCATCCCATAATGGTTCATCAAAATCTTTTAAAAGTTCAAAAAACATGGTTGCGTCTGCATTAGGTTCTTCTTCTACGATTGGACATTGACTGTCATTACCTTGATTAATTCTCATTGCATCCATAACCATATTTATGTAAGTATTATTATTGTCATTTACAACTCCATGCATATTGCTAGTATTAGAAGTTGACCCAGCCATCCTTTCTACCGTGCTCTCATTACACACAATTAGTTCTCTGTGTGCATACCAACACAGGTAATCCTCCATGAACCCTTTGTGTAGAAGATGCATCGTTACAACATCTGGATGGAGAAATTTTTTATTTTTACACCTCCTACATGGACACCTAATACCACATCCACTAATATTTCTCTGAATAGATGTTGTGAAATTAATAAAACTCTGAACCGCATTACAAATGTATTAATTAACTACGTTAAGTAAATAAATTTGCAAAAATATTGGTTTAACTCAAGATTATCCAACTTAATGTCAAAGTTCTCCTAAATATTCATTATCAATTATCTATGTACATACAAATTTATACGCATTAACTTACAGAAATTACAAATCAGCAATAAAATTGATAAAAATTAAAACAAACACGTTAAAGAAACCATTATTTATTTCATAACAACACACTTAAGTCGGTAATTCAACATAAGTTTCAACAATTTTCAAACAAATAAAATTTTACAAAATCTAAAACAAATAAGTACAAAATTATAAATTCGTACTACATGTTTGAGAAAAAACAATAAAACAAATAAAAACTTAAACAAAATACATACACTAAAAAAACATTCAATAATACAATTGACATTTTAAAATTGTATTAAAATAAATAAAAAAGATAAATTTACTTACTAAAAATAAAAAATCCGAAATAAATAAAAACACGAATGCTGAGACTAAAAAAGTTTGTGTTTGGATGAGGGGGGATTTAGAGGGGGGAAGCTGGTTGTTAATGTTGGGGGGTGGGGGTTTTGTTTAGATGCAGGGGGATGAAGAAGAAGAAATAGGGGAGGGTCAATGTCTGGTCATATATTAAATTTACCGATGGAATTATCGACAAAATTATTTTGTTTATCACTTTGTCGGAAATGTTGTCAGTGTTTTTGACACATCACTGTACGGATATCCCGGTTTGAATTCGACTATAATTTTATCGGTAAAATTGTCCACAAAAACTTACACGTCATCGCATAACTTGTTTTTTTTATTCTTTATATTCCGCTTGGGATTCCCTCGATATATACCGATAGATTGTTTCTGTCGGTATATACCAATGATTTTAGCGATGAAAAAAGTTATGTTGATAAACATCACTGCAAAACACAGATGAAAAATAATTATCGGTAATTTTATTTGTATTTGTTGAATTTCTAGTAGTGAATTTACTCTCAGGTTTTCTTTTAATACAAAGAAAGATAAATGAATGGGTGGAGAGAGTAGGGTCAAATTTTTAGTTTTCATATGACTGGCATGTGAGGGGTTATATTTATATAGAGGGAGGTTTTGTCCTTTCGCTTTCTTACTAACAAAAACATAAAATTCATGTTATGAGGATGATATTTGTTTATTTACTATAAAAAAATTTATAAACTAACCTTTTTTGTTATGCTTTAGAACGCATAATGCTTGCTTTTGGTTTTAATTGGTTTAGAAAACACCTCACTAAGAATGTCATTGGCATCCTTAGTCATTTCATTTGCATGACAAAGAAGAACACTACTGGAGTTTATCATGGATCAGGAGGCAAGTTCTTGGCAAAGGAAGAGTTCTTGAATTGCAAGCAATTATAAACTGAATTGTTGTTTCTTGGCAAAGCAATTAATAATTACGCAAAGCAATGACTTCGCAATAATATATCGTTGTCTTTTCATTCCTTCAATTGACATCCTTTGATTTTTCCTTTTTGTATTTTAAATAAAAAAATAATATAAAATATGGGATTATATATACATAATTGAAAAAAAAATAAAATTGATAAACAAAGTCATCTTCACCTTCTTGTGTCCAATCTGCAGCTGTACAGCAAGATTACAGCAGTCAACACGTTCTGGCAATAGCCTTGCACTCAAGATGCTGGGGGATTGGTCGTCCTCAAAGGTCTTTCTCTTTCAGCATCAACAAGGGAGATTCAATCTTCATTTGATCTGTCCTTGACCTCCAAGTCTTCGGAGCTGAAGGGTCCGTTGCAAATATTTCCACACAAGAGTAAGCGTTGGAAACATGGCAGTACTAATTTCCAAAATTGACATTTTTGCAGCAAGTCTTTGTGCTAACGGATACAGGATGCGCTAGTTAGAAACTTTAATTTTTTTTTTTTTACATGGGTGTCCTGGCCAGCTTGCGCGCACCACGACTAATCCCACGGCTCACTGAACACCCTGCAAACCCAGTGGGTATGTAAAGCACCGCGGAGGTGACAGGCATGCACATAAGAGCTCGAACCCAGGAGCAGCGGAAGGAGACAAGCCCCTCCCACCGCTAGGCCAAGACCCTCAGTACACTAATTACAACTTTCTTTATAGCCTGTCTGATGGTAACCGGATATTATATTATTAATATCAACACATCAAAATAATATAAAAATAAATTAAAAATATAATAATATTGATTTCTTATCAAAAATAAATTTTATATATATATATATATATATATATATATATATATATATACTATTTTGATATATTTTTAAACAAAAAAACATTTTGAAAAATAACCTCCACTATACTAGCATGCTCTAAGAATAGAAGCACGACAATATTGATTTCCTAATTAAACTGATTAAATAGTGTTTTAGGGGTTGCTAATTTTTCTTAAATTAACTAATCCTTTTAGTATTAAAAGTAATTAAATAGTTATTTAACAAATCTTACTTATAAATCATCAAACATTACATTGGAATGAAACTTTGCTAAAAAAAAAAATAGCCATTCATATATATGGAGTTTCTTTTCACATACCTTTTGTTCCAAATGGGGTTCAAGAAATATTCAATTATGCATATTAATTACCCAAAACTGACATTTTTGTTGAGAGTAGATAATATCCCCTACATGCATGTGATGTCCCTATATGCTTATTAATTACGCTTTTTTTTTTTTTATTCTCAAAGATTTGATGAATCCATGTCTATACAACGAAAATTGTGTTTGTTCATAATTTCACTAATAGAACTTCTATCCTTGTCAATTGAGGGTATATATAATGTAATATTAGAAAAATACAATATAAGAGTGTTAAAACACTATACTAGAAGGTTCTCATAGTAATTTATTTTTTTATTTAATTCATAATTTTTTTTTATTTTCTTATGCAACGTATTTGACATTTAAAATATTATTATAATGGCGAAGGTAGAAGGTCTTGAAGGATAAATTCACCTTTAGTTTTACCTACACATCAAGGAAGGAAGGATTTTATAATGAGAAAATAGTGATCGTAAATTTGAGATACATCCCATTATGACAATGTTTATGGAGTCTATTGCCAGTTAAACTTGCTAAAGATTGAATTTATGACGAGGCAATAACTATTTTATTAAACAAATTTGGGAACTATAGATATATTGGACCCTCATAAAGGGAAATATGTTTTTTTTTTTAATATTAAGTTGTTTGAAAATTAAATTTTTTCAATTTATTTTCTATAAAGTTATTATGATTTCATGGATTTGTTTTTTAATCTTTAATATTGGATCTAATAAAAATAGAGTTTTGTAATTTTTTATTTTTTTATAAAGTTATCCTAATCTTATAACCTAAATCACTAACTTAACATTTGGTTGGTTGGGTAACACTGATCTTATGAATTAAGTTGCAGGTTTGACAGGTTAACCCATGTTGATTTGATAGTTTTTTCGTTCTTTTTTAATTTTTTTTAATTTCTTCTTTCAATATTAAGTTTATTAAGAATTGGTCTTCATAATTTATTTTGGTGTGCTTTTTATAGGGTTATCATGGTCTCATAAACCGGGTCGTAGAATTGACACGTTAATCCGAGCCGATCCAATATGTCATCGTCGGTGTGTTTGGGATTGTGATAGTGGTAGCGGTTCAAAGTGCTTTTCACTTAGAAATATATCAAAATAATTTTTTTTCATTTTTAAAAAATTATTTTTAACATCATCAAAAAAATCATTTTAAGCAAAATAAAATAAAATTTGAGGGAACGCCATTTGCACCACGTTCCCAAACACACCCTTAATATTTTTTTAAAAAATATCATCCAATATGTTATTGTATCAATATTTAACAAAAGATTTTTTTTGTAATATGTATCTTATAATTATTTTTTATTAGAAAATACATGGTAATGCTGCGTGCAACACAATTGAACCAAGTATTATTATACATAAAGTTAAATCATGTGGGAAAAGTACTGTTCATCAAGACTCATTGCACTGTGGATTGAAACAGTGCTAAAAACAGGTATTGTTCATCTAGATTCATTGCACTGTGGATGTAGATTTTGGTGGAGGCATGGTGGATTGTAGCCCCAGGCATAGACACTTGGTGCTGGGTAGACATACCTGCCATAAAGAGTTCCAACGGCAGCAAAGGAGAGGGGTTGTGCCCAGACGTAGACACCTAACGCTAAAGCTATCTTGCTTGGGAGCAAAGGCAAGACCCGCGCGCCAAGGGTCTGCAAACTACTCAAACGGGTATGCACAACTGTGTGCCTGGGGTCAATAGACCAGCGCATCGGCTCTGCATACCAACACCCCTGGCGTCTGTAGTCACTTGGGTCCTTCTCTGGACCAATTCTCTTGGGTCAGTCGTCCGTACCCAATTTTCTGTAATCTGGACAAGGATCAAGTCTTTTGGGTCCGGACGAAGACCCAAATCTCTTGGGTCAAGTGTCCGGACCCAACACTTTTGGGTCATGAGTCCAGACCAACTTCTATTAGGTACTGACACGGGCCCTACAGAGAACAAAAATGAAAAAAAATAACAGTTATTATTATTATTATTGTTATTATTATCATTAATGATTATTTAAAAAAATGTTATTGTAAAAACTTTGGAGAGACAAGATTAATATTATTATTTGTATTCTAAATATTATTATCTTTATTAAAATTAAAAGTATTAGTATCAAGAATATTACTATTGTGATATAAATATTATGATTTTTCTTATAATTAATAGTAACAATACCATTATTTTTCTTATAATTAATATTATTCATATAATAATTAAATAATTTGTAGAAAATATTATAGATATATATTGATTTGAAGGGTGAAATTAAGAATTATTATTATTATTATTATTATTATTATTGTTATTATCAATAGTAGATTTTTTAAACAAAATTACTAAAAAAAGATTGTTCAGCCATAACAAGGATAGTATTTTCAAAATATTGTTATTTTTAAAGGAGATATATATATATATATATATCCCAGAATTCACTTCCATATATTAATTTGCAATGCATCCCATACCTTTTTCTTTGCATGATGATAAGCTTACCCAAAATTTACTGCAGAATTCTTTTCTCATAAGAGCCTTTTCGCTATTCATTTTAAGAGATTTTTTCAAACACAACAAAATTTCTGTTCCCACATCGGAAACCATCAGAGAACAACGACCGTGTGATCCTAGCGCGATTGATGGTTCGTTGGTCCATGTTTGACAGACTAGTTTTTTTTTTTTTTTTTTTAATTTAATTTAGAAATTGTATTGTATATAAAGCCCATCATCCTTGAACAAAATACATCATCCCACACGGAACACATTCGTTGTGTTTGGTGAATATATTTTACTATACTAATTGAATTTTATTTTCCTTATTATTTTTTTAAAAAATAGAAGTTCTTTTTTTTAAAAAAATAAATTGAAGAAATTCTATTTGCTAAAAAAAAATAGTTATTTTTTTATCTAAAAAATCGAAGTTGTACGTATAAAAACAAAAAGCAGAAACACATTATATCGATTATTTGTTTTTTTTTAGGACTTGAAGCAAACAGAAACACAATGTCCCACATCGAGCAATAACTGTGAAGCATCTTCTTGAAAGAATGTTGGAATCCAAAGAAATTCACGCTCAAACATTACTTTTTCTTTTCTTTATTCATCAGGACTGGAACGAAACGGTGAGCTCAGCTTTTTTCTCGGACAAAAATGCCCTTGAACAAAGAGGAAAATATTGTCCCACATCGAAGCAAGAGAGTTAACAAGGTAGCTGGATATCTCACACGCACACACGCGCTCTAGATTGTGACTGGGGAGGATCGTTTTCTTAGAAATATTGTTATTTTTAAAATAATATTAATATTGGGTTTTACAGGGCCCTCACCTAACTCTCTTGGTTCAGGCATTCAGACCAACACTCTTGGGTTTAAATGAGGACCAAGTCCCTTGATTCTGGAGGAGGACCCACGTTTCTTGGGTTCTACATCCATACCCATCACTCTTGGATCATGTATTCTCTTGAGTCAGTCATCTAAGGCCAATTCTCTTTTCTTAGTCGTTTGTGCCCAACTTTTTTGGGTTGTGCGTCCAAACCAAAGTCTCATGGATCTGGACACAGATCCAATTCTCTTGGGTCATGCGCCATACTCATTTCTATTGGATCTTGTATTCGGACCCATTTCTATTAGGTCATGTGTTTGGGCTCAAATCTCTTGGGTCATACGTCCAAACCAAAATCTCTTGAATCAGGTGTCCAAACCCAACTCTCTTGGATTTTGTGTCCGGACCTCACAGAATTGGATACATCGGCCGGACCCAATAGATTTGGGCCTGGTGGCCTGATTCGACAGACTTGGATCATGATGCAGGAACCAAGAGAAATTAAAGGGGTGAAAATAAGAACATTTGATCTATAAATTTACAGCAGCGCGTGAGCATCCCACCCAGTACTATTTCAAAATAGGTGTAAAATGTTGGTTTTGTCTTTAGATAATTTATATATTTATTTATTTTTATCAATTTCAAACATATTTCAACCGCCCCTTCCCAACAGAACCAAACCAACAGGAGGGACGAACTAGTTAAGCAAGAGAAATTAAGAAAATTTTGAATGTTGGTGACTGATTCATAAATTTAGAGGTCTTGGGACTAATTTGTCGTTACCCAATGAACAGATTTCCTATGAGATTTTTGAACCATTCATAAACCTCACTTTATAAGAAAGACCAAGACCTTTCCTAAAGAACTTGTCCCATGCATGAACCCATCTCCTCCCAGTCCTAGCTTTGATAATGACCATTGAATTCTGTGATAGAACTTACAAAAATGTGTCACAAAAAGAGCAGTGGCTAAGCTTTTTTTGTGTGCCCTTTCTTTACTCTGATACACCTTGTCTTATGTGTGCCTTTTTTCCAGTTTCTTTTTCATTCTTTGCTCTCCGCATGCAGCAAAGCTGCTTTTAGCTTTCCACGTTTTCTTTTGAGGAAAAAAAAAAAAAAACAAAAACAAAAGATTTTTTACCTACGTTTCATTTCTTCCTGCACTTGCCATTTTTTAGAAATTAATAAGAAATTAATAAATTTTTATAATTTATTTTGATGTATTTTTTATAGAATTATCATCATCTCATAAACCGAATTGTAAAATTAACATTTTAACTCAGGTCGGTTCTATATATCAGAATCTTAATTTTTTTTAAAAAATATCATCCAATATATTATTGTATCAATATTAAAAAAAATATATCCAATGTATATCATATATTAAGTTTATAATTATTTTTTTATTAAAAAAAACATTAGTAATTTTTTTATGTTAAAAATATTAAACCTACTTTCCACTCACACAATTGATCTAAGTATACTATTTCAAAATAGGTATAGAACATTAGTTTTGTTTTTAGATAATTTATTTGAGATTATAATAGTATTTA
>Ga0325400_1006109_pt1 | contig 11426 bp, 10 predicted proteins | sample PopdelMetagenome_2_FD_205662 | JGI IMG/M metagenome (GOLD analysis project Ga0325400, IMG submission 205662) | Populus deltoides microbial communities from Bellville, Georgia, United States - Xylem-PdKOR-R1 | ecosystem: Host-associated > Plants > Phyllosphere > Stem > Wood/Secondary xylem...
GCGACCTGCCCATCCGCATGGCCGAATTCGGCTGCTGCCACCGGAACGAGCCACACGGCGCGCTCCATGGGCTCATGCGCGTGCGCCAGTTCACGCAGGACGATGCGCACATCTTCTGCCGCGCCGACCAGCTGGTGGAGGAGGTCAGCCTCTTCTGCGACCTGCTCGACACCGTCTACCGCGATCTGGGCTTCGAAGGATATTCAATCAAGCTCGCGCTCAGGCCGGAGAAGCGCTTCGGCTCTGAAGAGATGTGGGACTGGTCCGAACAGTCGCTGCGCGACGCGGTCGCCGCGACCGGCCGCGACACGGCGGCGTTCGGCTGGGAGGAACTGCCGGGCGAGGGCGCCTTCTACGCCCCCAAGCTCGAATTCCACCTGACCGACGCGATCGGCCGCACGTGGCAGGTCGGCACGATCCAGACCGACACCGTGCTGCCCGAGCGGCTGGACGCATCCTACGTGGGCGAGGACGGGCAGCGCCACCGTCCGATCATGCTCCACCGCGCGATCCTGGGCTCGTTCGAACGCTTCATCGGCATCCTGATCGAGCACCATGCCGGCCGCTTCCCGCTGTGGCTCGCGCCCGTACAGGCGGTGGTGGCCACGATCGTGTCGGACGCTGACGGCTATGCGACCGATGTCGTGGCGAAGCTCCGCGCCGCAGGGCTGCGCGCCGAGACCGACCTGCGCAACGAAAAGATCAACTACAAGGTGCGCGAGCACAGCCTGGCCAAGGTGCCCGTGCTGCTGGTGGTCGGCAAGCGCGAGGCGGAGCAGGGCACGGTCGCGATCCGCCGCCTGGGCGAGCAGGCGCAGGCCGTGGCGAGCGTCGATGAGGCGATTGCGATGCTGAAGGCGGAGGCGTTGGCGCCCGACCTGCGTTAGGGTGGCCGCAAGGAGTGTGCGCATGACCGTGTTCCAGAACGTGCGGAAAGGCCTGATCCCGGCGCGGCTGACGGTGGCGGACGTGTATGCGCTCACCGACCAGGGCGTGCTGTCCGAGGATGATGCGTTCGAGCTGGTCGAGGGGGAGATCGTGCCGATGGCGGCGGCCAAGGCGAGCCCGCACGAGATGATGAAGTCGCGGCTCATTCGTGCGCTGATACGCGCTTTGCCGGACGAACTCGGCCTGTTCGTGGAGGCGTCGATCGGCGTGTCCAGCGTGAGCCTGCTCGAGCCCGATCTGGCGGTCTGGCCGCAGCACATCGGTTGCCGTGAGATCAAAGGACACGAAATCGCGCTGGTGGTCGAGGTGTCCGCCTCCTCGATCGGCTACGACCTGCGGCAGAAAGCGCCGCTGTACGCCGCCGCCGCCATCCGCGAATATTGGGTGGTGGATGCGCTCCGCTACACGATCCGGGTGCATCGCCAGCCGGCGGACGGCGGCTATCTCGACGTGGAGGAATATGAGGCGCACGACCGGGTGGAGGCGCTGATGCCGGGCGTGGCGATCCGCCTCGACGACCTCGGCCTGCCGCCCTTGTTGCCCCGCGCGTGAGCCTGTCCGACCAGCCGATCGGCGCCTTCCTTGCGGAGCTCGCAGGCGATGGGCCGGCGCCCGGCGCGGGATCGGGCGCGGCCGTGGCGTTGGCGATCGGGCTTGGCTGCGCGCGCAAGGCGCTGCGCCTCACGCTCAAGCACGATCCCGATGCACACGACCTGGCACATTTGGAAGTGCATCTCGCGGGCTTGGTCGACCAGGCGCTGGCGGGCGGCGAGGCCGACATGGCCGGCTTCTCCGCCTATATCGCGGCGCTCGGCCAGCCCAAGGACGAGGCGGGCCGCGCGGCCGCCATGGAGGGCGCGCTAACCGATCTGGTCGCGGTGGGCGAGAACCTCGTCGCGATCGGCGACGAGGCGCGCGCCAAGCTGCTGACGATCAAGGCCGAGGTCTACCCGACGATGATGGCCGACGTGTCCGCGGCACTCGGCCTCATCGCCGCCGCGCGAGCGACCCACGTGGCCTGCGTCGTCGAAAGCCGCCGTTCGCTCAATCCCTGAAAGGGTCGCGCACCAGGATCGTGTCCTCGCGCTCGGGACTGGTCGAGACGATCGCCGCGGGGCAGCCGATCAGCTCCTCCAGCCGGCGGATATACTTGACCGCCTCGGCCGGCAGTTCCGCCCAGGAGCGGGCGCCCGCGGTTGACCCTTCCCAGCCCTGCACCGTCTCGTACACCGCCTCGACGCGCGCCTGGTCGCGCGGGTGCGGCGGCAGATAGTCGAGCACCCGGCCGTCCAGCCGGTAGCCGGTGCAGATTTGGAGCTCGGGCAGGCCGTCGAGCACGTCGAGCTTGGTGAGCGCGATGCCGGTGATGCCGGCAACCGCCACCGCCTGGCGCACCAGCACCGCGTCGAACCAGCCGCAACGCCGCTTGCGCCCGGTGACCGTGCCGAACTCGTGCCCGCGCGTGCCCAGCCGCTCGCCCACCTCGTTGTCCTGCTCGGTCGGGAAGGGACCGGCGCCGACGCGCGTCGTGTAGGCCTTGGTGATGCCGAGCACGAAGCCCGCCGCGTCGGGCCCCAGCCCCGCGCCGGACGCGGCGGTGCCCGCCACCGTGTTGGACGAGGTCACGAACGGATAGGTGCCGTGGTCGACGTCGAGCAGCACGCCCTGCGCGCCCTCGAACAGCATGCGCCGGCCTGCCCCGCGCGCCTCGTCCAGCGTGCGCCACACGGGCTTGGCGAAGGGCAGCACGGCCGGGGCGACCTCCGCCAGATCGGCCATCAGCGCGTCGCGGTCGACCGGCGGCTGGCCGAAGCCCGCGCGCAAGGCATCGTGATGCGCGAGCAGGCGGTCGAGCGCGGGGCCGAGATCGCCCGGGTGCGCGAGGTCGCACACGCGCAGCGCACGGCGGCCGACCTTGTCCTCATAGGCAGGGCCGATGCCGCGCCGCGTGGTGCCGATGCGGCCCGCGCCGCTCGCATCCTCGCGCAGCCCGTCCAGGTCGCGGTGGAAGGGCAGGATCAGCGGGCAGGTCTCCGCCACCTGCAGCGTGTCGGGCGTGATCGAAAGGCCACGTGCCGCAAGCTTTGCCACCTCGTCGCGGAAGTGCCAGGGATCGAGCACCACGCCGTTGCCGATGACGGACAAGGTGCCGCGCACGATGCCCGACGGCAGCAGGCTCAGCTTGTACACCTCCTTGCCGACGACCAGCGTATGGCCGGCATTGTGGCCGCCCTGGAAGCGCACGACCAGGTCGGCGCGGCTCGCCAGCCAATCGACGATCTTGCCCTTGCCCTCGTCGCCCCATTGCGCGCCGATGACGGAAACGTTTGCCATGCCTTGCCTTTCAGGGTGCGAGCGGGACGGGCGTGTCGCCGTCCAGCCAGTGCGTGCAGCCGTGCGGCCGGTCCGCGTCCGACAGCGCCGCCACCGTGGTCCAGCCCTCCGCCCGCAGCCGCGCCGCCGCCGCGGGATCGTGGCGCAGCGGCAGGAACACGGCCCGCGTCGCGACGACACCCAGGCCCACGTCCACCAGCGGATCGAGGTAGAGCGAGAAGCCGACCGCCGGCTCCTCCTGCCCGTCGGCGTGGAGGATCGTGTAGCTGCCGCCGCGCCCGATCTCGCCGCGCAAGGGGCGCCCGTCCGGCCCGCGGCCGAACAGGGAAAAGCCGATCCAGCTCTGGTATTCGAAACCGTGCCGCTCGGTGGGGTCGAGCGTCAGCGTGGCGCGACCGCCCAGCGCGCCGGCGATCGCCTCCACGCCATCAAGGCGGGTGGCGAGCGGGGCCATGCCGCCCAGCCCCCGCAGTCGGGCGAGCGCCGCCTCCACCGGTCCCGCCGCCAGCAACAGCGGCGCGAGCGCGCCTGCGCCTGCGGCGGCGAGCCCGCCCGCATCCTTGGCGTCGAGCAGCGCGCGCACCCGGCCCACGTCCGTGCCCCGCGGCAGCGCATCGGCGGCGAGCGTATCGACGAGGTCGGGCAGCGTGAGGTCCACCGTCACGTCGGCGACGCCCGCCGCGGCGAGCGCGTCGAGGGCGACCCCGATCACCTCCGTCGCCGCCGCGACGCCGTCCGATCCGATCAGCTCGGCGCCCGCCTGCGCCAGCTCGCGCTCGGGGCGGAGCTGGGTCGCGCGCAGCTTGATGACCTGGCCGCCATAAGCGAGGCGCAGCGGCCGCGGCGCATGGCCCAGGCGGGTGGCGGCGATGCGGCCGACCTGCGCGGTGATGTCGGGGCGCAGCGCCAGCATGCGCTGGCTGACCGGATCGACCATGCGGAGGAGATCCTGCGCGCGGCCCGACTTGAGGCGACCGACCAGGCTCTCCTCGAACTCGGCGAGCGGGGGCAGCACGCGCGCATAGCCATGGTGGCCGATCGCCACGATCACGCGGTGCATCAGCCGCGACGCCGCCTCCGCCTGCGGCGGCAGCCGATCGCGCAGGCCTTCGGGCAGCAGGCCGGGCGCCATGCCGCTCATGCCGCGACGGCCCGCGGCGCCAGCGTGAAGGGCAGGCGGGCGAGATGGCGCCACAGCCATTCGAGCGGCCCCTGCGCGAAGCGGGCGAGCCACGCGCGGGCGAGGACGAGCTGCACCGCGCAAGCTGCGAGGCCGAGCGCCAGCGCTTGCGGCTGCGTGATCCGGTCCCACCAGTGGAGGCCGAAGCCGTAGAAGACGGGCACGAACACCAGGCTTTGTCCCACATAAAGGGTGAGCGTCACGCGGCCGACCGGCGCGAGCACGCGCAGCCCCCGCCCCGACAGGCGCAGCCACAAGGCGATCAACAGCACCAGCGTCAAGGCCATGCCGGCAAGATCGAGCCAGCCGGAGAAGAGCGCGGAGGCGAAGAAGCGCGGCCCGGTGCGGTAGCAGCAGGTCGCCGCCATCGCCGCCTGCAACGGCCAGATGGCGAGCGCCGCGCCCAGGCTCAGCGCCAGCCGCAGCCGGCCGAACCGTTCCGGGTGGACGAAGAAGCCCGCGCGCCCCGCCGCCAGCCCGGCGAGGAACAGGCCGAACAGCTGGAAGATGCGCCCCGTCTCGATGAAGTAGGACCATTTGGCGATGCGGCCGGCCTGGAGATTGGCCTGCACCAGCTCGGCCAAGCCGCCTTCGAGTGAGGGCCCCATCGCCGCGCCGCCATCGTAGAACAAGGGCAGCGACCAGCCCCAATGATGGCCCATCCACCCCGCCGCGATGCGCAGCAGCAAGAGCGGCTGCGCCAGCATGACGAGCGCCGCCGCCATCAGCAGGCGCGGGCTCTCCACGCGCCCGAACGGGATCAGGCACAGCCCCGCCACCGCCAAGACGACCAGGATGTCGCCACGATAGAGAAGGGCATGCACCCAGCCGAGCGCCAGCAGCACGAGCAGCCGCCAGCCAAAGCGGAGCGCGAACACCTGCCCCCGCCGCCTGGCGCTCTCCATCAGCATGTAGAAGGAGAAGCCGAAGCAGAGCGCCAGCAGGCTGAAGCACTTGCCCTGGAACAGGATGCGTGTCGTCTCCTGCACCCAGCCCGGCTCGGGCCGCGCATTGTAGAGCTCGAAATAGCCCGTCATGTGGACGAGGAAGAGCCCCAGCAGCGCATAACCGCGCAGCGCATCGACCATCAGCAGGCGCGAACCGGAAGTGGGTCGATGGTTCATCCGGCCCGCCGGAAAATAACGTCTTTTGGTGCAATTGAAACTCCCGGGCCGGCCATGGGAGAAGGCCAGCGACGGCAGCAATCCCGCTGCCGTCGAAAGGAGAAGTGCATGACTCTTGCAAACACGTGCTCTTTGCTCCTGGCGATGTTCGCCTTTGCAACCTTGATCCTCAAGGTCGTGGAGATGCGCCGGAAGTAGCACGCGGGAGGGGCTCGGCCTGCCAGCCGGGCCCCGAACGATTGAACCCCAGCCGCTGCCACGGCTGGGGTTCCGATCCAGGAGAAGTCTCCTGACTCTTGCAGGAATACAATAGTCACGGTTTCGGTCTAGTTCAACCGCGTCACGCGAACGCCAGCGCCCGTACCGTCTTCACGCCGGGCAACGCCTGCACCTCGCCCAGCACGCCGTCTACCGACTGGTCGACGGAGAGCAGCAGCACCGCCTCGCCGCCCGTCTGGCGGCGGCCGAGATGGAAGGTGCCGATGTTGACGTTGCCCTGCCCCAGCGTCGTGCCCAGCCGGCCGATGAAGCCGGGCGCGTCCTCGTTGACGATATAGAGCATGCGGCCGGCGAGGTCCGCCTCCACCTTGATGCCGAACATCTCGACCAGCCGCGGCGCCGCGTTCGCGAACAGCGTGCCCGCGACCGACCGCTCGCCGCCCTCGTCCTTGATCGTGACGCGGACGAGCGTCGCGTAATCGCCCTCCCAGTCGTGGCGCACCTCGCGCACGTCCAGCCCGCGCTCGCGCGCGATGTGGGGGGCGTTCACCATGTTCACCGTGTCGGAATAGACGCGCATCAGCCCGGCCAGCACCGCGCCCGTGATCGGCTTGGGGTTGAGCTCGGCGGCGGCGCCCTCGACCTCGACCGCGACGCGCACGATGTTGCCCTGCGCTAATTGCCCGACGAGGCTGCCCAGCTTCTCGGCGAGCGCCAGATAGGGCTTCACCTTGGGCGCTTCCTCGGCCGACAGGCTCGGCATGTTGAGCGCGTTGGTGACGCCGCCCGACACGAGGTAATCGGCCATCTGCTCGGCGACCTGGATGGCGACGTTGACCTGCGCCTCGTTGGTGGAGGCGCCGAGGTGCGGCGTCGAGATGAAGCCCGGCGTGCCGAACAGCGGCGAGTCCTTGGCGGGCTCGGTCTGGAACACGTCGAGCGCGGCACCCGCCACCTGCCCGCTGTCGAGCGCGGCCTTGAGCGCCGCCTCGTCGATCAGCCCGCCGCGCGCGCAATTGACGATGCGCACGCCCTTCTTGGTCTTGGCGAGCGCTTCGGCCGAGAGGATGTTGCGCGTGCTGTCGGTCAAGGGCGTGTGCAAGGTGATGAAGTCGGCGCGGCGGAGGAGATCGTCCAGCTCCACCTTCTCGACGCCCATCTCCACCGCGCGCTCAGGCGTGAGGAAGGGATCGTAGGCGACGACCTTCATCTTGAGGCCGAGCGCGCGGTCGGCGACGATCGAGCCGATATTGCCCGCGCCGATCAGGCCGAGCGTCTTGCCCGTCACCTCGACGCCCATGAAGCGGTTCTTCTCCCACTTGCCGGCCTGGGTCGAACGATCGGCCTCCGGCAGGTCGCGCGCCAGCGCGAAGAGGAGGGCCACGGCATGTTCGGCGGTGGTGATCGAGTTGCCGAACGGCGTGTTCATCACGACGACGCCCTGCGCGGAGGCGGCGGGGATGTCGACATTGTCGACGCCGATGCCGGCGCGGCCGACCACCTTGAGGTTCTTGGCGGCCGCCAGCACCTCCTTGGTCACCTTGGTGGAGGAGCGGATGGCGAGACCGTCATAGTCGCCGACGATGGCGATCAGCTCGTCCTTGGTCTTGCCGGTGATCTCGTCCACCTCGACCCCGCGCTCGCGGAAGATCTGGGCGGCGCGCGGGTCCATCTTGTCGGAAATCAGTACCTTGGGCATGGTTTTCACTCCGTACCCCGGCATAGGCCGGGGTCCAGTTGGGAGAGGGCAGCGAACCTGGACCCCGGCCTACGCCGGGGTACGGCTCACGCTTTGGCGGCGTGGAAGGCCCAGTCGAGCCAGGGGCCGAGGGCGCGCACGTCCGCCGTGTCGACGGTGGCACCGCACCAGACGCGCAGGCCCGGCGGCGCGTCGCGGTAGCCCGCAACATCGTAGCCGGCATCCTCCGCCTCCAAGAGCGAAGCCATGCGCTTGACCAGCGCGAGCTTGCCCGCGTCGTCCAGCCCGGCGACCGCATCGTCGGCGAAGCGCAGGCAGACGCTGGTGTTGGAGCGCGTCGCCGGATCGGCGGCGAGGTGCTCCACCCAGTGCGTCGCCTGCACCCACTCGTCGAGTGCCGCGGCATTGGCGTCGGCGCGCGCGATCAGCGCGTTGAGGCCGCCCTGGCCGAGCGCCCATTCGAGGCTCCAGATGATGTCCTCGACGCACAGCAAGGACACGGTGTTAATCGTGTCGCCCTTGAAGATCGCCTCGTTGAGCTTGCCGCCTTTCGTCAGGCGGAACACCTTGGGCAGCGGCCAGGCGGGGGTGTGGCTTTCCAGCCGTTCCACCGCGCGCGGGCCCAGGATGAGGACGCCATGCGCCGCTTCGCCACCCAGCACCTTCTGCCAGGAGAAGGTGGCGACATCGATCCGGTCCCACGGCAGGTCGGCGGCGAAGATGCCGGAGGTGGCGTCGCAGATCGCCAGGCCTTGCCGGTCCTCGGCGATCCAGTCGCCGTTCGGCACGCGCACGCCCGAGGTGGTGCCGTTCCAGGTGAACAGCACGTCGGTCGACCAATCGACCGCATGGAGGTCGGGCAGTTCGCCATAGGGCGCCTTCATCACTTCATGCTCGATCTTGAGCTGCTTGGCGACGTCGGTCACCCAGCCCTCGCCGAAGCTTTCCCAGGCGAGCGCGGTCACCTTGCGCGCACCAAGCAGGGTCCACATCGCCATCTCGTACGCGCCCGTGTCCGATCCGGGAACGATGGCGATGCGATGCGTGTCGGGCAGCTTCAGCATGTGGCGCGTCATGTCCATCGCGTGGACGATGCGGCTCTTGCCGAGCTTCGATCGGTGCGAGCGGCCGAGGCTGGCGGTGGCGAGCCCGTCGGCATGCCAGCCGGGCGGCTTGGCGCAGGGGCCGGAGGAGAAGAAGGGACGCGCGGGCTTCACATCGGGCTTCGATGGCGCGGCGCGGGCGGCGGCGACGGCGTCAGCCGCGGCGGAGGTCGAGAGGCCGGCCGTATCCACGGCCGGGGGAGCGGGGTCGTTCACGATGTAACTCTCCTTACAGAGAGCACGCGCCGCGTTGGGACGGCGTGGCCCGCGGGCGCTCATAAAGGCGTGCCGGTGCGCGTCAACCTTCCATCGTCGACTGTCGGCACAGGTTGTGTGGCGATGGGGTGCGGGTAGGGAGGTCGACGTGCGCCGGCTCGCCATCCTTCTCACGCTGCTGGCGGCCGGCTGCATCCCGCCCGCCCGGCCTCCCGCCGGGCGGCGCGCGCCGGTACGGACGCTCCCGCCTCCCGCGGAGGATCCCGCCGCCTATCGCCAGTGCCTGGCCGACCTGAGCGCACTCGGCGCCAAAGTAGAGCCGCTGCCCGACCGCGTCTTCCCCAACGGCTGCTCGGCCACGGCCAGCGTCAAATTGGTCGCGATCGGCATTCCCGTCACCAATCTCGGCGCGGTGAAATGCGGCCTCGCGCGCCCGTTCGCCGCCTGGGTCAGCCGCGACGTGCAGGCGGCGGCGCGCGCGCGGTTCGGCACCTATGTCGCCAAGATGGAGAGCTTCGGCAGCTTCGCCTGCCGGCCGGTCAACAACGTCGCCGGCAACCGGCTGAGCGAGCATGGCCGCGCGAACGCGGTCGACATCGCCGCTTTCCAGCTCGGCGACGGGCGGCGCATCACCGTGCTCGACGGGTGGAACGGCGCGGACGGAAAGGCGCGCGCCTTTTTGCGCGATCTCCACATCGCCGCGTGCCGGCGCTTCAACGTCGTGCTGGGGCCTGACGCCAACGCGCTCCACCGCGACCACCTGCATTTCGACATGGGCAGCGGGCCCTATTGCCGTTAGGTGCCCGCGCTTTGCCGGAAGAAACCATGGTCGATCCCGTTCCCCCCAAGCGCATCTTCCCCCCCGCCAAGGAGGATGCGGCGAGCGCGCGCGCGCAGACGCCGCTGCCGCAGACCGCCGACCCCGCCTACCGCCTCGCCTACCAGGATGACGACTTCCTGTTGCGCGACGACCTGCGGCCGGTGCGCTTCCAGCTGGAGCTCCTGAAGCCGCAGCTGCTGATCGAGGAAGCGGGCATTGGCTCCACCTTCGTGTTCTACGGATCGGCGCGCATCCCCGCGCCCGAGGAAGCGGACGCCTTGGTGGCGGCGGCGACCACCGACACGCAGCGGCGCATCGCCGAACGGCTGAAGGCCAAGGCGCATTACTACCAGGTGGCGCGCGACCTCGCCCGGCTGGCGAGCGATGCGCCGCGTGGGGCTGACGGCGGGCGGCAGTTCGTCGTCTGCTCGGGCGGCGGGCCGTCGATCATGGAGGCGGCCAATCGCGGCGCGCGCGACGTGGGGGCGGAGACGGTCGGCCTCAATATCGTGCTGCCGTTCGAACAGGCGCCCAACGCCTATGTGACGCCGCATCTGTCGTTCAACTTCCACTATTTCGCGCTCAGGAAGATGCACTTCCTGCTGCATGCGCGTGCCGTCGCGGTGTTCCCCGGCGGCTTCGGCACGTTCGACGAGATGTTCGAACTGCTGACGCTGGTTCAGACGGGCAAGATGGCGATGCTGCCGATCCTGCTCTACGGGCGCGAATTCTGGGACCGGGTGGTCGATTTCGACGCGCTGGTGGAGGAAGGCGTGGTGGGACCCCAAGACCTCGACCTGTTCCACTTCTGCGAAACGGCGGAGGAGGGCTGGGACTATATCCAGGCCTGGTATCGCGAGCGGGGCGAGCGCGAATATCGGCGCGGGCGCGGCGCGAAGTAGGCGGGCGTCCCCGTCATCCCCGCAGAGGCGGGGACGACGGGGTTAAGGATTACAGCGCCGCCTTCAGGTCCTCGACCAGGTCGGTCCGCTCCCACGGGAACAGGTCGCCCTCCGCGTCGCGGCCGAAATGGCCGTAGCTCGCGGTCTTCTGGTAGATCGGCTTGTTGAGGCCGAGGTGCGTGCGGATGCCGCGGGGGGTGAGGCCGCCCAGCTTCTCGATCTTGCCGATCGCCGCCTCGATCGCGGCGTCGTCCGCCGTGCCCGTGCCGTGCGTGTCGACATAGAGCGACAAGGGCTTGGACACGCCGATCGCGTAGGCGAGCTGGATGGTGCAGCGCTTGGCCAGGCCCGCGGCGACGATGTTCTTGGCGAGGTAGCGGCTGATATAGGCGGCCGAGCGGTCGACCTTGGTCGGGTCCTTGCCGCTGAACGCGCCGCCGCCGTGGGGGGCCGCACCGCCATAGGTGTCGACGATGATCTTGCGGCCGGTCAGGCCCGCATCGCCGTCCGGCCCGCCGATCTCGAACGAGCCGGTCGGATTGATGTGGTATTCGGTCGCGTCCGACAGGAGCTCGGCCGGCAGGATGTCGGCGACGACGCGCTTGACGTAATCGTGGAGCTCGCGCTCCTTGTCGCCCTCGTCGTAGCCCTTGCCGTGCTGCGTCGACACCACGATCGCGGTCGCCGCGACCGGCTTGCCGCCCTCGAAGCGGAGCGTCACCTGGCTCTTGGCGTCGGGCTCCAGGAAGGCGGCTGCGCCCGAATGGCGGTCGGCGGCCATCCGCTCCAGGATCTTGTGGCTGTAATAGAGCGTGGCGGGCATCAGGCCCGGCGTCTCGTCGCAGGCGAAGCCGAACATGATACCCTGGTCGCCGGCGCCC
>Ga0325400_1006110_pt1 | contig 11425 bp, 5 predicted proteins | sample PopdelMetagenome_2_FD_205662 | JGI IMG/M metagenome (GOLD analysis project Ga0325400, IMG submission 205662) | Populus deltoides microbial communities from Bellville, Georgia, United States - Xylem-PdKOR-R1 | ecosystem: Host-associated > Plants > Phyllosphere > Stem > Wood/Secondary xylem...
ACATGTTAAAACAATAAAAAAATTAAAATATTAATTTAAAATTAAAAAAAAGTTGATTTGTTTTTTTAAAAAATGTGAATAATTCTTGTCTCTTTCAACTACCAATAATTAATGAAAGAAAGCTCAACATGTTTTACATAATTTATTTAATTCTACAAAAACTATAGCTATGCTGATGCAAATAATAAGTTTTTCCCAAGCTAGGCCAACATTTTTCCCAACAAAATAAAAGGAAAGAATAAGCAGGGATTAAATATTTGAATTAATAAAAAAAACTTAAGAAAATATTGCAAATGAAAAAAAAACTATTATTATTAAACTTCATCTATCCCATAGTTTTAAAACCCGGCCTGGCAGGTCAATTCTGGACCCGAGGGCTGGAACCGGGTTGGGTTGAAAAAAAAACAGGAGAATAAAAAACCCAGTATGACCCGGAGGGTTAACCCGGTGACCCGGTTGCAACCCGTTGACATTTTTTTTTACTAAAACGATTTCGTTTTGATTTTTTAAAAAAATAACTCAAGTAACCTAATGACCTGGTCAGAACCTAGAATCTAGGTCTTAGACCAAGCCGACCACCAAACCGGTTTAAAATCTATTATCTATCCTATAAATCAATAGGATCTTAATTAAACTATTATATATAATTCAATATAAATTTCAAGAAAAACTAATCTACAATAATAGAAAAGTAACAATGGGCATTGCCGTATGACTTTGCCGGCCCAAATTAAAAATAAGAAGCCATGTAAAATTCCCTCAACCAATCCTAACCGTTCAAAGCATAGCCAAACTAAAACCCTAGATCTCCCTCTTATTAAACCCAAAAGACAGCCACTTCCTTTAATCACTGTCGTCGTCTCTCAGCAGCAGCATCGGCAGCAACCAGGGCGCCTTCTATTTGGTAAACCTCATAAACACTAATGGGTTCTCTTTAAATTCCCTTCTTATTAAATGCCAAGCCTTCTAATCAGAGACTTTACTTGCTATGTATTTGCTTGCTGTGACTATTTTAGCTTCTAGATCATATGGGCTGTTTTTTTATTCTTGTTCATCAACTGCTTTCTCGTTAAAGATTGAATCTTGACATCTGTTTTGTTATATGGCTCCTTTTGTCTCCAAAAGGAAATGGGTTGTTTTTATTTTCTCTTACTTGGCTCTTATTTGAGAGCTTAAAGCTGCTGTCTGGTGTGTACTTTTGTGGTCATCTACTGTGTAGAAACCCTAGATTAGGCCGATTCATAAACCTTGCCATTTGCGTATGTGTGTGCTTAGATTTGATGCAATGTCATCGTTTTGTTTATAAATTGAACGAAGATAAAATGTGAGTGGGCTGTTAGGATGATGAAAATAGAAATCGTTTTTCTACAGCGAATGACTTGTATTGATCGAGTTTGGAATTATGATAAAAGAAGAAGACAAGTTTGGAGTTTGGTCTACCCTTTGTCATTATACCACTTGATGGATTCATCATTCATGGAAGTTTTGTTCTCCAACTTGTAGTTTATTTATGGAAAAATGTAGAAGGAAACTTATTGTGGATGTATGACTCGAAATTAGGTCCCATTAGGTAGACAACTCACAAAAGAATGTGCAGATGTCTATTGTGATGAATTTGACTTGACAATTCATGTTCGTTATTGAATATAATCTCTTGCTGTTACTATTTAGATCTGTGAAGATGTTCACCACAAAGAAGAAGATCCAAAAGGACAAGGATGCTGAACCCACTGAGTTTGAGGAGACAGTTGCCCAGGTTAGATCCTTAGGTTTCTATTCAAGTACTTTGGATTCTTGGATTAACTGAGTTGTCTATGATGTATTCTATATGCTTTTCCTCTGCAGGCTTTATTTGATTTGGAAAATAGCAATTCAGACCTGAAAAGTGAGCTAAAAGATCTCTTCATAAATTCTGCAGTGTACGTAAATAATTGTATGCTTGCTTGTTCCTAGTGAAACTTTTCTGTCTTTTTCTTTCTATATTCTATTTTCCTTCTGGTGCCAGTATATTTTCTAATCTAAACTTCGTAAATTTTGCAGTCAAATAGATGTTGCTGGAAATCGTAAAGCTATTGTCATTTATGTTCCCTATAGACTGAGGAAGTCTTATCGCAAGGTTCATCTTCGCCTTGTTAGAGAGCTGGAGAAAAAGTTCAGTGGGAAGGTAACATTATCTTGTACTCTTAGTTTTCTACATCTGTAATGGAGGGGCAGTATAAAGTCTTGAGGGTCCAACCTCAAGGCTGCAGGCTTAAGACCCTATAGGAAGGTTGCCCAGCATTTATGGTTCCTTATCATGATGAGTATATAAAGTCAATCCCAGTTTCAGCTCAATACTTGTTTGAATCTGAATTCCGAGCTATGTTTCAATTGCTCCTCTGATAATCCGGCAGGATGTTGTTCTGCTTGCTACCCGAAGGATTGTGCGTCCACCCAAGAAAGGCTCTGCTGTTCAGCGCCCCCGTTCCCGCACCCTAACTGCCGTGCATGAAGCCATGCTTGAGGATTTAGTGTATCCTGCTGAGATTGTTGGAAAACGCACCAGATACAGGATTGATGGGTCCAAAATTAGCAAGGTAGTCTTGACAATTTAAGCCTAAGGAACTGAAAATTGTAGTTGGTATTGAATCTCAATAACCATAATCTCTGCCCTTCTCATGAATTCTCTTTTTATATTATTGTTTGTGTCAGATCTTCTTGGATCCCAAGGAGCGCAACAACACCGAGTACAAGCTGGAGTCGTATGCTGGAGTTTACAGGAAGCTTACAGGAAAAGATGTGGTTTTTGATTTCCCCGTAACAGAAGCCTGAAGTTGATGGTTATTTGTACTTTTTTATTCAAGAGTTCTATAATTGCAGCAGATAGGATCCTACTTCAAATTTTGACTCTTGAATTTGGTTGAATGTCATTTTGAATAGGATAAAACTTTCTTCGATGTTTCTTTTACTATGCACTTGAATTTGGTTGAATGTCCTATGGATTTATCAAAAAATTCATGCGGATTGTTGGTTGTGGAAAATGTCACTTCCTCGGAAGTTTGGTTGTAGGTGATTTTGTGTGCTGTTCTTGCATCCCATTGCAGTCTGGCTTAACAGCTGTGTAGTGTTTGGGGTATTAATGGATGCATGAGATGCCCCTTTCCTCTTGCATGCATGTCTGTTTTACCGAGGCCTATGGCTAGAGGAATGATCAAGCATGTTGTGATTGTGTTTGGTGGGATTTATGGCATCCTCGTGGAGCCCTCGTTAACAAATATGGCAAGAGCGTTGGTTATGACTGCTCCAATGTTTGAATATTGGACTTGGCCTGCTGACAGATCTGGAAGTCATGTAAATTCAAGCGTCTTTATGTGGTTCTTCTATCTACCCTAGTACCAAAGCTGCTGATTCTATGGGGTGTGCATCTCGAGTGGCATGTTTTCTATTAAAAGCACCTGGGAGGCTATCAAACTAGTTTGCGGATCCTTTATGATTCCAAGACATAGCTTTATCTCATGGCTTGCAGTATTTGATAGATTGGCTACAAGGCAAAGGCAGCTTAGATGGGGAAGATCGAGTGATCATAAGTGTCTATTTTGTAAAAGTTCTTCAGGATGTAGAGATCACTTCTTTTTTCTTGCCCTGTTACGATGAGTGTATGGCAGGGTATTCTCAATTGTTCCAAGACAGGTGGGAGATTGGCCGATGGAGTTTCAGTGGGCAGAAGAAGTTTGGAAAAGAAATTCTTCAAGTCTGTATCATTCTTAGGTCGGCATAGTACTCTTATATTTATCATTTATGGGCGGGCCGAAAGACGTAGAAGAATCCACAAAAATTCTTACAGTATAAGCTTATCTTGTTAATCGATTTGCTCAGATGTCAGGAGTGTTATCAGTTCACTCTATGCAGATAAAAGCTTGTACATTTGTGATGGTTGTGGCTTGCAATGGAGATGATTTTGGTTTTGTTTCTTCAACATCTTGATGCTTTTTAAAGTGCGTCAAAGTGCTTTTCTTAAAATAAAAAAAAAATAGCATTTAAAATTGTAACAATGATTGATTTTAAAATAATTTTTATTTAAAAATATTATTTTGATATTATCGTATTAAAATAATTTAAAAAATATAAAAATATTAATTTTAAAAAAAATTTAAATTTTTTTAAAAATATTTTTAACCACAAAATACACTTGACAGCCATTTTTCATCCATCAAAAATGACACGTGGGCTTATGTGAATCTCCTAGCCAAAAACAATTGTTTATGTTATTTTGTTCACACACATATTGTTAAATTATATTTATGTAACATATTTAAAAAAATGTTTAGATTGAAAATATATATATATATATATATATATATATATATATATATATATATATATAAGGTTAAGTGAAATGTTTTAGTAATTATTATTTTTACGAGGAGGATCGCCCTCCCAATTCAAAGAGTTTTTTTTTTTTTTTCCTGGAAGTTGTGAGCTATTATGAATTTAAACTATTAACTATTTTGACTATCTAAACTCTAAAAGGCTTAAAAACAAGTCAATAGAAAGCACGGAATACTAAAATCTAAAATATATAAAATACATTTTTTTATTCATGTATGTATTGTAAATTTATATTAAAGTCATATGTAATAGAAAATGATTATTTAAATTAATAATGATCAATTCATGTCTTAAGTATTATTAAAGTCTAGTTAAAGATTATTTTATATGGTTCGAGAGTTAAACAAATTAATTTAATCATAATTATCAAAATTTATATAGAATTATTTAAAAATCAAACATGTTATTTAATAAACATTTAAATTTGGTAATGAATATTTTTCATAGAAGTTATATTTGTATATTTTCAACAGTATTGCACAAACAAAAATAAACATTTGATCTAGTTCTTCTTTCATAAATTACATATTTATTCACGAAATAAATCAAATAAATATGTAGAACTCAATTTAAATTAGAATTAACTCCCTTTACTTGAGAATGTGGGAAGCATAAACTATAATCGCAATATATATATATTTGAAAAATATACTTTCATGTAGTTTGTCGAATTTTAGAATTTAGAGTTTTTTTTTGTAAAAAAAAAAACTTTTCATTGATCCTCTATATATATTTATATATAACCTCAAATAACAGTATATATGATTATGACTACAACTTATACTATATTTTAGTTGCATTTACACGATAAGTTAGAATACCATGTTATATATAATGCAATACACGAGTAAATATAATCTTGAAAATAAATAGTAGAAGGCATGAAAACTGAATCAATCCAAGAACAGAAAGCTGTCGTGTATACCGACTCACAAGATTTGAAAGAATCTGCTATTCACTCCAGCCCTATACAGATGCAATTCAGATGGAGTTGATACGTTAATCTCAGTGTTGGCAGGTGCGAAAAGGGCATCTCCTTCCATAACTACATCTTTGGATGATTCTGTGCACATTGTACCCTCCCCAGCCGCGACAAGAAAAATGGACGGGCCTGGAATCGCAGGAAACACTGTTGATGCCCCTCTAGGAAGTATGCAGCGATCAACCTCAAATTCATCGAAAGGTGGAAGGTATCTTGTTATATATGGACTCAATGGAAATCCTTTCAAGATTTCAGGAAAGCCCTGGATCAGAACCGGAATCATCATTAATGATTTTGCAACAAAAAGAAAGCAAATTTAGGAGAAATCTCCTCTGCCTTCAAAAAGCTTGAGAAATCAAACTTCAAATGTCAATTTATGCGCAGTCCATCACAATTTGGTCAAGATTCACGACTCAACGGCCAATGATCTAACCTTCCATCAGCTAATCAACAGTGAGTTCCCACTTGAAAAAGAAGGTCCAGGTTCTATCACAGAGAGGGTGTCAATGGTAGTACTTCTTCTCTATGTAACACTGTAACTGGTCCAGGTTCTAATCAACCATGGCTAAATCATTTTCCTTTGCCACTAAAAAGAGTATTTCTCCATACTAATCATTGAAATTCATTCCTATGGTATAAAAATGTCCAGGAAATAGAATTCTTATGCCAAGATAATGTGGTCATCCTGCTCTTTTGGCCCCTCCCAATATATGATTTTTTTTAAAATGCAAGGCATATGGTTTCAGGAGTATTATGCCCTACAGGTGACTGCTTAATTTAAAAAGCCCAACATGATTATCAAGTTTGAACAAATATTAACACATACTCATAGAGATTTTTTTTTAAATGAACTACATTACATACATGTATGAACTAATTACCTGTTTGTATGTGAGCATGGAACAAAGAGTTTGGATATCCAGGTGCTTGGGCGTAAGACCAGCCCGCACAACATTGTCTGAGGTTGCCATGCATTCAATACACTCGCCATGTAGATATGCGTGGGGTTCATTTGCCCCGAGATACAAAGCTTCACCAGGATTGAGCTTCACATAATTAAGAAAGAAGGCTGATATGACACCAATATCAGCTGGATATTGCTTTTCTAACTGCAAGACCAGCTGTTCCTTTCCAGTCAACTGCCTTGTCTGACAGATAAAAGAGTTCGGGTGTAAAATCAAGGCAAAATCAATAGCATGACAGAAAATCAAGTATGATATTTGCTTAAGAAGTCATTAAAAAAATAATCTTTGTGACAATGATATTATTAGATGTCTTACCTATCTTCTTATTCAATCAAGAAATACTTGACATTAACGCTTTTAACCCTACTAGCAAATCTATTACACATGTTTATCACAGCATTCAGATCACCTTACAAAACAGCAGCCTTAATAAAGAAAAGCTCAACTAACCTCGCTTTCCGTATACAATCTGCTTTTTAATTTGGATATTACGTCAGCTGTCATCTCTTTGCTTGCTGACATGAGATGGGTAAAGGCTGATCTCAGAACAGATTTTACTTTTTTCTCATGATCTTGCTCGTTGATTTGCAAGAGTTGGTTTACTTCTGCACTGCCAACCAGTTCTACAATCTCAGGAACATCTTGAAGCACAGCTTTAAGCTCCTGGAAAATATATCAATTCACATCAAGTAAATGAAAATATGGATATGATTTCAAAAGGTTTATCAGTAAAAATTTGTAGATACAATAAGCAAAGTCAAGGTTGTCAGAGGAAAGTTATCATGACCTTGATGGACTGAGAATAAACACCAATACGTAAGAGATTTACCTGCATTTTCTTTTGATTAAATACATTCCTATGTGACATTGAAAAGTAGTGGGTTTTCAAATATGTCTGCAGTCTGCAGATAACCATTTCCTTTTCAAGGCTTCTTTTAAAAATGTAAGCTTTATAAGAAAGAGGGAGCAGTTCGTTGATGGTTAGCTAATTCTCTCAGAAATTTAAGCAACTCAGAAGTGCATCAATAAAGATAAGGAACTCAAAGTTTCTCATCCTCTTGACAACGCAATCGAAATAAACCAGGCTTACATGATATTAAGTTTTTCCAAACTGATAGCTATTACAAGTGAAAATCACAGTCCTAGCCAATTAGGAATGTTAATAACAAAATTAACAGGAGATATGGGTTAAGGTATGGTAGAATCACTTTCATTTAACTGAATCTTTAGATTTCTCTTGGAATAAAAAAAAAATCAAGGAGACCTATTTGCTTCACAAGCATCTGTATGATCCGAAATGTCCTTCAACTTTTGCCAAGATTCACAAAACTACCAATGAACAACAATCAATTCATAGAATTTGCAAGATGGAGATATGCAAGAAAGATAGAGATCGATAGACCACCTCAAGGCTGATAAAACTACAGAGGGCTTCAAACTCTGTAACAGCCAAAGCCATCTCGGGCTTATGATTGTCATCCTTGTAAAGATTTGGATGCAACTTGTGTAGAACTTTCGCCAATTCCTTGTCTGGATGAGCCTGAATTGACAATGCTTTTGCCACAGAAAGCACCTATCAGAGACCAAACTGTGAAAATCAAACACAACTTCTCAATACTCAAACATCCAAGTTTCTGCAGTCTATGAAATTCAAACACAGCTATCACGAAAAAGTCCTTGAATGTATGATCAAAGAGCAGCCCGCTAGAATTGAGAAAAGAATTGGTGAAAAATCAACTAGCCATACATAATGGTCCAAATCTATATCTTAAACAGTAAAAAACAATAAATATAAATGGGGAAATCACTCATCTCTAGCCAGGGTGCAATAAAAACAACCTCAGAAGAAGAAGAAGCAACCCCAATTGTCTAAGATCTTATCTCCAAGCACCAACACGGCTATTCAAAATCCAGGACATAAAAACTTAGGCTTCATCATGCCGATCCAGGACTCCGCACAAAACCCTTTCTCTTTCAACTAAGCCACAGAATTCAATGCTAACAATAATGCAAACAATAATTCTAAACCAAATCTCCCAATTGTAATTTTGAACAAAAAATTTCTGCCTTTGAAGCCTCATTTGACTCACTACCCACATCACTGGTCGCCATGAATTCTAATTCAGATTTTGAAAGGATGATATAAAAGGAAAGCGTTAAAAGGAAATGTTATATGCTAATGACAAGTGGAAAGGAAGTACCCTTTTTCTTTTCGATAAAAACAAGGCTAGTAAAAATGAAAATTAGCTTTAACTGCCACTAAATAACGACATTTTGCTGAGAAAAAACAAAACTACCATAATAAATCACTACTTTGCAATAAATTAGGACCCTCCAATTCTCAGCAGCTTTAGACTTGATTCCCAGAGCAGCCAATACTACTACAGAAACATAAATTGCCCAATTCCTAAACATGAAGAAGGATGGGCAACATTCAATCAAAACACACAAAAAGAAGGGTTTTTTTTTTAATCAAACACAAATAAAAAAGTTAATCAGATACACCGATGCAGAAACCATAATTCACAGATGATTAAGCCTGATCATAAAAGAACCAACTACAAAAAATAAAACTCATGACTCAGCCAAAACATAAATTGAGACACATCACAAGCGAAATCATACATTACAACAGAAAAAATGATGAAAAAGATTGTACCTTGAACAAGAAAGGAAGATCACAACCCCACTTATCCAAAACCTTATCACCAAGCACATTAGGATTCTTACAAATCCATTCTTTCAAACTCAAACTCCCAGACCCATTTGAGTCCCCATTCTCCACACCACCTTCCACCACAAAAGAAGGCCCAGAACCATGTGTACCCACCCAAAACTCAGCAAAAGGCTTCTTCTTTTCAAATGCTATATCATACCCGGAATTCAATTCATAAAGCCTTGCAACCTCGGACCCTTCTGTCCCTTTCTTACCCCAATCATAGTTTTGAACTGAACATCTAAGTCTCTTCAGTCCTCCTCCCTGGTGGTTGTTCTTCAATTCAGTCTCCATTGACTCAAAGACGAGACCTTTACTACACTATATCAAACAAAAACAAGAAGACTTTAGAGATGTGAATATAATAAAGGCCATGAAGAAAAGGGAATGCGTATATATATATATAACCAAGTATATATAGATACTGCTGAATGTTTGAAAGGGTAATAAGAGAGGGGGAAACAAGTTGAGAAAGAGAGAGAAAAGGAGACTTGAGAAAAAAGATACAGAGGCAACGAAACTATATATGTGGTGGGGTCTGATCTGACTATGAAGTTTTCATTTTCCTTTCCAGATTAGTTCTTATCTCCCAATATTTCGTGATTTTCGTCGTTGCTAAGAATAGTTTCTGTTTTGTCATTCCTGTGGGTAGAAACAAAGAAGATAAATTCTTGTGACTTGGTAAAACCTCTGGCACTGCGGCATCCACGTTCATCCGGAAGTTTCTTAAAATCTAACTGTAGAAATTATAATAATTTTTTGCAAATCAAATGTAAAATTCTTAGATCGACTTCGTTTTCAATTAAATTTAAGAGGTAATTTAATTTTAATATGCAAAAAAGTATATAATAATAATAATACATGGCCTGGTCATAAAAAACAATATATGCTGTGCGGTATATAATTGAGAATTATGGATTCATGAGTGTACAATCTTAAATATATAATGTAAACCGCATTTTTCTATTTCTATATCTTTCTTTTTCATTTTTTTTTCTGTTGGTTTGATATTTCATGGGTAAACAGCAATGGAAACCTCAAAGTAGTCAAGGAATTTTACTTTTAATTTAAATTTTGAAGTTAACATCTAAAAAAATATATTCTCATGTAAAGATATATGTTTAAAATAATCCAAAAAACTATAAAAAATATAGTTCAACTGATTAAATCTTAAGTTTGCTTCTTGAAAATTACCAATTCGAGTCACAAACCTCAGAATTATTAAAAATTTATATGGTCATTAACTTTAGGGGCCATGAAATTAGTTAAAGTGTATATAAACTAGCTTGAACATCCATATTAAACAAAAAAAATCATCAAAAGAAAATAATATAGTATAAAATACAAATTGATCCTAGTATATGCTTGACTAAAAAAAATTGAGATGTGGAAAAATCAAATTTCGATGTCTAAAAATGTGTGATCGATTTTTAGTCAAGGTAGCATGCGCTGTCAGATGCGTAAACCTGACGAGGAAGTTTGTTTGAAGATCACCAAAATTTGTAGGTTATACCTTCAAAGTCTCGCCCGAAGTTACCTTAGAAAAGAGGAGAGCAAGAAGGCTTTAATAAGAAATCTGCCTTTACCAGAAGCAAAACTTGTAGTTACCGTCACAATTGGCAGTTTTCGGCACAGTTTCGGGTTTTTGAAGATTTTTAAAAAGAAATTAATTTCAAATTAGATTTTTTTAGTGTTTTTTTATTGTTTAAATAAATTTAAAAAAAAATTATTTTGATACATTTACAAACAAAAAATATTTAAAAAAAGCATTTACCACATCTCAAACAAGATCTTCTATAAATTAAAACAAAAAAAATAAAACTTTCCCACTTTAAGTATAATCTAAGAAAATACAATTCTTGGGACCGTTTTAATCTTATCATAGAAATTGTAGTTCAGATAGAACTATAAATACTAACTAGAAAAGATTCTTTAGAATAAAAATTAATATCAAGATGTTAACTAATCGGCATGAGAAGTATTTTTGATAAAATCTAGATTTTATTTATTTTTAAAATAAATTATGAATACATTTTTTATATAAATCTAAGTAAAAAATAAATTTATGTTAATGCTAAACTCGGGATGGAACTCACAGGTCAAAAAAGAAATCATGATAAACTTTTTTAACCATCAAATCTCATCCTTAAATTTAGATGTCGATTCATTGTTCCATGCATTCATAAGCGTAGACTTCAATGGTTTGTCTAAAAGAAGACTACAAAAAAAAAAAGTAAAAAAAAAAAACCACAAAGCATTGGATAACTCACTCGAAGTGCTGGAGAAGGACACACCGTTAGAATTAAGGATTTGTCGGTGAAGATCGTCGGTTTATGTTGTGTCGGCTTTTATGGGCACGGGGACAACAAAAGCGACGAGTGAGGAGGAGGACCG
>Ga0325400_1006113_pt1 | contig 11422 bp, 13 predicted proteins | sample PopdelMetagenome_2_FD_205662 | JGI IMG/M metagenome (GOLD analysis project Ga0325400, IMG submission 205662) | Populus deltoides microbial communities from Bellville, Georgia, United States - Xylem-PdKOR-R1 | ecosystem: Host-associated > Plants > Phyllosphere > Stem > Wood/Secondary xylem...
ATCACCTTTTATTTCTTTTGAGCAAAAATATTACTCACTCAATGCTCGAGTACTCAAGCATAAACCAGCTTTCTTTTCATTTTTTTTGGGTTTTATGAGTTGATTTCTGTATTCATTGGAAACCTTTTGCTTCTTGAAAAGATCTGGGTTCATGAGTTATAGATAAAGCTAATGATGTATTTCATGTTAACATTTAGTTGTGAATTATTTTCAAGTTTCGAAGCTTTACTAGTCAGCGTTTCAGAGCTCAAGCCATTGACTAATGGGTTGTAAATTTTCCGGCGAAAATTAACTTGAATTTTCCTGTATTTTTTTATCAGGTGTGATTTGATTATATGTGTAAATGGGAAGATAGAGAAAGTAGCTTCTGGGTTGGTACAGCCATTTCTTGACCACTTGAAAACTGCTCAAGATCAAGTGGCCAAGGGGGGCTACTCAATAATTCTTGAGCCTGGAAGTGATGCAACGTGGTTCACGAAAGGAACAGTTGAGAGGTTCACATTGTTTTCTAATGCTCCCCAGTTACCACTTTTAAATATCACTTATTGTTGTTTTAGTGGTGGTATTGAGTATTGATCTTTAATATATAATTTCTTGGTTTTGATCAAGAAAATGCATAAATGTTTGTTCCAAACGAAGTTTAATTAAGAGTTTGGAAAGATAGAGAGAAAAGATAATACTTGAATGAGAAATGGTTGAGACAAAGATAAACTACAAATAACATGATATAGATGTTTCCTATATCTGCCATTGCCAAATGACTATTTTGTGAAAGAGGGCTTGAACTTTATGTATGTGATTTGCCACTGTACCTTTTATTTAATAATGTAATTGGTTTGATTTCTTAATCATAATCTGATTTGCAGTTTTATGTTGTCAGCTTTAAGTAAGTTTTGAGCTTCTCAAGCGTAATTGATGCAAATCTTGGTTTTATTTTGCCTCCAAATCGATGTTGCGAACTAATTTGTTTTGTTCATATAGATTTGTTCGCTTCGTGAGTACACCAGAGGTGTTGGAACGGGTTTACTATTTAGAATCTGAGATCTTGCAGATTGAGAAGGGAATTGCAATTCAAAGCAACAATGATACGGGGTTGAGCTCAGTAAGTAAAATCGTGAAGCACCTCATGATGCAAAGTCAGAGCCTAGAATTCAATTTTGGTTGTCCTTTTTTATCCACAGGTAGAAGATCATCAAGCAAAACCTGTAGAGCGCATTGAAGGTACTGTTGCGAAAGAATTCTGGCCTTGTGTTTGTCTTTGTATTAAAAACTCTTTTACGATCCTGTCTTCTGCTTCTATTGTTTTCATAATTTTCTTTCTAGACTGTGGTCAATAAAACTTTGTTCTTCTTCTTTGTTTTTATATCCTTTCTGGTGGGTGTAAGGAGGGGGGCATTTCTTTTTTAGTACATTTACCTAGTAGTCTTTCATTCTTTTTTTTTTGTTTAATCTTGCTGTTAAGTAGTTACGGTAATGCTAGTAAAGTGTTTGATCACATTTTCCATCCTAAGAACTAAATGGTTAAGAATATAATAGTCTAGCTGCGGTGCTGTTTTTTGTTGGTTTTGGATTATATTGGATGACTCTTGACAGGTAGCAAGCCTCTGACAGATTCTAGTGAGGAAAAAGCCATTGTCCTTTATAAGGTAATTGGTCACTAATAATCCTTATCACATAGTGAATTATTGGCATTTTCTTTCTTTAATTTCATCTCTTTGTGTTCTTGCAGCCTGGCTCAGATCCACATGAAGCAGATGGGTCGACTGTGCAGGAAGGAAATTCCAAGTAAGATCATAATTCCCATGAGTAACTGGATAGCGAAAAAGAAATTAATTTATGGAAGGAAGTTGATTGATTCAAAATTCACATACCTGATTGCTGTCATGAGTAACAAATAACAAGATTAAGATGAAAAAAGAAGTTATGTATAATTGTTAAACTTTTACTTCAAAATCACAATCCTCAATGTGACTATTCATTTCAATTTCCTAAAGATCTATGGGCCAAATTGCAGTTATACAAATTACCAAATTCATTTCAGTTCCCTACTGCAAATTTCATCATGATTGTCTTCGTCTACCCAATATAAAATCCTACATAAAGGGTATTAGAAGTTGTATCATGATTTCAAGACACATACCAAGAGTCAGATAAGATTGCAGGGTAAAATTATTTTCTTGTTCTGCAAAACCTCTATATTGACTTCTTTTTCTGTCATTGTAATGCAGATTCAGAGAATGCCAAAAAGTTTGTTGTTAAGGAGCATGTTGCTCGCATTCTTGAAATAATAATTGTAGTTGATGAAGAGTGACCAGACTAGTACCATATCAAAATGTGATAGTTTCATTACTGCTAGCATATCTAAGTGCAATCCATTGTTTATGTAGATTCACCAGCAAAAGCAAGAGTATTATTCAAATACTGCATGCATCTCTAAGTGTAATCCATTGTTGATGTAGATTCACCAGCAAAAGCAAGACTATTATTTAAATACTGCATGCATCTCTAAGTGCAATCCATTGTTTATGTAGATTCACCAGCAAAAGCAAGAGTATTATTCAAATACTGCATTTGGTTTGTGTATGCTAGGGTTCAGCTTATGAAAGCTCTGGAGACACGAAAAACTTTGCTGCAGAAAGAGCAGGGCATGGCCTTTGCACGTGCTGTGGCTGCTGGTTTTGACATTGATCACATGGCACATTTGATATCATTTGCTGAAAGTTTTGGAGCCTTACGCTTGATGTAAATAGCTTTTTTTTTATGCATTCTCTATATTTTGTTTTCACGGTGACCACAAATTGGTCTGTGGTATAGCTATATTTCCTAGAGGATAATCTCTAATGTGGTTTCATTCATCAATGTCAACAGGGATGCCTGTGTCAGATTCATGGAATTATGGAAAAGAAAGCATGAAACTGGTCAGTGGGTTGAAATTGAAGGAGCTGAAGCAATGTCTAGCAGGTCTGACTTTTCTTCCATGAATGCGTCAGGCATTGTTCTTTCTAATACAATAAACAAGCAGTGGCCTGAAACTCCTGATAGTAAAAGGAAAGCTGGTGCTGACCCAAGTGCAGGTATGAACTCAAAATGTAAGTAGTTCCCTAAAAATGAAGAGTTACTCTATTGTCATTGCAACTCAATTACATGTCTCACTATCTGATGGAAATTAAATGTCATGGGAATCGGAAAGGAATACAACTGATACTGATTTAAGTAAACCTCTCAAGGAGTGGAAAAGCCCAAGACCTGACCTCAGCCTTACTTTTCACCTAAAACAAACAACTGACTGTAATCTGCTGGACTGGCTAACTTCAAGGGCTCATGGATTTGCGCACCCTTTTTTTTTAGAATAATGCTTTCTTTGTATTAAGAACAAAGGTGCAGCTATTGAGGTCAACATCACATAGGGTGTTCCAATAGCAGCTAAAACCAATTTGGACAAAAGAAGGTCCAGTAGCGTGAAAATTTTCTTATAAGCATGCATGTTTAAAAATGGTGAACTTGGAATGTCCTTGCTGTAATTATTTGTGGCGTTGAATTTCATTTATTTCTTTGTTTTATCCAATTATTGAACAATTTTCAACTAATCTGCCAGATGAGCGGCCTCCAACAGATCAACAACCATCACCAGGCCAGCAGGAGTATTTTCAAGGCCAGTTTCCACATCCTATGTTTCCTCCTTGGCCCATTCATTCTCCACCTGGAGCAGTGCCTGTCTTTCCAGGGTATCCCATGCAAGGCATTCCTTACTACCAGAATTATCCAGGAAATAGCCCAGTTTTTCAGCCACCATATTCATCAGGGGAGGATCCTAGAATCAATGCTGGTCAAAGAATGAGTCACAGAAGGCATTCAATGGATAGCAATACTGAACCTGAAGCTTGGGAAGTGGATGCTTTGAGAACAAGATCTCAGGATGAGACAGAAGAGAAGGAAACTTTAGGAGGTCGAGAACCTGGGAGGAAGGGAAGTCGTTCAGGTAAAAGACAATCAGGTACGGTTGTTATTCGGAACATCAACTACATTACTTCAAAGAGACAGGAGGCATCTGGTAGTGAATCTCAATCAGCTTCTGGTTCTGAAAATGATGAGGAAGATGAAGTTTTACTGAACACCACTCTGAATTCCAAGCATAGGAACTCTCTGAGATCCTCAAAAAGGAAGGGAAGCCATAAAAAATCTGTGGATAAACTGAACTCGTCAGATGTGGCTAGAACATCTTATGGGAAGGAGGATGATGGTGAACACTGGAAAGCATTTCAAAATTATTTGCTAAAAGATGCTGATGAAGCTGAACGTTCTGTTGATCAAGGCATGTTTGCAATGGAAAAGAATGTTCGAGCAAAAAGGCGACAAAATACAATGGGTGATGATCCTTTAGTTATTGATGGACGAGATCCAGGTGATATTCAAGAAGGGGATGTGACAGATATGCAGAAAATTAGTGGAAACTGGACCCGCATGACTAATGCAACAAAAGATGAATTGTTGATATCAAGAAAAATGGGGCAGCCTAATGATGGTACAGGGTTTGTAAATGGTCAAATGGATCTACAGTCTGTGGATATAGATGGCGGGAGAGGTCGGTATAGGATGAATGCAAATGATGATTTTGTAATTCATGGACGAGAAAACAAGTCAGGTTATAGAAGTTCATCATCAGATCCACTAGCTATTAATGGTTTTGAGACTACAAAAGGTGATCTGGACAGGAGATCATCCAACAATATGGATGACGATTCATATGTAGTTTCACTATGGTCAACATCACTAGATCAAGTTGTAACTGAGGGAAGAAACATTATCGATGTGGATTCTGAGTTCCCATCAACAGCTCAGAAGACAGAAAACTTATCTAACAGGGTTGGAAGCCAAGTCAAATATGAACCAGATGATTTAAGTTTGATGCCTGAACGTGGGACAGAAAAGGGATCAATCGGTTATGATCCTGCTTTAGATTATGATATGCAGGCCTCACTACATAAGAAAAATAAGGTGGTAACTGGGCAAGGCTCTATGAAGTCAGACAAGTACCGGAAACCAAAACTCATTCCAGATACTTCAGATAGGAGGAAGACAGTAGGACCAATAAGGAAAGGAAAGCCTTCAAAATTGAGTCCTTTGGATGAAGCAAGAGCCCGTGCTGAGAAGCTAAGAGCATTTAAAGCTGATCTCCAGAAAATGAAGAAAGAGAAGGTACTTTTCCTTGACCTTTTAGTGAGCACTCAACTCCACATTGAAAGTCTGAATACTTTCAGCAAAGTGGGGTGCTGATCTAGGCTCCAACCAGTGCTACCATGGGTTAGTTCTATCTTCCCATGGGGGATGATTTATCTATTTTACTAGCTAGCTCATTAGGAGTTATCCTCAGATTTGGAATTTCTTCTCTTTCAGGAAGAAGAAGAGATTAAACGACTGGAAGCTTTGAAGTTAGAGAGACAAAAGAGAATTGCTGCTAGAGGCAGTTCCACTACTGCTCTGCCAGCATTGCAGCAAACCAGAAAACAATTGCCAACAAAACTTTCCCCAAGCTCTCACAGAGGATCAAAATTCAGTGATTCAGAGCCTGGATCCTTATCACCTCTGCAAAGGTTCTCCATCAAAAGTGTTTCTGCAGGATCGGGTGATTCTCGGAAAGTCTCTAGGTCCAGCAAATTGAGCACTGGACCTAGCACAGCTGGAAATAGATTAACTCTGTCATTATCATCATTGTCCGAACCAAAGAACGAGAAAAGTGGTGTAACACCTGATTCAAAGGCATCGATGGCCAGGATTAGAAGATTATCAGAGCCAAAAGTAAGTAGCAGCAATCATGCTTCAATTAAACCACGAAAAACTGGACCAGTACTGAAACCAAAATTATCCAGTGGGACTGAGAGCAAGAAAATATCTGCCATCATGAACCATGATAAAAGCAAGGCAGCATCTCTTCCAGAACTGAAAACCAAAACCACTAAAGGGCATGATTTTGCCCCTGGCAATTCAGCAGCAGAAGAAATTCCACAGAAGATGCACGAAAGCAAGGCCATCGCAACTTCGGAGAGCAATGAACTGAAACAGAATGGAAACAAAATTTCACATCATAGTGATGAGGATGACAACCCAATAATTGAGAAGACTGTTGTTGTGCTCGAGTGTGAGAAGCCCTCCATTCCCTATGTACACACATCAGAGCACAAAATAGAAGTACAAGATGGATACTCTAATAACTATAAAGTAGGGGAGAAAACAGAGACTGTGGTGGATTATGCTGCTATTAGAGCACCAGTTTCACCACTTACCATGGATGGGATTGGTAGAAAACACACTGAGCACCAGTTACCAAAGCACCCTGGGCTTCATGAGGTAGGTGACTAGAAATGGTTGACTGGTATATCAATGCGCGTTACATGTAAAATAATTGTCATGTAAATTCATCTAGGAGATTTAAGACTTAGAATAAGTACACAGTGCATTTGAAATGAACATAGTAGTATAAGATTGGAAGTGTTCTTATAGCAGATATGTAGTTTAGAAATCTATTATGTTATGTTTTATTACTGGATTATACAAAACATCAAAACCAGTTAATAGCTCCTTTCATGTCTCAATGGAAATCTTGTGAATTGTAATGAACCTCCTTTATTGATAAATGAAACTTATAGCAAAGGTTCATCTAAGTTTATCTCTTTTCTTAAAACCTCCTTGCTGCTGTAATTATTTCTACTAAGTCCCAGAATCAATGTGATAATCTGCTTCTGATAATCTTCTCATCAGGAACATAGACTAATATTTTGCCTCTGAATGGCAACGCAAACTTCTGTATTGTTGTAAATTCTGCACTCTTGGATATGAGTAAACCATTTTTCTTTTTTGCCGCGTTGGAAATCTGTTTCCTGATTTGATGTTTGTTATGTATCATCTTCTGTTCTCAGGCTGCATCTGTACATGCAAGTCGTGCAGAGAAGGAATCACCAAAGCTTACAAGCACCATTGTTGAGAAGCCCTACCATGCCCCTTATGCTCGGGTCTCATCTTTGGAAGATCCATGTACTGGAAATTCCGAATACGGCAAAGCACCTCCATCAAGCGTAACGGATTCAGCAGGCACAGAGACCATTAAAGCTCACGTGTCTGGTTTAAAAAGCTTGAAACTAGAAGAGATCCCTGAAGCATTGGAGAAGCCTCATACAAAGGAATCATCGAAAGGGTTTCGACGATTGCTGAAGTTTGGAAGAAAGAGTCATACTACAGGTGAATGTAATGCAGAAATAAATCATGTCAGTTTGAATGGGTCCAAGACAGATGATAATGCTGCCTCTTCCAGTGAAGGTAAGAGCAACTATACTTTTGCCCCTGCTTTTAGTGAATAGTTGAACCTGAAGTTCCTTGGACTGCTTAGTGGTTCCACTGATTATGATTTAGTGAGCAAATAGTATCTTAAAATTCTTTCAGCCAAGTCTAGTTTGAAAGAATACACCACGTGATATTGGTAAAGTCAAAGGAATATACCACTAAATACTCCCAAGGATGAGTTTTATGCAGATAAATAAATTTTAGTGCAAGCCTTAATCATGATTAATCATATTTACTTTCCACAAGATCACTATCAATTTTTGGTTGTTGCACCAGTTCATGCATTGAAGAATCTTATCTCTCAAGATGAAACCCTCACTGCTGTCTCCAATCAAAAGAGTAAGCTCTCTCCTATGCCCACATCAAACTCATCATATAACACTGTTGTTCATAGATTTAGTTGTCACTAAGATAAAAAAAAAAACTTGGCTGCAGCTTCTCGTCACTTCTCATTGCTATTGCCCTTCCGAAGTAAGACAGGTGAAAAGAAGTTGACTACTTGATAGCTGATATGTGGATGTACCAAAGCAGAAAGCTGGTCTTGTTTTGCACCATTTTTTTGTGCTTTGTTGATTTTCATGTCTTGTAATTGAAAGAAAGGTATGTTAGTTTCATTACGCATATCGGTCAATGTACATTCACATTCACATTCAATTTCTAAATTTCTTTTGATTCATTAGGTTGTTGACTTGTTGCTCCCACTCTTATTAAAGTACGACAGTGTTGATAGATTGTTAGAAGTCTTAAAACATGGCGTGCTTGGAATAAGATATCCTGGAATCTTCACAAATGTAAGGCAAAAAGCCTAAACAAACAGCAAAACGAATCTCCCCAAAATCTGAGGAGGTTTTGGGAGGAAATGGCCCATCTAGTAGGATTTTGTAGACTTCTTGTCCAAACATTTTGTAGACTTCTTGTCCAAACTAAGGTACACCAAGAAGCAATGCGGGAAGATGTATCCAATCACTTGTTGCTATGGGCACTAGCACCAAAACTTCTGTGGAATCTGCTTACTGTTGGCATCTGGCTACTTTTGTTAGTAAAGTTAAAATTTTCCTTAACTGAATCAAAGTGGAAATCTAATGTTGTCACATTTTAGCTGAACAAAAAAAAAAAACTTCGAAGTATAAATTCTTCGATAGTGAAATTATAAATTACAACTGTCAATCGCATGCCTATGCCATGTCGAATGGAAAATGACAAGGAGCCTATTGTGTTATCATACAAAGCTGAAACGGTGATTTTCTATCATCGAAAATTTTTTATTTTCCTATTGCTTCCAAGAGTTCTCACTGCATATGTGCCTGCCAGATAAAGAGTCCGGAGAAAACACATGTTTTAATCAAAGCGAATAACAATGCATGAAATGTTGCTTTTGCTCATTCTAGTTAAAGCCTCCTTCGCCAAGCACTCGGCAGCCTCTTGGGGATCCTCCAAGTGTCCGATGAGATGCACTGCTTCTTGATTATTCATTGTCTGGATAAATATCGAAGTTAAGCGAATAAGTGTACGATAATTATTAGGACAGATGGAGTGTATGTTATGGTAATCAGATATATCTTACCTCCCATATGCCTGTGCTTGCTATGATGACAAACTCAGTATCAGAGTCAATCCTTTCAGCGCCAACAGCAAGCTCGGAGCCTTTAGATTTCTTGGTGCTTGCTGCATCGCTGGATTTCCACGATAACATGCGTCCTGGATGCACAAAATAGCACCCGGTATCAGATCACGGAGGTATATATATAACTGTTAGATTGCTTTTCCATTGCATGTAGACTCCCATGTCATTAATTTTCCGCTTTTTTTATTATTTTTTTTTCTGGATGACCAAAAACCCTTCTGTAACTTTCTGGTGAAACAATGTAGAGTGCGCAGCTTGTTAAAATTTTCCGCATCACTCCAGCAAATATCGTTGATCCTAACAGGCGTTGTACTTTTTTTTAAAGAAATTCTTAAAAACATTTGGGTCACGTTGTCTGATCAGAATTTAATAGCATATACATCCACTTTAGTTGTAAAAAGACTGGAGTAAGGAGTGCTCCATACCGGAAAAAAGTCTGTGAGACCAATGCCTTCTGGCTGTTTGCTGGTGCTTGCTTTTCATCTGATGAGCCACGCCGTCTCTGCACACTACAACTCTAAAGTCACCCATGTTAGCTGTCACAAGCTTCTCTCTGTTGATCACCATAACAGATGCCGCACCTGCTTCCACTGCCTCAACTGACTTCTGTGTCTCCCTGATCTTTGCTCTTGCAGCAAGATACGCTTTTCTCATCATCTCCTTACTCTTTGTCGTTATCTGAGACTGCAAGCCATCTTGTAATGTCACATAGCTATAGACAAAGACTTGAAAGTGAAACAAGTACATCTTAAATATTCTTTTATGATCACAGTTACATGCATAATGGTTCTGCTTGCAGGTTCATTAGTTGACTTTCTTCAGTAACAAAATTGTAAACGAGAAGTTTCCATGCTTTTTTGCCTTGTATGCTACTGCACAGGTAAATGACCTGCACCTTTTCATTTGGGCATGATTTCAGCTGTGAAGGTCAATGCATTAGCATAATTTCCAAGTCAGTGATCACAACTTTTTTTTAGTGTTAGTCGTCATTTTGTCGTACTATGATATTTGTGCGCATGAAAGAAAGCATGAGAATGAGCAAGCATTGGATGCCATCTTGATTACCTCGCTGGGGTTCCTATAAAACAGGTGGGATTGCAGATAGTTGCTGACTACATGTCCAATTTGTGCATCGGAAATTCCGAAATACCACAACTCCAGCTCCGCTATTTGCTCTCTCTGAACCACTACAGAGTCAGAGTCTGACTCATCTGCACCACCTTTAAACGACTGATCCTCCACGACATGATATCCATGCGTTATTGGCATCATCCATGAAGCCTTCTTTGCCATACTAGCCGTTCTTTTCTTGCGCCAATTTCCAATAAGAGGGCGTTTAAGCCGAAATGCCTGAAATTTTAACAAGCGCGTTAATGAAATGACCATTCCACACAATTTGACTTTCAATGGCAAACTCCAAAATCTCAAGTCTCCCAGTACCAAAAAAATTGCATTTGAACTTTACACGGCCTTTCCTTGACAGTTTCAAAATCTTAGAAATACATGAATCATTGTTATACAAGCAAATATTTAAGGATTATGATCATAGCAGTTTCTGAATCGTTTTTATTGTTCGATACTGATTTCTTGTAGAATTGTAGCCATAAACACAATAAAAATGGTCAACTCGATCTTAATCTGATTGTTCAAGAACTCGAGATAAGAAGACTACCCTGCCCAGTTGAATACGATCCTCAGAAAGTGAAAAATGAATCAAGATGAAAACCATACACAGCATGTTGGACGTATAAAAACTTAAAAGCAATCAAGAATTCAATTCCGCTGTTCATTTCTCACAACCTTTTGAACGTCAAGAATTATGAAAAGACCACCATGAAACCTGTAGGCATACCTTGAGCTTTCGATGAAGATCTTTGAGTCCCATGTTTCTCCCTGGAAAACTGACGATAGAGACTGCTTTATGCATACCCTTGAACACGTAGTATTTGAAGGCCAAGATATATATACGTATACTATAAGCAAATCAAAAGGGAATGGTTTTGGAAAATTAAAAGAAAGAGGGAAGGAGGGTTGGAGAGAGGGGCGGAGGAAGGGAAGGAGACAGTCGTGCTTGGCAGAAAGCTTTGGTGTTTGCTTTGAAAATGAATCAAAAGAGAAGTTTGAAGTCAATCTATGGTCTAAAGGTGTAAAAGACTATTATCAAGAAGTGCTATCTTTAGGTTACTGTATTAAATGGGAAATTTATGGGTTTTTATTTTTTCTGCTGAAGAAAATTAAGCCTTGTTATTGCAGTCGGTTCTACCTTCTGCCATTTTCGTTAAAAGCCATGTTAAGCACATAATAACAGTCACATGTGTGAGTGACTCTTGCTCAGTTTTATCATAAATGGTCATCAAATTTGTTTGTCACTCTCTGATTAATAACTTATTTCGAGCTATATTTATTTTCAAACTATTAACCTGGTTAAATTTCAATAATTTAGCTAATATGATAAAAAAAAAA
>Ga0325400_1006117_pt1 | contig 11418 bp, 5 predicted proteins | sample PopdelMetagenome_2_FD_205662 | JGI IMG/M metagenome (GOLD analysis project Ga0325400, IMG submission 205662) | Populus deltoides microbial communities from Bellville, Georgia, United States - Xylem-PdKOR-R1 | ecosystem: Host-associated > Plants > Phyllosphere > Stem > Wood/Secondary xylem...
CTTGGGCGCGGGGCAGGCGCGCTCGACGAAGCGGCCGTGCGGGGGCATGCGGGCGGCGAGGGCGGCGATTGCGGCGCGGCGGGCGTCCATCCCGGCGTGGAGGCGATCGGCGGGGAGGCGGTCGGCGATCGGGTCCCAGCGGCGGGGGATGACGCCGTTGCCGAGGAGGATCGCGACCCAGCTGGGCTCCTGATAACTTTCCTCCGACAGCATCGGCACCCGGCCACACGCCTCCCACACCGCCAGCTTGTGGGCGAGGGTGTCGGGGATGGCTGCGGCGCGGCAATGCTGCCACATCGGCTCGGGCCGGCGGCTGCGGCAGTAATGCGCGACCAGGAAGTCACGCACCCGCGCCCATTCGTTGGCGGTGGTGCGGTTGTATTCGGCGGTGATCGCGGGGTCGAAGCCCCGGTCGGGCCAATATTCGATCAGCCGCGCAAGGCCCGTCTGGACCAGCTGGATCGCGGTCGACTCAAGCGGCTCCATGAACCCCGCCGCCAACCCCAGGGCGACGACGTTGCCCTCCCAGAAGCGCCGGCGGTGCCCGGTGGTGAAGCGCAGCAGCCGGGGTTCGGCGAGGGCCGGTCCGTCGAGGCCGGCGAGGAGCGTCGCGGTCGCCTCGTCGTCCGACACGAACGCGCTGGCATAGACATGGCCGTTGCCGGTGCGGTGCTGGAGCGGGATGCGCCACTGCCACCCCGCCGCCTTCGCGGTCGAGCGGGTGGCGGGGGCGAGCGGATCGCGGCGTTCGGACGGGACCGCCACCGCCCGGTCGCAGGGCAGCCAGTGCGACCAGTCCTCGAACGGCACCGCCATCGCGCGGCCGAGCAGCAGCGAGGCGAAACCGGTGCAGTCGACGAACAGGTCGCCCGCGACCGCCTGGCCGTCCGACAGGAGCACGGCCGTGACGTGCCCGCTCTCGCCGTCGCGGCGGACGTCGACGATGCGGCCCTCGCGCCGTTCCACCCCGCGCGCTTGGGCATGGGCGCGCAGGTAGCGGGCGTAGAGGCCGGCGTCGAAATGGTAGGCGTGGCGATAGTGCGCCGCTTCCGCCATGCCGCCCTGCCCTGCCATCGCCTCGGGCGGGGCGAACCGGTCGCGCGCGGCGGCGGCGGCGGGCATCGACCAGTGCTCGATCGGCGCCTGTTCGCCGCCGGCCCGCAGCCGCAGCCAGTAATGGTGGGGCGCCACCCCGTCGATCTCCGCGCCGAAATCGCCGAAGCCGTTGAAGTGGCGGTTGCCCACCTCTCCCCAGTCGTGGAACGCGATGCCGAGCTTGAACGAGCCTTGGGTTCCCGCGACGAAGTCGGGCTCGTCGATCCCCAGCACGCCGTTAAACTGGGTCATCAGCGGCACCGTCGCCTCGCCGACGCCGATGATGCCGATCTCGTCCGATTCGACCAGCGTGATCCGGACCGCGGGCGGCGGCAGGAAGCGGGCGATCAGCGCCGCCGCCATCCAGCCCGCGGTCCCACCCCCGGCGATCACGATGTCACGGATCGGTTCGGCTGCCATGTCCCGGTCCTACCCGATTGCCGCCCCCAGACAAAGCGCACCGCCGGTCCGGGGACCGGCGGTGCCAGCAGGGGAGCCGTCGATCAGAACACCCCGCGCAGCAGGATCGCGATGCGCCGGTCGGTATCGGTCCAGCTGTAGCGCGGCCTGAGGTCGGGATCGCCGACGTCGAGGAAGGTCCGCGAGTTCAGAAGGTTGGTGGCCTGAAGCCCGATCTTGATATGCCGGTCCATCGAGACAAGGACCGACCCGTCGAGCTGGCCGTACTTTTCCGACCAGACGGGGAAATTGATGTTCGCCGCCGAGGTGGTGAGCAGGTAGCGCGAGCGCCAGTTGTACGCGAGCCGCGCCGACACGCCGTATTTCTCGTAGATGCCGGCGATGTTGTACGAGTACTTGGACAGGCCCTCCAGCGGCAGCACCACGCCACGCGCGTCTTCGCCCGCGTTGGTCACCTGGTTGGCGTCGAACACGTTCACCGCGGTGTTGCGGCCGCCGGTCGAGTCGACAAAGGTGAAGTTGCCCTGGAAGCCCAGCCCCGACAGCGGCCCGGGCAGCATGTCGAAGAACTGGGTATAGGCAAGCTCGAACCCCTTGATCGTGCCCTTGGCGCCATTGGTCTGCTGGGTCACGTCGAAGGTCAGCGTCTGGCCGTTCGAGGTGTAGGTCTGCTGGCTGGTTCCGGCGAAGATGTAGTTGGAAATGCGCTTGTAGAAGCCGGCCAGCGTCAGGCTGTTGGACCGGCTGAAATACCATTCCAGGCTGGCGTCGAACTGGTTCGACTTGGTGGGCCTGAGGTTGGGATTGCCCGCGGTGCCGGTGAACGCGGTCACCGCGCCGTTGACCCCCGTGCCGTTGGCGATGCCCTGGTTGTCGAACGAGAAGCCCAGCGTCGTGAACGGGTTCAGCTGCGCAAAGGTCGGCCGGACCAGCGCCTTGGCCGCCGCCAAGCGAAGGAACACGTTGTCCTGCAGGTAGAAGCGCAGGTTGAGGCTGGGCAGCACGTCGGTGTATTTGCCCGACTGGGTCTGGGTCAGCGCGCCGATGTTGCCGGCGGAGAAGCTGATCGCCTGCTGGACCAGTGAGCAGTCCGCGGCGGTGATGGTCTGGCCGGTGCGGGGACCCGTGGTGATGACCGCCCCGACGGTGCAGGTCGGCGCGGTCAGTGCGCCCAGCCGGATCGCCGAGCCGTCCGCGGACGTCTTGGTCTGGATGACGCGCGCGCCAATATTGCCGTCGAAGCGCAGGCCGCCGTCGCTGCCGAAGCGGATCAGGCCATAGCCGCCGATCGTCTTCTCGCGCTGGTCGTTGATGCCGCCCGCCACGTTGTCCGCCGCAGGGGCCGCCAGCGAATAGTCGGTCGACAGCGGCGTCCAGCCGAAGCTGCCCGTCTCCGTGACCCGGAGAAAGTCGTAGGCATAGGCGGTGCCGTTCGACACCAGGCTGGCCGCCGGGAACCAGAAGCCGCCCACTGCGGGCACCTTGCCGCGGAAGAAGTTGTCGTAAAGGAAGTAGCTCGCCTGCGCCGGCAGACCCGCATTCTGCGGCCCGCCGGGAAAGCCGGTCTGGTTGAGGTACACCGGCCGGCCCGTCGCGCCCCAATATTGTTCGGACAGCAGCGACCAGTTGTAGCCGGTCTGGCGGGTGATGGCGTTGCGGTCGGTGCCGCGGACGCCCAGGCGGAACGATTTCAGGAAGGAGTCGTCGTCGAACTTGTACTCCGCGTCGCCGCGATACGCCCATTCGTCCGCGTCGTTATCCTCCAGATGATCCATCGCCGCCGCCCACCAGTAGAGCGAAGGGTCCTGGAATGCCGATCCGGGTGCGGAGGTGGGGGTGATGACGAGCTTGGGATCGTCGCCGCGGAAGTCGAAGTCGATCGTGCCGCGCGTGCCGGTCTGGGTGAAGGCGGTCAGGCTGACGGTGTCGGCGTGCGACTTGACGTATTGCACGTCCGCCCCGAACGCCCAATGGTCGTCGGGCGTCCAGCGCGCGTTCAGCGAATAATCCTGCGTCTTGCGGTTGGACTTGCCGTAACGGGTGTTGGGGTTGAGCTCGCGGTTCTGGATGACGCCGGAGGTCAGCTGGTTCTCGTCGCCAAAGGTATAGGTGGCGTTGTCCGGCTCGGGCGCGCCATAGTCGCCGATCGCATGCTCCAGGTCGCGCGGGTTGGTCTTGGAGATCAGCGCCTCGGCGGTGAACACCAGCGTCTCGCTCGGCTTCCACTGGATGGAGCCGTCATAGGCGGTGCGCCGCTGCTGGAAGTCGATCTCGCGGAACCCCATGCCGTTGGGGATGTACACGTTGGTGCCGGCGGCCACCCCGTCCTGCGCACGGGTCAGCGTCGCGCGGTCATAGCGGCCCGCGGAGATGCTGTTGGTGCGATTGCCGATGTTGTTGACCGAGTAGGACAGGAGGATGCCGAACTCGCCCAGCCCCGTGTCGAAGCGGTCGGAAGCGAGCACGTTGCCCGAGAAGAACCCCTTCTTGCGCAGGTCGGCATAGTTGTAGTCGCCCGAGAAGGCGAGCACGAGGCCGTTGGCGTCGAACGGCTTTCTGGTGCGCAGGTTGACGATGCCGCCGATCCCGCCTTCGACCAGTTCGGCGGACGGGTTCTTGTAGACGTCCACCCCCGCGAGCAGGTCGGACGACACGTCCTCGAACGACAGGCCCCGGCCGCTGTTGGCGGAGAACACGTCGCGGCCGTTCAGCTCGGACCGGACGAACGACAGGCCGCGGATGAACACGCCGCCGCCTTCGGACGACAGGCGGGCGGGATCGCGGTTCTCGTTGGTGCGCTGGAGCGTGATGCCGGGAATGCGTTGCAGCGCCTCGGACACCGACCGGTCGGGCAGTGCGCCGATGTCCTGCGCGGTGATCGAGTCGACCACCTGTTCCGCGTTGCGCTTGCGCTCCGTCGCGCCCTGGACGGAGGCGCGGATGCCGGTGACGATGATGTCCTTGTCGCCCTCCGACGCGGTGGCGGCGCCGTCGGTCGGGGCCGCGGTCGCCTGGCCGGCACCGCCGGTGGTGGCGCCGGTCGTGGTCTGGTCGGCCGCGGTCTGCGCGGCGGCGGGGGTCGCGACCGCCATCGCCATGGCCAGTGCGGCCAGGCTGACGCCGGTCAGACGCGTCTCGCCCACCGTCCTCAATCCGCTTCGATCACCCAACATACACCCCTCCCCGAAACGCCATCGCCGTTCTTCGGCCGTCCTGCCCTCCGCGTACCGCTGATGAAAACGCCGTGCAAGTATGCACAAAGCTGGGTTAGCGATACCATTGTGGTTTTTCTCGCGGCGGGCGTTCGGGGACGCGATTGCCAGCCCCGCAGGGCGGCCTAGTGTAGGGGGCCTAGCGATCCTGGAGCACGGCCCGCCATGACTGACCCCGCCGATCCCACCGATGCGCCGCGCGAGGACGGGGACCGCCGCTATCGCGCGCCCGCGCTGGAGAAGGGGTTGGACATCCTGGAGCTGCTGGCGGACGCCCCCGACCCGCTGACCTTTACCGCGATCGTCGGCCGGCTGGGCCGCAGCCATGGCGAACTGTTCCGGATGGTGCAGGTGCTCCAGTTCCGCGGCTATCTCCAACAGGATCCGGCCACCGACGGCTACTACCTGACCGACCGGCTGTTCGCGCTGGGGATGCGCCAGCCGCGCACCCAGAACCTGCTGGAGGCGGCGCTGCCGGTGATGCGGCGGCTGTCGCTCGACATCGGGCAGTCCTGCCACCTGGCGCTGCATTCGCGCGGCGAGATGGTGGTGGTGGCGCGCATGGAGTCGAGCGAGCAGGTCGGCTTCTCCGTCCGCGTCGGCTATCGCCGGCCGCTCCAGCAGGCCGCGTCGGGGGCGGTGCTGTACGCGTTCCAGCCCGACGACGTGCGCCGACAGTGGGAGGCGCTGTTCGACCCGCCGCTCTCGGACGACGAGCTGGCCGCCTTTCGCGCGCATGGCGATGCCGTGCGGGCCCGCAACGTGGAGATGACCCCCAGCCAGTTCGTGGCGGGCGTTACCGACATCTCCGCACCCGTGATGCGGGGCGACGCCGCCGCCGCCGCGCTCACCGTGCCGTACCTCAAGAAGATCGAGGCCGGCCTGTCGCCAAGGCACACGGCGGTGCTGGTGCGCGAGGCGGCCGATGCGATCGCGGCGCAGCTGACCGAGGCCGACAGCCGGGTGTGATCCGATCCCGCCCGATCCTGCCCGCCGCTTGCGTCGCACGTTTCAAGTACCTATGAAAACCACTCACACCGGCGAACAGGGTCCGGTCGAGAGGGGATGGGCGGCACCCGTGACGATCGGTTTGTCGGTGAAGGAGGCCGTGCGCCCGGACGCTGCGCCAGGGCAGGCGCGGATCACCGGCCTGCGCGTGCTGGACCTGCGCTTTCCCACGTCCGCGACGCTGGACGGGTCGGATGCGATGAACCCGGACCCGGATTATTCCGCCGCCTATTGCGTGCTGGAAACCGACGTGCCGGGGCTGGAGGGGCATGGGCTGACCTTCACCATTGGCCGCGGCAACGAGCTGTGCTGTGCCGCGATCCGCGCGCTGGAACCGCTGGTGGTCGGGCTGGAGCTGGACGCGATCCGCGCCGACGGGGCCGGGTTCTGGCGGCGGATGACCGGCGACAGCCAGCTGCGCTGGGTGGGGCCGGAGAAGGGAGTGATCCACCTCGCCACCGCGGCGGTGGTGAACGCGGTGTGGGACCTGCTGGCGAAGGCGGCGGGCAAGCCGCTGTGGCGGCTGATCGGTGAGATGACCCCGGCCGAGCTCGTCGCGCTGATCGATTTCCGCTACATCACCGACTGCATCACGCCCGCCGAGGCGCTCGCGCTGCTGACCGCGCGGGCGGAGGGCAAGGCGGAGCGGGTTCGCCACCTGCTGGCGCACGGCTATCCCTGCTACACCACCTCGGCCGGGTGGCTGGGCTATACCGACGAAAAGCTCGACCGGCTGTGCCGCGAGGCGATGGCGCAGGGGTTCCGGCACGTGAAGCTCAAGGTCGGGCGCGACCTGGCGGACGACCGGCGCCGGGTCGCGCTGGCCCGCGCCGCGATCGGGCCCGAGGCCAGCCTGATGATCGACGCCAACCAGGTGTGGGAGGTGGACGAGGCGATCGCCTATGTGCAGGAACTCGCCTTCGCCGATCCGTGGTTCATCGAGGAGCCGACCAGCCCCGACGACGTTGCCGGCCACGCCGCGATCCGCCGCGCGGTGGCACCGATCCAGGTCGCGACCGGCGAGATGTGCCAGAACCGGGTGGTCTTCAAGCAGTTCATCGCCGGCGGCGCGATCGACGTGGTACAGCTCGACGCGTGCCGGCTGGGCGGCGTGAACGAGGTGCTGGCGGTGCTGCTGATGGCGGCCAAGCACGACCTGCCGGTCTGTCCGCATGCCGGCGGGGTGGGCCTGTGCGAATATGTCCAGCACCTGGCGATGATCGACTATCTGTGCTTCGCGGGCACCGCCGAGGGGCGGGTGGCCGAGTATGTCGACCACCTCCACGACCACTTCGTCGATCCGTGCGTGGTCCGGAACGGCGCATATCGGGCGCCCGAGCGGCCCGGCTATTCGATCGAGATGCGCGCCGAGACGTTGCGCGACCATGCCTATCCCCCGCCTGCCTAGGAGTTCCGCGATGCGCCCGACCCTGTTCGCCGCCCTGCTGGCGGGGGCCGTGTTCCCCCTCGCCACCCCCGCCGCAGCGGCGAACATCGAGCGGGTCGGGCACGGCGTGGTGGTCACGCCCGATGCCGGCCCGGCCAAGCGGGTGCGCGTGCTGGTCTATGGCCCCGGCCGTTTCCGGATCACCGCGGTGCCGACCGAGCGGCTGGACCTGCCCGACAGCCTGATGGTCAACGCGGAGGCCGACGGCGCCTTCCAGGTGAACCGCACCGCCGCCGCCGTGACGGTGCGCACGTCGGCCGGATCGGCGGAGATACGCCTGGCGGACGGGCATGTCCGGGTGCTCGATACCGGCGGACGCGTGCTGGTGGACGAGGCGGCGCGGGGCCGATTCGAGCCGGTCGCCCTCGACGGCGGGCCCTGGTACCGGGTCAGCCAGCAGTTCAACCGCGGCACCGCCGAGGGGTTCTATGGCCTGGGCCAGCACCAGAACCGCCAGATGAACTACAATGGCGAGGACGTGGAGCTCGCCCAGCACAACATGGACATCGCGATCCCGTTCGTGATGTCCACCGCCGGCTATGGGCTGCTCTGGGACAATAACGGCATCAGCCGCTTCGGCGACCCCCGTCCCTATAAGCTGGTGGGCGAAGGGATGTCGGTGACCTCGGGCGGGCAGCCGGGGTGGAAGGCGGACTATTACCTCGGCAAGCGGCTGGCGGTGTCGCGGCGCGAGCCGGTGATCGACTACCGCTTCATCCCCGACCAAGCGAAATGGCCGGAGGCGGCCAGGGCCCGCACCGTCGCCTCGCCCGACAGCGGCCAGAACACCGCCGGCAACGCGGTGGAGGAACAGCGGGTGGTGTGGACCGGCACGCTCCGGCCGACCGCGACCGGCACCCACAAGTTCCGCCTCTACTCGTCGAGCTATGTCCGGGTGTATGCGGACGGCAAGCCGGTGCTGGAGCGGTGGCGGCAGAACTGGAACCCATGGTTCCACAACTTCACCCTGCCGATGACCGCGGGCAAGCCGGTCGCGATCCGGGTAGAGTGGACCCCCAACCAGGGCTATCTCGGCCTGCTCGGCGCCGACCCCCTGCCCGCCCCCGACCGCCATTCGCTGTGGATGACGTCGGAGGTGGCCAAGGCGATCGACTATTACATCGTCGCGGGCGGCAGCATGGACGGCAGCGTCGCAGGCTATCGGGCGCTGACCGGCAAGGCGGCGCTGATGCCGCAATGGACCTATGGCTTCTGGCAAAGCCGCCAGCGCTACGAGACGCAGGCCGAGCTGGTCGACGTGCTCGCCCGCTATCGCCGCCAGCGGATCCCGATCGACGGGATCGTGCAGGACTGGTTCTACTGGCCCAAGGACCAGTGGGGCAGCCACGATTTCGATCCCGTGCGCTTCCCCGACCCGGCGGGGCTGACGCGGCAGGTCCACGCGCTGAACGGCCATGTCATGATCTCGGTCTGGCCCAAATTCTATCCCGACACCGACAATGCCAGGGCGCTGGACGCCAAGGGCTGGCTGTACCGCGGCAACCTCGTCGCCGGGCGCAAGGACTGGATCGGCTATCCCAACACCGACTATGATCCCTACGCCCCCGGCGCGCGCAAGCTGTACTTCCAGCAGGTCCGCGACAAGCTGGTCGCCAAGGGCTTCGACGCGTGGTGGCTCGACGCGACCGAGCCCGACATCCACTCCAACCTGTCGATCGCCGACCGGCTGGAGACGATGGGTCCGACCGCCGCCGGGCCGGCTGCGGCGTTCTTCAACAGCTTTCCGCTGGTCCATGGCGACGGCGTGGCGGACGGGCTCAACGCCGCGCAGCCCGGGCAGCGGCCGTTCATCCTGACCCGGTCGGGGTTCGGCGGGCTGCAGCGCGCGTCCGCGGCGGTGTGGTCGGGCGACGTGGCGGCGCGGTGGGACGACCTGCGCGACCAGATCTCGGCGGGGATCAACCTGTCGCTGTCGGGCATCCCCAACTGGACCCACGACATCGGCGGTTTCGCGGTGGAGGACCGCTACACCCGGCGGCTGCCCGCCGCGCAGGACGAATGGCGCGAGCTCAACCTGCGCTGGTTCCAGTTCGGCGCGTTCAGCCCGCTGTTCCGCAGCCACGGCGAATTTCCGCATCGCGAGATCGACGAGATCAGCGAGGGCGATCCGGCGATGCGCGACGCGATGATCGGCTATGACCGGCTGCGCTACCGGCTGATGCCCTACCTCACCTCGGTCGCCGCAGACACCTGGGTCAACGACGGCACGATCATGCGCGGGCTGGTGATGGATTTCGGCGGCGACCGCGCCACCTGGGGCATCGACGACCAATACCTGCTCGGCCCCGCCTTTCTGGTCGCGCCGGTGACGCAGTACCGGGCGCGCTCGCGATCGGTGTACCTGCCACAGGGGGCGGACTGGTACGCGTGGGACACGGGCGCCTTTCACCGCGGCGGGCGCACGGTGGTTGCGGCCGCCCCGCGCGAGCGGATGCCGCTGTTCGTTCGCGCCGGCGCGATCGTGCCGGTCGGCCCCGAAATCCAGCATGCCGCCGAAGGGGCGGGCAAGCCGATCACGCTGCATATCTTCACCGGCGCGGACGGCCGCTTCGTGCTGCACGCCGACGACGGGATCAGCCAGGATTACCGCAAGGGCGCCTATGCCCGCACGCCGATCGCGTGGGACGACCGAACGGGCACGCTGACGATCGGCAAGCGCGAGGGGCGGTACACCGGGATGGCTCCGACCCAGACGTTCGCCGTGCGCTTCCACGGCGCGGGCGACCCGGCCGGAGCGACGCTGGACGCCGCGCCGGCGCGGCAGGTGAACTATGACGGCGGCGCGGTCACGGTGCGGCGGTAGCGCGCCTAGGCGTCGAGAAGCGCGGGGGCGAACGGCCGGGGGGGGGGCTCCCCTACCCCGCCATCAGCACCTCCAGCATCGCCACCACGGCGTTTGCCCCGAACGGCTTGGCCAGGCGGGCGGCGCCGCGATAGTCGGGGGGCAGCGACCAGCCGTCATAGCCGGTGAGGAACATGTACGGGATGTCGCGGGTGCCCAGCCGGTCCGCGACGGGGTAGGAGGTCGCCTCCTCCAGGTTGACGTCGAGCACCGCCGCGTCGATCGGCTCCTCCGCGAGCGACAGCGCGGCCTGGAGGTCGCCGACCGGACCGACCACCACCGCCCCCTGCCCCTGCAGCATCCGCCGGATGTCGGAGGCGATGAAATAATCGTCCTCGACCACCAGGATCCGCTTGCCCGCCAGCATCTCCGCCATCGCCTATTCCCCCCTGCCGCCGTTTGCCGACCCGCCGTCCAGCTGGGCGCGATCCGCCACGTCGCCGGCCGGCAGCGGCACGGAGATCAGGCAGCGCACCCCGCCGCCAAGGAACTCCAGCCGCGTCTCGGCGCCGAGGCGATAGGGCAGCGCCTCCTCGATCAGCTCGCGCCCGAACCCCTCGCGCGCCGGGCGGGTCGACACCGCGGGCACCCCCTGTTCGATCCAGACGAGGTCGAGCCGTTGGCCGGCGCCTTCCGCCCGGACCGTCCACTCGACCGCCAGCGTCGCCGATTCGACCTTGAGCGCACCGTATTTGAGCGCGTTGGTGGTCAGCTCGTGGATCGCCAGGCCGATCGACTCGGCGGTTCTGGAGTGCAGCATCACGTCCGGCCCCGCGATCCGGAGCTTGGCGCCTTCACCCACCCCGACGCTGAGCAGCTCGTCGCGGATCAGGTCTCCCAGGTCGACCGCGCCCCCGGCGCTGCGGGTGACGATCACCTGGGTCCGCGCCAGGGCGTCGAGCCGGCCGCGGAAATGATCCACCACCTCCGCCAGATCGTCGCCCGCCTCCGCGGTGCGGGTGAACACCGACCGGACCACCGTCAGCATGTTGCGGACGCGGTGCTGGAGTTCGGCGACTAGCACCTCCTGCCGCTTGTTGAGGAGCCGCATCTCGTCGACGTCCGTCGAAGTGCCGAGCCATTCCACGATCGCGCCGCCATCGTCGCGGACCGGTGCGGCGCGGGTGCGGAACCAGCGCCAGCTGGCGTCGGCGGCGCGGCGGATGCGGTATTCGATGTCGAAGCCGCCATCGTCGACCGCGGTGGCCAGGGCCGCCTGCGCCACCGTCCGATCGTCGGGGTGGACGGATTCGAGCCAGCCCGACCCCAGCGCCTCGGCCTGCGGCCGGCCCGTGAAGTCGCTCCACTGCCGGCTGACCCAACTGTACGCGCCTGCCCCCGTGGCGCGCCAGACGAGCTGGGGGATGCCGCCG
>Ga0325400_1006118_pt1 | contig 11417 bp, 5 predicted proteins | sample PopdelMetagenome_2_FD_205662 | JGI IMG/M metagenome (GOLD analysis project Ga0325400, IMG submission 205662) | Populus deltoides microbial communities from Bellville, Georgia, United States - Xylem-PdKOR-R1 | ecosystem: Host-associated > Plants > Phyllosphere > Stem > Wood/Secondary xylem...
AAATCACGGTCGAATAAAAAAAAAACGCTGCCAAAGAGAGTTGTGTTTACTGCAAGCGACCGTTTTTGTTTTGATAATTGCGTGCGGGTCAGAAAAAATTACTTTACAGTAACCACAAGAGAGAGAGGAAAAAAAAATCAATCGATTATAAAACGGGCCAGTTCTGTTTCTGACGCCCACTGGCCAACCCGTAGGAAGGAAAGAGTATCGTAGACACTATAGAGAAGAGAGCGAGGAAGACAAAAGGGGGTGGTGCGTGTGCGGTGGTATTGGTGTGGGTAGGGGCGGTGTTGGTGGTGGCGGCCGTCGTGAGTGGCGGAATACGCCGTAGCATGGAAGAAGAGGTGGCCATGCTTAGGCAATTCATTGGTCAGCTTGTAGACCTTTTCAATCTCTACGGCTCTCCTCTCCCTCCTTTTGATTCTCTTCAACTCCTTCACTTTCACAACCAACAACAAAACAACAACAACAACAACAACAACAGGTCTCTCTGTAGATCCCTTTCATTTCTTGATTTTTATGTCTTCCTCTCTGTCTGCTCCGTTTCCACCATGACCTATCATTTCTTCCTTTTTTCTTAAATTTCACTTCATTTGGTACTTAGGTATTCTGCTTTTTTCCCCTTGGTTTTAAGGTTACTTTAATAATAATAATAATTTGACTCTTAACATTGTTTCGTCTTGGCTTTTAGAACTTGTTGTTATGTTTTCGTCAAATATCTCTCCTCTTGGTCTGTCCAATTGTTTAGTTTTGGTACGGACAGTCTCAAGCTTTTAGCAGTTATGTTCCTTTTTTGGTTCATTTTCACTGTTCACTGTCCTCCCCTGTTTCAGGAAAGCTTTTAAATCTGTTGTTTGAGAAAACAGAAATGATTCATTCTTATGTGATTTTTATAGTACTTGTTAAGTTGTGGTAAATTACAAACATAGGATCTCAGCTATTGAATCCTTCACTAGATTCTTAATGGGTCTTGAAATCATGCATAAATTCTGTTTTTTTTTTTCCTTTTTTTGTGGGGGCATCGGTTTGAGAATTTAAATTTAGCCTGATCACCCCTCATGTTCTCATGTTCATGGTTCTCCCAAGAGAAGGATAAGATTGAAAGAATAAATCACGGGGAATCGAATGAATTATAGAGAGTTACATACTGTCTAATTTGCTCCTCGAAAATCAAATTATCGTGTATGAAAAATCACCACGGGCGTTGTTGATTTTGTTTCCTGTGTTTTTTATTTTCAAATATGCGTGCGGATATGCTTGCAATCGAGGTCCTCTTATAGCTAAAAGTCACAAAAAACTTTTACACCTTTTGCTGCTAAGATTTTTCTTTTTTCCTCAGTTTGCATGTGAAGAGATGCTTGGATTTTCCATATTTACTCTTGGGATTGGATTAAAAATGTCATTAAAACTTATGTGTTCGGATTTGAGATATTGGCGCTTGCCCCAGGAGACTTGCATCGCCTGCATCAATTGATTTAAGAGTGCTTTTGTCATTCTGTTGCATCTTAAGATTTGCACTGAACATGCCCACATAGGTCACGTGGAAGTGATTCTTGGGAGTTGAGACTCATTACTTGCGATGAGCTCTGTTATTATTTATAAGTTAGGATTGGGGTTAGCAACTTTCCTGGTGCTATGGAAACAGTGTTGGACTTGCAACCACCTTGGGGAATCAGAGTCTAAAGAGCAGCCAATTGATACTAAAATTGTGATATAGGTGATTGTCGCTAAATTTCCCTTACAAGATCCTAATCTGGCAGGAGTTAGAAACACAGTTGAGTGACCTCCTTTTCTTTTCCAGCCTGTTGTGAACGGCATGGAATTTTTGGACAGTAATGCTTTCCCCTAGGAATTCCTGATTAATTTGCGTTCTTCTGTGCAAAAAATTATAAAACTAACAATATTGCTTTATACTATCATCTTAATAAATGTTAGCCATATCTCTGTCAAGATTCTGACTGCCCAGGTTGATATTGTTATCGACAAGGGAAGCCTCTATGATGTTGTTTATATTCTTGCTGGGATATGCCACAGCCATGGTTGAAGGCCAGGAGAGGAGTTGAATGTAAAATAGGGCTGAAAGTAGGGGAAATGATTTAAGATAAGCCGAGGATCTTGCAGATGATAGCTGGCATAGGTTACTAGTCTAAACTCATTTTAAGCCTCTTTGTACACCTCAGGCTTGGAACTTTTGGGATGTCAGAGTAGGTACTGAAGAAATCTTCAAACGGGTTGCTTGGAAGATTTAGTTTCTAGTTTCTGGCACCCATTCGTTCTTGTATGCTTGAACCTGGTTTATTTTGGGACATTTTGTTGAGTAGGTCACCAGAACTACATAGAAGTCCATTTTGATATTTGTGATTTTTTTTTTGTTTTATTTTTTGGAAATTCTGTAATCACTCCATTTTTTTCCCTTTAGCCAGTCAAGAATTGATCAAAATGAACTTACATTAGGATCTTACTTGTAAGAATCATGGGATATGCTAGATTTTCATGCAAGAATCACGTATCTATTGGCTCCGCTAGTTGATCCTCACTCCCATCTTTGTGATATTTCTCGTCTTTTATTGCTTGTTATTTCTAATCATTGGTTCTCTAAAATTTCCTTTTTCTGTGTTTTCTCCCTTGTATGTTTCCTGCATAACTTTCAATTTGATTAGCATACTGCTCCTAAGAATTCCTCCTCAAAAAATAACAGTGGCATGAATGTCCCTACCTTGCATTGTCACATGGAATGAACTTCCTGTCTCTCACAATAGCTTACTTCTGTATATTTTTGGTGCCATCACCACCAATGCTTATACTCTTGAATCTTGCTATCTTATGCTGCTTGTGGATATGCGTACCAAGAGAGAAATATCTACAGCATGCATGCAGATCTATAGGAGAGCCCACTTCTCATGTAAAATGACGAAGCACTGTCAAAAGATGGCGAGCTCAACCACAGACCAGAAAATGCCATACATTGTCTACATGGGATATATTCATGCAATGCCTTTCCTTGCCATTAAAAATAAAAAACTAAGTGTGGCAAAGAAGTTCTTGAAAAAAATGAGAATATGTATATATACAACCAGAAAAACTGAGTTCAAAGAATGTATATGTGTGCTTTGGATTCACTTTTACCTGTTAACTAGATCTTTATAGGTTTTCCCCCTTTTTTACAGTTTTGATACTCTTCAAGTATACTCCTCTGTTTTAACACGTGGTTAACATGGATAGTAGATTTCTTGGCAAAATGATAAAAAGAAAAAACATGCTTGCTGTTTAGTTTAGAATTTCTCGAGTACAGGCATCAAGATCTCAATGCTGTATTATGTCTGCATCTGTTACCTCTATTATGTTTTTGGTTTTCCAAGCATAAACAGTTGAACTAAACTCACAGGCATTAGACTGAATATGATTATGTGTAGGTTATTTGAAATTTACTTGACTGGATGCTCTGGCTGTGGCATATTTCAACTTGTTGAAGCCCAATTTGTGATTTTGAGTGTCTCTGTGTTTATATTTTTTTCACAACCTGATATCTGCTTATTTTTTAGTAATGATTTTTATGCTGAATTATTTTGGGTTTGTGTGTTAGTACCACCATGCACTCTGTTCACAGTATGAATTTCTTAGCTCTTTTACAGATGGTGCGTCCTCAATCTTGATGATGGCTCTGCAGATGATTACTGTAGCCTTGTGATGGCGGCTGGAAAGTCTAGAAGGCACAAGATGTTGGAACCTGGCAAGCCTCCAGCCTCCAAGAAACCTCGAAAGGAGCGGAATCGAGGAAAATCACTTGGAACTACCAGTTCAAATGAGGTTATGCAACAAGAGATTTGGAAAGAATTCCCAGAAGACCTGTTTGAAGCTGTTATTGCTAGACTTCCAATTGCTACATTTTTCCGCTTCCGCTCGGTTTGTCAAAAATGGAACTCCTTGCTTGACTCTCAAAGTTTCTCTCAGCATTGTGCCCAAGTTCCACAAGCCAACCCCTGGTTTTACACCATCACTCATGAAAATGTGAATTCTGGAGCCATGTATGACCCTTCTTTGAAGAAATGGCATCACCCAACTATAAGTTACCTGCCAACAAAGATGATTGTCTTACCAGTTGCTTCTGCAGGGGGTCTTGTGTGCTTTCTTGACATTGGTCACAGGAACTTCTATGTCTGCAACCCTCTGACTCAATCTTTTAAAGCGCTGCCACCAAGGTCAGTGAATGTCTGGTCCCGTGTTGCTGTGGGGATGACTTTGAATGGCAGTGCAGCCAGTGGGGGTTACAAGATCTTGTGGGTGTGCTGTGATGGAGAGTATGAAGTTTACGACTCACTGAAAAATTCTTGGACCCGACCAGGAAGCATGCCCTCTTTTATAAAGCTACCCCTATCACTGAACTTCCGGTCACAAGCAGTTTCCCTTGGAGGTACGCTTTATTTCATGCGGTCAGACCCTGAAGGGATCGTGTCCTATGATATGGTTACTGGGGTTTGGAAGCAATTTGTTATGCCAGCCCCACTCCATCTGAGTGATCCCACACTTGCAGAGTGTGGGGGGCGTATCATGCTCGTTGGCTTGCTAACAAAGAATGCAGCCACATGCGTGTGCATATGGGAGCTGCAGAAGATGACACTCTTGTGGAAGGAGGTTGACAGAATGCCAAACATATGGTGCTTAGATTTCTATGGAAAGCACGTTAGGATGACTTGCTTGGGCAACACAGGTTTGCTCATGCTGTCACTAAGATCAAGACAAATGAACCGACTAGTTAGTTACAATGTGGTGAGCAGGGAATGGCTCAAGGTTCCTGGTTGTTTGGTGCCACGTGGGAAAAAGCGGCAGTGGATTGCATGTGGCACTGCCTTCAATCCATGCTTGACTGCTACAACTTAGCCTCTACTTGTTGTGGCAATATTTGCACGTTGGTGAAAGGGGATTTTACATATTTAGTGGTTGGCTGCAGGGTTTTGCTGCTGATTTGTCCCGGTACCAGCTTCCTTGGATGTTGTAATGAAGTAGACGATACCAGAGGTTTAATATAATGGTATCTATTCATGTACAAACATGTTGTCTAATAACTTCTGAATTGAAAATTCTCGTTTGAAATGGAATTCCACTGGTTCAGATCTGTCCATTTTAAAGTGAAAGGAGCTCTTAAAATTTTTCCAAATCTCAGGCTAATGATGGTTTCCGCTCAGAATTGCCACCTGATTAATTTCGATGGAGTAACACTTGTCTTGGCTAAATTTTGTCTGCAGTCCGCAGCAGAGTTTAGAGCAGGACTCGAAGTTTCACTACTAAGAAATGCCATTGAAATCCTCTTTTAGCTTGCATGATGAGAGCTTAATTTCCTGCATTTGGCATAGCATCTAATGTGATGTGCATGGTCGCTTATTTTAAAGCTAGAAGAAGGGTTAGTTAATTTACATGAACTCTGCCGTTTTATCAGTTCACTCATCAAGAACTACATCAAAGGTGCTATAACGTTTGAGGATCCCTAAGGGGGCAAGAGAAAAGCTTACAGCACAAAGCAATTGCCCGAGGAAAGGGGTTTTAAAGTGAACCTGGTAGAAAGCAGCAACTCCATGGTCTTGCCTAGCAGTTAATCGAGTGTGCACAGAAGATTCATACTCCACGGGTAAAAAAATTCAGATTTTCATGGGATTCGCGATATGAGACCCGCTAAGCAAACTGCAGTTTGCTTCTCTAACAAAAACTTGATAATTATCGAGTCATCTCGTAACATAGTAACAACAGTACCGGAGAACTTGTCCAAAATGCAATTGCTGGATGCTGACATAATAATTGTCATCGGTAATGTTATTTCAAGTAAGTTCACAGAAAAATCAAGGCCGGGGCCTAGCCTGATTGTAGTGGCTCGACTGCTAGAGGACCCAAGCTAAGGGATGTCAAACCAAAGCCAGTTCTCCGAAGCAGCTTCAATTTAAATAAGGAAATATGCAAAACTAAAATGAACAGTTTTAATTATCCAGTCACGGTGAAGAGCAAGTTTTTTAATCGAACGTTGGAGTTCTTTCAGTACAAGGGTAAACATTGATCTGGTACATGTATTCTTCATCTATCCTACATGCTATTAGAACCGAAACAGCCGACCATCCACTGCTGCCATCTCCCAAAATCAGTGACAGTTTAAGCCATGCCTCCGCCTGTGGCTGTCCTGATTACCTTGAATAGAACTGCTACAAAAAAAAAAAACATGATCAACGACTAGGAAATTTTCGGTTCCTCACAATAGAAATATGCAACCACACAACATCACTGTACTTGTTTATAGAAGTCACGAGATCCTCGTCCAACCAACGTGATAATACAAGCGATGAGAATGAAAATAATATGAATGGAAGGAGATAGCATCATAGTTCTCAAGTTTTTGTTCCGCCACAAACAAATGCAAGAATCCACACTGGGAAGGACATGAACCCTATATTTTAAAATGACAATTTCAATCCAAAAGTGCAAATTCCCATGTTTATGATTTTCAAAGGCAATCTTCAGACTCCAAATTCAATTCTAGCACAATGCTGCTATGTTTGAAGACTACATTTAAATAATTCAAAAAAAATATGAAATTAATAGCCAATTCACCATAGCAACAATCTTCAGGAGATCATAAATTTAGCAAGTTTAATTACATTACTTAAAAAATTAAAAATCAGGACACCAAGATTTGTTGAGAGAAAATTATAAACATGCCTAAGACAAATAAAAGAAAGCTTAGAGACATAATTAAAAGAGGGTTAAATGAAATTTGGCTCACATGATCCATTGACAACAAACATGAAGAATCCAAGGAGAACAGGACCAACAGGATAGTCCTTTCCCTTTTTCTTGGTTGTTTCAGGCACGCTCATCTCTTGGTAATGTTCTTTTCAAATCTGTCAACTTTCATATCCGCAAGATGCCTTGATGTAGTCTGAGCGAACAACAATAATCACAATAACACAAATCAATCCTCAACATATATCATAATCTCGTAAAGCTAAAGTGCAATGTGCATAACATTATTACAGATGTAAGGGAAAACAATCAAATTCTAATTTACAAGGACATTATTTGCCACACAAAATTTTAGTTCATAATCTGCGAAAAAAAATATTGAATTCTAACCTTCTTAAAATAAAAATAAAAATAAAAATGCATTATTCAGCTATCACTAATGCAGATATTATTAATAGCAAAATAATTGGCCAGTTATTCTATCATATGCACAATACACAAAAAAATTAGAGCAAAATATAACATAGAAAATAAATTTTGCGGATCAGATCAGTTTGATCACTCATCATTTTCCTGTTCTAAATCCGACTGAACAAGGTAACAGAACAAAATACAAACAGATAAAAAACCCAGAACTCTCAAAATATAAAGGAATAAGAAGCAATTATTATAGAACTACAAATTACCATGGTTAACAGTGAGGGACATCCCGTAGCTGGAAATGGTCATGAAGTTACAGGTGACTGGCTCTTTCCTTCATTACTTTCTTTGCTCTCCGTTTTATTTCCCCCATTCTCCACAATCTCTTCTTCCTTGACGTCTACCACAACCTGAAGAAGTTCTGATGGAGTAGCTGCTGGGTCCAGCTCTCTGCAACCTTTCGGAGCATTGGGACCTTCTTGACCCATAAGCAAGTATGAGGGAACCTGGTGTGAAAATCGAAACATCTCTTCCCTTGGGATCCTCCTGACTTCCTTGGGGTCCAAATGCTGGTGAAACACAGTCTTGAAACCAGCAACTTTTACCAAGGGAGTAACAGTTACACCTAGTTCTTCACTATAGTCTTCAAGTACTTCCACCATGTCATACTTGTGTATCACCTCATCTGCTGTCAGCTCGTTCCATTCAGGGGACCAATTCCTATAGAGAGCCCAAACATCCCCTTTCCTCGGATATACACGAATCACCCCACCTGTTCCTTTTATCCACCTAACCTTGTGTGAAAAGGAATTGAGTGAGTTATATATCTCATATCTGCCCACTCTGAAATCGCCACAAGTTTTTGAGAAGCCAGAACCAACCCAATTTAGTAGGCCCAGTTCACTATTAGTTTTAGAATTAAGCCAACTGATCCGCATTTTGAACGGATTCAAAGAAATTACACTGTGGATCATAGCATAATATCGGGGCATCCCATCATCATCATCATATGCAGCCCATACCTGGTTTTCCCCAAAACATCTTTCAGTTCGATCTTTGTCAAAATCGTGAAAATCAGGATCTGGGACATTTATTGACATCGTTTCCAAAGATTCAGCATCTGTCTTCATGCCAGAAGTGATGGGAGAAATTTTGATGTCATTGACTCCATTTTCCATATCCACAGACTTGTTCTGGTCAGTTATGTCATCAGGGTTTGACAAAGAATTTTTCCCCTGATCAATTGCTTTCTCATTCTCCACCCCCTTTCCGGGGGCAGATTTAACTACTGTAGCGGACTTCCATTCATTTATATTCTTGCGAATGTCTGTCTTTGCCTTCTCCATTAGTACGGTTTGAGTTTCAAACTTGGAGACATCCCTAATGCCGTAGGGCTTAGTGATTCCATTCACCCTATTTTCAGAACTTCCCTGCCTAAATCCAGATATATTAGCTGTGCCAGCTCCTCCAGATCCCGTTGTAAATGGACTTCCGTTGTTTCCATGGCCAACATCTTCCATGCCTCTTCTTCTCTTAGCAGCATTAGAATGTACATTAGAAGATGCACTAGACATCTTTTTTGAAGCAGCACGATTCTTTCTCTTCATGGCCTCCTCTCTTTTTGTAGCTGCCTGTGCTTCCTTGCGCTCTCTCTTCACTTTTTCATATGCCCGCTGGACCACACTTACAGCTTGAGCGGCAGTTGTAGCACCACCAGCTCTAGAGAAAGCGCCCCACTGAAAGTTTCCCTGGTTATTTGAATCAGGACCACTGGATCCCCCTGCTCCCAAATTTGAAGAGGCAACATTACTCCTTCCAGAATGAGATGTGTTTCTGCTAGTAGCAGCTTGATGGTTTGAGTTCTGTTGCTGCTTAAAAGAACTCGATGGTGCAGCAGACCTAGAAGCATGCAAAGGAGGGGGTGGCATTTCAACGGCTAAAAATGGCTCATGGCAATTAGGACATAGTAGATTATGATTAAGATAGACTCTGAGATACTCGTATTGCATCTTGCATCCATGACAGACAGTCCAAAAGGTATTGGGTTTCGTCTTATAAGATGAAGCAGGAGTTGAAGAATGGCCAGTTCGAGAAGTACTTTTGTTCGTCTTCACACTCGATTTGGTGAAATTGAAAAACCCATTGGACCCTGGTTTTGCTGATGAACTCCCAAAAGAAGATGAACTCTTTTGAAATACTTTCCCATTTCTTCTCTGGTCATATGCCATCCTCTTGGTTTTATCAGACAATAAACTCCATGCCTCGGAAATAAACTTAAATGCACCATCCGCTCCAACAGACTTGTTTTTATCAGGATGAAGCATAAGAGCCAGCTTCCTATAATGTTTCCGCACCGCCTCATCATCTGCTTGTGGATCTGCACCAAGTATCCCATACCAATCTGCTTCCCCATTTATTTTGTTCCCAGCAGCAACATACACATCAAGTGTAGCCATCATCTGAGGAATCCCTTCAAGTCCAGGATACAAGTTCTGGGCCTTCAGAGCAAATTTCTTTGCCCCCGCAATGTCTTTCGCCGAGAACTTCTTCTCAGCAATCTCTTTGGCCCTGGTGGCCTCATCTTTGTTGCATTCCATTTTATGCTCTCTCACTCTCCTTTTTTAAGCAAAACACTAAAACACCAAGGCAGATTTCAGATTCAATAAAGTTCAGCTACCCTGTTCCTTTGTGCAAATTCTGAATAAATGAAATATTAATATCAACTATCTGTCGGGCTTCTGGTTCAAAATCCGATCGCATAGATTTTTTAAACAGACTAAAAAACACACAAGTCTCAAAGAATGAAAATTTCTAATTACCATGGTTACAGCAGCGACGGAGGGAGATGCGGTGGCCGGAAACGGCCACGAAATTACAGCGATTCCCACACTTTCCCTCTCCGGCGAGATGGACTCTTGTCTCTGCCCTTTAGTTTCCTCCTCCTCTCTCGATCGTTTGGTTATTATTTATTTATTTATTTATTGGGGTTATAAGAAAAAAGATTGGACGAGACTAGTCTGTGACACGACCATTCAAAAGGATCTAACGGTTTATAACTGGTGCGTAACCATGTAAAACATCAACATAAACCTTATGTCCGATAACATCTTACCCGTTCAAAAATATATCGAAATGTGATCTCAGCTATCCACGAAATTTATTTATTCTTGTATTTTTAAATGACAAGAATTTAAGAAAATATAAGAAAAATCTTTGCCAGAAATAAAGGTTATTTTCTGTTGTTACTTGAAGGGATTGCAATTACCGTGTTTAATTACTTCGTCTTGCGAACTATTAAATATATTTATTTATTATATTTTAAGAGTTAGTTCTTAGATAGACTTCTCTTGCGCTTCACCGCCGGATGTTAGATAATTATTTTTTACATAAAAAATAATGTTTGGTTGCTGGGAACATGTTTTAAGATATTATTTGAGAGTCCGTTAGATCATATTTTTTTAAAAAAATTATTTGTTTAATAAAGCTTTAAGTTAATATTTTTGTAGTATTTTTAATTGTATTGATGTCAAAATAGATAAAAAAAAATTAAAAATATATTATTTTAATGTATTTTTAAACAAATAGCACTTTAAAAAACACACTACACCATAATCCCAAACATTAAAAAAAACATGATTCAAATAGCAGACCCGACTAGGTGAAATAAGCTGACTTTAATTCAAATATAAAAAAAATAGAAAATAACAAGGAAGAATAGTAGATGGATCAAGTTTAAAAAGAAAAGTCATTGAGATAACCCTGGAAAAAAAAATCAAAATGGGACAAACGATACATCTCAATTCACAACTCGTTAAACACAGAAGAACAAAACAAGGTAGAAAAATGATATAAAAAACCAGTATTGTTTGACACAATTTAACATGGCAAACCTGTAATCTAAAAAATAGGGTTGAGTCAACTTGAAATATCCTCATAAACTTGCGACTCAGATCATGAGATTGAAATAACCCAATAAAAAAATAATGAGAATTATAAATTTTTTTTTAAAAAAAATATGTTAGTTTTTCAAACTCATGACCCGGGTCATTAGATCCAAAGCATCTTATTTGAAAAAAATCATGAAATTCAATTCTCAATCAATTAAAAATTGAATGATAAAATTGAAAAAAAAAATTCAATTATAGAAAATAATTAAAAAAATAGCAATCAAATGAATGAAGATCAAAATTCAAATACCAAATAAATGTTTTATTTGATTGAATAGTGAAATTAAAAAAAATCAATTCAGCAAAAGAAAAAAATAAAAAAATAAT
>Ga0325400_1006121_pt1 | contig 11416 bp, 6 predicted proteins | sample PopdelMetagenome_2_FD_205662 | JGI IMG/M metagenome (GOLD analysis project Ga0325400, IMG submission 205662) | Populus deltoides microbial communities from Bellville, Georgia, United States - Xylem-PdKOR-R1 | ecosystem: Host-associated > Plants > Phyllosphere > Stem > Wood/Secondary xylem...
ACTTTAATGTTTGATACTAACATGTTTTGTATTTGTTATCTTGTTCACTTTTAATACTTTGCTTGTTAAATGGTTAATCTAGATTTATGTTGTATAAACCTTGGTACAATAAATACGTGGCACTTTCATAGCCCAACCGTATGGTATAACTGACACCTGTACTATGAAAGGAACTTGATTTGTTGTTAACATAAGTTATAATCATGAATACCTAACAACATTTACAAGTATTAGCATTATTTGAATAAGATAACTAATGTAATCATGTTAATAATTTATAATCCGATTGGAACCTCATTTGTTGTGGTTTCTTGTTGAGTAATAAAAAGAGTTAATACTATACTTGTTTGAAATACCATTAGTGGATCCTCTAACCTTAACAATTATTTTATCCTTGTTTAATCCTTATATCAATATCACATCTCAAAGCTCTCTTCAATTTCTTTTCTGTTATTATCTATTTTTTTATTTGTAGTTTATACAGTTAACCTCCCTGTAGTTTGACCTCGGTCTTGTCGAGTTATTTATTACTTCGACACTCCTACACTTGATAGAAGACATCAACTCTTTGGTCGTGTCACAAGGCTATGGTTTGACATGGAATAATGGATATGGAAACCTTACAAACTATGGATAATTGTTGTTGCTATAAATATCTCATTGTCTGTCATGGAATCCTTATAGAATAGGTTAGCCAATAATTGGCACATATACTTTTAAGAGCATGAAGAAATTCTTTTGTTACTGGAATCCATAATACATAAGGTAAGAATATTTCTCTAATTTTTGGACATTCTTGATAGATTTCACTTCTAACTTCAAACATGTCGCTCTTTATTGTCTGGATGAATTAGCAAGCCTACCCCATATATCACCGAAAAGATATGAATGTGTACTTTCCAAACCTATTGGAATCTTAGCATAATTCCTTCTTTAGCTTTAGATATAGTCCAAATAATGTATGAAAGTCTAGATAGATAAATTTGATGAGATTCATCCAGTAATTTTGATCCTTTGAAATAATCCCTTCCAATACTCCTATTGACCTAAGATTTTAACCCAAAGTAAAATCTTGATCTCAAGTAAAAAACCTTAGCTCAATCCAACAATAAATCTGAAAATTATTATCGATAGCTTAAGACTAGACAATAAGAAATTTTATGTCAAAATCTAAATCTGACCTTTCTTGGATTATTTCATTTCCTCTCTCTTTTAGATGATTTGTCCTCGAATCACTAATAGGTATAATGGACAATTATTGAGCCTCTTATTGAAGCCTTTGGAGTTTTTTTCTTGCTCACACTTGCCTCCAACAACATAGTATGAAAATAATAGATGATAATAATTTTAGATATGTATGTCTGTCTTACTAACCATTCCCGTATATGTATGACCTCACATTATTGTATTACCATTTTAGCTTCACTTTTCCTTTACAATTTTTATTGGTCTTTATAAACATGTTTAGGTGACAATGATGCAAGTGTGTATGTCATTTCATCACTCTCAAAAGAACGCCTATTTTTAAATCCATCATGCTTGGTCTTCCTATCAAATTATGAAGGTCTTATCAACATGTGACTTGCATGCATTAGAATCACATCACACAAAACCTCATCAACATACTTCCAAATTGAAAATAGAAGCAAGACTTGCTTAGTCATTTTCACATCACCACAATCATTCAATAATTGCAACCTATAAGGCTATTATGCATAATTATACACAAGTTCAGTTTACTAACAATGGTAGTACTAGCTACATTAGCATAACTTATATGATTTATAATCAAACTACATACCTTGTTTTGTACATAGCAACATATATGGAAGATGTTATCCTTCTGGCTAAAAGTTCTACCGCAACCAAAACTAACATTCTTTAGGCTTCGATTCTACCCAAATCAATCTCTATATCTCACGAATGCAAAGTCATAGTCCTCATCATCTACATCTGCATTTTCATCTATGAAATCAACAAAGTCAATTTTAACATTTCGTACGACCTTTCAGATAGGGTTTCCTTGTTGATCAACCCTTATTCTCGATCTATCCATCTTACTATTTTGTTGCTCATCAAAGTCATCTCATCTTTAGTTCCTTTGTCACCCTAGTCAAAAGCTAAAGTTGGGTAAAAGCTTGCATCTAAAAGGTGTTATCTGTTTTCAGTGTCGTGGACTCATGATTTTTAGACATCTTTGAATCTGCAAAAAATTGATCACTATCATTAAGAATATCCTCATAACTCTTGTTTTTTTATACAATTCAAGGTTTTTCACTTAATTGTTCTCACTATACTTTTTACCTCTCGGCTCACCTTTTTGCAATTCTTTCATAACTAAAAATAAAAAAACCAAAGTTAATGGCTATCATAACACAATCCAAATATATATATATAAAGTGACTTAAGAATCTATAAGATACTAAAAAAAGCAAAACAAAAGTACAATTACAATTTCACGATTAACAAAGTGAATTCGTATGAAATATGGACGATACGAAGACTCAAAATAAAACAAAAGAAGAAATTAATGAAAACACTTATTTGACTCCTAAATAAATCAAATATAATAGAAATAAACTGAATAGGTCAAAAAAATATTATTAAACATGTTTTGGTAACTTGGCGCAACTTTGACCCATTACATAATTTTAAGCATAAGAATTGAAACCCAAACCAAATGATATTGGAAAAATCTCAAATTTGATATATGGTGCCCTTGTACCCAATAAGAAATAGATCTCAGTTTATAGATCATTCTCTTATGCCTAGGTATCAAGAACCCGTGTACGATCAATTTATTGCAAAATTTAAGTCAGAATTTAAACCTCAATCAAACAATATCAAAAGAAGCCCAAATTTAACATATAGAGCTATTTCACCCCCAAGTAATCAGTATATAAAGTTTTAGTTGATTTCAAGATGGTTTGATTCAGTTTGAATAAGCAGAATTGAAATTAGCTTGAATAACATCTATTTTTATGCTTACGAGAAGTATAAGGAAAGACATCATGAAGTCAATTAATCTTTGGTAACTTGGCGCAACTATTAATACCAATTTTCAAACGAGAAGTATAAGAAAGACGTCACGAAGTCAATTAATCTTTGATAAGTCAATTTAGTTCGTTAAAGAGACAGAGTGCGAGAATCCCTCTCACATAAGATGAATAAATTTGATAGCAATGGTATTATCAAGTCTTAATATTTTGTCCTTACAAAGAGTATTTATACTCTTGAAAATAAAAATCCTAATGGATCTACCATTGTGGGCTAAACTGGTCTATTTACAAAACTAACTCAAAACTTATACCATTAAACCTAAATTTATGGACCCAAATAAGCTTTAGGCCATAGTTGAGAATTATATATTAATTAAGCCTAAACAAACCTTGGTCCTTAGTTAATTAATCAAACTCAAGCCCATTAGAAATAATGGCAAGGCTGCTAACCCCATTAAATAGCATAAATAGAAGTTATAACAAAAATAAAACCCATGAGAGTAAATTATCTTTGATGATGTGAGAGAAGAAGAAGAAGAAGAAGAAGAAAACAAAACAAAATAAATATGAAACAAGGTTTTATGTAGAGCCTTGTTTCCACCACTATTGTCCTTGAAAACAAGGAAAACTTTATGCCTCTTACTTTCTTATTTTGGAGGAGAAGTTGTTGCCACTTTATTTCTCTTCAAGCATGGACTCCTTTAAATAGCCTCTCACAATCTCCCTTTTAAATAGGAAAATCCTGTAAAATTAAAAAAAAAAACAACAACAAAAGAATCTCAAGCCTCCTTGCCACCATATACATTCAATAACAGATATGGAATCTTTACAAAATATGGATAATAGTTGTTGTCATAAATATCTCATTGTTTGACATGGAATCCTTGTAAAATAAGTAAGACAATAGCTTCCAGAATGTTTTCAAGAGCATTAAGTAATCCTTGTATTGACTAGAATCCATAATACACAAGGAAACAATGTTTCTCCAATTTTCGCACATTCCTGACAGATTTCAATCCTGACTTCACACACGTAGTTCTTCCTTGTCTAGATGAATTAGTAGGCATACCATATATCGCCATAAATATATGAATATTTACTTTCCAACCCAATTATAATCTTAGAATAATTCCTTATGCATCTTTAGATATAGTCTAAATAGTAGACGAAGGTCTAGATAAACAAATTTGACGAGATTCGTCCAATAACTTTGATCCTATGAAATAATCTCTTTCAAAACTTCGATTGATCTAAAATTATAACCCAAAGTAGAAAAGCATGTCTGGAAACTCCTGTATAAACCCCATCTTAATCAAACGGTCAAGTTGGAAATTATGCTTAATAGCGTAAAACTAGACATTAGAAAAATTTACACCATAATCCATATATGACCTTACTTGGATCATATCAACTTCAATGTTGGATTATTTGGTTTCAGTTTGTCTTGTTTGGTGTCGCGGGGTGCGCGCGCCGCGACGTCGTCTGGCGACGACGGAGGCTATTTGTAATGCCTCCTGTGTGAGGTGTTGTGAGTGTGTTGGAAAAGGGTTTTTAAATTTAATCATAAAATTATTATTAATGTTTAGGAGTCACCACCTAGTATTATGGTTACTAGGAGCCTATGGTATGCAAGAATCTGGGTAAGGGACTGGTTGTGCAAGGGGAAGACGCATCACCCAAGTTCACCCTACCTAAGGTAAGCTACATTGTTGTTTGATTCTTTTTCTAGGTCGGGTTTCTATTTGTTGGTCTTTTCTAAGGTTCAAGGTAGATCTTTCTTAATGAGAAAGTCTTTACCGTATTGATTTGTATCATATCAATTTCAATGTTGGATTATTTGGTTTCAGTATGTCTTGTTTAGTGTCGCGGGGTGCGCGCGCCGCAACGTTGTCTGGTGAAGGCGGAGGCTATTTGTCGTGCCTTCTATGTGAGGTGTTGTGAGTGTGTTGGAAAAAAGGGTTTTGAATTTAATCATAAAATTATGATTAATGTTTAGGAGTCGCCACCTAGTATTATGGTTATTAGGAACCCATGGTCTGCAAGAATCTGTGTAAGGGACTGGTTGTGTAAGGGGAAGACGCATCACCCCAGTGCACCCTACCTAAGGTAAGCTGCATTGTTGTTTGATTATTTTTGTAGGTCGGGTTGCTATTTGTTGGTCTTTTTTAAGGCTCAAGGTAGATCTTTCTTTATGAGAAAGTCTCTACTGAGTTAAATCCTAACCATTCTAAAGTCTGAATTTTATCATCGTATTTTTACACCTTATATCTTTATGTAACACCTCACCTCACTAGCAAGATATTGTTCGCTTTGAGCCTCCCAGTCCACCCAAATCCAGGGCTTCCACCCAGGTCCCCCTCACAGTTTTGTTCTTGGTAGCCACGCATGACCCCAAAACGCGTCTTACTAGTCAAGGTGAGCATGCACTTATAAGGCCCTGACTCTGGACGCTCGCTTCCAATATGGGATCTCACAATCCCCCCACCTTAAGATGAGCCCTCCTCGACTCTGATACCAAATGTAACACCCCACCTCACTAGCAAAATATTGTCCGCTTTGGGCCTCTCAGTCCACCCAAATCCAGGGCTTCCACCCAGGTCCCCCTCACGGTTTTGTTCTTAATAGCCACGCATGACCCCAAAACGTGTCTTACTAGTCAAGGTGAGCATGCAATTATAAGGCCCTAGCTCTAAACGCTTCCTTCCGATGTGGGATCTCACACTTTAATACATGAGGGTGTATTTTATCGTGTAATTTTACACCCCACAAATATTAAAGTCTACATCTGGACCCTAAAAAATATTGGAAAAAAGTTTTTGATATTTTGGTCAAACTCTAATGAATGATCATAAACTGATTATGATCTGGACCCTAAAAAAGATTGCAAAATGGTTTTTGATATTTTGGCCAAACCCTAATGAATGATCATAAACTGATTATGATATCTATTTTTGGATTTTCAAAACATGAGAAAGATGCAATTTTTTAATGAAAATATGCTTGGAAAATATTTAGGATGTGGCCGTATGCATGAAAACAATTTTTTTTAAAAGGAAAAATTAATTTAAAAGTTTTTTTTAGATTTATTTTTAAAATTTTTTGAAATATTTTGGAGAAAATCGGTATTTTAATACTGAATTTGTATTTTACAGTGTAAATATACAACCCAATATTATGCAAAATTGGTAAAAAATATTTGAGAAAATCATAATTTTTTGAAATGAGTTTTTGAAAAAAAAATTAGATTTTTGTTGTTTTTTTTAATATTATAATATATATTATTATAAATAAATATATATACTAAATATACATGGGCTAGGCCGACCCCAGGAATGTTGGGTTGGGCCAATCTCGGCCCAACAAATCTTTTTCTTTCCTTTTAGGGGTTGGACCCGGCCCAGCCAAGTTGGCTAGGCTAAGACAGGTCCAGCCCAAAGTAACATAGTCACTAGCACAACCTAGTGACTAAGTTGCATGGATAGTGTAACGTGAATTATAATTTACGTTGCATTATTCATAACTGAGTGTATGAACAGTGGAACGTGAATTATAATCCACGTTCCACTGTTTACATAGTGGTAGCAGAGAAGGGAGGAAGAAGAAGAAGAGAGGAGGGAGGCTTACTTGGCGTTGAGGGAGTTGGCGGCCTGACTGGTGGCGCAATGTGCGATTGGAGGTGGTTAGGCCGGCGGCTAACTCTAGTTGCAGCTGGAAGAAGAAGCAGAGGCTTGCAAAGGAGAGGGGAAGCTCGCGGTTGGAACTGTTTGAGTGACTGAGGAGAGAGTTGTTGCCTTAGCTTCTGTTAGGAAGGACAAAAGCTTATGGATGAGGTGATTGATGTTGTTGGGGTCACGGTGGCAGAGAATCAAAGTTTTGTAGAGGAGAGAGAGAAACGATGCAACCATCACATGAGATGGTTTGATGGCTTCTTGTGGTGGAGATGATGGTGAAAAGACCGGTGATGAGGGTGGTTGTGGTTAAAGGCCACGACGGAGAGAGAAAAAGAGGGAGGACCAGTTGCAGGAAAACTGGGCGAGGAAGGTTGGTTTTCAGCCAACTTTCGTTTGATTGTTCTCCTCCTTAAGGGCATAAAATCCACTCCTATTTATAGGGGATCGAAGAGGGTGATCTTGTCTACACATGGGAAAATTTTCAACCCTTGATTCGGTTGGGAACAATTCCAACCATTGGCTCAAAGTGTGCATCGTGAGGTGTCAAATCTGCAGGAAAAGACTGTCTGAGATGGCCTATTTAGGCCGACGCCGACACCGTCTCGTTGTCAATTCATCCTGAGTTGTTCACATAAGGTTGTACAGAAATTGCAGGTGACCATTTACGTGCACATTTTGTTAGAATTGATGGAGAAATGAAGCATTAAATGCACCTGAAAAGTAGGCACCCAGACAATTTCTTTCGGGTAAAACAGGAAAGACAATGAACAGTAATCAAACAACACGTCGTCTGCTTCTTCTTGTTTTTTTTTTTAATGATCAAAACAACGTCTTTTAAGGTTAAATTAGGGATTTCACCAAAGTTCAATATAGTCCTTCAGCTTTCAATTTGTTTCAATGGAACCCCTAATTGACCTTAAACTTTTGATTTAATGCAATTAAGCCCCTGATGAATTACCATTTAAGCCCCGGATTTACATGTCTTTTGCAATATGGTCCTTGATCTCAGATTTATGGAATGTAACCCCTAATTGACCATTAAACTTTTAATTTTTTCAATGTCACCCCCGGTTTTTGTCAATTAAGCCCCTATAGTTTAGTGCCTCTTGCTGATTAGTCCTTAGCTATGAATTTTGTCAATTTAACCCCTAATTAACCTCAAAACTTCAATTTTGTTGCGATTTTACTTCTGATTTCAATCAATTAACTTGATAAAAATTAAATTTGGTCTCTTAAAATTTCAATCTTCTCAATTAAACCCAAACTGGGCCCCCAAACTTAATGTTTTTACCAATTAAACCCTAAATAAAATTAATTTGACCTTTTTAAAGTATAATTAAGTCCTTGCACTTAATTAAATCCTTTAATTGGACCCAAATTAATTTTCAAACATAATTAAAATTTAATTTGGCCAATGATTAAATCAGATTGACCTATTAAAAATTTAATTATGTCCTTGAACTTGATTTTTATGCAAATTCGTCTAATAGTCATTCAATTTGATCTTGAATTTTTTATTTTTTTATTTTAGGGCATAACGGGGTACAATTAGGTCTTGATTTTCCTCTGAAATTGCAATTGTATTTCCAGGTTTGCTTTCTCAACGTTCTCAGGTTTTATTTTATTTTTTAATTTTTATTTTAAAGAAAAAAAAGAAATTTTGAGGAATAACCTGGAATTGGGATATGACATTTGGCTCCCATCCTTTTTCAAAAATCCTTGCAGTTTGCTGTCTTTTAATGCCATGGCATAATTGAAGAATGTTATTTGTCTCAACAAACACCAGCAGTTGCCCGAAAGCAAGGGTGCTTGCTATGAGCATTTGCACTGTGTTTTTTTTTTTAAGAATTGATCAACCCAGCTTGTGATTATGAAGATTTACATCATTTCTAATTACACACCACAGAAGGAAAATAATGCATTGAGGATTGGAATGTGTTTATTCTCAATTATTAGCTTTGCATTGAAGGAAAAACTAATGTGCATCTTCACTGTATTCTATGGTGGCTATGCAAAACTAGCACTAAAAATCTGTGTTTGTTCTAAATGTTTTGTTTAGTTCATTTTCTTATTACATTCATGTTTGTATTGTTTAAGTTTTTATAATAATAATAATAATAATAATAACAAAAAATAAAATAAAATATTAATGATTCCCTATTTTAAAAGGTCAGAGAGGTAGTTAAAATGATATGAATTTCTTACAAAGTTCCTCAACCAAAATGCTTCTTTCTTTTTTTTACTCATCTTCAAAGCCAATCAACAGAGAGAGGGAAAAAAAGAGAAGAGAGAAGCTTCAAGTTGTCTTAAACCAAAAGCATTAGCTAAAAACTGTTGGGACAGTGATTCCAACTAGAATAAAAAATGAAATGGAAACCAAAAGTTATAGTCAGTTCAGCGCACAATGGGATGTCCGAGTTGCATCGATACCGAAATGAAGTTAAAGCAAATACAGCGTCACTAATGGTAAATGCCAGAGACAAGGTTTATTGAATCATTGCCGCTATACATGTTATGAAGCCATGAAATATAAATTTACAAGCTTCTTAATCATTATTCATAGAGCAAAACCAGCTCTTCTGCGCATACATACATACATAATACACCAGGATTTCTTGGAGCTCAAATTAACTTCTTGTTTGATGGTGGTAAATTAAGAAACAATCTGAATGAGTTTATGCGATGCCCACGACCTTGCAACATCTGAAACCTTGTTTTCCTCCACTTGAAGACCTCTCAATTGTGGTGAATTGAGAACGAATAACTCAACAGCCTCAGCTCCAATCCCATCACAATGCATGATATCAACACCCTGCAACTTCCTGCAGTTCTTAAACATAGAAACCATCGACACAGTGGTAAGTCCTGCACACCGCCTTAAATTCAATTCAATCAAACAATTACAAGAAACTAGCATTGAGATGAACTCCTTATCAAGCAAAAACTCATTATAAGACAAGTCCAGTTTCTTTAATTGCCTTGTATGCTGTCCTAATGTGGCAAGCAATCCGGATTCCCTTTCAACAACATCACAGTTAATCAATGCCAGTTCTTCAAGGCCTGAATTCAATGCTATCCCAAGAGCCTTGAGCCCTTCACCACTCACCAGACAACAACTTTGGAGCCTAAGAGTTGAGAGACCCCTAAAATTCAGTCCGATAGCTGAGAGATGATCATTCCTCAGGTCCAAAGGTAATCGGAAATCGAGTTTTTGCAAATCACACCTGCAGCTGCTAATGAAGTGATGTAAGCCCTCTCTATTACCACCATCATAAACCAATAGAGAATACAAGGAATCACAATTCTCTGCCAATTTTAACAAAACCCCATTAACTATACTCCGACAAGCCCTTATCTCCACTTCTTGGAGACCCTTCAAGCACTTAGCAAATGACAAAAAGGACCCTCCATCACCAATACCTTCGCAGCTCTTTAGCTTCAATTTCTTGAGCCTTTTGCAGCTCCTCCACAACCAACCAACACCATAATCTTCTCCTCCAATCCCCGACAAAAAAAGACTCTCTAAGCCCAATTCAGCGTCAAGCTCTTCATTTGTACAGAAGCCAGATTCTCTATTGAAATCATCAACTCCATAAAAGCCAGATACATAGACGGACAGCTCCTTTAAGCAAGAAAAGGAAACAACCCAGTTAAAATAGAGAGGCCTATAGAGAGAGATAGTGAGAGAGTTCAAAAAGGTGCAAGAATTAGAGAGAGAAAAGAGAGAAGATTGTGAGACAGGACCAGCCAAGAACCTGAGGTGTTTAAGACTGGAGCAAAAAGCGGAGACTATAAAGAGAAGACGATCATAGAAAGCTGGAGGGGAAGTTATGGTAGCAGGTACTGTGGGGTCAGAGGAGAGAAGGAAGAGAGATAGAGAAGAGAGAAAAGGGTAGTGAGAGAGGACAGAAGTCAGAGAGGAAATTGTGGAATCATCAGGGTTAAGTCTGAGAGAAAGAGAGGTTTTTGAGGTCCGGTAGAGGTGGAGCCAACGCTTAGAGACCAAGGATACCGATGCTGCTGAAGCTGATGACGGTGGTGGTGGTAATGATTTCGGTATTCTTGTAAAAATTTCTTGAAGCAGCTCATCGCATAGCATGTCATCCATTTCTTTTGTTTTTCTCAATTCTTGATCGATCGATCGATCGATCTTTTCTCTCTCTTGCTGTTGCCACCTAACCCAAACCAGACAAGTTCAATTTGCTTAATTTGTGGCCTTGGGGCTTCCAACTCTTTTTTCTTTTCACAACTGTCTTTGAATTCTTTCTAGAATCCGAAACCTTTTTTTTTTTTTTACAACACTCTGAAAGAGAAGAAAGAGTCCCTTATAAAAAAAAATCCAAAAATTAAATAAAACAGAGAGAGAGAGAGAGAGTTTAATTTGGTAGGTGAGAGATGGGGGAAAAAAAAAGGAAGAAGAAGAAGCGCTATTAGCTACTTTAAGAGCGTGGAAGACACTTCTTCCAGGGGTGAAGGAAACTAGGAAGGTTCCCTTCTCAGGGATGAAAGGGCAGAGGTTTGTTCTAGGAAGCCAAATGGGGAATATTTTGATTTTTGTAGTAAGGTTGCTGAGATTCAGTAATATAATATTAGACAGCTTGGACAGCAAGCATGATAAGTTCTTCCATCCGATCAAGTTCATCGAAAGATCGATATGCACCCACCTAAATTTAGTACATGCTTCGCTGCCTAGATATTATTATTATTATTAGTTGTTTTTTTAAGTGTTATTTTTATTTTAAAATA
>Ga0325400_1006124_pt1 | contig 11415 bp, 10 predicted proteins | sample PopdelMetagenome_2_FD_205662 | JGI IMG/M metagenome (GOLD analysis project Ga0325400, IMG submission 205662) | Populus deltoides microbial communities from Bellville, Georgia, United States - Xylem-PdKOR-R1 | ecosystem: Host-associated > Plants > Phyllosphere > Stem > Wood/Secondary xylem...
ACATTAAATAGTGTTAAATCAAAATTTTAACTTGAAAAATACATTTAATATTATTAATTTAACTCTAAAAATCAATTACAAGAGGATGCAAATGGATAGGGAGAGGAAGGGGGAGGGGAGGGAAATCTCGTGGAGATCGATTATAAAGGGAAAGATAATAACTGGACAAGTCCATTGGTGCTTTGTTTGTTCTTCATATTTTGCCAGAATTTCAGCCCCAAAAAACCAATTAATTGTTCATCCAACTTCTCAACAACTAGTAAAGACTGACTTATATTGGATTGTGGGTGTCTATGGTGGAGTCTGGGCAACCAAAAAAATATTCACAAATAAAACAAACTGGCTGGCAGCTAAATTTTTTCTTCTTCTTCAGCCCAAAAAGCAAAAGCCTCTTAATTAGTGAAGTCAGGCCAAGAAACGAAAAAAGAAAACATTTATGCGAGCCGATGAAACGTAAAAACAATAGAGAAGTCTATGACAACAATGGAAAGAAAAGAGTCAAGCACTGGAAACATGAGGGAAGCACAAACATGTTCGAAGTGGCCTAAAGAAAGGAGCAACAACAAAACAGGAAAAGAAGCAATATAATTTGGCATGCATACGAACAGAACCCTAAGAACCCAGCAACAAAAACAATAACAACGAGCATCGATCGATCTGAGGCTAGGTGCAAAACAAAAGGCTTGAGGCATGTATTCCCCTCTTTTTTTTCTTCTTTTTTTTTCAAATGATGGCACAACGTCTAGGTATTTCCACAGCAATGCTTCAAGGAGAGAAGCTACACTAAAAACAAAAAGAGCCAATCCAAGGTGGGCAATGCTCTATACATAGGAGCGCAAGCAGTTTGTTCCATTGAAGCTTTAGCCTCTAAACTTTGTTAAGCCATGCTCTAGCTAGTTTGACGCAACTGGTTAATGTGAGAAAGCATTAATCCAAAAGATCTCTTGCTATACAAACAGATCAAAAGCACTCCATGCCAGAGCTTGTTTCCATACAAAAGTCTAAGAATTATTAATGGTCTCCAACCGTGGTTTTTTTAGTAGAAGATCTGAGCAAGTCGACACAAAGAACTGAAATGGTATCAATATATCCTTATTCACTGTCTTATTAGAATATGTTCAAAGTCTAAATCTGGTAATCTTGGAAGCAAGGTCGAAATGTGCAGAGTAACATCAACCGTTGTTATGTTTGGTGGCACATGTAAGGATAGCGATAATCATTAAGAACATGGCCTGCCTCTCCATGAACTATAACAGCATAAGCCAAGGTAGAATTCTGACATCCAAGAATATAAGGACAAAAGGTGATATGTCTTCTTACTCCAATGCGCCACCCATGCACGTTGAGCTGATACCTAGTTAAATTGTAACTTGTTCTTTTATAGGGTCCTAATCTAACAATATTATTATTTTAATCATGAATGATCGGGTCAATTTACGCACATCTCGATTAATTTTCCGATACCCTAAGTTAACGATAATCTAACATACTTAATCATTATCAATATGGAGATCCCTAATGCAAGACCAAAGTACCAGCAAGGAGAAGCACTCGAGATCGAAACATGCCAATTAACAAAACAACAGACATAACTCACACATAACATAACCAAAAGGGACAGATGGCAGAGCACACCTGCAATCAACTGTATGGAGGGAGAAAAAAAAGCAGATGCAGAACAATAGTAGGAAACCAAACCACAGCTAAAACCAGAAGGATGAAAGGAAACGTTCCCAATGGAAAAAAAAAAAAAAAAAAAAACAACAACAACAACTTTGAAGACCCCCACAAAGGCCTCAAATAAGGCACACAAACCAGGGGAAAGAAAGCAGATAAGTCCAGCCCCAAACAAAGCCCAAATAAAGTAAAATCGGCTACCCTAAGGCGAAATGACAAAGCAAGCAGAGCAAAATGGTATGCAAAAAATTAAGAAGCAAGGAAAAACAAAGCGACACTGTTGCTGCTAAGAACCTGGTCAGAAAACAGCGAAATTGTAACAGAACCCATAGAGAAACAGCTAACCACTATCGAAATTGTATCATTGATGAAACTATAAAAAAAAGTTTATGATTGAGGAGGATCATTCCATAAAAAAAAAAATTATTACTATCTTTACAATTTTCCGCCTGAAAAAGGCTGCTGAAGTGGCGATTCGGGTCCAACCCAAAAGTATTGGATAGGGCCTGTGTTCATTTGTGTGGGCTTGGTCCATATATGTTGGACGTGCCACACGTCGTCTCTGGTCATAGCATGATGTCTCCGTAAAACAAGCAGCATGTAGTCTGCTTACTATGTAATGTGGTTCCCATCCTAGGGTTTGGGCAGTTAAATAATTTATTTATTTCTCTCACAGGCAGAACGACCATCCTTTCTTCTTAGCTTCTAAGATCAAAATGAAGAAGAAGCCCCGTAATGAATTTGGCATGTCAGGCAAAACCCATGATGTAGAAAGTGAAGAATTGTCTTCTTCAGAGGAAGATGTGAGTGTTCATTACAAACTGAAGAAACCCCTTAATTGTTCTGTTTCTTCTTCTTTCTTCTTTCTTTTTATCAAATCAGTTTTTTACATGTTGGGTTTTCTTTTTGATTGGAGTAGGAGAGTGAAATAGAGAGAGAGCTGGCAGAAGTTACTTTTGAGGATCTTCAAAAAGCAAAGTCTAATGGGTCTCTTACAGTTTTTAAAAAGCCTGACCAGGAGAAGAAGGGTGGCAGAGCTAACAAGAATAGGCCGACAGAGGTGAGCTGCAAGAAGCCGGTGAGTCGTTTTCGAGAGGTTGTTCAAGTTCCTAAAAAGGTATGCTTTATATTTTCGTTTTCAATTCATTACAGTGTGTTGCAAAGCACTATGATCAGGCCTTTAGAAACAGCACCTCCAATTGTGTACCCATATACTACGTAAACTATGGAAGCAAGGCTACTTCAAGCCTGTTTACCAAAAAAAAAAAAAAGTCACGAAATCATTCTACCTAAACGTTACCCCTACTTTAACAAAATGACTTCTTGCATGAAGCCTGCGATTTTCCAAGCAGTCTCAGCAAACTTGATTTGACTGGCCGCAAAGCTTCTTCCAGGTGCTCTGCGCTGTTGGCAAAATTTAATGTGCATGGATATCACTATTTTCCAAGCAGTCTCATCATTCTTGTTTAGCCATATGATGTTGAGCTTTAATGCTTTCAATTTGGTATTTCTGTTTACAGGTAGTACGCGATCCCCGCTTTGAGTCTTTGTGTGGCAATCTTGATGTTGAGGGGTATGTCTCAGTTGCCTTTCTTTATCTTTCAGTAAATCTGCTGAGTGCTTGTTTTATGGTACGGTGTTCCTGTTATGGCTTCGAGGCTACTTTGTGCAAACGTATTGAATCTAGTCTGTACGGAACCTTTTCTTTACTAGTCCTTTGTTCCCCATGTTGTGTGGACAGATAATATTGATCAGAATAGGTGGATAGTTGTCCAAGATACTAATCTATTTCTCTGTAGTGTCCTCTGTCTAGTATTTCATTAAACATTTTTAAACGAGGCCATATCCCTTTGAGTCCAAAATTCTGATCTGTCCATCATTAGTGCTCTCAGTCTGCTTTTTTATAGAACTCGTTAAACAAGGCCATGCTCCAGTTTTTCCCTGGATTTCAATGTTATTTCAAATTGCTTATAACATTTTGGACCTCATCTTTCTTAATTCTTATTGTTTTTGCATATTTTCGTATTAAATGGTGTTGTTTATAAAAGGCCACAGTTGAATATTATTGCTTAACCCATACTTTGGATGCAAATCTTTTACTTGTGGATAAATTTGATGAATAATAGTGAAAAACTCTCTTTCTCCATCTTGGTTGTGTAATTAATAGCAGTGGAATTTTTGCAGGTTTAGAAAAAGATACGACTTTCTGTTTAAGAATAATCTTCCTGCTGAGAAAGAGGTAATTTCTGTGAATTCATCAATGACAATTGTTTTTCTAACTTTTTGTACCTAAATCTTAAATTACTTCCCCTAAAAGTGACTTTTTGGATATGAAGGAACTAAAGAAGCAACTGAAGAAATCCAATGATCCGAAAGTCATTGATCAATTGAAGGAGCGTATATCTTGGATTGTAAGTACATGCCTTGTTGGATGAAACTGTTACTCTAAATCTGGCCATTTGTCTGATCAATTGATTTGTTTATCTGGTCTGTCTTTGTCATCTTCTCATAAAATTAATAGGAGAAGCAGACGAAGTTTGAGTCAACAAAGCAGACTGATGCAGCTATACTGGCTGAGCACAAGAAGAAAGAGAGAGAAGCTGCGAAGCAAGGGAAACGGCCCTTTTATCTGAAAAAATGTATCTCCACCTATCTCTCGCTCTCTGTTGCATCATTATTGATAAGTATCCTCTTTTTTTGCTTGAACATTTTGATATTCTGCTCTCAGGTTTAGTATTTGTCAATAAGAAGGAATCGATCCTTAAGCACTGGTTATAGCCTGAGACAGTAATTAAATTGGTTATTCCTAATTTATGTCTTTAGACTGGCATTTGAATATACTTTAACTATTCATTGAGAAGCAAAACGTGTTTGGGAATGCCTTGCGAAACAAAACTGTTCTTTAGAATGCTGAACCAGAATGCATGGGACATTTGATGCAACCGATAGTATTAGTTTGTTTTAGTGGTGGATCCTATGAGAAATAGTGAAAGCATACAAGGTGTTGAGAGTATTGGATCTGTGTTTGATCTGATACTATGTGGGGCAAAAACTAATTATTATCAGAATCTGTAATTCTTGATATAGGTACCAATTTGCATGTGTGGTGGACAGTTCAGTTTTCTTATCCATTTGTTAATGTTCTTTTATTTTGTACGTTAATTTTTATTATTTCTCATGGTGCTTGGATAAATGAATCAACCAGCACTCAAGCAGTCTACATGAATACTAACTTGTGTTTTTTGCAGCGGAAATACGGAAACAGAGGCTTACTGAAAAGTACAACAAACTCAAGGTACCTTTTTTGGATGAGCAAAATGCTATGTGATGTGAAACTATAAGATATGACAACTCATTTCATCAGTTACATGGTTTTGCTGACTAATGAATCTTATAACATGACCAGGCATCTGGCAAGCTCGAATCCTTCATTGAGAAAAGGAGGAAAAAGAATGCTGCAAAGGATCACAGATACATGCCATACCGAAGGTCAGCCAATAGTGAGCAACAGAGCTGATGATTTGCGAGTTTTTTGGTTGCTAAAGAAATGTATATCGTTCTCCTCAATTTTCTGCTAGCATGTGAAGACATGCCTATGGTGTTCTGGTTTGGTGGGCAAGTTTAATGGTTTGTATGTACTCTTGTACTCTGGTAGTGTTGTGCCCTTTCTGGACCAAATTAGAGAAGCCATATTTTTGAAATTATGATTTCTATTAGTCTTCAAGCTTTGGATATGGTTGAATTTATTTAATCATAATCCAGCAGTTCTATTACATGGAAAAACTACGAATAAAAATATGCTTCACGCTTTGGTTCTCTAAGGCCTGTGATGGAGCCCATCTCTAAAATAACAATGAAAATTGCAATGAAAGAATGGAGCCCATATCAGTGTTGGACCATGCTTACCAATTACTCCAAGCCGACACCATTTTTCTCCCTGATACTTGATTTATTATTCTTCCTGAGAACATGTAAAATGTTGCTGATCATATTCTCGTGCTAATCGAAACCTAAACTTTTGCAGTCGTTAATTAAAAAGTGTGGTCACGATGCACTTGTTGTCCAAATTGTCACAAGAAAGTAGATTTTAGAACAACATATGTAAAATTATAAATTAATTTTTGCAATCATAACATAAGATTTATATGAAACAATTGTTAAATTATACATAAAATATTGAAATTAATTCCTAGAATGCAAGCTAAAGCATATATTGAAATGATACCTAAAATAGAAGCATGTAAAGCATTAATTTATTGGAGCTCTTAAAATTTAATTAAGCTGAAATATTTGTTGTTGATAAAGATTAATAATTTTTTAAAAAAAACTTTATTACTTGTAAAATGATTTTCTTTAATGAGCCTAATAGGATTTTAACATTACCATCTTGTTTAAATTTATTCTCAAATAAGATCTAATCTTTATAATAAAAAGAATGAGTAGAAGAACAAGGAAAACCAGCAACAAAAAACACTGACACCTATTTATTAGGCTTTAATGAAGATTCCAGATTTCAATGTGGGTGCCATATATGAGGATAGGAATCAAACTGTTTTAAATAGTATGATTAACTCGGAATTGAGTCTCGCAGCAGGTTCTGTACCTACTGGGGCTAACTCAGCTCTTCTGAAAGGTCTTAACCATCTTGATTTACCCACACCCTCTTGATGTCAACTAATTTTAACTGTTCTGGATCTTCTACTGCCCCCTGCTCGATAGCAGAGGAAGATGCCCATCTAGGACAAAATAGATCACAAAAGCTGAAAAGGAACCATCAACAAGGAGGTCTTAGTACCACATTTCAGTCTGATTTATTCAATTGATGTTGCGTTGTTCCCTTTTCTTCCTTGGGTCTTGCTTTAAATAGGAAGATCATGGACAAAATTTCAACTTTTGATGTCAAAAGGGAGGGGCTTTCCACTACTCAGCTACATAAGAAAACCAGATTAGACAGTAAGAAAAATGATATTCTACAAGGAATTCTTATTCAGCAGCTACCACCAAGTCAGGACTCTGTCCATCTGCAAGGTCAACGCCAAACTCTATATACATCAGTACCATAGAATAAGTTGGGGAATCAGAAGCAGCAGAATACTTAATTTGCAGTCACACTACAGTTTCTGGGAGTTAACATGAAGCAGCAGCAGCTACAAACCAGGGACTACCTGCAACGGCGGGCCTTGCCACAAGTCCAATCTGTGCATTCTTTCAGTGCCAATGGATGTTCATGCAGGCTAATGCAATACGTGTATCATCTGCAGCATTGACCACCTGTGAGTGACTATGTGATCAAGAATGTAATCATTTGAGTAGTAGTTTAGATGTTAATGTTGACTTGTGTCAGGACTCTTGCTGATGCTTTATTTCCATCTTAACATCATATTTCCGCCTGGAGCAAAGAAATACACCTTGAAGCTGTTGGAGAAAATTTGTTGCTGAGTATGAAAGAAGTGCCAAAGAAAATGTGGGTAAACTGGAGCAGCCATCCCTTTTATACGAGAGGTGTGAAAGAAGTGCATCTTCCACACCATCTCAAGTTCTCAAGACTTTGAGTATTCATGCAGCGTGGCCATTTCCCAGTCTCCAATCCTGCGGAGGTAGCCAGCATTGACTGGAGCATGCAGTCCAAATTTTGCTTGAGGAGAACATCGTTAGGGCCGAGGACAAAGCAGTTAGCTCTAAGATTGATGATATTGTATCTGGCTTGCAAACAGGTGCCAAGAGCAAGATGCTGCAACGGATGGGATGACTTTTGATCACAAAACATTAGTTGCTGTTGCTTCAGGAATGCTTCAAGTGGTGTTGTGGAAAATACCTGGGGGTTCACGGTTGCCTCTAATGCGGATTCTCATACTTGGTGACAATCCTAGTTTCATCAACTTTGTTACAGTCGTTAGTTTTCTGAGATCCTGAAAATGCTTTTCATGGATATAGCTTTCTTTTATGAAGTGGCAGCATGAACTATATGGTTGGGATAATCGTAAGTTTTTGTTTTTGGGTACTTTTTGTTCCATCATTCTGGGTAATGATTCAATATATAGAAGATACAAATAGAGCCTTAAAAGAGTTTCTTTCCTCAAGCCCGTTTGATTATGGTTACAGTTGGGATAATCGTAAGCTTGATGATGAAGATTATATGCTGTAATGTCGACATGAACTAATAGCTATCCCAAAGTCTAAACCTTACCCAAGAAATGAGATGGTGCCATTCTTTTATCACATTGTCAAGGTATTTATTTTTCCTTTCCTGTTCGCCGTATTAGATTTTATCCAGGTTTGTCAAGATAAGCATGGCACCCGTCCATGAATTACATGCACAGAAAGTCAACGGCGATCTGCAATTGACTTTCATGGCCTTTTACAATTTCAGATTTGTTGCATGACTTGGCTGTGATATCTTGCCTCTTTCTAATTTACATAACCATTGGCCAATGTTCGACACGTTGAACTCTTACCTGATATTTCTGTACTTGTGACTAATAATAGACTGTTGGCTAGATGGTCCAACCACTGTAGACAAGATACACTCATACAAGGTAACAAGGCTGATGCTGATGTTTTGGGTTTGAACGAAGTTTAGAACGATGTTTTGGCTCTGTTACGGGGCTGACAGGCTGAGGCTGTGGAATGTCTCTCATATTTGACGTATCAATCTGTACTCTTTTTTTTTTTTCCTTGTCTTGGCATGTTATTCGTCACACATTTTTTACAGTTACTTTTATTGCAGCTCATATGGTAAGAATGAGGTCACATTCTTTGCCATCCAAATTGATGAATTTGTCGAGCAAATTAGGGAATTATTATAAGAAACTCTAAAAGACGTGGCTAAGACACTTGTAGCTTTTTCTCGATATTTCACTGTGATGTGTGATTTTTTGTTTCATGTTAGTCATCAAAATTTATTTTTGGATGATTTCATCTTTTTGTAGCCTAATTGAAGGCTAATTAATTCATATTTGTTAAGAAAGGATAAATTTTTTTAAAAAAATCAGAGTAAACAATAAAGAAAATGGGTGGTAATTTTGAAATTAGATAAAAAAAAAACTTGACTTTGGGCTTTTTACTTTCAAATTATGAATTTTTAATTTCTCAATATTTCACAAAATCATGGTTCTAAACTTTATTTTTTAATTTTTTAATTTTTTGTTTGAAAAAGAAGAGAAAAAGTTATCAGATTTTAGTGATATAAAGAGACAAACTCTTGGTTGACACTGATTACCACCACAAAAAAAGATTGATTTTAGTATCAAATGATTTTATTCGATGAGAAGAATTTAATTTAGGTGTTCTTTCACCTAAAAAAGTTTTAGATTCCAAGTTGTTTTTTTTTTTTTAATTTTTGAAGGCATAAAGAGGTTTATGTAGATTTCTAGGTTGTTTTGTAGGAATTTGTGTAAAAACAAATTGAAAAGTGAATTTTTGGAGTTGAAAACCCTTAATTGATTTTTTTTTTATGATTTAGGTTATTGGAATCTAGGTAGAGCATGTTACACGTTTTCTATTTTAAAAAAAATAGTTTGTCCCATAAAAAAAATAGTCCTGACACGTTGACTACCCCTAAATATATATGTATCTAGGCTTTTTTTTTAGGTCCAGGCATGTTGAGCCAACCAAACCTGTATGTCTGAGCCTTTATTTATTTATTTTTGATTATTTATTTATTAATTTAATCCTTTATTGTTGAGTCTTTATTGATTTTGCAGATTTTTTTTAATTTTATACTTTAATATTTTTTTTATTTTTAATCGGTTAATGTAATTTATTTTGGTTTGATATTTGTAAGTTTATTGTAATCTCAAATAGACACCACAATATTTAGTTGGTTAATTTTCTGAAAGTCTATTTTTCTTAATAAATAGTTATATAAAATATTATTAAAAAATTATTGTACTTAATTGAATTCATAATTCAGGTCATGAGTTTAACATATTAACTTTGGTTGATTAGGAATTTGAGTATTCTAATTTATTTCGGTTGCATAAATAATTTTTAATTTATTTAATTAAATATATATATAAATTTTTAAATTGACAATTAAACTTTTTAATGTCAAGAAAATTACATAAAATGACATCATATTTATTTTCTTGAATTGAAAGAAAAATTTATTTAACTCATTACAAAATGCAGATGAATTGATAATTAAAGACATATTTAAGAGTGGTAGATGTTATTTTTTAAACTTTTTATATGAAAATAAATTAAAATAATATTTTTTATTTTTTAAAATTTATTTTTATCATCAATACAAAAACAATTTAAAAATATAAAACAATTTAAAAATATAAAACTTTTAAAAATATGATTACAACGCAATGTCATGTCAAACGATGAACAAATCCAACCGACGATCACTGAGGATCCATAAATCAAATCCATCTGTGAGTTACATAAGACAAAGAAGTACGAATAAGTGCAAAGTGTAAAAAATATCTGGTGTATGAGCCAAGGGAACTTGAGAGCTTGTAACATCACCATCTTGTCTGTCTCCCCGACTGTTACTGTGGCATAGCAGATTGGTTGGTGTTCCGATGTGAATGGAAGTAGTTATTTTTTAAAATATTTTTTATTTAAAAATATATTAAAATAATATATTATTTTATTTTTAAAAATTATTTTTATATTAAAACAACTCTAAAAATTTCTAACCTGACCTTCTTTTAAAACACAGTACCCCAACCTTCCTTCATTTAGAACACAATACTAAACAGTAGCGAAACCTGAAACTGAGAAAGCAGCAAGTTCTCTTCATGATATCAAATTTAAGCGTATAAGCAAAATTTCTCGCTAATATTCATCCCTATGCTTTTGATCCATGGAGCTATTTTACGGCTTCCACAAAAAAAAAGAGTGGTAATGATTTCCTCGAGACAAACAATAATAAAAAACTACACACTTTATCAACAACCTTAAATACGACAATATATACATTGCTTGGGTACAAATGATACAAGGCCTGAAGAACCAACAAATACTAGATTCCGCTTCGTCTCAAAGATGTCCTAGCTCACTACAACGCAGAACTCTACCCTAAGAGGTTAAGTGCGGTTTAAAAATGCCCTAACCCTTCTTTTAATTTACGAGGATATACTAATATGGAGTCCAAACATAGACCACCTTTGGTGTGTGTACAGTCTATCTGTGTCATTGAGAACTTGAGCTTCGTTGATGCATTGGTGCCATCAACCACAAAGTCCCCGGCATGGTAGAGGTTCCATTTCCCAGGATCTTCCAAAAAACACTGGGAAGAGGCATACTGGCCATCTGAGGTCCATAGCTGAAACTGTACAGGTTTTATATCCCAACCATGGACATGCTCAGTGTTACAGATGCGGCGACCAAACCTCTTAGCAGCCCGCCCCAATTGTAGTCTGAAGAACAGGCTATAGGTCCCTGTTGGAAATGGGAATTCAAATTGACCATCAACCTCAAACCACCAGATTTGCTGAAGATATGCAACTGAGTTGAAGCTGCATGCAAAACAATGGAAGTTCAGATCAATTCCAACACTATTTTCACTATATCTACACAGGAGTAATCATCAATTTGAGCACAAACATAGAAACAACCAATTCAATTAACGCCAAGTTACCCACTTATCAAAAGCATAAGGATGCAAAGTATCAACAGAACCAATTAGCATCCTTTAAATCAACTAGCATTGCCATGTGAAGAAGCAGTGGCTAGGAGAAAGATTAAAGCTACTCGCTTGGATCTTGGAATTATCTGCCACCCACC
>Ga0325400_1006127_pt1 | contig 11414 bp, 9 predicted proteins | sample PopdelMetagenome_2_FD_205662 | JGI IMG/M metagenome (GOLD analysis project Ga0325400, IMG submission 205662) | Populus deltoides microbial communities from Bellville, Georgia, United States - Xylem-PdKOR-R1 | ecosystem: Host-associated > Plants > Phyllosphere > Stem > Wood/Secondary xylem...
ATTTTTGGTGACAGATGAGGCAGACCAAAGCAATTAATACATATGCGCACCCCACCTGAAAACAAGTATCTATTACATCAAATATTGTTGACATATATAGATAGCTAGCTCTTCAAGCATATTTATTATTAGTTTTTTTTTTTAAATGCAGTTATGATTATTTTTCAAAGTATTTTTTACTTAGAAATATATTAAAATACTTTTTTTATTTTAAAAAAATTATTTTTTATATCAACACATTAAAATGATCTAAAAACACTAAAAAAATATTAATTTAAAGCAAAGAAAAAAATTAAATTTTTTCAAAAGCGCTTTTGAAACGCAAAAATAAACAGGTCTAATCCACTAAAAGCTAGCATGTGATTCATTAAATATGACAATTAAACACAAAACCTCCTCCCTAAATTATATAATTTGCATATCTAATTTCTTTTTAATTAGATAAACTACCCGATTATTGAGTAAAAAACCGATGAGTATTATCAAGATTTTCGTTGATCAATAGGTTCATGTTTTTATTTCTTTTTGAAAAAAAAAAGTTATAATTCTTTTATACTACTGCCTAAAACACACGATTAAATATGAAAGTACCCTTGTATCTTTTATTATTTTGTTTCTTAAGGAATTTATAGATTTAAACTTTATTTTTATTTTTTTAGATTCTTCAACTTTTATTATGCATTTCTAAAGTTCATCATTTTTCACTTGAATTTCATAATACATCAATAGTTGAAGAATCTATTAGAAAGGTAAAAATGAGGAGATATTAACGAAGCTCAATCTAGTAAGTTCTCGTATAGAAGTGAATAAACAGTGGCAGAGGTGATTCAACAGGCCATGGAAAGGGAACAGCTAGTTTCAGAGGATGGGCCATTCATGCGTAAGGTGAGTACAGACAGTAGGGTCTAGGAGACGACGAGCATAAACTGCATGGTTACGTACAAGACTCTTCTTCCTAAGGGAACTAGCGGTAACAAAAAAAACAAAAATAAAAAGGGAAATTCAACTGAGCATATATTTGATCCGAGAAGTAATCAACCCAAGAGATGGAAGAATTGACATGAACAAATCACACCTTATACAAACATTTCTGCTTTGCTGCTCGTTTTGGTTAATGTTTTGCCTTGCATTTGTCAAAACTACTACAAGAGATGTATAGGGATTGATTAGAGATGACAGGGACTGGCATATGAGGCAGGAAATTTGTCAAAATATTCCAGCTCTACACCACTTCTGACGTACCCCCCTTTATAAATTGAAACCGACTAGTTTCCTTGCGACGAAAAGCCTTGGAGGAAATTACTATCCATCTAGTACTAGACATGGAGAATGAACAAGTTGGGTTAATTTTGTTTGTGAAAATACATGCTACGAAAATATCATACACTGTCGGTGCCCCGTCCAAGTAGGGTTGGATTATAGAGCTAGCTCGCTAGGAACTATTCTCCACTGGCTACCCTTTCGTCGCATCCGAAAGAACATGTTGTCTCTATTGCCTTTTCTTTGGTAAAACGCTTTTGCTGTTGAAGAAGACCATGCCCTTCTTCAGGCCACATGTTATTGAAATTCTAGTGAACTTGGCTGGTACAAATGTGGAAGTAAGCACATTCGAGCAAAGTTGTTAAAATCATAATTTTAACACGCATGAAAAATATAAAATAAATTTAGATAGTAAAAACAAATCGTAAAATTATAAAATTATAAAAAATTTTAAAGTACATTAAAAAAAATCACCTATTTCAACCCACAGTCCTAAAAAACTATTCTGAAAAATAAACAGGTCAAACTATCAAGGTGAAAATAGTCGAAAAACCAATCAAGAGAACTCGCAATCATGCATATATCATTCAAACATAAAATTCATAAAAAAACCATTTTCACACCACCAAATTAAAATTACAAAAAAAAGAAAAGATAGATTAGTTAAGATAAATTGCAATAAAACTATAATACCTGTTTAATTCCCACTTGCACCTTAACAGGATAAAACACAGATCTACTATGAACCCAGTTAGCAGTTCATGATCAATCTTCCCTGCAAAACATGACCAGAACTTAATTGTGCAACGCCCTGTTGCCCAAGTTACTCAATGGGACAAGTAATCCAGGCTTCTAGAGACTGCTGACAGAAGCAATATCAGTAGAAAACAGAATCTTGCTTAGCCTTCCAAATGCATGGAAAAACAATTTGTCAAAAACAGAAGCAATCTACTAGAATCCAATTTTATTAAGATATAAATCAGCAAATTAGCACTTCACCGCCATCTCATGAGTCAAATTTGCTTAAAGTTACATATCAAAATAAAAAATAAATAAAAAAAGCTCATTGAAATGTACTCAAGCATTTATAAACAGTTAGCAAAAACTGCTAAAAAAAAAAATCTCCCTTTACACAGACTCAAAATGAACCAAAATTCCGAGTAATGATAAAAAGTCAAACTATAAACCCACTTCGAATGAACTTAATTAAGACCAACAAAACTACCTAAACAACGGTCATGCAAAGATTAAAGCATCAAATTAAACAACTTTAAATCATGAATAAAAAAACAAATATAGGTTCTTACCTTTGATCTGTGCAGATCAATATTGCAACCAAAGAAAATCAATCATGAATCCAATCAAATTTGGAGCCTGCGAATCTAATCAAACTAATATTAGAAACCTTAAAAATAGAGTAAGAAATAATTAATGTTATTTTAGTTTATTTGTGTGCACTGTGCACCAACATGGAGACGGATAGGGAAAAAAATAGCACCCTTGGTAGTTAGCTACAGAGAAGAGAAAACCATTCGGATAGAGAATAACTTACAATGGTTGGTGGAGACTGGAGAGACACCGCTGTTGTTGTCTGAACTCTGAATCTCACGGTGGCTGGTGAAAAGAACGCCGTCGATGATAGAAAAAAAAAAAAGAGGGCTATTGGTGGTGGACCGGTGGTTGATTGTTGGACAGCTAAGAGAAGGAGACTAAGGATTTAGGGATTTTGATTTTGTTCTCTGTGTGTGTGTGAAAGTCGATGAAAGAAAGAAAGTGTTACACTGTTACGTAATTTTGCTTTGTTCTGTAATAGCAATAGGCCAATAGTCGTTGGACACCTGGAGCTGAAGGAAACAGTAAAGATAAATTATGTTTTTTGCTAAAAGCGTTAAATTGGTGGTGAAATCGCTATTTTATGCGATTTCACCCGATTTTAGCGATTTTATTCGATTTCAATCTGATTTCATCTATTTTCGAGTTTTTAAAACGATTTAACACGTTAAGTATATATATTGACTCGTAAAATTATATGATTTTACAAGTCAAATCACGATTTTAACAACCTTGCATTCGAGTATCCACGCTCACATGTTAGCCACATGGTAGAGAGAAAAATGATCCCCACCCAAAGGCTTGGAAGACATAGTCATGAGGTCATTGAAGAATTGAGATATCACTTCATCAAGCCTTTAACTGCACTGTTGGAGAAGGGCTGTGGCAGAGACAGAGTCATGAGGTCATTAATTAGGACCCCCTAACCAAAACCACTAAAGAAACGCAACAGCTATCTAGATCGGGACCATCCTTGTTGGCAACACATGTTGTGCCTGGATCAATCATTGAAGATGACTCTGACTCTGCCTCTAGTCCAGACCAGTAACTAGTAATGTAGTTGCTTCCACTTTCATTGTGTTTCCCTCAAGGGAAAAATACTTGTGTTGTTGAGAGTGTGAAAAGAAACATCAAGATTGATAAGAATATTATGATAGTTACAAAATAAATAAATAAATAAATCAATGAAGAAAAAGGAAATCCTAGCTCCTTGTCAAAACGATTTCCCTTCAGAGTTTACACTATCTATGGATTAAAGATCAACCTGTCATTAGCTTAATACAAAAGAATGCAATAAAGGCAAAGATAAAAGCATGCCCTTCAAAGTAAAGGTCGATGCATCAGCATTTTTATTTTATTTTTTTCATTATGTACTTGAGTGGATGGTTTAAACAGACATGTCTTCGATTTTTTTTATTCCGAGACAATAATCAAACATTACCTTGGAGATCAGATCAACAATTTTAGAGTGCTATATAACTAGAACGGGGATTTTTACGAGCTACTGTTGCTACAAGCTGAGGATATAAAAGCTGTTGAGTAATTTTCTATATTGATGCTGAACCAGATAGAGCTGGACCAAGTTCACATGCTTCCAGCACTGATAAGGGCTGAGAACATATAAATTCCATCCAGCATTGTATTCCCAGAAAACATAAGGTGCTAGAAGTAAAAAAAAAAACATTTTTTTTCTTTTGAACCAAACATGAAAGCCTCACAAGATAGGTGAACCCACAGCATATCAAAGATTATCATCATTACCAGAATCGAATGCTGGAAAGGCAAAAACAAAAAATGTTTAAACAAGAAGAATACATCATCATCAACCATAATATGGAGGCTGACCAGGTGGTGAAGCACCACTAGGTCGCAAGTTTGACTGCATCCCTGGGTGGCTCATTGCCATAGAAGCCACACTATGAGAAATTGGGCTGCTATGTGAACGGGGAGAGGAGCCTGCAGGTATTGCAGCAGTAGCATAAGCAGACACTGGAGGTGTTGGATATGTTTGACCAGGATAAGTGCCAGGAACTGATGCATAGCCTTGTCCACCTGCCTGCATGGTTGGATCCCAAGCTGGCACTTGCCCAGGAGGACCTTGAACTGGAACAGCAGCAGTGGTAGCATAGTTATTCCCAGTGTACATTGAGCCAGCCTGAGGATTCTGCCACATTGTAGGAGCAGTGTGAAGGCCAGGAGCTTGTGCTGCAATCAAACTTGCATCTGGGATGGTGTAATCTCTACTTTTATCACTATAGGCCTACCAACAAAAGCAACTGATCAGACTCTCCAGATAGATTACAAAAACAAGAAAAGAGGATCATATCCAACCAGAAGGGGGTCATCAAGTGTCAAGAAGCATGCATTTTAAGGACCAAATCTTTTTCTTTTCTTTTTTTTCATCAAGAATAGATGCACTTTTTTTTCTATCAGCATCTCTTTTATTTTTCCTTTTACTATTTTTCTCATGACATTAAATCAAAAGCACATATTTTTATACCTTTACATTGAGATCAGTATGACGAGAGTATGATAGATGAAGCTTACAATAGCCACCATCATAAATGCAGTGTCCCTCCAGAGTTTCTTTGGCTACTGCTGCAGTCGCAACATCTGGAAAACAATGAAGACATGATTACTGCTTACGCCTATCTAACAAATAGAGCACGTGCATTGTTAAAAACCCTGGCCAATAAATAAGCAAAGAGGATCATGAATGGTCAAAATAATGTTAAAAAGAACGTAATGTCATGATGGTAATATTAATCAGTTTCAAAAAACATAAACTCACAGTAAAAAAAAGATGATTTGTGACCAGTTGTAATTTGGTAGCATGACAACATTTAAAAAAAAAAAAAAGGTGATAGATTGTTACTATTAAAAAGGATTTGGTGTAGCTTAAATAGGATGAAATAGACAAATGGCATTCGTTCAGCCAACCCCAACAACTTTGGTATAGAACCTCTTCAAGCAGGGAAAGGAAATTCTGGCATGACTAAAGCTCCTTTTATACCCAAACCAAACCAATAAAGGAAGAAAAAATGGGTAAGAGAAATGGGAAAATGAAGAATCCAAATGAAGTTCAAAGTCTGATTAACTGAGCGTAGAATATTTATTTCAAGCTAGACGAAGATGTATCTAATCCTAGATGGTTTCCAGGGCTGGAAAACCAGATAATCTGACAACTAAAGAACTGCATTAATCAAAAAAGGCTTTCAACCTGATGCAAGTAGTCACCGTAAATATACACAAGTCGCAAGCTAAATTTGTGAACAATTAATCATGACAGAAGGCATACCTGGGTACTGAATTAGCGCCTGTGTTCCACCATTTTTCTCGAATATAGCAATCTTCTGGACAGTACCAAATGCAGAGAATACCTATAATGAACAGGCAGAGCACAGTATGAGTAAAACTCATTAAAAATAAAATCCCATGTAAAGGAAACATGTAATCACATAGGTCTTCCTCACAGTGTGAAGAACATCGATGGTGACGGCATACTGCATATTCTCAATTGATGCAAGAAGCACATTGCTCTCAGGTTCTTTCTTCTTTCCATCAGCGCCAACAGTAGGCTGGAGAAAACAGCTTATCGGTGAAGATTCAGTAATGCAATTCAAAAAGTAATCAGAAAAGACTTACCTGAACAGGTCCCTCGATTGCAGTAGGATTCACAGGGAGATATGGATTTGTATAGTCTCTGCAAAATTTGGAGATAAAATCTACGAGTGTCATACAAACAAATATCAAACACTATCCATGACTACTGGTGCATAAATTTCAGAAGCTGCATCAAAGAAGGAACATAACAAAAGATATAGATAAATGATGAATAAGTAGACACAACCATGAAAAAATATGTTAAAACTTTTGCAAAATCTATTGGCTTGCTTTTTTGCAATCCTCTGCTAGATAGAAGATTCAATAAAGATTAGGATAAAATGGCCTCTCCAAATGAAAATGAAAGTTTGAAAAATTCCACATTTACTTAAAGATGGACAAATATCATCAAAGAAAAGACACAAGGAAGACAATAAATTGATCAGCTAATTGATTGTTAATGGTTTGTTTGGCCTTGTTGTTAGATGGTTTGAAGCAAACAATTGCTATGAATAGCTTGTTATGAAAGTGAATATTTTGCCACCTTAAGATTATGGGAAACAAACTTAGCATTGACTTCAGAAATAAACAAACTTCAAAAGTAGACATCAAAAAACAATATGGGCAAAAAGGATAATAGCAAGTGCAAATGCAATAAACTGCTACCAGAAATTGAATAATGCTTGTATGAACAATGTTTTCATTTAATGAAATTCAGCAATCATACACCAAACATTCTAACTAAAATGGCAAGTGCAAATGCAATAAACTAGTATCTAAAGATGAAGGAAATTACTAAGCGTTCATGACAATACATCTGTGTTCTGGTTATCAGGCTTCCCTAACCTCCTAAATGACAAAAGCACACACCAATTAGCAAGGCCCCGAATTCCAAAACAGATGAAGTACAATAGTGCTGAAAGATTTTGAACAACAAATGAAATAGAAGAACTGTGAGAAAACATCTAAGCATTTGACCTCTTAATAGTTGGGACAATCTTATTACCTGCTCCTATGGGACTGGAACTTGATATTGAGATCGGTATGCGCAGAATACGAAATGCGTAAGTGGCAGGAACCAACATGCTCTGGAAGCAAGTACCTGAATTTATTAAACATAATACCATAACATTACAAATTAACTATACTTGCCATACTAACAGAAAATTCCCCCAAAAAATAAGAGGATGGAGTGGGGGTTATTGAAGGTTAGGAAAGGAAAGAAGAGCATGCCTGGGTATGCTTCTCCCATCCAAGGCATTTCTTGCTGAAGATGCAGTTTCAGAATCAGTGAATTGAATTAATGCCTGCAAATATATTGGGGGAAAAGATGATACTAATATAAGAAAAGAAAAAAAAGCAATCTCAAGAAGATCGAAAGCATTTTTTAACACCTCACCTGGAAACCAGCAGCCTTTTCGAAAGTAGCAATTTTGTGCACATAGCCAAAAGCAGAAAACACCTGCAAAAAGTTTTAATGATATGTACATCAGATTCTATAATGATGATAGAATGAGGAATTCGACTATACTCCATTTGGGATCGCCCCAATCATTGGCAAAAAGACACAAAACAAAATTTCCAAATATATAAGAAATAAGTGCAGAATGACACCTGTACATGAATGCGTCAAGATAGACCTTAGAAAGGAGAATGACGAATGATAATATTTCCAAACTGTCTCCAACAAAAGAATCTAAATAAGAGGCATCATCATCTGTGATTCAACTGACTTGAAATAAAATTAAAGCACTATTTAATAAATAATCCAATCATGGTGCTATTTCCATGTAAAAAGTAATAAAACAATGAAATGAATCTTCCACCAAAGCTATAAACCAAAATGTCCGATTAAAAACTGTGGAAAGTTGATTCAAACCAAAGTATTGAGAATGCCAACTCTTTAAGATAAATGAAATTTTCAAAGCAACTAAAGAAATTTTTACACGAGTAGCCATCATCTGCACATTAAGTATGGTACATCTTATAACAGGCATAATTACAGAGAATAACATTAATGTTATACTTTTTCCTCCACTCTTGTATGAAATTGCACTGGAAAAGAAAAGAAGATGGACAGGATAATGATATCTTTTCCGGTGCATTATATTGTCAGAAATTTGTTGTCGCTAACACAACAATAGTGAGCAAACATGCAGAATTCACATGATATAGGAGCCAATTCCACAATTACAAACCTCTAGTAGGGCTACATGGTAATGACTGATGAAATATCTTCATGATATACAAGCCATTTCCAAAATCACGAGCCTCTGGTAGGGCTATGTGGAAATCCCTCCAAAAACAAAAATGCATCAACTAGTAAGCTATGCTCCTGAAGCTGCTTATTTTCTTTATCACATTTTTAACTCCAATACAACATTCATCAATTGCCTAAAAAACCCTAATTCTAGGCAGCTTTTTCGTGACTTCAGCTCATTTAACCAACTTATTGCATTTAAAAAGCAAAAACATATATCAACAGAAATCTTGAGAAACGAAAACAAATCAGGATTAAAAAGAAAAGGCAATTACCAAGTGAATGACATCGATGCTGACATCACCAGCTTCAACACCCTCGATGGTAACCAACAATACATTTCCAGGATTATCACCTGGACTCTTATTGTTCACAATTTCATGCCTATTCGAATATTGAATATACACCGTTTTACCCCGAACCTGCGCTGGGTCCGACGACGACGCATAATACGATACCATTTGTATTGCCTGATTTTGGTCTACCTGAAATCAGATTCACAACCAGATTATGCTAAGTCAAATTATTCTCTCGCCTAACCCTACAAATTATGACTATACATTTTCTATTCCTAATGAAAATTACTTACGAATTCGACAAAGGCTTGATTCCGATTGGCGCCCACATTGCACTTAGTATTTACGATCCTTCCAAAAGGTTTACATAGCTCGATTAGCTCTTCTTCTGTGCACTCCCATGGAAGGTTTCGTAGATGCAAAACCTTTGATGGTGTTTGCGTGTATCGGAATTGTGGCTGTCCCGACGTTGACATCTATCTATCTATCTATCTATTCGAGATTTTTTCTTTTTTGTCTGGATGTCTAGAAAGTGATGGAAAGATTTTCCCGGATAATTATTTTCTGGGTTTTGGGATGGTGTGTCGTATGACAGAAGATTGTGGAGGTTAGGTTAAGGTCGATTGTGATTTATCTCTCTGCGTGCGTGCGTGCGTGCGAGAGGGAGAGGGAGAGATTGGTATCTTGCTAGAGTTTTGGGCGGAATTACTCATGTGCCCTTAACTAGTGGACAATATTTTTGCAAATAATTTATCCTCTAAGGTCTTTTTCGGCATTAACGAGCTTTTTCAGTTTGTACGTAGGGGGCTTATTTTTGGATTAGGTTTTTTGAAATAGGAGTAACATGATGTATATCATGGTGATAAAATCCTTAAGGCTTCTCTTCTTGCATGAAGATTGAAAAAAAATTGAATATAAAAAAATAATATTTATAAAAACAGAAACTTTTATGTATTGTTATAAAATTTGGGATAGCACTTCAAAAGTAAAAAATATATATCTAGTTATGTGCTTAGTTCAGGTTTTAAATTAAATTGTATGAAAATTATCCCAACATAATCTTATTCACTGGGTAGATTCAAAGAAAAAAATTAATCAAATAATAGAGGATAAAATTAAATAAAAATCTTATATGAAAGGATGAAATTTAAAAAAATTAAAACTTTCATATTAAAGGATGGAAGTAGAAAAAAAAAAGATAAAAAAAAATGGTCAAAAAGTTTATATTATATGATAAAAAAATATAAAAAATAATTTATCATCAATCGAATACTGAATGATAAAATTAAATAAAAACAGCATATTAATGGATTGAATTAAAAAAATAAAAAGGTGTAAGAACCCCAAATAACTAGTTAAATAAGTCATGGGCCTGTTAACAAAAACCTAAGTGTGTGGACCTGTATTATTTTTTTGCTTTTGATAAGGGATGACAATATGTCATTTGCTTCTTTAAAAAAAAAAAACAATTTAGACGATATGTCAATCCTCCTCGAGTTATTTTAGCCACATGTAAACCATTAAGTTAAGACTCGAATATGTTAACTAAACATATTAAATTACATCAACAATATTATTTGGATCATAAAGGAAAATACTGCTTCTCCGAGTACTCAAACCCATATTCACCACCACATATGAACCATTGAGTTTTAACCTAAATTTATTAGCTAATCACATTAAATTATATATATCAAGTTGGTTTGCTATTCATATAAATAGTGAAACTAACTCTAGTTGATTTAATTGTTTTGATAACAAAATTAATCTAAATTAAAGGAACATTTGATTGCATCAATAAAGGGATTATTTTTAGAAGTACTTTTTCTATTAGTTTTTCCTATTTCATTTTTTATGAAAAAATAGTTTTTGGGTTTACTATTATTAATTTGATTTGAGTTGGATTTCATTTATTGATTTGAGTAGAATAAGAATTTGATTAATTTTGATTGAATGAATCAATTATTCCTTCTATTTACATGAAATAGAATTATTAAGTTCAGCTTTTAAAAATAAGGAGATTTTTTAAACCTAAATAAAACATTGGTTGTGGATTTTTAGCCTTTGAATAATTTTTCATTGTTTTTTAAAGCTTATAGCTTAATCCTCTTTTAGATTAGGTGAACTTTTCTCTCAATTTGGTTTTACAATATTACTCTAGAATCATTGAAGTCTTAAAAGATTTTTACTTATTTTCTTAATCAAATATTTGGTTTAATACCCTACTTTCTTGTACTTATCAAAAAGATATATTAATTTGTTGGAATTTTATCACAAAAACCTAGTTATAATTTTGTTATTAAAATAATTTATAGCCTTTGAAGTTTGAATTCCTTAATGAGTAAATCATGGTTGTTGAAAAGGAATAGGGGGTAAATGATGACATATGAACCATGTATTTTGATGTAGTTATTAATATGTCAAAAAATAGAGTTAGATCAGTTTTGATCTTATTGAATCATAAGCAATGCTTTGTGGTCATTAAATTATAATTTAAGTGCACCAAAACATGGTAGAATATCAAACATGTATACATGGTTTAAAAGCAACATTGAATATAAAGATTTAAAAGTTGGACGTATATGGTGACTCATTATTGATAATATATAAGTTGAAAGGTGAATGGTAGATGAAATATGAGAAGTTGGACCATATCAGAAATA
>Ga0325400_1006130_pt1 | contig 11412 bp, 8 predicted proteins | sample PopdelMetagenome_2_FD_205662 | JGI IMG/M metagenome (GOLD analysis project Ga0325400, IMG submission 205662) | Populus deltoides microbial communities from Bellville, Georgia, United States - Xylem-PdKOR-R1 | ecosystem: Host-associated > Plants > Phyllosphere > Stem > Wood/Secondary xylem...
GGTTGGTTTAAGATATTAAATTTGCTATTTTTAAATGCTTTTTCTTAACCATAAAATTATCAGTATATTACCGGGTCAAATTTGAAGGTCTCGATACCAAAAAGAACCTAGCTAGGTGGAGCCTATGCAAGTAATGGCCACCTTTGTTTTTTTATTTATTTTTCACAACAAAACAAAGCGGGAAAGAAGTGAGGAGAGATTAGCACTTAACTAAGACTAACATATCATTTCTCGAGCTATAAACTATCCGCTCGTATCATCTCTAATCTTTGGTGGGTGAACTTGTTCAAATCCCTACTTTCCAACTGTCTTGAGCAATATTTAATCATCCCCATTAACAACCTTGTTATTTCCTCGTTTGCAATGGGCAAGACAATTTGAAAAATGATTGTGAACATGTTACCTACTTGCTGATTTTTCTAGGGTTTCATGTTCGTTTCCCATACGACATGGATAGGGTCACAAACTATTCAACATGGATTAATTTTGATGATCATGTTCTCTAATTTCTCTGCATGCGATATCCAAGAAGAGACACAACCTAATATGAGGACTAATGTTTCGTTTTGACCCTACAATGTTGGTTTTGCATTGCGAGCATCGTTGATTAATGTATGATGGGGATAAAAAGCCATGTACGGATCATAAGCTGCATTACAAAAAAAGGGAACAGAATCCTTACTATTATCATTTCGAGGCAATTGTCCTGGCATTTATCTCTAACTGTGCTTCGCTATCTGTGTTTTTTATCATCCGGGTGAAACATGTTAACATGATACGTGTCGAGGACCCATGTTCTTCTTCTTGACTGAAACCATATTTTTATTACAAGTTTGACATCATGTTACAGTCGTGGTCTTGATATTAGGGTTTCTTATCAAATGAGTTGTGGAAATGTGGTCCTGGCTGGTTCAAATTAACCCCTCTAATTTTTTTGAATGTTGATCCTCAGAAGTTGATTGGCCAGTTCAGAGCAAAATCATATGGAAATATGCATCCGTTTCTTAATCCATCCATTATCAACATAAAAAACTGTTTCTATATAGTTCTAAAGCTTTGCCAAAGGAACAAAATGAAGCACGAAAATGGAACAAAAGCCAAAAACTTCACAAGAATCATGTGTTTATATATTATGATAAATGTGCCTGTCAACTCTTTCGTCATCATAATCTCCTCATTTTGATCCGATCAACACTTTAACCAAGTTGATTAACTCATAAATAAGTAAGATTCCAAACCATATAACTTGAACAGAAGACACTTTTAATTAGCTCATCTCCAAAGCACAATTCTCATTACTTTGACGTGAGTCAACAGATCTAGGTCGTCACTGACTTTTCATACTTGTATAGAAATCGGCATCAAATAACACTCTTTGATTCCAAATCTAGGGGACCATCGACAACCATCTAGACAAAGAATAATTTGATGACAAAAATGTTGGTGGATTCTTAGGATCTTCTAAAGCATATAGGAATTATTTAATGATGAGCAAGAATATATAGACAGCTGTTATTTCCATCCTCACTTTACTTTAATCCCAATATTTTCCATGAACGTACGTTAATCTTTTGGATCGAAGACGTTTGATATTGTCTTGTTTCTTTTGTTAAACTAAAAAAAACCCACTTTTAGTTTTCTTTCTTTGTTTTTTTTCTCGTTAGTAGCTTATAACATTTCTAGTTTTATGTTAAGATGATGATAGTTTCGCTAAATTCTCAAGATTGTTTTGTTTGAACACTTATTGCTCATTAGACTATGGTAGTGATCATCACCGATCAAACTCATCTAAATTGTAATTACTTTCGTTGTTCTCCACGTTACTATCTACATCAACATCATATATATCATTTCTGATCCAATGTCAATTTGTCGTGATCAGAACTGTCATCATCAATTTCATTTTTCTTCCTTGTTAAACCGCTTCGTATCATCTTTTATATATGATTTTCTTTCCTTTTTGGCATGTAATGTTTGCTATTGCTTGGTAGCACGACAAAGTGGCAGAAAGGCCATCATCATTACGTTTTGAAATATTCAGTATAATAGTCAGTATATATAGGTTTTTTCTGACACGGCAGAGAATTGTCAAATATCTACGATAATACCAATAGAAACAATTTTGTCAATACACTACGATGAAAAATTACATTGCTATTTTTGTCAGTAATTGATAAGTAATAATCAATGAAAAAAGTTTTGTTGATAAATATTGAAGGAATTACCAAATGAATTCAAAGAACATAGAAAAATTAGATATGTATTTCCTTGTTAATTCTCTCAGCAAATTTAACATGTCAACTTTTCGAATGAAATTATAGATGATAATTTACCATTACTAGTTTCTGTCAGGAATCCATCGATAATATTAAAGTTATAATTAGCAACGTTTATTTTTATATAGTATATGTAGTTTATTTGTATGTTTACTTGTTTTATAACTTTTTTCTTAGGGAACTTTATTGTAAGAATGTATGATTTGTACATGTTAGGGTTTGTTTGAGATTTTAAAAAATTATATTTGTTTATCATTTGATAAAACTGAGTTTTATTTCATAACTTAATGTGTTATAATGAGACAAATGATGAGTTATTTAATGGATACATTTCATATTTTACCAATTTTATTGTTAAGTTGAAATTTTCAATAAATTTTGAGAAATTTAAATTTTTTTGAGAAAATTGATAATAATTAAAGGGTGCTATTAAAATAGATTGAATAAATTTAAATGAACTAATGATAGCTAATTAGTTGGATATCGATAATTTGTTAAGTTCACATTATTAATTAATACATGTTGTCATTAATATTCTATATAGGTTTTATATAAGTAATGGATGATCGTTCTTTAATGTATCGAGTTTTACCTGAAGGATTGCGAATGATGGATTATTATAATTGAGATGTGGGTTTTATTAATTATGCACTATCTAATTCAAAGAATGTTAGTGGAGGCGGTATTAAATGTACATGTAAGAGATGTAAAAATAAAAAAGTTCATCAATCCAGATGTTGTTATAATACATCTTCTATATATAAAAAAAAAAGTTAATGAGAAAATACTCGTGTTTGTTTGCACACGAAGAACTTATGTTCCTTACGAAACCATGGTAGAAAGGATGGTTGGCTCAACTTCTAGTTCTAACAATGTGTAGTTTTAGATGATAATAATAATTTTTACACAAGTATAGTGATAGATGCAATGAGAATAAATCAGGGATATACAGATGAATATTCAAGTATAGATGAAAAATCAAATATAGACGCAACTAGATTTATTAAACTTTTGAAAGATTCTAGCGAATCATTATGGGATGGGTGCACAAATCATAGTAAATTATCGGGTTTTGCACAAGTGTTCATTATCTAGTCAAATCATAGGCTGAGTAAAGTTAGTTATGACATAATCATCAAATTGGTAAGAAACATTTTACCTGAAGGGAATAGGTTAAACAAAACTTTTATGGTGTTAAATCCATGATGAAACCCCTTGGCCTAGAATATAAGAGAATTGGCATGTGTCAAGCTTTTACATGTTGTACTAACATGAAAATGCATATTTGTTTTAGTGCAGAACCTCTGAGCATGCATGTTATAAATCCAAAACTGGTAAGGGAAGGACTCTTGTCGCACATAGAAAACTCATATACTTCTTAATCACTTCTAGGATGCAAAGATTATTCATATCTCCAAAGATTGTTGAGCATATGATATGACATCATTCATATAATGTGATAGATGTCATGGTGCACCCTTTCGATGGTAAAGCTTGGAAGTAATTTAATAGGGTGCATCCTCAGTTTTCAATATAAACACAGAACATATGTCTTGGGTTATGTATAGATGGATTCAATCCATTTGGATCATTTGCTACACCATATCCTTGTTGGCCGGTGATATTTATAGTTTACAACTTGCCATCAAGGATGTGTATGAGGTCGGAGTTCATGTTCTTATCTATGGTTATACCTGGTCCTAATTGTAAACCCCTAGATAAACTTCATAAAATTAATAATGGAAAATATTATGTTATGTAAATCGAGTATTGAAAATAAAAAGGTGACTTTGGATTTTGAGAATTTAAAATAAAATGTTTATGTGTTAACTTAAAAATAAAAGTATGAAAATGGTGTAAAAAAAAGGAAAGGCAGATAAAAACCAAATGGAAGAGTTAAAAAGGGAAAATGGTGCTTTGAGATATAATTTAATGAAATTTGATGTAATCTGTTTGAACTCAATGCTAAAATTACATCTAAATCTGGGAAGTATGACCTAGCACATATAAAGGGTATAATGTAGACACGTAGCATGAAAATTGATAAATTAGTGATAAATATGGATAATTCTTATAAATTTAGGGTTAAAATATTTAGAAAAATATTTTTGAATTTTCAGATGAATTAATATATAGTTCTATGTGCGAATGACTTTGATTGCAGGTGTAAGCCTACATGCAATCGTATAGTTTTTAACCTGGAATGGAACAAAACTTAAGGAAAATTTATATTATAGATAGGGATGGAAGTTCCCAATGAATTAGTTAAAAATTTGGATGATTTAAGTAGATAAATAAGTATAAAAATTTGGAATCTTTGGTGTAAAATTACTTTCTTTGGTGTAAAATTACTTGCTGACCAACTTTACGTTATTGAGTATAACTTCTAATCTGATTGTTAGATCGAGTTGAAATTTTATGAGTAACCTCATGAAACGTCTCTTTATTTTGGGTTAAGATTTCAAGTCAATCAAGGTCTGAAAAGGTCTTATAGAGACACTAACAGTCAGGAAAAATACTTAATAAATGACTTATAGACTCATTAAAGGCATTATTGTCATTTTGGACAAATTTATTCTTATTCCCCCTATATACACAATAGTGATGCTTAAAGGAAGAGGGGAATGCCAACTATCATCGTCTTCTTCTCTGGTTAATATTTTGCCATAGAATTTGATGTTCTAGTTATCAGAATGAGAGAATAAGACACTATTTGTTTTTGCAATGCAAAAATGCTTTTGAAAAAAAATAATTTTTTCTTCAAATTAATTTTTTTTGGTGTTTTTATATCATATTAATGTGCTAATTTCAAAATTAAATTTTAGAAAATAAAAAAACATTACTTTGAACGAAAAACATTTTAAAATGCAACTGCTACCACAATGTCAAATGGCTCTAAAACCCCAAACACCCAACACTAAGCCTAAGAAATCATGTTTAAAGAGGGGGGGGGGGAGTGGTTGTAAAAATCTAGAATAATTGGAAGAAAATAAAGATTAAAGGTGGAAAATTTAGTTTGAAGGAGAGGTATTGACATCAACACAATAGGAAAAGGTTGCTAAAGCCACCTCATTTACTTCAATTTCATTTTCGTAAGTTTTAACATTAAAATTTCAAAGATTGTAAATTAGGGTGGTGAAGGATTTCAGGAGAATTGAGAAATTGTGTTAAAATGATATAATTAAAATATAATAGAGTAAGAGTGGCTTAGATTATGAATAATTGAAAAATAAATTGGGTGTTAATGCTTATAGGGTTTTTGGCCATATTACATATATTTAATTTATATGGAAGTGTTAGAAATGATTTAACATGAATGCATTCTTGTATTTGAAATTGGTTAAGTTGAATAAGCTAGCATGTAGATGAAATGATTATGTGTAATATCTATATATGATTGTGTGAGATTAAATGATAATAATGTAGATTTTGATGAATTCAAAAGATTATAAAAAGAACAAATTTCATGTTTAGAGGTTGGTAAAGCCACTCATAAGAGGAAAGAAGTGAAAACTTGTGAAATTATATAATTTTTGTCTAATGACATGTGATTAGTAAGTGTTAAGTGATAATGATAAATTCAGATAATGAAATCTTGTGTTAGTTTTACTAGGATTCTTGATATGTTATGATTTTGACATGAATCTGAGTTATGATAGAATAAAATGAGTATATCAATAAGCTTAGGAAGTAAGCGAAGAATGACTTAAGATATTCAATTTAATTATTTATAATTGCTCGTTTGGAAGACTAATTACCATGTGAACAAACATTATAAATAGATTTTTCTAAACAAAGAAATAAAATTTACTCATTGATGTATATCCATGTAATTCGACCAAATAAAGAAATTGTTGTAAATTATACAAAATGATGATGTGTGTTTCATAATGTGATGTATATGAAAAATCATGTTAGGATGAAAGCATCATATATAGGGATTGTGTTCATGGAATATTGGTGGCCTTGGATATAAAGGTAAGTTATTAAAGGTGAGATTATATATAAAACATATTGTAATGAATGTTAAAAAAATTATATGTACAAAGTGATGAGGTAATTATTAGAATTGATATATATAGAGGATTAAGAAATTATGTGTAGAAGTATAATGTAATTTGTTTGTGAATTTGTGTTTGGGATGTGTTGTATGAAATAATTGTAACGTCCTTATTTTTCAGCACAATTATATCCATATATGATACTACAATGAAATTAGGGTCATTTTTTTTTGTTTCCCACACTTTTATACAATGGTCATGTTATTTATTGAACCGAGATTTTAGCTGAGTTTTTTCTATACCTAGACCATACCAAGTTATCGCCGCTTCATACACAATACAACCAACTTCAACACCATATTAGTCCAACCATCATGGACCTTATCCTACATCAAAGTCAATGTTCCTCAACGTTATTAAATAAATTTATTTTCATAATATATATACCCAATATGAATCGGAATTATTTCTTCAAATTCATAAGACATACAATAGGTAAAAAGGAAAAAAAATAAAAACATGTAGTAAGTAAATTAGATACATAATGCTAACATCATTAAGTTTACAAAATATTTAGTTATATGATAAGTAAGATATCCTATTAATTATACATAAAAGCATATAAGTATGAAATTATACCTAATATAATCATTTAGTCCTAATAGCTATATATCATCGTTGCTATGCAATGTATGATAGTCCTTCGTATATACATCAAAAGAATAAATAACTTAATCCTACAATTTAAAATTTACTCCAACATATATAAACAATCTGAACAACTCCAAAGCACCATTAATTATCTTACAAATGTTCAGGGTTTCCATTTAATTATAATATCAATTATCATACTGTTTTCCAACTTCAAGTCCCATATTCACCATTACTCATGTATGTAGATTCTCATTAACGATAAAAGATATAAACATAGGCTTTTATTCAAAAATAAAACAACATAATTAGGGTTTCCATTCAACAATGGAAACAACGAACATTGGCTTTCATTGAACAATGAAAGCAACATAATCCTTCATTTCCTTCATATAACCAATTTCTCAAACTCAACCGTTGTCATTTCTACCTCATATCTTTTTCTTTTCTTTTTTTTTCCCACTTCATATAATATACATAATTCTATTTCAATGAAAATTATCAAATATAATAAATTTCAATAAATAAATTATATAATTAAATTATGGACCTTACCTGCACCTCTAGCCGGGTATGATTCTCTTACTAAAAAAGATGTCACTCCTGATGCCTTTATTGAATTTAGAGAATGTACTATTAATTAATACTTTTATCATCTCATAGCATACCACTATTCCTTTAATTTAAATCCTGCTATACAATTCATCTTCAAGGTTATAATTATCATTTTCTCCAACTAATCCTAAGTATATTAAATACTTCTCACTTATAGTATATCATTTATCCTTTCCTCATTTTATCAACTCTCAAATAATCAAATTCAATTAATACTAAATTTTCATTTCTCCCCCTCATTTTGTATACATACTCAGCCATAAACCTTTCTTATTTTCTTTTCCTTTCCAATGGTTTTTTTTAATTTTATCATAATTCAATTTACAATTTGTACATTACAAAACTATTATTTAAACACACACACACACATCCTTCCAATACAACAATTAACAAACATTCTAATATGTTAACCAAAATTGATAACATGAACTAATTTCCTTCTAATCATTTCTAACATAAAACTTTACATTAATTACTTACAATGTTAACACATAAACATCAAAAGAATACTTCTTCTTTTTTTCCTACACTTGGCCAACCATGTTTTCTTCTTAATAACACCAATTTCACATCTATAACACACTTTTTTTTTTTACTTGTTTTAATATTTCTAATACTTGTTTACAAAACCCTCAAATTCTAAATTATGAACCCTAATTTATATAATTAAGAATTTCATCAAAATAAATTAAACTTCCTCATAACTTTTTAAAATGAGCTTGGATCATCTTACCAAACAAGATTTTGCTCTCCAAATGATGGCCAAATGAAACTTTCCCAAGCTTTCCTCTTCTTTCTTTACTTTCTTCATTTTCTCTCTCTAAAACCTTACTTTCTCTTCTTTAATCTCACTTAATCAATCCTAAAATATGGTTTATAAGAGATGATATAGAAATTGATGATCTTATAAGGTTTCTCTCTTTTTCTCGCAAACTTCTCTTTTTTCTCACAAATTTCCTTCTTTTTCTTCCCTAAATGGCACCTAAAAAATATAAATAACCAATAATTTGTTTAATTCCTATTATGTCCTTACTTTTATACCTTTTATGTTTCCTAGGTAATATTTTCCAGATCTTTACGCCCGTTTACACCAAGCTTAATGTTGGTGAAATAAATTTTCATTAAACTTTATTTCACAACATTTCTTCCTTAAAAAATTATTTTCATTTAGTTTTTATTTGTGTTTTTGTATTTTTTGTATTTTTCAGCTATCTTTCATATTTGTATTTTTAAAACTATCACGTAATTATTTTTTTTTTAATTTCCAAAATTTTTTTTTATCATTCTCTTAGTATAACTATTCCATTTACAAGCTTCACATAACATTCACTTACCTATCAATACATATACTTTCCAAGGGTTTACAATGATGATATGAAAGAAATTCAAATTGAAATGTGTGAGTAATGATGAATGTTATGTGGAGTTTATAGGAGAAACGTTTGGGGTAAGATTAGACTTCTCAAGAAATTGGATAGTAGAAGCTACGGTAAAGGATTGACCCTCTATTGCCTTTGTAATTATTTATACATGCCTTGATGAATTACAATGGTAATTAAATTGTATATTCTATTATTGTTGTTATTGTTAATGAAAGACATATGCTTTTGAGGTAGAAATTGATATGTAATTTGTAGTTAATCGCATAGACGATAATGTGTAGTATATTATAAGATGTGATTTACCGCAAATGGCGGAATTGCTATGCAAGAATTATTATTAATCACATTGGTGGGATTTAATGAAAGATATATTATTGATTGAAACGGTGGAAATCATGTGTAATTTGTGTTAGACCACCACAAATTGGATATGTGTGTGTGTGTGTGAGAGAGAGAGAGAGAGAGAGAGAGAGATAAGAACTCTAAAATAACTGATATGTGGGATAGTCAACACGTGAATGGATATTGTTAGGGAAAAGGTGCTTGACACCTTGATACCTTATTCAACAAATTCATTATGGCAAATACTTTAAATATGGTATGTTTTTATTTTCATATTATTATGTGTGGAACTAGTTACACTGGTTAATAAGACTAGTGCCTTAATTAATGGGCTATTGAAAAAGCTAGTTACCCTAGTTTATGTGACTAGTGTCCTAGTTAATGGGTAATTAGAAAAACTAGTTACTCTGGTTAATGAGACTAGTGCCATGGTTAATTGAAAATTAGAGAAAATAATTTTCTGGTCAATGGTCAATTGGGAAAACTAGTTACCCTGTTTAATGAGAAAATAGTTCCCTGATTAATGAGATTAATGCCATAGTTAATGGGCAATTAGGATAACTAGTTAACCTAGTTAATGAGACTAGTGTCCTGATTAATTGGCAATTGGAGAAAACGGTTCCCTAGTTAATGGAATTAGTGTTCTAGTTAATAGAAAATATTCATATAAGGGTTGGAAAGATAAGCTTATAGGAATCAAACTTCATGATTTTTTTATTTGCTTTATATGTGATTATCACAACCTCATAACCCGAGTCGTGGATTTTACAACTTAACTAGTGTTGGCTAAGGTCAATTTAATATGTTGCCTTCTTAATATTTAAAGAAAAAAATATCATCTAATATGTCATTATCATAATATTTAAAAAGGGTGTCGTCCAATATGCATCTAAATGTTTTTCATAATTAAATTTTTTATTTATTAGAAAACGCATTAGCAACATATTTATTTTTTTATGTTTAAATATATGATATGATTTGTGGCATGGTGTGGGCCATAAATCTAGTGATCAACTATATGGATCCAATATAAAAAACCATTCCTATTCTTTTATTGATTAAAAAAATTAGTAAATGTAAGTTATCAAGACATAATTTTTAAATTAGTTATCAAATAGCTCTTCAATTTCTTTATGTAATTTTATGATAATAAATATTTTTTGGAAATAGAGTAATAATTTGAATTTTATAGAAACAAAATAGTTTTCTATTATAATTCCTTCTTTTCTTATTAATATAGTTTTAAAAAAATATCTTCCTAAACTATGTTGTTTATTCAATAAAAACTAAAAGCATTTAGAATAAATATAAAAAAATCAAGAAGAAATTAAATGATTTTAAATAAGGATAAAAGATATCTTCTTAATTAAAATTCCTTCAGATTATCATTGTGCTCCTCTTTTTATATTTTCTTACCAGAATAATTTTTTTTTCTTACATAACAACTTATTAGAATAATAAAAGAAAGTTTTATTAAAAGAATAAAATAATTATGTTTGGATAATTGTGATGCGAATGTATTAGAATAGAAAATAATATCAAGCTCACAATTATCATGAAGAACTTTTTGGAATCTACTTCTTAAAACACTGTATGATAATAAAAAAACACATTCGCAAGAAAGGTAGTGAATAAAATTATGGATAAAAATATTTTTTTCAAATGTTTTTTTTTTCATTTTTTTAAAAGTTTTTTTTTTGTTACAAGAAGTATAGTTCATTTAATAAAAAGTAACATCAATTCAGAAAAGAAATATTTGTGACAACTATAATTACGTTAACTTCATTTTTATAGGATATTCATAACCACAAACATTAAAAATAAATGAATATATATTCACTTATAATAATTAACAAAATGATTGTTGATAGAAAACAAAACAAAAAATATAGCAAAACAAACAACTTGCTTGTCCATTCTGGATAGTCTCTATCTATTTGGACAAGCTTTATTTGTTAATGGTCCTTCACCCAAGTGAATCGCCTTGTTCACTAAGTTATGGGCCTTTGCCCAACAACAAACAATAGAATGAATCCTATAAAACTTATTAAAGGTAGAATGTTCACATGCAATATATATTTGGCTGAAATCAACATTCTCAATATGTAAATCTTTCGCATACTCGAATCATAATAATTTAATGTT
>Ga0325400_1006132_pt1 | contig 11411 bp, 6 predicted proteins | sample PopdelMetagenome_2_FD_205662 | JGI IMG/M metagenome (GOLD analysis project Ga0325400, IMG submission 205662) | Populus deltoides microbial communities from Bellville, Georgia, United States - Xylem-PdKOR-R1 | ecosystem: Host-associated > Plants > Phyllosphere > Stem > Wood/Secondary xylem...
GCGTCCGCCAACGAGGGTAATCAGCAGGTCCGCCTGCTCGGGCGAGAAGCCGGCGAGGCGGAAGCCCGCCACCTCCTGCTCGGGCAGCGGCCCGCGATGCAGCCGCGCGAGCACGGCAAAGCGCCGGAGCGCCTCCAGCTTCGGCTCGGCCAGCCGGCGGTCGGTGGAGCCGCCGAACAGAGCAGTCATTAGCCGCGACAGGCGGCCGGGCTGGCGCAGGCTCGCCAGCCGGTCCTGCCCGGCGAGTGCGATCACGATGCGCTCGAGCGGGGAGAAGGCAGCGCTACTCGCCGCGCTGGCGCGCTTCGCCGGCGCACCGCCGGAAACCTCGAACTCGCCGAATTTCAGAAAGGCCATCGTTGCCACCCTGTCGTCGAGGCGGCCGATCGCGCGCTGCGGACCATGCCCGCACCGTGTGGATCGCCGCCTCTGCCCTTAAGAAAGCCAGGCTGACCGCCGGGCCCGTTCAATCTGTACCGGTACGTATTTAATTGACCGCGAGTAGCTCGTCAACCGCTTTATATACCGATCGGTAGATTTTCGTGACCGGCTGCGCGATCAGCGGCGCCTCAGCGGCTGGGCCACGTCTTCAGGCTGGTTTCGACCACCTTGTCCAACTGCCCGCGACTGCAACCACCGCCGGAATGGACCGCCATGCCCTGCATGATCGCGTAGAGGTGCAGCGCCAACCCCGTCGGGTCTACATCGCCGGGCAGGTCGCCCTCGTCGCGCGCCCGCTCAAACCGCTGGATCAGCGCCGCGGTGGACGATTCGCGGCGCGCCAGCACGTCCTGCTTGATGGTCGCGCAATAATCGTTGCACGCCACGGCCGCGACCACGCCGAAGCAACCGTTGGGATCGGTCTCGCCCGTCATCAGGTCCACCGCGCCGCGCAGCATACGCTCGGCCACGCCGCGCGCGGTGGGGGCCGCCAGCGCGGCCTCGACATAAGCGAGCTTGTCGCGCTCGTAGAGGTCAAGCGCCTTCCTGAACAAGGTTTCCTTGTTGCCGAACGCAGCGTAAAGGCTCGGCCGCGTGATGCCCATGGCTTCGGTCAGGTCGGTCAGCGACGCGCCTTCATAACCCTTCTGCCAGAACACGCGCAGCGCCGCCGTCAACGCCTCGTCGCAGTCGAATTCGCGGGGACGACCCTTCTGAACGGCGGAGGCGTTTTTCATACCGATCGAGATATAAGTCAGCCGGGCTGCAAATACCAGTCTGGTGGAGGGGCATTTGCGACGGCTTGATCCATGGTCGCAGCGTCCCGGCTGGCGCGTGGGGGCCCTTCGGGTTCAGGCGGTGGCGGATTGGGCGTGGAGTCGCTCGATATCCTGCCGCGGCGGGGCGCCGAACAGACGGCGATATTCGCGGCTGAACTGGGATGGGCTGTCATAGCCGACGGCGAAGCCTGCCGTGCCGGCATTGGCGCCGCCCGCCAGCATCAGGCGGCGCGCTTCCTGCAGCCGCAGTTGCTTCTGATATTCGAGCGGCGTCATGCGCGTGATCGTCTTGAAGTGGGCGTGCAGCGAGGACGGGCTCATGCCGGCTTCGGCCGCGATCTCGTCGATGCGCATCCGGCCGTCGAAACCGCGACGGATCGCGGCAATGGCGCGGCTGACCTGGTTGAGGTGACTGCCGGCGGTGGCGACGTGGCGCAGCATCGGCCCGTGCGGGCCCGTCAGCAGCCGGAAGAGAAGCTCGCGTTCGACCAGTGGCGCCAGCACGGCGATGGTGTCCGGCCGGTCGAGCAGACCGACCAGCCGGCAGGCGGCGTCGACCAAGTCCGGGTCGGCGGGATAGACCGCCAGCGCGGGCAGGTCGGTGCGGGGCAGGCTCCCGCCTTGCGTCACCATCAGGTCGGCGATCTTCGCCGGGTCGAGGTCGATCTTGCAGCAGAGATAGGGGCGTTCGGCGCTGGCTTCGATGACGTGCCCCACCAGCGGCAGGTCGACCGAGACGAGCAGATAATGCGACGCATCGTACACCAGGCTGTGGCCGCCCACCGACACGCGCTTGGACCCTTGCGCGATCAGGCAAAGCGAGGCTTCGTACACGGCGGGGGTGGGCGTGCTCGGCTGGTCGGCGCGGATCAGCGAAACACGCGGCATCGCCGTGGCGAAGATGCCCGGCGCGGGCGTGCGACGGCCAATAATGTCGGCGAGATCGGCGATCCTGGTCATGCCTTCTTGATCCTCCGATCCGGCCGGACGCGCAAGCGATCGCTCCCCCCTCTGGAGGATCGTGCAAGCCGTTCGGGCGATCCTGCTACCGCGTTCAACCGCCTTCGCGGCAAGGAGCGGTTGCAAACTGCAACGGAAAGGACAGGACATGGAGCATGGGTTCGACAAGGTCGTGCTGGTCACCGGCGCATCGAGCGGCATCGGCGAAGCGACGGTGCGCGAGCTGGCGGGAACGGGCGCGCGGCTGTTCATCGGGGCCAGGCGTGGCGAGCGCCTCCAGGCGCTGGCGGACGAGCTCGGCGGAACGGTCGCCTGGCGCACGCTCGACGTGACCGATGGCGCCGACTTCGATGCCTTCGTTGATGCCGCGGAGGCGCGGTTCGGGCGCGTCGACGTGCTGGTCAACAATGCGGGCGTGATGCCGCTCTCGCCGCTTGCCGCCGTGAAGCGGGACGAGTGGAAGCGGATGATCGACGTCAACATCCATGGCGTGCTCAACGGCATCGCCGCGGTGCTGCCGCGCTTCATCGCGCAAGGGGCTGGGCACGTCGTCAACGTGGCGTCGGTGGCGGCGCACATCGTGCTGCCGACCGCCGCGGTCTATTGCGGCACCAAGCATGCGGTGCGCGCCATCACCGAAGGGCTGCGGCAGGAGCATGACGATATCCGCTCGACCTTGGTCTCGCCCGGCGTGGTCGCCACCGAACTGGGCCACGACATCACCGATCCCCAAGTCGCGTCGGCCCTGACCACCTGGCGGCGCAAGTCGCTGACCCCGGATGCGATCGCGCGCGCGGTCCGCTACGCGATCGGGCAGCCGGACGGCGTCGACGTCAACGAGATCATCGTGCGCCCTACCGCCGCCGACATGTAGCGCGGGCGCCGGGCCGCATGCTCGCCATCACCGGCGCCCTTCTGCCGGCCGGCGAGCGTGCGGCCGACCCGGACCCTAGCGCGGCCGGGCGGGAACGTGGCGGTCGATCACGAGCGCGCCCGCGCCGACTGCCGCCGCCGCCGCCGCCAGCACCGCGAAGAAGGGCACGACGCTGCCGTGGCCCATCTCCAGCAGCACGCCGCCGAAGCCGCTCGCCGCGACCGCGCCCACCCGGCTCATGAAGATGCCGAAGCCGATGCCGGCCGAGCGGTACGCGGCGGGGTAGCCGAACGTCATTACCACATACATGGTGGCGATGCCCGCACTGAACAAAGCGCCGGCCATGCCGATCAGCGTCACCGTCAGCAGGCGCGCGCCGGCGTCGGGCACCGCAGGCAGGCCCTCCACCACCGCCGCCAGCGCCGCCAGCACGACGAACAGGCCGGTGGCGAGGCCGAGCAGCACCCGGCGCGATCCGAGCGCGCGGGTCAGCGCGCCCGCGGCGACCGAACCGGCCATGGAGGTGAGGCCCGCGATCGAGATCGCGCGGCCCGCCTCCGCCAGCGAGAAGCCGTGGGAGGTCAGGAACGTGGTGGTCCAGTTGAGGATGCCGTACGCCGCCACCGCGCAGGCCGCGAAGGCCAGCCCGATGCCCGTGTTGAACCGCCGGTTCTCGCGGCCAAGCACGCCTGCGGGCGACGACGCCTCCCGCGTTTCCGCCAGCAGCGGCAGGTCCCCCGGCAGCACGCGCCGGGCGATGCGCTCCGCTTCCGCCCGACGGCCGCGGGCGAGCAGAAAGGAGGGGCTGTCGCGCAAGGCCGCCAGGATGATCGCGACCAGCAGCAGGGTAGCGAGCCCGAACGTCACGAACGCCCCGCGCCAGCCGTGCGCGGCGGCGATGCCCGGTCCGAGCCAGCCCGCCACCGTGCCGCCAACGGGCGTGCCGACCGACAAGGTGGCGAGCGCCACCGGGCGCCACCGCTCGGGCAGCCATTCCCCCGCCATGGCGAGCGTATTGGAATAAGCGGCGCCGAAACCCAGCCCGCCCACGACGCGCCACCAGGCGAGCGGCCACACGCCGCCCGCGCGCGACGCACCCACTGTGGCGAGCGCGAACACCAACGCCGCGAGCGCCAGCGCCCAGCGCCGGCCGGCGCGGTCGCCCAGCCAGCCCCCGCCCCACGCGCCCGCGCCGAAGCCGACCAGGGCCGCGCTCATGGCGATGCCGAACGTGCTGCGGTCGACGCCGAAGTCGGCGATCACCAGCGGCGCCAGGATGCCGAGCAGCTGCATGTCGATGCCGTCGCTGACCAGCACGCCCATGCACACCGCCAGCGTCAGCAATTGGAATGCGCGCAGCGGCTGCGCCGCCAGGGCGTCACCAAAGGTTCGGGCGGCGGGCTCGGTCATGGTCGGCATCCTCTCGGGCGCCGCCATAGCCGGGATGCGCCGGCTAAGGCGATGCCCTCGCGTGCTGCCGCCGATCCACATAGGTTCGCGCCGCGTCCGTCCGCGGCTGCCCGTATCGTTGACAGCCCAAAGCTGCGCCCGATAGCGTGGAGCCAAGCGGTGACGAGCGCCGTCGGGAGAGGTTTGCATGCGTTGGTGGCGATCGGCCGTCCTGGCGACCTCTTTGATGCTGCTCGGTGCCGCGCCGCGCGCGGGCTGGGTCGACGGCGCGCGGCTGGCCGCGGCGGGCAGCGATCCCGACAATTGGCTGGGCTACGGGCGCACCTATGACGAGGCGCGGTTCAGCCCGCTGACCCAGGTCAACGACCGCAATGTCGGCCGGCTGAAGCTCGCCTGGTCGGCGGACTTCGACACAATCCGCGGGCAGGAGGCGACCCCGATCGTGGTGGACGGCGTGCTCTACACGTCCACCGCGTGGAGCAAGGTCGCCGCCTATGACGCCGCCACGGGCCGGCGGCTGTGGTGGTACGACCCGCACGTGGACGGGTCCAAGGGCGTGCATGCCTGCTGCGATGTGGTGAACCGCGGCGTCGCGGTATGGAAGGGCCGCGTCTATGTCGGCACGGTGGACGGCCGACTGATCGCGCTGGACGCCGCGACCGGCGCGCCCGTGTGGCAGGTGCAGACGGCGGACAAGGCCAAGCCCTATACCGTCACCGGCGCGCCGCGCGTGTTCCGCGACAAGGTGGTGATCGGCAATTCGGGGGCCGAGCTCGGCGTGCGCGGCTATGTGTCGGCCTACGACACGGCCACGGGCAGGCTCGTCTGGCGCTTCTACACCGTGCCCGGCAATCCCGCGGACGGGCCGGATGGCGCCGCGTCCGACCAAGCGCTCGCCCGCCTCGCGCGGCCGACCTGGGCGGGCAAGTGGTGGACACTCGGCGGCGGCGGCACCGTGTGGGATTCGATCGTATACGATCCCGAGCTGAACCAGCTGCTGATCGGCGTCGGCAACGGGTCGCCCTGGAACCCGCGCGCGCGGTCGGACGGCAAGGGCGACAACCTGTTCCTGTCGTCCATCGTCGCGGTCGATCCCGACACGGGCGCGTACAAGTGGCATTACCAGGAGACGCCGCAGGAGGCGTGGGACTTCACCGCCACGCAGCAGATGATCCTGGCGACGCTGGACATGGGCGACGGCCCCCGCAAGGTCGTGATGCAGGCGCCCAAGAACGGCTTCTTCTTTGTGGTCGACCGCACCAACGGCAAGTTCCTTTCGGCCAAGCCCTATGTGCCCGTGAACTGGGCCACCGGCTATGACGCGAACGGCCGGCCCATCGAGGTGCCGGGCGCGCGCTACGCGGCTAAGCCATTCACGGTGGAGCCGTCGGGCATCGGCGCGCATGCGTGGCAGCCGATGAGCTTCAGCCGGCAGACCGGTCTCGTCTACATCCCGGCGATGCAGGTGCCGCTGACCATGGCGGACGATGCAAAGGGCGAGACGCATCCCGGCCGCTGGAACACGCACGTCGCCTTCAAGCATGAGGCGAACGGGAAGCCCACGGTGAACACGGGCCAGCTGATCGCCTGGGATCCGGTGCGTCAGCGCGAGGTGTGGCGCCACCAATATGATTTCCCGTGGAACGGCGGCACGCTCAGCACGGCAGGCAATCTCGTCTTCCAGGGCGACGCGCATGGGCTGTTCCACGCCTTCGCCGCCGACACCGGGCGCGAGCTGTGGCGCTACCAGGCGAAGCGCGGCGTCATGGCGGGGCCGGTCACCTACCGGGTGGGGGGCACACAGTATGTGGCGGTGCTGGCGGGCTATGGCGGCTCCATGGGCGTGGCGAGCGCCACCAGCTTCATGCGCTACCCCCAGCCGCACGGCCGGCTGCTCGTGTTCCGGCTCGACGGGAACGCGTCCGAGCCGGTCGACCAGGCCAGCCCCCAGGCGCCGCTGGTGAAGGTGGCAGACCGCTTCACGGACGCGCAGCGTGCCGATGGCGCGCATTGGTACGGTACATACTGCCAGATCTGCCACACCGGGCCGGTCAACCCCGACCTCAAGCGCTCCGCGGTCGCCGCCGACGCCCAGGCGTGGCGCGCCGTGCTGATCGACGGCGTGCTCGCCGACAATGGGATGGCGAGCTTCAAGGACCAGCTGACGCCCGCCCAGGCCGAAAACATCCGCGCGCATGTGGCGGCGCTGGCCGACGGGGAACGAGCCGCCGCGGCCCCGGCGCTGCGCGGAACCGGACGCTAGCGCCGCCGCGAACGGCGGCGGGCGCCGGGCCCGAGTCGGCGTATCGCCGGACGTCGATGCGCTTTCGTCGTACGACCGGCCATGTTGGTCGAACCCGCCCGGCTTGATCGCCGGCCGCCGCGCCTCCGTCGCAGCCCCGTGCCGCCCGCCCCCGCCTGACGTCAGGACGCCCGGGACACCGCCGGCCACGGGGCCCGGGCGGCATTTCCGGGGGAAGCATGATGGCGCGCAAGGACGGCACCGCGGGTGCAGACAAGATCGTCGGCACGGCCGAGGCGGATTATCTGTACGGCTACGAGGGCGACGACGTCATCACCGGCGGGATCGGCGACGACGTGATCGTCGGCGGCGCGGACAAGGACACGCTGTCGGGCGAGGCCGGCAACGACACGTTGTGGGGCGGTGCCGGCGACGACAAGCTGGACGGCGGCCTGGGCGACGACAAGCTGTTTTCCGAAGGCGGCAACGACGTCCTCGTCGGCGGCGCAGGCAACGACTATCTCCAGGTGCAGTCGAGCGCCACCGAGAGCGTGTCGGTGGACGGCGGCGACGGCGACGACACGGTTGAACTGTACGGCGGCACCTACACCCGCCTGCTCGGCGGCACGGGCACGGACACGCTCCACGTCGGCACGATCACGCTGGCCGGCTTCGGCGCGGCGAACGGGTTCGAGAAGCTCGGCCGCGCGGGTATCGTCAACGGCACCGTCGGCAACAACACGCTCGACTTCTCCGGGCTGGAGGTCGCTCCGGGTCTCGGCGGGATGCAGATCAACGGGCTCGACGGCAACGACGCGCTCACCGGCACCAGCGCCGCCGACACGCTGCGCGGCGACGCGGGCACCGACACGCTGAAGGGCATGGCGGGCAACGACCGGCTGGAAGGCGGCATCGGCACCGACCGCCTCTATGGCGGCGCCGACGACGACTATCTGCTGGGCGAGGGCGACAACGACCAGCTCTTTGGCGAGGCGGGCAAGGACTGGCTGGACGGCGGGCAGGGCGACGATGCGCTCGACGGCGGCGACGGCGACGACACGCTCTCCGACAACGTGGGCAGCAATAAGTTCGTCGGCGGCGCGGGCAACGACGACATCCGCGTCGGCGGCGCCGCGGGCACCGTTCAGAGCATCTCGGCCGGTGACGGCGACGACCTCGTGGCGCTGTCCTCCGGCGGCACCTATTCGCTGCTGTCGGGCGGCGCCGGCACCGACACGCTCTCGATCCACGCCACGTCGCTGTCGCAGTTCGGCGCGGCCAACGCGTTCGAGAAGTATGACAGCAGCTTCATCATCAGCGGCACGGCCGGCAACGACTCGCTCGACTTCAGCATGCTGCAGGCGGCCACGCCACGGTACAACAATGGCGGCATGAGCGTCTCCACCGGGGACGGCGCGGACCTGATCAAGGGCGCGGCCGGCAACGATTATCTGTCGGGCGGCACGGGCAAGGACGTCATCTGGGGCAATGCCGGCAACGACAACATCAACGGCGAGCAGGACGATGACGAGCTGCACGGCGGCGACGGCGACGACTACTTCTCCGACTATGGCGGCAACAACAGGGTGTGGGGCGACGCCGGCAACGACCGCATCGGCATGGCCGGCGGCGCCGATTGGATCGATGGGGGCTCGGGCGACGACATCATCGACGGCGGCTACACCGCGGCCAACACCGTGTTCGGCGGCGAGGGTAACGACACCATCACCAGCTGGAATGCGGGCGACCTGATCGACGGCGGCGCCGGCGACGACGTGATCCTGGCGGGCGGACACCAGGCGGTCCAGGGCAAGCTGATGGGCGGCGCCGGCACCGACACGCTGGTCGTGCGCGACAATGCCTACCACTCCATCACCGCGGCAAGCACGCAGATCGAGCTCGTGAAGTTCGAGAACGGCATGTGGGGCACGGACGAAGCCGACGTGATCGACTTCGGCGGCTTCAGGCTGGTCGACAAGGACGCCGGCATCATGAGCCTGTCGGCGGGCAAGGGCGACGACTACATCCGGGGCGCCGCCAGCAACGACTCGCTCTATGGCAACGAGGACAACGACACGATCGAGGGCGGCGAGGGCAACGACTACATCAACGGCGGCATCACCTACGTGCCCGGCGGCTGGACCAACGGCATGGACGTGGCGAGCTACGAGCATGCCAAGGCAGCGGTGACCGTCTCGCTGCTCGAAACCAAGGCACAGGACACCAAGGGCGCGGGCGTCGACCAGCTCGACCAAATGGAGGGGCTGACCGGTTCCGCCTTTGGCGACACGCTGACCGGCGACGGTCAAGGTAACGTGCTCAAGGGGCTGGCGGGCAACGACGTGATTGCGGCGAACAGCGGCTTCGACACGGTGGACGGCGGCGCGGGCGACGACGTGATCGACGGCGGCGCGGGCGACGACACGCTGTCTGGCGGCGAGGGCAACGACACCATCGTCGACCGGGAAGGCGGCACCACCGCATCGGGCGGCGCCGGCCAGGACACGATCACCGTCGGTGGTGCGACCTTCATGTCGACCCCGACCCACATGGTCGACGCGGGCACGGGCGACGACCTCGTGACGGTGGAGAGCGGCATCCTGGCGCAGCTCCAGGGCGGCGACGGCAGCGACACGCTGGTGGTGAACACGGCGACCTTGGCCTCCTTCGGCGCGGCTAACGGCTTTGAACTGTTCGACGGCGTCTTTGCCGTGTCGGGCACGGCCGACAACAACGTGCTCGACTTCGGCGGGCTCGCTGCCGTTGCGACGCGCACCGGCACCAAGGGCGTCACCGTCGACGGGGCGGCCGGCGACGACACGATTCGCGGCACCTCGCGCGACGACGTGCTGTTGGGCGGCGCCGGCAAGGACGTGCTGGAAGGTGGCGATGGCGACGACCGGATCGACGGCGGCTGGGAGGACGACACGATCCGCGGCGGCGCAGGCGCCGACACCATCACCGACGCCGGCGGCAAGACCGACGTCCAGGGCGGTGCCGGTAAGGACACCATCACCACCCAGAGCGGCAACGACGTGATCGACGGCGGCGACGACGACGACGTGATCGACGCAGGCTATGGCGACAACATCGTCAGCGGCGGCGCGGGCAACGACACGGTCATGGGCTATGGCGCCACGGCCGAGCGGCTGTCGGGTGGCGACGGCGACGACCGGGTCGTGCTGCAGGGCTACAAGCAGCTCAAGACCGGCTTCACCGGCGACGCGGGCACGGACACGCTGGTGATCGCCAACGAGGTGATGCTCGCCGGCCTCAAGGCGACGGGCGACATCGAGCGGATCGAGTTCGCATCGCGCTTCCACGGCACGGACGCGGGCGACGGGCGGCGCGACGCTGGATGCGGGCAAGGGCGCGGACATGGTCATCGGCACGGCGGGCGCGGACTCGCTGTCTGGCGGCGACGGCGACGACCGGCTGGTCGGCGGGGCGGGCGACGACGTGCTCGACGGCGGCGCCGATGCGGACGTAGCCGATTACGGCGCGGCCACCGCCGGGGTGCGCGTCGCCCTGTCGAACAAGGACGCGCAGGACACGGGCGGCGCCGGCAAGGACAAGCTCGTCAACATCGAACATGTCGACGGATCGGCCTTCGGCGACACGCTGGGGGGCGACACCGGCGCCAACACGCTGCGCGGCATGGACGGCGCCGACCTGCTGGACGGCGGCGAGGGCGACGACCTGCTCGACGGCGGCCTGGGCGCGGACACGGTCAAGGGCGGCACCGGCCGCGACACGATCACGGGCGGCGAAGGCAATGACGTGCTCGATGGCGGCTGGGGCGTGGACACGATCGACGGCGGCGCGGGCGACGATACCATCAACGCGGGCGGTCTGGCGTCAGGCGCGGGCACCGGCACGGCGGGAGCCGGGCGGCCGGAGAATGTCGGCGTCGAGACGCTGCGCGGCGGCGCGGGTGCCGACACCTACGTCTGGCGCAGCGTGTCCGACCTCGGCGTCTACACCACCGAGCAGCTCGGCCCCGACGGCAAGACCAAGATCGCCGTGCAGGAGGAGATCGGGCTCACCGCCCGCGTCGAGTTCCGCGCGGAAGAGGGCGACCGCATCGACCTGTCCGGCCTCGGCCTCGCCTTCAAGGGCTATGGCGGTTTCCCGCAGGGCGGCGAGGGCAGCGGCATCCGCTACGGCTTCACCGCCGAGGGCACGCGCATCGATGTCGACACGGACGGCGACGGCGTCGTCAACGCCGCGATCCAGCTCGACCGCGTGGTCGACCTGGTCGAGGTGGCGCCCGGCATCTTCACCGGCACGCCGGCCGTGATCGGCACCGAAGGCGACGACGTGCTGCTCGGCGGCCAGGCGAACGAGACGGTGCGCGGCTTCGGCGGCAACGACTGGCTCGACGGCGGCATGGGCGACGACCAGCTGCTCGGCGGCGACGGCACGGACACCGCCGCCTACCTCCAGGCGACCGCGGGGGTCACCGTGTCGCTCAAGGTGCAGGACACGGCCCAGGACACGAAAGGTGCCGGCCGCGACACTTTGGTCAACATCGAGAACCTGCACGGCTCCGCCTTCGCCGACGTGCTCACCGGCAACGACGCGGCCAACGCGATCAACGGCGGCGCAGGCAATGACGTCATCAACGCCGGCAAGGGCAATGACTGGATCGACGGCGGCGCGGGCGCGGACACCATCCAGCTGAGCTCGTTCGACCTCAAGGGCT
>Ga0325400_1006133_pt1 | contig 11410 bp, 9 predicted proteins | sample PopdelMetagenome_2_FD_205662 | JGI IMG/M metagenome (GOLD analysis project Ga0325400, IMG submission 205662) | Populus deltoides microbial communities from Bellville, Georgia, United States - Xylem-PdKOR-R1 | ecosystem: Host-associated > Plants > Phyllosphere > Stem > Wood/Secondary xylem...
TCTTACAATCACTCAAACATCCAAGAGTTAAGTATGCAGTAGCAAATCTAGTGGCAGCAGGCCTAATCAAATCCTTTCCTTTTGTAAAGTGTCTGAGCATGGAAATGAGAATAGTTCTTGAATATATGTATGAGGTGATTCTCCTCCCATTAGCAATAGTTACTTTATGGACCTCTAGTTTCTTCTCAAAATCTTCCAATATCAAGTCAATACAATGGGCAGCACATGGTGTCCAAAACAATCTTTTTCTTTTTCCCATCAATAATTGCCCTGCTGCCTTATAATTTGCAGCATTGTCAGTGACTACTTGCACCACATTTTCCTCTCCAATCCTCTCCACAATAGCATCCAACATCTCAAATACTTTATCAGCAGTCTTGGATATATTAGAGGTATCTACGGATGATAAAAAAATTGTCCCTTTAGGACTTTTAACCAAAAAGTTGCAAATAGAACGCCTTTTCTTATCAGTCCATCCATCAGACATTATTGAGCAACCTGTTTTTTTCCATTCTAACTTGTACTCTTCAAGCAAGTTGATCGTGTGATCTACTTCTTGCTTCAAATACTTCTCTCTAATATCATGGTAGGATGGGGGCTTAAAACCTGGCCCATGCTTTGCAACCAATTCAAGTGCTTTAACAAATTCAGGGTTTTTCACACAGTTAAATGGAATTGCATTGGTGTAGAAAAATCTTGCAATTTGTCGACATGCTTCTTCTCTAAGATCCTTTTTTAGCAGCTGATTGATGGTGGTTTGTGTACTTCCACTCCCACTCGCTACTCTCTTTCCTTTGTCCACTGAGGTAATTTCATTCCCTTCATCATTATCTTCATCTTTTCCAATATATTGGAAAGCCTTTCTTTTCTTCTTAGATGCTTCTTGATTTTTCACCAGAACATTCAAAATTATCTTCTTTACATCTTCTGGTACTTACTAGCATGGCTCAACATCCTTTCGAGTGCAAACCAAATGATGCTTGAAACGGTAAATGCCTCTACTAATAATTTTCTGACAAAACTTGCACTGCACTCTTTTTGAATTCTTGTCAACATCTATACCATATTGCCATCCCATGTCAAGTCTATTGCCACTTATAGTTTTTTTAGATGTCATTTATCCTACAGTTCAAGAATCATTTGTTTCTTGCAGTTCAATCATTTGTTTAAGAATTACAAATATGCATGTTGTATCCTACAGTTCAATACATTTTTTATAGGAAACTATTCTAGTGAGACAAAAAAGGCAACTATTCTAGTACCCAACAGTTCAGCACAGATTGTAATTTGTAAATCAACAAGGGATACAACAAGGCTTTTTAAAGGTTATCAAAACCACTCTTGCTATAATGTTGGACATAATTAAGATTATACATTCACACACCACTCTTATGGGGAAAATTCAAGCAAAGTCTTGACGCCAATTAATAAATTCAATCAAAGCTAGAAAGAATACAGTGCAAACCTAATATCACTAAACCAAGAATACAATCCGCATTAAATTGCTTTCATTTTGTTTGCCAGTTTTCTTCTACCATTAACATTCTAACAGGAGCTGATTTTAAAGCAACCAGACAACAAAATTATGAGAGAAACCAATTAGCATTTTACTGTAAAAGGCATTCCAAGACTACCTATCCAGTAATACACAAAAAGCCTAGATAAATTAAATGCAAAAGGCATTCCAAACAGGTGCATCAATTGCCCTAAAGTTTGCAGTTTTTGGATTTACAGAATACCTGCAATCCTAGAAATTGGAATGTTTCGTTGCTTCCTTGCTTCACTGAATCGTTGTTTATGCAGATTGCAGAATTACAGAAGCTGCAACACCAAAGCAAGCAAGATCAAACAGAGCATAGGTGAACTGTGAACATTAAAAGAAATCACAACACATAGCAGTAACCCATTGTTAGAAAGCTTCACAAAAGACAAAAAAGCTGCACACGATTCACAGAAGAAATTACTAGCAGCAGTGCAGCACCACTCCCCCTCCGAAAAAAATACCCAGAAGCAAACCACTTAATTGTAGAATACCCAAAAGATAAACATAGATTCACAGCATACCCAGATCATTTTTTGTCTCTAATCACCACCATTAGACAGAAAAAAACAAAGCTTGGGATTCTTAACTTTGTCTCGCCAAGAATGCTCCGGATCGGGGGGGGGGGAAGTGATTTCTTAATTTGCTTGGGAAAGGGGAAAGGGAAAAGGGGAAGGGAGTTAGGGAGACTGGGAAAGTGTAAGACAGGGAGGGGATGATTGGACGAAGTTTGGAGTCAGGGAGAGTGTGAGACAGGGCCGAAGTCACCGGTGAGGTGAGGGTGGTCGCCTGGTCGGGTGGGAATTGAGAAAGAAAAGAGATTGTGACTTTGTGAGACAGGGACGAAGTCAAAATTTTTTACATTTCTAATTTTGCATTCAGTGACATTTTGGTTAAGTCGTGAAAACGAAACATTTTTAACGTTTTTGCGAGTTGTTACGGTTTTATACGATTTTAATGATTTTCGAGTTTTGCCTCCGTTTCTACATGTTTTATGAGTTTTAACTCGTAAAATCATATGATTTTAGGAGTTAAAACTCATTTTTAACAACCATGCTTCATCCACTATTGATATCCTCCGTAATTAACTACTTTTTGTTAAAGAATTGGAAGTAAGAAAGTACTTTCACAAATTCTTGTGTGCTTGGATTACAAACATAAAAATTCTTGTTGGGTTTCACAGTGAGAATGCTATCTTCAGTATTGTTTCTTAGGGAGCTAAACTCATCATGTAACTTGATATCTTTTTGGTTGTCTTCGCAAGAGATTTGGCTGGCGATCGAAAATAAAACGTGGGTTCTGTTTGGAGTGTTGATAGTGTAACAAGTTCAGGAAGTACGAGTCAGGGATTAAAGTGAACTAATGCTAGGAATAAGCCTGGTTCTGGAAATGTGTTTTGAAAGAATTTCAGCTGTGACATCTCAGGCAGGAATAATGTTTCTGCTTTCTGGGCCTGTTGTTATTTTCTCGGACATGACATCTAGAATTATGGCCAGCCAAAGATGGGCTCAAATTGTTGGATTTGAACTCTGTGCCCGCCCGCAGGGCAAAATGGGCATTTAAGTTAAAACAATATTAAAGTTCGCCCTCGATCTTCCCAAGATTCAAACATGAGACTTTCATACAGAAAATACAAGATTTATTTAGAATACCAACTGATATGGACACACTACAATCCATGCTTTATCGGTAAGATATCTTAGACTGATCCCAATGGCTAGCAGGGTGTCCCTCCAAAATTTAAAATTGTGGCGCTAGCCATCCCCTTTCCCCAGTACAGCAAAGAAAATGTTTTGTCCCGGCCCGTTGAGAATAACGAAAGATGAACTGCCATGAAGATTAATGCTTTAATTCAACAATGCCAAATCAATAGACACACATAGCACCAACAACCAAATTAAAAAACCGTGGCTCAAGCTTGAGCGTTAACTTAATTTCGTGACAGATTTGTTTAAAAAGGTTTTTTTTTTCCTGAATTATTTTTTATATTTATATTGTTTTTTATACGTTAATAATAAAAATAAATTTTATTTTAATATATTTTTAAACAAAAAATATTTTAAAAATAACTGTTGCCATGTAATAACAAATAAAATTATATTTTTTTTTTGCATGGCCAACAACTGTTTGAAATGAGATTGGCTGTGTAAACAAACAGGTACAAAAGATTATTTAAAAGTGTGGTTGTGGTTATTTTTTAAAGTATTTTTTACTCGAAAATGTATCAAAATAATATATTTTTATTATTTTAAAATAATTTTTTATATCAGCCCATTTAAATGATTTAAAAACTTCAAAAAAATATGAATTTGAAACAAGAAAAAAAAATAAAATAAAAAATTAATTTTTTTAAAAATATTTTTAAAACATTAAAAATAAACAGAAATACTTCGTTTATAAGCTTGTCCAAATTCATTGATGATGTACCATTTGGAGCTGTGGCCTCCTCTGCTAATTTTTTCCACTCCATGGCTTGCTTCTTCATTTTCTTACCTTTCTCTCCCTCCATCAGCTCTCTTACAAGCGTCTTCACATTTTCTCTGTTGATATCATTATCAATCTCCATTCCATTTCCCCACTCATTGCATGTGTACCTACAATTTATTTGTTGATCCACAATGAATGGGCAACAAAGCATAGGCACCCCAGAAGAAATGCTCCCAATTGTGGAACCCCATCCACAATGTGTTATGAAGCCTCCAGTTGATGGGTGGTTAAGGACCTCTTCTTGTGGACACCAGTTAGCAATAAAGCCCCTCTCTTTAGTTTCTTCCATAAACTCTGCTGGAAAAATAGCTGACTGTCCAATGACCATGTCAGGCCTTATAATCTATACAAGAGTGGTTGCTTTCAGCAAGTCCCATTCCAAATTCAATAAGCTGTTCCCTTTTCATGACTGCTACACTGCCAAAATTTACATAAACCACCGAGTTCGGTTTCTTGGAGTCAAGCCTGGAGACATTCAGGCTCTTCTTTCCACAGGTTACATCCAATGGAGTTTAGGTCATCTTCAGGTACTTGATTGAGAAGCAATTGAAGTGGGCCGATAGGATAAACACGAGGAAACATTGAGTAGAGAGCATTCAAAACTTCTTGCTCCAAAGCATCAAAACTATGTGCAATAATAGCAGATGCTTTACAAGCTTTCTCAGTTGATTCCATCATGTAGTTAAACAAACATTCATTAGGATCCCTCCAACGAACAAATCTCTGAAGATCTCTTACACGTATACCTTTCATTCCAGGAATCCAGTCTATAACTCTGTTTAAGAAGTCATCTGTTAGAAAGCTCTCGTCTGCAAATCACAAAAAGTACAAAACAAAATTACATGTAGCTTTATCTTTTGTTTCTAAATTGCAATCCACATATTAACAACCCCAAAATGGTGATAAACATTGGACCTCCATACCTTTAATGGGTGGAAGACCTTTTTCTTTGAGTGGACGAAGTTGTTTGAGGCACATGAAGCAACAAGCAGAGACAGTTAGGAATAGTGCAATAGTATTCCTCGATCGCTCTTCAGCGGCTGCGATAGTGAATGGCAAGGAATCCGACACGATGCATGTTACTGGGGGCACATTAGAAGTTGCTGTCTCATTGAGCTTGTTAAATAGGTCGCTGAATGGAGCCATTAAGTTGTTCTTGATTGCCTCAGCAAGTGCAAGGTTTTCACATAACCTTCGTCAATACTGAGTATAACCATAGACGCTTACTTAAATCTAGAGGTCCTAATTCCCTCAACGGTTTGCTTTATATTTTGAGATTCTGGACAGTGTTATTATGAGATTAAGGATGATGAATCTCAGTTTGATAATTGATTTGGAATATGTTAAATTTGGTCCCTCAATTTTGGGAATTTACATTTTAGTCCCTGAACTTTATGAAAATTACAGTTAAGTCCCTGTTTTGTTCTAGACAGAATTTAGGATGGTTTATGGGTGAAAATTCAATATGGTTATGTATTTACGGTTTGGTCCTCTAATGTTGGTAAAATTACATTTTAGTCCTTGTTTTGGAAAATTGTCGTTTTTGTCCATAAACTTAGGAGACTAAACCTGGTTTTCTTTTATGCAGTGGGATCTTTTGTTTGAGTTTTTTTTAGTATATTTCATATATTGTTGTAGGTTCTTCTAACTAACGATCATCAATAGGATTTTCGAGTGTTTCATTTAACATTTCTTTTAGTTCTATATTTTCCAGGTGAGTGGGATAATTTTTAATATGCATATAATACAAATAAATATTTATGTTGATTATACGATGAGTTCAACTAATTAATTTCTTAAATATTTATATATGTTGCTTTATCTTCTGAGTACTCATTTATTCTTGAATTTGCACTCGCAATCTATCGAACTAAATTATATTTGATATAATTTATGTTTCTTTGATGATTCTACAGATATCTATTATACCTTGATATAGGACTTGTCAATAACTCCATGCTAACGAAGAATAGTTAGCCTATGTGCACATAGTATTCTGTATACTTAACTGGTGAGAGAGGCATCAGCCTATGGCGACTCATCATCTCACAGTGGTCACCCTCGAGTGTTATCTGGTCACCTTCGGGTGTCACCTGGTCACCTTCGAGTGTCATCTGATCTTTGACATATATTTTATTACTTTATGATAATATGTTTAGTATGTATATGTATATGTATATGTATATCAAGATAAATCGACTTGCAAATTATTAATATCTAAAATATCTACAACGTATATTAAATATTATTCCTTCACTGAATTAGTTGAACTCACCCCTCATTCTTAATATTATTTCAGGTTCTTAACTTTTTATAGCAAGTGAACTTTGTTGAGTGTTCCTGCTTCTTCAGTTTTGGTCGGTATGCCTTGCTTTTTTTGCGAGGCTTTCCTTTTAGTTTTGATTTGATGTCTTAGACGCTCCATTGTTACCTTGTTTTAATTAAGTTTGGATTTTGACAATGTAATGAGTATTATGAATTATTGTTTTTGTTTTAATTACTGATGAGAAGTTTTGAACTATCTTTTGGTTTCATCAGTTTTGAATAATATAATATTTCTGAAGATTATGAAATGCTGCGTATTTTTGAATAACTTGTTCTTTTGATGTCCGTTCTAAGACTTAGCGTAGGTGGGGTATCTTTTCAACACCGCTCCTGCGTTCCTGATCATGGACCCGGGATTCGGGTCGTGACAAGGAAGATTTGGAAGAGGCTAAAGCAGCCTCAACAGATCAAACAGTCGACCAAATGAAGAGAATCGGTCAATCAGTTCAACTGGCAGTAACAATTCAAGATCCAAATTTGACAACAGATTTGACAAATCAAAAGTTAAATGCTATAATTGTCAAAAGACAGGTCATTATGCTAAGGAATGTTGGAGTCCAACCAAGAGGGTTGAGGAGACTGCAAATCTTGCGAAAGAAGAAGAGAACGAAGCCACTCTACTACTAGTGTATAATGAGAAAATGCAAGAAAAAAAGAACATGTGGTACCTAAACAATGGAGCCAGTAACCACATGTGTGGAGACAAAGACAAGTTCATGGAGCTTGATGAGCAATTAGAGGTAATGTCACTTTTGCAGATCATTCAAAGGTTGCCATCAAAGGAAAAGGTACGATCTTGATTAAATTGAAAGATGGAAGTCATTAATTTATTGGTGATGTCTATTATATACCAAAGGTGAAAAACAACATATTGAGCTTGGAAAAATTGTTGGAGAAGGGGTATGAGATTAAGATGAAAGATTGTACTTTGACATTACTTGACACTAAAGAAGATATAATTGTAAAGGTAGTCATGACAAAAAATAAAATGTTCTTGCTAAACATAGAGATGGATGTGCCTAAATGCCTAAATGATGGTGAGAAATATGACCTCTTACCAATTCTTGTTGAAGAGGAGGAAAGATATGAAGATTATCAAGAACCTATAGTCACACCTCCACAAACACCAACGAGCTCAACTTTTTCTTCTTCTTCTAATGAAAGCTCAAGTAGTGGCACTCCACCAAGAAAGATGAAGAGCCTTGATGACTTATATGAGGTAACTAATCTTTTTGATAATGATGGAATACGAACAATATCAATACTATTGAAGCAGAAAATCATGAAGAGAAAGAAAAGATGAAAGAATGATGACAGTTGATAATGAGGGAGAGTGTTGAAGTTCAATATCAACTAAGATTTAGACTAATATAATTTGGAGTTAATAAGAGTTTTAATATTAGCTGAAAGAGGAATCCTAGTTAATGTAGGAATCCTTGATGAAGAAGGATTTGTAATAGACTAGTTTATTAGAATCCTTGTTTAAATTAGTTTATTAGAATCCTTGTTATATTAGGATTTTCTTTGAATAATTTAATTCCTTGATTATCTAGAACTTGAGGCCAATAAATAGGCTTGTAATCTTAAGCATTATACACAAGTTGAGAGAGATATAGACAAGAGATACAAAGGTGTATCTTTAGAGAAAACTCTTAATAAAATATCATTCATCTGATCATTCTTCTTCTTGTTCTTTAATTTTGTTCTTATAAATAAATTACCTACCACACCCTATCCTTCTTTTCCAACATAGTTTTAGCATTGATTTTATATGGCTTTGAAATGGAAGTGGGATAAGAACTGCATGGGGCTTATCAGCCATAGCTTTAGCAAATCAGGAGCAGCGCAGAATAGTGGGGAGACTCTGGTGTTTTGGAGCAGTGCTAATTCTAGCTATATTGAAAAGAGAAGAGATGAAATTAATATAAGTTGAAATACAGCTCATTTGCGTCAAATAAATTTCTTGATTGAGATGTTTCTGAACCATGGATGTCCACTCAATTGATTTTTCAGAAAACTGGAAACTATTTCTGAGAGGATCATATGCATCCCATAGCTAGGACCACATATAAAGTCCCCTCATAAAAATGGTTGCTGGTCATTTTCACTTCTGGCATGAATACACATGGAAAATTAATACACACCGGCATTCCCAATCAATATTGAATGATCTGTTGGCCATTAATTACTTGCTGATCAACTAACCAACAGAAGGTATAAATGCAACGAGTGGTGAATTGAAATGGAAATTGATAGCAATGTCAGGGGAGAAAATGTGGAGAAGCTTGTGAGAGAGTTGATGGAAGGAGAGAAAGTAAGAAAATGAAGAGCAAAGCCATGGAGTGGGAAAAAAATAGCAGAAGAGACCACTGCTCCAAATGGTTCGCAACCATGAATTTGGACAGGCTGATATTAGACGAAGTGCTTCTGCCATGAAAGGTCAAGAAGACTCACTCAAGATTGACTCATATTTTTCAATCTGCTTTTTTGTACTATGTGTCAATGGTTAATTGATATGGTGTTGTAAATAAGAGAGTCGGTCTCTTCTAGATGGATAAATTTAAAACCATATAGATCTCTTGTTCCTTCAGTGGCATTGTATTTTGTAAAATTACTTGGAATGAAAAAAATCAATGGGGGGGGGGGGGGGGGGGGATTATTTTTTTTATTTTCTTAGTTTAGTGTTGGGTGGTATTGTAGAAACAAAAAAATCTCTACCAATCAAATTACACTATGTGTTATTTTCATGTGTTATTTTTATTTTATTTTTACATGAAAGAATAAAATAAAATTGAAATAAATAATATAAAAAATAAATGAGCCTTAATATATTTCTTAGCCAATGAAAGGTTGACACTTGAGATAAAATATTCAAGATATCTTGTCATAAATGCAAGATCCCATCAATAAATATTAACCAATAAAATCATGTCATATGGCATTGGAAAAAGGACTTGAGAGCCCTTACATATCTCTATAAATAGAGGGTCTCACTTTAGAGGGAAAAAAAAAGAATTTTTGGAGATACAAATTTTATTTAAGACAAGCTTTTCAAGCAAGGAAATTATCTCAAAAGTTCACAAGCCTCCTTCATCTACGTTTGAAGTCTACAAAGAACAAAGATTTGTTGGATCAAGCATAAACACCCCATAAGAGTTCTTTAATAATACTTTGAAGACAAATCAAAGGTACTCTTTAAAGCATCAAATCTTGTTTCACAATACATGCCCAAATTCATGTTCTTGCGAAGCACAAATCTCAGCTTGATTTCTCAAATAAATCAAGTCACCATATATTAAATTCAAGGAAAGAATCAGAGGATTGTCTTATTCTTTTGAAAGAATACTTTAGATAGAGATTGTACCCGGTCATATATTTAATAAAATTATATATTTGTACACGTGCACTTGTTTAATTTCATGTGCTCAAAATTATGTCTATAAATTTCTGGCGACTCCACTGAGAAGATCTCTACCTCTCATCTCATCTCATCAAGAAAGAATTTTCAACAAACTATCGATGGCAACTAAGAGGAACATAATCATCATTATCACTTCCAAAAGCAACAAGCCTACTAATTCAAGTCGCTAATATATCATTGAAGATTCTTCAACCCTGCTATTAAAACAAAATTCATCGCCGAGTTGTATGCACAAACTAAGCCAACTCTCAAGATGACATCAACTTCATATGCAAGAGGGGCACGAGAGCTCGCTTCAAAGCTAAAACCACAAGTAACTCCACTATAAAAGTCAAGTGGGGTGCATGGAAGTTTCTTCGACACTCAAGGCGACTTCGACAATTCACCTATGGAAACTTTTCCATGTCAATCACCAAGTAAGGCTTCGGGTTTTGGCACCATGTTATTGATGATGACCGAAACTATATCTTTGGAGGATCAAGTGGCTAACTTGACAAAGCTCGTCAAGGGGCTTTCAACTTCACTCGAGACAAAATACCATGAGATAGCAAAGTTAATGAACAAACTCAAAAGCATGAGTGAAAGAGGCCAAGCCTCAGCTTCCAACACTTTTCAAGTAAATCAATTAGATGTCATTGAGGATTCTACAATTGGAGTTACAAGGAATATACGTAATATTACTGATGGCATCTTCACCACGAATCAACTAAAAGAACTTATCAAGGAAACCATTATGGACCAAGTAGAAAGCTTAGTTCAACCCTCGTATTCTTATGCGAAGTTGTACATCTAAAGAATTGATCTACTAAGGATGCCTCTAAGCTATCAACCACCAAAGTTTTAACACTACTTTATGGAGACTTGCAACAATGCCAGAACTGATAGTGATCTCATGATAAAACAGTTTGTTCGTTTCACAAATCAAAAATAAATATTACAACTAGCTCTTATAATCTTCTTAAATAATACAAAAATATCCTAAATAAAATAGAAAAATTAAAAAAATTAAACTAAATGGAAAAAAAATCCTAAATAAAGTAGGAAAATATAACCAATTTCAAATAGTAAAATTCAGGTCTTATTTGTAGGTTTCATTTACCTGTTAAGCTTTATAGAAAACAGGGTCTTTAGAATCTCTTAGAAAATTTTTAATCTGATTCAACGATCGAATAAAAAATTATATCCATTATTATAAAGCTATATTTTTTATGAAAATCTCATGGATTAATCTTCCTCCTGTATTGAAAATAACTCATCCTCAAGTTTAAATTGTTTTTTTCTTGATTTCATGGTTGTCCAATAAAAACATCAACTCCACTTCTTAGCCTCAGTTCTTCCATTCATATTTCTCTGACTCTCTTCACTAAAGCGATGTCTGAACAGTCAGGCCTGTAAAGGCTTGCATCAAGATCCACACATGTGCTCGATGAACCCTTACCATATACTAGAGGAAACTGTGTTCCAACGATCTCTTCTTGAAAGGAGCAAATTATGACTGCTATGTTTTTCGCTAATAATAGTGGAAAGTCTCCCTTAGTTGTGTCCAAGCCACCAGTTGATGACTTGCATATCAATAGCTGTTGAAGATTGCTTCCTGGGGCTGTCAAAGAAGGAGCTGTTAACAAATCTTTTCGTTT
>Ga0325400_1006135_pt1 | contig 11409 bp, 7 predicted proteins | sample PopdelMetagenome_2_FD_205662 | JGI IMG/M metagenome (GOLD analysis project Ga0325400, IMG submission 205662) | Populus deltoides microbial communities from Bellville, Georgia, United States - Xylem-PdKOR-R1 | ecosystem: Host-associated > Plants > Phyllosphere > Stem > Wood/Secondary xylem...
TAATAATAAAAAAAAAACCTAAGGAAGGAGTCAGTGTTTTACTGTGGACTGCACAGTGCAGTCCACAGTAAAACACTGACTCCTTTTAGTTATAATTTAATAATTAATGTGGATATAATTATTTGTTTATTTTTTCCATTTCCTATGATATTTAGATGTCAAAATTAAGTAGATGCAAAATTAGTTATTTAAATATGGTCCCAAACACAATGAAACTACTTCAAAATCTAAGATTGACTTTAAAAAAATAAAATTATAGGGGTCAAAATGAAATATTGTTGAAGTTTGAGGGATTAAAACATAGTTTTTCTCCTGCTTTGTTCATGCCGTCCCTTCAGTTTTTATCCCTTTTCGCCCCCCCTCAAAATTTTCTAGTTACGGACCTGATTCACTTTTTCTAAAGCGTCCCGACTCGAAGCATTTCTCAAAAAATAAAATAAAATAAAATAAATCTTATTAATCTCGTAGTTCTATTATAGATGATTTGTATTTTACTGAGATTATAGAGATAGACTAGATAATTCAACTGTGTTACGCTTGTTACGCTATGAATCAATTTTTTTTTAAATATAAAAAATATTCAAGTATTGCTTATATATTTTTGAATAGAAAAAAATTTAAATCATGTGAGAATTGATTTGATATGATCCAGTTAATTTGATGGGTTAAAAAACAATTCAAACGATCATTAAAAATATAATTTAACAAAAATAAAATTGAAGATATATTTTTTTAAAATATCAAGATAAAATCATAAAATTAAGTTTAGGTTTGAAAATTTTAAAAAATTATCTTTAAAATAGTCATTTAAAAAAAATAATAACTATAAAAAAAACTCTTGAAAGCACTAATCCATACCCCATGATACAATACAATGTCAATACAATGTCTAAACACGAAGTAATTATAAAATTACACTCTTCACTAAAGCTCAAAATTGGAAGTAAAAATGGAATAAGTGACTAAACTTGTTATCAATCTCTAGACCATCCACATAAGGATTCCTATAATTTTATAGATTTTACCATTTAGCTAATTCCTAATCACTAATTTCAAGTTTCAATGCAAAAGGAAAATCCCACATATTTCAATTAATATAAAAACTCATTTTAAAATTTAAAAAATTATATATTCTTTGTATATAAAAATTCGATAACCAATACATCAAAATATTATTTTTTAAATTTAGAACATTAAAATCTTTTTTTTAAAATTCAACCAATAAATTACCTTTGAAATCCATCTTCTATCAACCATATGAATGATTAATGATTTTATAGGTTAATAATCAAATGAAATTAGTGCATTAATTAAGAAAAATACTCGAGTCATGGGGGGAACTATCATTTTCAGAAAATGATGGACCATACTAACATGTCAGCACATAAATACGAGGCTACTAATCACAAAGAAGGTACCGACACGTCTCCCACGACAACGATGGGGCTCCAGAACATATCCACAAAAGAAGAATTATTGTACGGACAACCCCCAAAGTTTCTCACTAGACCTTCACTTGACAACTCAACACGTGGTCCCATCATCACGTTTGATTCACACGCCCCTAAGAGTCCTTTACGAAAAGCCTAAACAAAAGCCCAATCGGTTCCCACTGGGTCCCTCCCTGAGAGACCGAATCTTTAACGGTGGGCCCAAGGGTATGTGAACGTTGCTCAGAAAACGACGCGTGTTTAGGAGGGCTGAGAAATTGTGGGACCTACAAGTGTTGAAATGACTATAAACTTGACGCGTGTTGGCTTGTGGGACCTAGTGGTGGGTATAAAAATCCAAATAAAATTCACAAAAAAGTCGCTAGGTGGGACCTACCAGTCCACGTTCTAGCCGCCTAACCTTTTGTTTTAAATTTATTATAAGTGCGGTTTAATTACGTGGTTGATTACGGATCATTCATGTCTTAAGTTGGAGATAAGCAAGTGGGGCTCAACTTGGCCTGCCCAAAATCTTTTTTAACAACTCTTTACTTACCCGTATATTGCAATGGATATATATAGATTTATTATATATATATATATATAAAATAAATCTAAAATAACTAAAATTTAAATCTAAAATAACTGTTTAAATTTAATCCGAATAGTTATGGATTTTTGATAATAGAACCCGAATGAGTTTTGGGCACTCATAAATTAAATCTCAATTCCAACGTGTATTAATTTTTAATATTATTTTGGATATAAATAACTTTAACTCGATCCGAATCAATACCTGAATCCAAGTACTATAATTTATAACTATTTAGTATATAATTAACTCGGTATATATATGTATTTTTTTAAAACAACTTTAAAACTATTTATTTATTTTATATCATGTTCAAGTTAAGTTTCTAGTTCAAATTGAGTGCACTAATCCATGCCCAACTCAAAATCTATTTTTTTTTTCGTTTTAGGTTTTATCCAAACCTGATTGGATTTGAAAAATTTTCTATTCATTTGAATAGATTCGTGTTGTATCTATTGGGTTTAGGTTAAATTGTTATCCTTATATTTATTTGTATTATCTGCTAGAAAATATATTTATCTAGCATTAAAATAAGTTGTTTTACCTGTGCTAGTTTCCCTTTTTTTTTTCTTTCTTAAATGTGCTAATTAAATAAAAAAATCCAAACTTTTGTTAATGAATTACTCCCTCCATTCTAAAACGTTTGTCGTTTATTCCAAAATGATTGTCTTGTCAAAATATTAGGTCATATATTTTACCGAATCCAACATTGCATGTTTTAATTTTGAAGGGGCGTCCAATAAAAAAAGAGAGTATCTTAGAAAAGCGTGAATAAAAAATGGTGATATGAAATATTAATGAATCACTTTTTTAATGCGTGAAAGGTGAAATATGGCAATCACATGGAGTGTATATATATATTATCACGCTCAAATTCAGTCTTTTTCAATGTACCATAAAATTATTCAAGTAATTTAATTATTTAATTATGAACTAATTAATCCATGTTATTTTTCTTTGCTTGTCATGATTCTAAGCTACAAAGCAAGCGAGCTAATGATGGGCTAACATAAGTTTTATATTGGTAATTAAATATGGTCACGAAAATATAGTCTTAGATTGGCTTGAAATATATACTTCTCTTACCTTTTGCTAGCAAGTTAATGTATATAATTTAGCTTAAAATATAATTAAAGCCAAGTCCCTTTTAACTCGAATCCAATCAAGACGTGGCACAATCCCAGTGATTAATGGGATCTTCCTTCCATTATAAATACCAATTACTCTCACCATTTGCAAGGGTAAAAACCACCCTCTAGCTAGCTCTTCGAAATCTCTCTCTCTCAATGCTTCACTTCTCTCACAGCATAAAACCACCAAGGCTTCGTCTATTTGGATTAATTGCCACTCATCTGCCTACCACCTAAATTTGCATTTTGCTAGCACTGTTTGCTCTCCCCCCGTCACCTCTCTTCGCCTCCATGCATTACTCTTAGTAGGTGGACCGTTGTTTTTATTATAAGTCATGACACTAGCTAACCCCTGTGTACATCGACTAGACAACCGATCAATCATTTCATCTATGCTCAAGAACTTTCACAAACACTCAATAATCCCATCACACCTATTAATAGCCTTGCTATCTCAATCTTTACCGCACTACTTGTTTTTTTGACAAGAAATCCGAGTGTTAAACCATAAAAAAAACCTTCACAATGCTTCCATTAGTTGCAGCTAGGAATAATAATGGACCGAAGTGTGAATTCGAAGTGGATGCCCACTCTATCCAATTCAATACATATATGTTGGGATCTCTACTAGGTATATATCAAGACAAGTATAGATTAAAAAAAAAAAAAACCTAACAACTAACTTAGCTTTCTTATATGAATACCCACTTCATACCTTGCTAATTTAAGGAAAAAACACCTTAATTTTAACATAAAAAATTGATTGGAAAAAGTCTTAAGACAACGAGTGAAATGCTTACTTATTTATTTATTTATTTATTTATTATTATTATTATGAGGATCACAAAAAAATTAATTTGAAGACTTTTTGTAAAAAAATAATTTCAAGTATCAAAATAACTTTTTTGAAAAATTACAGGGACTACAATCAACGTTTGTAAAAATTGTTATTAGTGGGTGTAAGCTGGTTTTAAATGGGCGGGAACGAGCCGAGTATATTTTGGGTATTAGTTTAATTGATATTTTATTCAATTTATATAGATCACAAAGGAAAAGGCATCCAGGAAGAGTAATCATATTATAGGACGGTTAATTGGAATATGCATCTATAATATGTAACCTACATTGTTTCCTCTGTTTTAATGCCTATTAATGAAAATGGATAAAAAACCAAGGATGATGAAAAGGATAAAGAGAAGGAGCTAGCTTGATCGGATTTTATAAGACATACTTTTTTTTTTTTTAAAAAAACAAAACTTATTGTGAAACAAAGCAACCAAATAATTCTGTATAAATATTAGAGTATTAGAGTATGTTTGGAATTATTGTGTTCTACGGTTTTGTGTTATTTAGTGATATACTAGATAGATGGCCCGAGTTTTGTTGCGGGCTGAGCTAATTTTATTGTAGCTTAAAAAAGCGATGCTTAAGCACTGTCATTGTATTTTAAAGAACAAAAAAATAAATAAATTCATGACTCGACATCATAGAAAAAGATCTAAAAAAGTAATGATCCTCAATCCCATGAATAAAAATATAAAAGAATAAAATCAGGAAAAAAATTCAATGAAAAGAAAAGTATAAGAAAACAAAGCATAAGAAAAATCAAATGAAATTGTCAAAACCCACGAGTAGGATTATACAGACATGATAACTCAATATAAGAAAAACAGAAAACAAAGTGGGATTTTAAAAAGAATCAAAATTTGTTGGACAAAATAAAAACGGATAAAAAAGCGACATAAAAAAACTGGTCCACCCAAATAAACCTCTCACCTAGATCATGAGATATTGATAACTTGACTGAAAAGAAAATTGAAGAAAATAACCAAATTCATTTTTTAAAACAAACAACTTCGAAGAATGTAATCGGGAAAGAAATTGACGTCAACCCGTGTTAACTTTTCAAACCCATGATCCTAGGTAGTGACTAAAGTCGAAACATCGCATCTTGAAAGCAACTATTTTAAAACTTGGCTCGACCCAACAGGTTGACCCATGACCCAAGTGATTCTTGGCTTAGACTGGGCTGAGTTTCAAAAGAAATTGGGGGAGAATTAATCAAGTGTAAAATGACAGAAACCCGGGTTGAACCATGTTTGGATAACCCCGGGAAAATCTAGTCAAAACAGAGTCAAAACTCGTTGACTATTTTCCTATTTTTTTCTTTATCATTTTGATTTTTTTTTATAAAACAAAAAAAATTAGTAGACTTGGGTTAACTCGAATCAACCTTTTTAACCCGTGACTTGAATATTATCCTAGATTGACTCTTGGGTAGGGCCTAGAAACAATGAAAAAAAACCAAGGAGACCAAATCTTAATAAATAAAATTTCAAATGATAAAATAAAAAGAATAAATAAATGATAAAAAATAGTAATTAAGAGAATAAGGAGCTCATTTGAAAAACAAAATTGAGAGGATAAACAAAAGTTTTGAATTGAAGGATAAAATTGAAAAAAAACTCAAATTAACAAATGAATCTAAAATAAAAAATAAAAATCAAGAGAATGAGAACCAATCTTAAAAAAATAAAAAAAATTAAGATTATGGATCTAAGGATTAAATTGAAAAAAATTAAAATTTGATAAAAAGAATAAGAATTGAAATTAGAAATCAAAACATTGAGGACAAAATCTTAAATATCATCAAATATTAAATTGAAGGGCAAAGTTGAAAAGAAAAATCAAATTTACAAAAGAATAATAATAAAAAAGAATACCAATTTCCAACGAATTTAATGATGATGAATGAATTTTTTTTAAAAATAATTGAAGCCAACTTGGTTCAACATTCAGAACTTGTAACACAAATAATAAGACCGAATCATAACATAAAAGGCAAACTAAAAAAAAAAATAACAACGTAAAATTCCCAACCAACCAAAATAATTAGGGATAAACTTGAAAAAGCAAATTAAAAAAAAGTGGTTTAAAAAATGTAGTGAACTTTTTGACAGGAATACTAGTGCTAAAATAAGAGATGAGCTTCACACAGAGATCATAAAGACTTAGGATAGAGCTAGTTTTAAAGCTGTGATATCACACCCTAGTAGATCCGTGAAAAGCTGTAGGGAAAATCTTGCATATGGCATCACTTTCTATTGTCACTAGCTCTAGGATGCCTCTGACATTTTGCACATGCTCCTTATGGTTTGTAAGACCATCATAATTGTATAAGTTGGCTTTAACAGTGACAGAATCATTTGTGAGGTGAGTGTGTAACACTTTCTAAGAAAGTGGAGACTATTCTACTTTGTAGGAATGATATGCAGGAGTTGAGATTGGCTTCATCTCATGCATATCATGCCTATATTTTTTTTTTATGATGAAGAGTACGCGAATAAGAAGATTGAGACTTAGAAGAAGATTAATGGAGACAACAATGTTTGTGTTTTAAATTTATTGGGGAGTGTTGTCTCATTTGGATAGTTGGAGTATAGTATTATGTATACTTGACATGTTGTTTTGTGCAAGTCTTTCCTTAAATTGGGATTGTCTTTTTGTATCTAGTGATGCATGTTGATTTTTCTATTTATTGTATTAAAGAGAATAAAGTTGTTCCTGTATGACTAGAACAATTTTATTGAGTCTTTGCATTTATTAAAAGACTTGTTGGAAACCTAGGGAAACTAAAGTCCTTGTAGGGAGACCAGTTACTCTCCCATATACTAGAATCTTGTTAACCATGATTTTTTTTTTTTTATATAGAAGTTAAAAGGGAATGACATGCTTTTTGTTCAGCTTTTTAGAGACAACGCTACTAATGAAGTCATGCAAAAAAATTTATAGAATAGTATAAATTTTTTTTGGCTGATGTGTTCTGGGTTTGAGTTGTACCTATAAAACAAGTTTATTGCAGAATGAGAGACACTTCCATGCTTAAGTTAGTATTTGAGTGTTTTCTAAGTGATAAGTATGTAAAAATTCAAGAAGATGAAAATGAATTTTTGTGTGTGTAGAGAATGGATGTGTGTTTTCTATGTCGTTGAGTGTGTTTCGTAGTGGAGAAGTGTCAAGTGTAGTGTAGTGTTGTTTAAATGAATCAACTTTTTTTTCTCTTTTAAAACTTGAAAATATATGAAAAATATCTAGAAAAATATATAGAGAAATACTGATAAAAAAATATATTTATAAATACCACTATACATATTATTATTAATGAATAATAAATCAAAGTAAATAAAAAATAACTCGTTCAGACCAGAGCTCAGCTAGATTGAGCCTTGGTTTAACCAAGCTTTGTGAAGCTTGGTTGAGCCTAGTCAAGAAAAGTAAAAGAGAGGAGGGTAACTTGGTTAAGTCTTGGCCAACCAAGCTTCAACAAACTTCTTTTTATTTATTTATTTATTTTATTTATTGTATTATGAAGTATGTAGTTTGATAAAAAAAAACTGTAATGAATATCGAAAATAAAAGTGTTATTGAATTTGAAACAGAGAGGTAGTCACACGTAAGAAAAGTGGGGCAATTCTTTTGTTGCCTTTCATTGTCATCTTTTGTATTTTTTTAATTAAAAAAAATTAATTAGAAACCAACAATAAAAGAGAGAAATATAAGAGAGGGTCCAATATTACAATACTGGCATTTTATTTTCAGACAAGACTTTATTTAATTAATTTGTTTTGATCGATAAAGATAATGAACTTAACTTCTATAATCCTCAAATTAATTTACTGAAAATTAGAAATCTCAGGTTCATATATAGATTTTTCTGTGTTATTTGGTTTACTATGGATTATTTGAAGTTTTAAATATGTTATTTTCTTTGTGAAATTTATTATAAATTAATTATACTAATATTAGTCAATTAATTATAATTTATTTTGTATTAAAATAAAGAGAAATGCTAATTGTTTTAAAACTATTGTATCCAATCCAAAATAAATAAATAAATGACCGAATAAAGATAATATAGTTTAAAAGTAGTTATTATACAAAAAATCATCCCATATTTCTATTAATTGATGCTAAATAGATGAGTCATGTTATATCATAGGTTGATCTAAATTTTCCCCAACATGAAAAAAGATGCTAAAACGACACATGTATTTCTGAAAAAGAAAATAAAATTATGAGACTTAGGTAATTGATATAATTGAGTTTAATAAATTTGGATAATTTAATAATATGAATAAAAAAGAATGCAACAACATAAAATAAACTAATAAAAAAAGATAATGATCAACTAAAAATATAAAGGTTTGCCAACACCACATAAAAAAAGGTATCCATTATTTTATTTGATAATGAAGAAAAAAAAAATGAGAGCAAAATGAAAAAAAGTCAACGCTCAATTTCTAGCAAAGAAAATGTTGAAGGACAAATTGAAGAAAACAAATATTTTTAAAAAAGTAAAAAAACACAACTCGAGTCTATTTAGGTTTGCATGCCAAGTATGAGATCTAGTTGTAATATCAGGGTAACCCTGTCAAAACTAAATCGAATAAAACAATAAAACTCAATTATCAAACAACTTTAATGTTGAAAGCAAAAACTAAAAAACAATCATTTTTCTTTTAAAAGCATCAGAAAAAAAAACTCGAGTTAACTCGCTAAATACGCGACCATGGGTATAAGATTAAGATAACCTCATAAAAAGGAAAATGAAGAAAAAATCACGAAGACCAATCCCTAATCAATCAAATATTGAATGATGAAATTGAATTTGTTTTTTTATAAAGGACCTAAAAAAGACTAAAGTCAACCCGTGCTAATTTTTAAAATTCATGACCCTGTTCATGAGTCTGAGACTAACCCATAAAGAAAAATCTTAAAAAAACACAAAGCAAAATCCTCAATTAATTAATTGTTGAGGGATGAAATGAAACAAAAAATGCGATAAAAAAGGATCCAAAATAAAAAAATAGTAATAAAAAGAATGAGAACCAAATTTGACATATTAATAATTTAAAATAAAATATTGAGGGATGAAATTGACAAAAAAATTCAATTAAGAAAAGAATTAAAAAACAATTAAAAGAATGAAAACCAAATTTGATATAGAAATTAAATGAAACAAAAAGATAAGTGACAAAATTGAGAAAACAAATCAATTAAAAAAGATAAAAATAAAATAAATAACAATTAAAAAAATAAAAATCAAATTAAAAAAAATACACCTTTATATTTTGGCAGGCCAATGCAAAACCAAGGACAAGAGAGATAAAAGAGGAAGGAGATGAAAAAATGGTCACTAGAGCCTAAATATTGCGCTGCCATGTTCATCCACCTAACCACTAGGAAAAGAATGTCATGATGCTTCCAACATCGTCATAAAAAGGCAGAGTTTGGCTGCCATGAGACACCTCATATATAGTTCGAAGAGCAAGAGTATCTCTAACTCATTAGCTTATGCTCTGCATGCACCAATCAATTGTTTTTTAAATTATATTTTATATTTATTAAAATATCAAATTGTCTCTCAATCAACTTGATTATAAATAAAAAACAGGATGCAAATATGAAAAAAAAACCCATGCACGCAAACTAAATAAATCTTGTTTTTTAAGGGTAATTTAGTTATATATTTTACCATGCTTACAAAATTTAAAAATATCAAGTTGCCTCAAATCTATATAATAATAATAAATAGATCATAAAAAAAAATCGTATTATCTTCAATATCCAGTTGATTAATTTTTTATATGAAAAGCAAAATCATAATCTTATTGTTCAAATAAGCAATACAATGTATTTGCCTCCAGAGTAAACGCTCTCCTTTAATTTTTTTAATAATGTATATTGTAACACCATAAGACTTGCGTCGCTGAGCACCCCATATTTTGATTAGTCACTAGTACCGGAGGAAGTAAGTTACATTAGTCACTCTATCTTTCTTAATTTATGAAATACTTCATATCTAACTCGGTCAAGTTCCAAGTTTTTTAACTTTAATTTATCAATGTACAGACAAATATTATGTATATTAACAAATTATATTTAATTTTCATGTAAACTTAAGTGTTAAATGATAAATGGTGAAATTTAAGATTTGATAAAATGTTATATGATTGTGAAAAATAAAAAGAGTCAATGCCACACATCAATTTGTATCAATTTTCCACTTAGTTCAACACTATATTGTTGGCTTGTGCTATATTGTAGGTCATATCATTTTTTTTAATGTAAAAAAATATTTAAGCATTGCTAACTTTTTTCTAGTACATTTTTTTTTATCACGTGGGGTTGATCTAATATGACCTGATTGATTTAATAGGTTCAAAGACAACTCTGACAACCAATAAAAACATAGTTTGACTAAAACAAATCCAAGACAACATTTAAAAAATAAATAATTAAGACGACAATATATTGAATCGACCCGGGTCAACTTGGGTTCACTTGTCAAATTCACAAACTTGGTCATGAGACCATGATAACTTGAATTATAAAACTCAATTCCTAATGAACCAAATGTTAAATGATGAAATTGAAAAAAAAATCGATGAAAAAAGAAAAAAAACGACACTGGTCAACCAGAGTTAGCTTTTCAAATCCACAACCTGAGTTATGAGACCAAGATAACCTCATAAAAAGTAAATCAAAATAAATTATGAAGCCCAATTCTCAACCAACCTAATATTGAAGGATGAAACTTACAAAAAAATCAATTAAAAAAGGACACAAAAAACAACTTTAATTAACCCGGGTTAATCCACCAAATCCATGTTCGGGGTCAAGAGACTAAGATAAAATCAAAGATAGAAAACCAAAAAAATAACCACTCTCAACCTTGATTACGACTCTGTCAAACCCGCAACTCGGGTCATAACTAAGATAACCCTATATAAAGTAAATCAAAACAAATTATGAAACACAATTTACAATCAACTCATTGTTGAAGAGTAAAATTAGAAAAAAATTCAATATTAAAAAAATTATAAATGACCCGATTCAACTTAAGTCAACTTGCAAAACTCGTAATCCGAATAATAAAATTGAAATAATCTTATAAAAAATAGATTGAAACAAATCATGAAGCCTAACTAATCAATCTAATATTGAAGAATAAAAATGAAAAAAATAATCTAATTAAAAAAATACTTAAATCAACAAAGTTAACCCACTAAACTTATTACATCACGAGTCATAAAACTAAAATAACTACTATAAAATTAACCACGTAGCTTGATCTCTAATTTGGGATAGTATGGAGCTTATTGTAACTAGAGATTCAAGGGACTTTTTTGTTGCGGTGTTACATCCATGGTTGTTATGCAATCTAGGAAGTAACACGGTCACAAAGGAGGGCTGC
>Ga0325400_1006140_pt1 | contig 11400 bp, 7 predicted proteins | sample PopdelMetagenome_2_FD_205662 | JGI IMG/M metagenome (GOLD analysis project Ga0325400, IMG submission 205662) | Populus deltoides microbial communities from Bellville, Georgia, United States - Xylem-PdKOR-R1 | ecosystem: Host-associated > Plants > Phyllosphere > Stem > Wood/Secondary xylem...
CGTTCCCACCGGCTATTCGTTCAACCTCGACGGCACCAACATCTACATGACGCTCGCCGCGCTGTTCATCGCGCAGGCGTGCGACGTCGACCTGTCGCTGGGGCAGCAGCTCCTCCTGCTCGGCGTCGCTATGCTGTCGTCCAAGGGGGCCGCCGGGGTCACCGGCGCCGGCTTCATCACCCTCGCCGCGACGCTGTCGATCGTGCCGACGGTACCGGTCGCGGGCATGGCGCTGATCCTGGGGGTGGACCGCTTCATGAGCGAGTGCCGCAGCCTCACCAACTTCATCGGCAACGCGGTCGCCGCGATCGTCGTCGCCCGCTGGGAGGGGAAGCTCGACGCCCCCCTCCTCCACGCCACGCTCAACAACGAGGGACCGGTCGCGCGCGCCGCGGACACGGTTCCCGTCACCACCGCACAGGGAGAGTAGCTATGATCGAACCCATCGTCGGATTGCGCCACTTGCTGGCTTCGGGCTGCGCGCTTGCCGCGCTCGCCGTGGCGGGCACGGCCGCGGCCCAGACCCCGTCGCAGGGCGCGCCCACCGCGACACCGCCCGCCCCCCAGGCGCAGAGCCAGGCCGAGGCGGTCCCCGGCCTCGCCGACGCCGCGCCCGCCGAGAACGAGGCCGCGGGCACCGCGCCCCAGGACACGCCCGGGGGCGACATCGTCGTGGTCGGCTCGCAGATCCGCGGCGCCAGCGCCACCGCCGCGCTGCCGGTATCGGTGATCGACGCCAACCAGATCGAGGCGACCGGGGCGCTGTCGGGCGACGAGCTGTTCCGCGCCATCCCGCAGGCGGGCGACGTCACCTTCAACGAGGCGAACAATCCCCAGACCTCGAACGCCGCGCGCGGCGACGTCAACTCGATCAACCTGCGCAATCTCGGCGTCGGCAACACGCTGGTGCTGCTCAACGGCCGCCGCCTCGTCCAGCATCCGACCAGCCAGGCGGGCGACGGCAACGTGCCGGTGCTCGGCTTCAACGCCAACTCGCTGCCCGTCGCCGGGATCGAGCGGCTGGAGGTGCTGCGCGACGGCGCCGCCGCGATCTACGGCACCGACGCGGTCGCGGGCGTGGTCAACACCGTCACCAAAACCGACTTCGACGGTGCCAGCCTCGACTACCGCTTCGGCTTCGCGGAGGGGACGCACAGAAAGGAGCTGCAGCTCACCGGCACCGCCGGGCGCACCTTCGGCGAGGGGCGCGGCAACGTGTCGGCCTATCTCGACTACACCCGCCGCACCGCGCAGTTCGCGTCGGACCAGGACTACACCGCGACCGACAACCTCCTGTCCTTCTTCGCGGATGATCCTTCCTTCTCGTCGAGCCTGGTCCCCGACGGCCGCGCGACGCAGAGCCCGTGGGCGAACCTGGCGGTGGTCGGCGGACCCGGCACGATCCGCCGCGGCACCACCGCACTGACCTCGGCGGCGGGGGCGTTCCACACCCAGTCGCCGCTCAACGCGGGCTGCGCGTTCGTGGTGAACTCCAACGTCTGCTACGGCACCGGCACCCGCGCGACCGCGACCACGCTGAGGAGCGAACGGTTCGACACGCGGCCCGGCACCACCGTCACCCCATCGTTCAACCGCTACAACGCGTTCCTGTCGGCGCACTACGACGCGAGCGACGCGGTGACCCTTTACGGCGAGCTCGGCTATTATCGCGCCGACACCCACCGCATCCAGCCGCCGACGATCAACCTCAACGCCATCGTCATACCCGCGTCGAACTACTGGAACCCGTTCGGCCCGGTGACCTTCGCCAACGGCCAGGCCAATCCCAATCGCATTCCCGGGCTGACCAACGTCCCCGCGGCCGGGTTGCCGGTGCGGCTGTCGACCTACCGCTTCGTGGACACCGGCAAGCAGCTGGTCGACGTCACCAACTGGCAGGCGCGGGCGCTGGGCGGCGCGCGGGGCAAGATCGGCAGCTTCGACTTCGATACCGCGATCCTCTATTCGGAGGCGGAGGCGGTGGACCTTTCCACCGCGATCAACATGACCGCGCTCCAGCGCAATCTCGCGCTGTCGACCCCCGGCGCGTATAATCCATTCTCCGGCGGCTGCTCGGCGACGCCCTCGGTGGGCGACTGCTCGCCGGCGAGCCAGGCGACGATCGACGCGATCACCTTTCGCCTCCGCCGCGAGAGCCGAACCACGCTGTTGCTCGGCGATTTCAAGCTGTCCAACCCCAACTTCATCGCCGTGCCCGCGGGCGGCATCGGCGTCGCGGTCGGGGTTGAGGGACGGCGCGAGACCCAGGAAGACGAGCGCGACCCCAATCTCAACGGCACCCTGACCTTCACCGACCTGGTCACGGGCGAGACGAACCTGTCCAACGTCGCCGCGGTCAGCCCGACGCCCTCGACCCGCGGCTCGCGCGGCGTCTTCTCGGCGTTCGGCGAGATCGCGCTGCCGGTGGTGTCGCCGGAGATGAACATCCCGCTGATCCGCCGCATCGACATGCAGATCGCCGGCCGGTACGAGCATTACAGCGATTTCGGCTCGGTCGCCAAGCCCAAGGTGGCGATCGCCTGGGACGTGGTCGACGGCCTTCGCTTCCGCGCGTCGGCCAGCCAGGGGTTCCGCGCGCCCAACCTCGAACAGGTCAACACGGTCCGCTATTCGCGACTCGGATCGAACACCGATTACTACCGCTGCGAGGCGGACCTGCGTGCCGGGCGGATCGCCAGCTTCGCCGCGTGTGGGCGGGCGATCAGCTACCAGATCGCGGTCGCCGGCAATCGCGACCTGGAACCCGAGAACAGCACCAACTGGACGGTCGGCACCGTTATCCAGCCCAAGTTTTGGGACAGCGATTACGGCCGCCTGACCCTGACCGCCGACTTCTGGTCGATCCGGCAGGATGGCATCGTCGGGCAGTTCGGCCCGCAGAACGCATTGGTGCTCGACTACCTGCTGCGCCTGCAAGGGTCGAGCAATCCGAACGTGATCCGCGCGGCGACGACGGCCGACGACACGCCGCTGTTCGCGGGAACGAACCTGCCCGCGGCGGGCGCGGTGCTCCAGATCAACGACCAGTTCACCAATCTGCTGCCGCAGCGGGTGCAGGGCGTCGATGTCGCGCTCCTCTACAATGTCCGGACCGGCATCGGGAAGTTTGACCTGGCGCTGAACGGCGCGCGCCTCACCAAGTTCAGCCGCGAGACGCCTCCCGGCGTGCAGCTGCTGTTCGACGCGCGCACCGCCGGGCAGATAAACGCCGCGACCCCGCTGACCGACGCCAGCGACCTGATCGAAAATCGCGGGCGACCGAAATGGCGGGTGACGGGATCGCTGACTTGGTCGCATGCCGGCTTCCAGATCGGCGGCTTCGCCAATTATACCGGCCCGGTGGACGATACGAACTTCCTCGCCACCGACGGCACGCCCTATCGCATCGACGGCACCACCACCTTCAACCTCTACGCCCAGTACCGCGTCCGTGGCGGTTTCATGGACGACACCCGCTTGCGGATCGGCGTCCGCAACCTGTTCGACAAGGATCCGCCGGTGACCGCGGACGGTTATCTCGGCTCGCTCTACGTGCCTTATGGCCGCTACTGGTACACGACGATCGGAAAGCGTTTCTGATGCGGCTCCTCCCCTTCCTCGCGCTGCTCGCCGCGACGCCGGTCGCGGCGCACCAGGCTCCCGCCCCGCATCGGGAGCCGGTCGCGCCCGCCCCGCGGGCGGCGCCGCAGCGGGTGCTGTTCATCGGCAACAGCTTCACCCAAGGGGCCCACTCGGCGGTGCGCAACTGGCATGCGGGATCGGTGACCGACCTGAACGGCGCCGGCTATGGCGGCGTCCCCGCGCTGTTCAAGCTGTTCGCCGAACAGTCCGGGCTCGCCTACGACGTGAGCCTCGAGACGCAGGGCGGCAAGACGCTAGGCTTCCATTACCACGAGCGGCGCGCGCTGATCGACCGGCCTTGGGACATCGTGGTGCTCCAGGAGCTATCCACGCTCAGCCGGGAACGGCCGGGCGATCCCTCCGATTACCTCCGCAACGTCGAGCGGCTGTCGACGTTGCTGCGCGCGCGCAACCCGGCGGTACGCATCTACCTGATGCCGACCTGGAGCCGCGCGGACCAGACCTACCAGCCTGACGGCCACTGGTACCGCCAGCCGATCACCAGGATGGCGGTCGACCTGCGCGCGGCGGCGGACCGCGCGGGCGAGGCCAGCAGGGTCGCCGGCATCATCCCGGCGGGCGAGGCATGGAACGAGGCGATCGCGGCAGGCTACGCCGACCCTAACCCTTATGACGGCATCGGCGCCGGGCAGGTGAATCTGTGGACCTACGACCACTATCACGCCAGCATCCACGGCTATTATCTCGAAACGCTCGTGGCCTTCGGCAAGATCAGCGGGCGTGACCCCGTGCTGCTGGGCAAGGACGAGCGGGCCGCCGACGAACTCGGCATTTCCGACGCGCAGGCGGTCGCCATGCAGCGGATCGCCAGCGACCAGTTGAAGCGAAGATAGATCCGGTCTCGCAGCTATGACGACTTGGACCCGAAACCCGACAAGCTCAGCTTCGCCGTTCGCCAAGCCCGACGCTTGTTCATCTGCATCTTCCGATCGCTAAGCTGCGCGCCGACCGACTCCGTACGGACCATCCCGCATCGTGTTCCGACCTCGGCAACGGGAAGAAAACGTTCATCGATAACACCCCGGCGTCACGACCATCGCACTTCCGCCTCGCTGGCGGGCGCGGGGACGGTAATGCCGGTGTGTCACTGAGGGTAGCTATAGATGTGCAGGCCCGGATCGACGAGAACCTTCCTCCATCCAAGATAAGACAAGTTCTTGCGCCTCCAGCCACGTCACGACTGCCCGATTGACTTCGGTCGCCACACCCCTCGAAGTCGCGTAGCCGGGCCCGATGTCGGGCAACGGAGGAGGCAGTTGCCGTACGAGTTCCCGCAGCCGGTAGTCGCCGAACCTCTCGTGAAGCATGTTGAGCGGCGTGATCTATGGTCCCGGCGGCCGGTTCACCAGAATGATAGCCGCAGTGCCACCCGCTTCCAGTCCGTCGATCGCGGCGCCCATGCGCACGAGGAGCGCGTCCACGAACGCCGCACAGGCAAGTCTGCCGGCCAGCGAACCGAGATCCATCGAGCGAAGCACCCTCAGCCGGGCATCATCGCCGATCCCTGCCCCTTTTTAAGGCCCCTCGTGAAAGTTCTCGTTCAACCCGCGTTCCTCCTGGATGCCCAATAAATCTTCCACGTCGTTCCCGACGAGGATAACCGCCGAGGCGGGCCCCGATCCGGCTGGAGGAGGACGTCGGCGAAAAGCCTGATCAGGTTGCACGCGCCGCCTCCACGCTTGCATGGCGTACTATGGCCGGTACCGGAACCTCGTAGCTCCCCTTTGCGCTAGTGATAGGACCCGTCCGCGTCCGCCAGCTACTCCCTTCTTCTTGATCATGATTTTTTCCCCGGTCTTGGCTAGAAGTGCGCGGGTGAGCCACGGCGAGAGCGCGGGCAAATGCATTGGGAGGCGGCTGGCTCCACAGGTCTCCAGACGACCGGTCTCGTGGCTCTATCCCGCGGAGCGGCACCTTTTCAGGCGGTGCGCTGGCGGACGCCGATGATCATAGAAAACTGAATGGCGGAGCGGGAGTCCGCCGAACCTTCTTACCACAGGAACTCAGGACAGTGCTCTCTGGGAGGTGTGTTCTAGGAGAAGTGCCGGCTTCCCTCTCAGCACCTATCCCGCGTTATCTTGACAGCGCAGTCTCGTGGTGGGCAAGTTGGTGGGGCTATGAAACCCAGCCCCACCACTGCTCGCCGCACTCCTGTCACGATCGCCGAGGTCAACGCGATGCGAGAGCCAGGGCGCTATTCAGTCGGCGACGGACTCCTGTTGGTGGTCGGATCCTCCGGTTCGAAGTCGTGGTTGGCGCGAGTAAGGGATGGTGCCTCGAAGCGCCGTGACATCGGTCTAGGCCGCTACCCGGAGGTGACGCTCAAAGAGGCTCGCGAGCGTGCTGCTGGCTTCAGGAAGCAGGTGCGAGACGGGCTCGATCCGGTCGCCGAGAAGCGCAAGGCACGTGAGGTCGTCCCCAGCTTCAAGGACGCAGCAGAAAAGGTCCATGCCGAGCGCAAAGACGGGTTTCGAAATCCGAAACACGCGGCGCAGTGGATCACGACGCTGCGAGAATACGCCTATCCCAGCTTCGGGAACGTGCCGGTTGATCAGGTCGCCGGGCCGATGATCGTACAGGCGCTTAAGCGCATTTGGACGAGCAAGCCCGAGACGGCTCGACGCACACTTCAACGGATCGGGACGGTGATCGCGTGGTCAGCTGCGCATGGGTACCGCGAACATGAAGCGCCAATGCAATCCATTCGGATGGGCCTTCCTCCCCAGTCCAAGGTGCAGAAGAACCATGCGGCGTTGTCTTACGGTGACGCTCCCGAGTTCGTACGGGAACTGTTTGAGGCGGAATATACAACCGGGCGCGAGGTGTTGCGCCTTATCATTTTAACCGCTGCCCGGTCGGGTGAGGCGCGTGGGGCTCGCTGGGACGAGATCGACTTTGATCGTGGCACATGGACCGTGCCAGCCGAGCGCATCAAGATGGCGAAGGAGCATGTTGTGCCACTCTCCGCCCCTGCTCTGGTCCTACTTCGGCGCCTCCATGCGACCCGCGTCAGCGCAGAGCTGGTTTTCCCCACCTACACAGGCAAGCCAATCAGCGACGCCGCGGTCTCCAAGGTCATGCGCGAGATGGGCAGCACAGCGACCGTGCACGGTTGGCGATCGACCTTCCGCGACTGGGGCGCTGAGGAGACAAACTTTCCGAGCGAGGTGCTCGAGAAAGCACTCGCTCACCAGATTCCGAGCGCCGTCGAGCGGGCCTACCGCCGGGGTGATCTACTGGAAAAGCGGCGGCTACTTATGGAAACGTGGGCGACCTACCTGCTCGGCGAAGCCGAGAACGTTGTCGCGCTAAAGGTTCGTGCATGAGCCGTTCCTCGCCATATCCCGGCTTCTATGGTGTGCTCGGCATCGGTGAGACGCCGGTGCTTACACCGCGAGAGAGGCACAGTCTGCTAGAGGATGTCTGGGACATCATTGCAGGTGCGGCTGATCCAAGCATCTTCTTTTCCGACCTCGTCGAGTGTGTCCATCGGCTACGCGATCTAATCAAGTTGGATCATGAACGAACCGCAGTAGGTAGGCGCGACAATCTGGATGCCGTCCTCAAGGCGAAGCGCCGTGGCAGGCCACCGCCACCTTTGAGCCAGATCAACAGGTTCCATTTCGCACGTTTGCGAGAAAGACGACCAGAAAGCTCGGACACGGACCTGCTTCTATCGATCCGTAGCGATATTCCTCAGGCAACCAGAGGCCGCGATCCTAGCGATGCCCTTCGCTACGGCGGTGCCTTCCTCCTTCAAGTCTACCAAACTCACCTCCCCGGCCGCCCTAGCGCTCGCGTCGGCGGACCGTACAACCGCCTCCTTCAAGCGGTTGCCTCAGCGGCTACTGGCAAACCACATGAGAACCTCCACTCCGCCGCGGAGGAGGCCCTGAAGATGCACGCCCTCCAGGAAGGGCCCGGGGTGTCGACGATTATTCGGGAGCGGTTCCGGAAATCGCTTTTGTAAGGTACGGCCGTTGAGCGTCACAGTGATAGCTGCCGCCCCGTCCTGAACGATGGAGCATGTCATGCAGCCGATCACCGTCTCGATTGCCGATGCGGTGCGGCTGTCGGGCCTGAGCCAGGCCACGCTGCACCGCTTGATCGGCCGCGATGAACTCGCGACCGTGAAGATTGGCCGGCGTCGCTTGGTGCGGCTCGACTCCCTTGAGCAGTTGTTCAAGGCGTAGCCTCGAGCAAGAGCCTCGCCGGTTTGGCTAAACACTGTGGCGGCGAGTGGTCGAAAGCTGACACCATAGGGGTCGATCATAGTCAGTACCCGAGTCCGAAGGGTGGAGCGGGGATCGGTGGGGCGGAGGAGAGCCTCTCTAACTAAGCAACCGCCAGAAGCCAGGAGACCTCCCATCCTGGCCTGCCTGTGTCGCTCGTCCCGGCTCGGAAGCCATGTACGAAGCGGGCGCAGGACGGACTACCCTCGGCAACAGAGCGACACAAAGCTCGGCGCCAGGGGTAGTCGTCCTGTGCCTGAATCACTGAGCCCTCTCAAAAGCCATGAAAGACATAGGCTAAGGACTGAAGCGCCGCTGCCACGCCGCGCAGCGAGCGCTCAGCCGCATTGTTGTCAATCTCGAGCCGACCGTCGCTGGGATAGCGGGTCAGCGCTGCCCAGTGGGTGAGCGCGTAGCTAGGAGAGCTGACTGCGTCGCATGACATGAACGCCGTCGCCCCCGCGCAGCTCTGACCACCCAACATTATCGGTGACAGCTTTCGGTGATTTGGGGTAAGTTTGGGTCCTTAGGCCAGCGAAACCGCGGATTTTCGCCCATTTCCATCCGAGCTTACCACAAATGTGACAGCGGGGGAACTTCTGCCGATTCGGTAGATAAACGGTTTGATGGTACGTGGGCGCTGGTCAGGCTGAGAGCTCAAGGGATTCGGTCGTGACCAGCGCGTGCAACCGTATCGAGGTGATTAGTCATCAGCTCACGATAAGCACGCTCCTCATGATCTTCGGTTGAAGCAGCTAAGTGCCGATGCACTTGGGCGAGCGCACTAAAGGGGCCGGTTGACGCTCGTGGAGCATCAGATATGTTGGCATGATTGCCCGTCATCGCCTCTGTCTAACGTGATCTACGAAGGCTGTGACGATCAAGAGGCCGAGTGGGATACCAAGCCCCCAAAATAGGACATTGTCACGCGCCTCGATCGCGTGCCGAATGCAAATGTCCTGCTGACCCCCAGATAGCTCGTCCAAGCACTCCTCGGCGCGAGCAGCGGCGACGGTATACGAGAGATAGCAGAAGCCCACCCAAGCGGCTGTCAGAGCAGCAGCAACGAAGCGGCGTCGGTGAGCCTCAGGCCCGATCGTCATCAGCGTGGATCCGCGACAGCGTTCGGGCATGATCCAGAGCCAACGTTGAGGACGGTTCCGTTGGTAAATGTGCAGAGCCGACCTTGCGGAGACCATCGATAGGTTAGCAGCTGGCTCTGACGCGTTGAAAGGTGCCCAGCTGAACCCGCGGGCGCCACCGGAACTTGGGCCTGAGCCCCAATCGCTGCTCCGAGGGCGAACGCCTCGCCTAGATCGCGCCTCGCGTCCGTCATCCATTGTCTACGAACGTTGTGGGCACAGTCTGCATGAGAGCTAGTGCCGGATAGAAAGCCTTGGCGCTCGCACAGTCTCCGGGCTGCGGGAGCAGCGCAACCTGACACCAGTGCTAGAGCCATGGACATCCCGAATGCGGACCTCATGCTTCTTTCCCCGGCGGCTCAGGCAGCACCATGACAGATCATTTATGGGCCGTAAATGCCGTGGCCGTATAGGCCCGACCGCTCGAAATGTGGTAGGTGCCTCGCGTTTCCGGCAAGATCGATCCCGATGGCTGGCTGGCGCAGGTCGGTGATGCGATTCGTGCCGCGCGCCAGAGCCGTGACCTCTCTCAAGAGGCCTTGGCGGATGAGGCGGGCCTCGATCGGTCACACTTGGGCCGCATCGAGCGGGGCGAACGAAATTTGACGCTGCTGAACCTACTTCGCATCGCAAGCGCGCTCCAAATACAAGGATCGGACCTCTTGCTCCGGGCACGCCTGTGACTGAATCTCTCCCTGCGACAGTCTCGTCGGGACTCGCGGCAGGACTGCCTAAAGCACTGGTTGTAAGTGTCGGCCGACAGCACGGCGTGAAGAGCATGAAGCCTAACTGAGCCAGCGAGGAACTATCCCTCCACGCGGGCTATCGAGACGTCGTCATCGACCCACAATCAGCCGTCCGACACCACGCGAGCACTTCTCAGCTTCAGCCATCCGTTCAGGTGATGGAAGGCCCGGCTTTTCACCTCGGAGCTGGTTGCGTCAGTGGTTTCGTGAGCCGCCAGGAAGGCAGCACAGCCGAGCGGACTGGTGTCCGGCTGCTCCAGCCTCTGCGTCACCGCCGGCGCGCCGAGAAGCTAACCCATGTCAATCAGACGATTTTCTGCTGAACCGATCTCTGCCTCACCGGTTATCCAAAGGAGTATCTTGCGCGAACAGCATACGCGACAGAATTGGGAGAGAAGCGTGAGCTACCTGCGCTACAGCGACGACGTCGAAACTCCGGAAGAAGGCGAGCAGGAGTCGATCGACGGCATCATCAAGGGGATGACGCAGGAGAGCGAGATCGTCGAGAAGCGCGAGGGGCACGCGGTTCGCGCCAGCCATGCCAAGAGCACCGCGTGCGTCGTCGGCGAGTTGACGGTTGCGAACGACCTTCCGCCCGAACTGGCGCAGGGCCTGTTCGCCAGCGGCGGCACCTTCCAGGTCGCCGTCCGTTTCGCGCAGGGGCCGGGCGAGCACCTCGGCGACCGCGTTTCCACCCACCGCGGCATGGCGATCAAGGTGTTCGGGGTGGAAGGCGAGAAGCTCCCCGGCCACGATGCGCCGACCCAGGATTTTGTGTTCGCCAGCGGCCCGACCTTCCCGGCCGGTACCGCCGCGGGTTTCCTGAGCCAGGCGAAGAAGATCGGCGCGACCACCCCGATGCCCGAGGGCGTGAAGAGCACCGCCTCCTCGATCGCGCGCAACATCAACAAGGTCTTGAACGCCGTCGCGGGCGGCCCGAGCCCGACGCTCGACTTCTACGGGCACCCGTACAGCCACCCGCTCGACGACTACTATTTCAGCCAGTGCCCGGTTCGTTACGGCGACTACGTCGCCAAGCTTGGCACCTTTCCCGCCTCGACCTATCAGGACGCGCTCGACGACTGGCAGCTCGATCGGCACCAGGACGAGGACGGCTTCCGCCACGCCGCGATTGACTATTTCAGCGAACACGACGCCGTCTTCGACCTGCGCGTGCAGCTCTGGGCCAACGCGGAGACCCAGCCGATCGAGGATGCCTCGGTCGAGTGGCCCGCGCAGGACAGCCAGTACCGCACCGTCGCGACTATCCGCCTGCCGCGCCAGGCGGCCTACAGCCCGGAACGCGTCCGCTACTTCGACGAGGTGATGACGTTCCGCCCCGCGCACAGCCTGGCGGCGCATCGTCCGCTGGGCGGCGTGATGCGCGCGCGGCTCCAGGTCTATCGGGCGCTGAGCGACTTCCGCCACCGCGAGAACGGCGTCGCCGCGGCCAACACGGCGTCCATCAAGGAGATTCCGGCATGAACGACGCCGTGACGATCGACCGCGCCTCGGCGATGCGCGTCGCCGCGCGCCCGATCGCGACGCTGCCCTTGTCGCTGACGATCAACGGCGAAGTGCGAGCACTGCAGGTCGAGCCATGGACGACGCTGCTCG
>Ga0325400_1006142_pt1 | contig 11398 bp, 20 predicted proteins | sample PopdelMetagenome_2_FD_205662 | JGI IMG/M metagenome (GOLD analysis project Ga0325400, IMG submission 205662) | Populus deltoides microbial communities from Bellville, Georgia, United States - Xylem-PdKOR-R1 | ecosystem: Host-associated > Plants > Phyllosphere > Stem > Wood/Secondary xylem...
TCATGTCCACGGGCATGGAGCGCGCCGGCATCGCCAAGGTCGACATCGAGCGCACCCGCGACCGCGTCCGCGTGGACATCCACACGGCGCGCCCGGGCATCGTCATCGGCCGCCGCGGCGCCGAGGCTGACCGCCTGCGCGGCGAGCTGGAGAAGCTCACCGGCAAGCAGGTCCAGCTGAACATCCTCGAGGTCAAGAACCCCGAGACGGACGCCCAGCTCGTCGCCCAGGGCATCGCCGAGCAGCTCGCGAGCCGCGTGGCCTGGCGCCGTGCGATGCGCAAGGGCATGCAGACGGCCTCCCGCGCCGGCGCCAAGGGCATCCGGGTGCAGTGCTCCGGTCGCCTCGGCGGCGCGGAGATGAGCCGCTCGGAGTTCTACCGCGAGGGCCGCGTGCCCCTGCACACGCTCCGCGCCAACATCGACTACGGCTTCTACGAGGCCAAGACGACCTTCGGACGCATCGGCGTCAAGGTGTGGGTCTACAAGGGCGACATGACGAGCCGCGAGCTCGCCGCCCAGCAGGCCAACGCCCCGCGCGGCCCCCGTGGCCCGCGCGCCGAGCGCCCCGCCCGCGGCCGTCGTCCCGGTGGCGACGCCCCCCAGGGCGCCCCGGCGGGCGACGCGGGCACCGCGCCGCAGGCCGTCGCGACCCCCGGATCGGAGGGCTGACCCGTGCTGGTCCCCCGCAGGCTCAAGCACCGCAAGCAGCACCACCCGCGCCGCACCGGCGTGGCCAAGGGCGGCACGAGCATCGCCTTCGGCGACTACGGCATCCAGGCCCTCGAGCCGGCGTACGTCACCAACCGGCAGATCGAGTCGGCCCGTATCGCCATGACGCGCTACATGAAGCGTGGCGGGAAGGTGTGGATCAACATCTACCCGGACCGCCCGCTGACGAAGAAGCCCGCCGAGACCCGCATGGGCTCCGGCAAGGGCTCGCCCGAGTGGTGGGTGGCCAACGTCCACCCGGGCCGCATGATGTTCGAGATCTCCGGCGTGGACGAGCCCACCGCCCGCGAGGCGATGCGGCTCGCGATCCACAAGCTGCCGATGAAGTGCCGTTTCGTGGCGCGCGAGGGGAGTGAGGTCTGATGGCCGTCGGCAGCGAGGACCTGGCTCCCGCGAAGCTGCGGGACAAGGGTGGCGAGGAGCTCCTCGAGGAGCTCCGCCGTGCCAAGGAGGAGCTCTTCAACCTCCGTTTCCAGTCGGCCACCGGCCAGCTGGAGAACCACACCCGGCTGCGCGCCGTCCGTCGTGACATCGCGCGCATCTACACGGTGATGCGCGAGCAGGAGCTGGGCATCACCGCCGCGCCGACGCCCGGCGAGAAGTGAGGCCCGACGTGAGCGAGGACGCCGTGAGCACCGACACCCAGAGCACCGACGCGGGGGACGCGCAGCAGCGCGGCTACCGCAAGACGCGCCTCGGCGTGGTCACCAGCGACAAGATGGACAAGACCGTCGTCGTCGTCGTCGAGGACCGCGTCAAGCACCCGCTGTACGGCAAGGTCATCCGCCGCACCAGCAAGGTCAAGGCGCACGACGAGACCAACGCCGTGGGCGTGGGCGACCGCGTGCGGATCGCGGAGACGCGGCCGCTGTCGGCGACCAAGCGCTGGCGCGTCGTCGAGGTGCTCGAGAAGGCCGTCTGAGGCCCCGGGCCCTCACCGGGCCCGCCGGCCCCCTCCCCGCCGGGAGCGGGGCCGGCACCCACGCACGACCCAGGAAGAGTCCGTTCCGCCAGGCTCGCGACGAGAACCGGCGCGACGACAGGAGTGCAGAACAGTGATCCAGCAGGAGTCGCGGCTCAAGGTCGCCGACAACACGGGTGCCAAGGAGATCCTCTGCATCCGGGTGCTCGGCGGCTCCGGCCGTCGGTACGCCGGCATCGGGGACGTCATCGTGGCGACCGTCAAGGACGCCATCCCCGGCGGCAACGTGAAGAGGGGCGAGGTCGTCAAGGCGGTCGTCGTCCGCACCCGCAAGGAGCGCCGTCGTCCCGACGGCTCCTACATCCGCTTCGACGAGAACGCGGCCGTCATCCTCAAGGCCGACGGCGACCCGCGTGGGACGCGCATCTTCGGCCCGGTGGGCCGCGAGCTGCGCGACAAGAAGTTCATGCGGATCGTCTCGCTCGCCCCGGAGGTGCTCTGACATGACGAAGCCCAAGATCAAGATCAAGAAGGGCGACCTGGTCCAGGTCATCTCCGGCGCCACGCAGGCGCGCGGGGGCGACCGCGGCAAGCAGGGTCGCGTCATCGCGGTGTACCCCGAGCGCCAGCGCGTGCTGGTCGAGGGCGTCAACCGCGTCACCAAGCACGTGAAGGCCGGCACCGGGCGCGGCACCGGCGGTCGCGAGACCGTCGAGTCGCCCCTGCACATCAGCAACGTGCAGATCGTCGACCCGGAGACGGGTCGCCCGACCCGCGTCGGCGTGCGCACCGAGACGACCGAGCGCGACGGCCGCACCGTCACCACGCGGGTCCGCGTGGCCAAGCGCTCCGGCAAGGACATCGCATGAGTGAGACGACCCAGCAGGACGCCGCCGTGACCGAGGCCAGCGGTGCGCCGATGCCGCGCCTCAAGGCGCGGTACCGCTCCGACGTGGCGCCCGCCCTGCGCGAGCAGTTCGGCTTCGCCAACGTCATGCAGGTGCCCGGCCTCGTCAAGGTCGTCGTCAACATGGGTGTGGGGGACGCCGCGCGCGACTCCAAGCTCATCGACGGCGCGGTCCGCGACCTCACGACCATCACCGGCCAGAAGCCGCAGGTCACGAAGGCCCGGAAGTCGATCGCGCAGTTCAAGCTGCGCGAGGGCATGCCGATCGGCTGCCACACGACGCTGCGCGGCGACCGCATGTGGGAGTTCGTGGACCGGCTCGTGTCGCTCGCGCTGCCCCGCATCCGCGACTTCCGCGGCCTCTCGCCGAAGCAGTTCGACGGCCGGGGCAACTACACGTTCGGCCTCACGGAGCAGTCGATGTTCCACGAGATCGACCAGGACCGGATCGACCGCGTCCGGGGCATGGACGTCACGGTCGTCACGACCGCGCGCACCGACGACGAGGGCCGTGCGCTGCTGCGTCAGCTCGGCTTCCCCTTCAAGGAGGACTGACATGGCGAAGACCGCCCTCATCAACAAGGCCGCCCGCAAGCCGAAGTTCGGCGTCCGCGCCTACACGCGCTGCCAGCGCTGCGGCCGGCCGCACTCGGTCTACCGCAAGTTCGGCCTGTGCCGGATCTGCCTGCGCGAGATGGCCCACCGCGGCGAGCTGCCCGGCATCACCAAGAGCTCCTGGTGAGCCCCCGCCCCCGGCCCTGAGCCGGGGGCACCCAGCACGAGCAAGTTCCAGCAGAAGCGCCGGGCCACCGTGCCCGGCACGACCGCCTCAGGTCCGTCCCCGCCGCGTCGGGGAGCGGAAACCGAGGTGAGGAAGGGCGGACGAGCCCGATGACGATGACCGACCCGATCGCGGACATGCTCACGCGTGTGCGGAACGCCAACTCGGCGTACCACGACGACGTGACCATGCCCTACAGCAAGCTCAAGCAGCGCATCGCCGAGATCCTCCAGGCCGAGGGCTACATCGCCGGCTGGGACGTCGAGGACGCCGAGGTGGGCCGCAAGCTCACCATCCAGCTGAAGTTCGGCCCCAACCGCGAGCGCTCCATCGCCGGGGTCCGCCGGGTCAGCAAGCCCGGCCTGCGCGTCTACGCCAAGTCCACGAACCTCCCGCGCGTGCTCGGCGGCCTCGGCGTGGCGATCCTGTCCACGTCCTCCGGCCTCCTCACGGACCGGCAGGCCAAGCAGCAGGGCGTGGGCGGGGAAGTCCTCGCCTACGTCTGGTGAGGGAGGAGACCTCATGTCTCGCATCGGCAGGCTCCCGATCGACGTCCCCGCGGGCGTCGACGTCAGCATCGACGGCCAGGACGTCGTGGTGAAGGGCCCCCGCGGCACCCTCTCCCACACCGTGCCCGGCCCCATCGGCGTGGAGCGCGGCGAGTCCGGCGCGCTCCAGGTCACCCGCCCGGACGACGAGCGGACCAACCGGGCGCTGCACGGGCTCACCCGCTCGCTCATCGCCAACATGGTCACCGGCGTCACCTCGGGCTACGAGAAGAAGCTCGAGATCGTCGGCACCGGCTACCGCGTGCAGGCCAAGGGCGGCTCGCTCGAGTTCGCGCTCGGCTTCAGCCACCCCGTCGTCATCACCGCGCCGGAGGGCATCACCTTCCAGGTGGAGGCGCCCACGCGCTTCTCCGTGCAGGGGATCGACAAGCAGCTGGTCGGCGAGGTCTCGGCCAACATCCGCAAGCTCCGCAAGCCCGACCCGTACAAGGGCAAGGGCGTCCGCTACGCGGGCGAGCAGGTCCGACGCAAGGTCGGAAAGGCAGGTAAGTGATGGCTCGCAGGTCCTCCTACCGCGGGGTCACGGCGATCAAGGGCACCGGCACCACGGCCGCCCGCAACCGCCGCCACCTGCGTGTCCGCAAGAAGGTCTCCGGGACGGCGGTGCGTCCGCGCCTCGTCGTCAACCGCTCGACCCGGCACGTCTTCGTGCAGGTCGTCGACGACACGGTCGGCCGCACGCTGGCCAGCGCGTCCACCATGGAGGCCGACCTCCGCGTCTCCGACGGCGACAAGACGGCCAAGGCGCGTCGCGTCGGCGAGCTCGTCGCCGAGCGGGCCCGTGCGGCCGGCATCGAGGCCGTGGTCTTCGACCGCGGCGGCAACCGCTACCACGGCCGGGTGGCCGCCGTCGCCGACGGCGCCCGCGAGGGTGGCCTGGCCCTCTAGGGCCGGCTCCCTCCAGCGCCTCACGACGTACCGAGAGAGAAGAGACCAGAACATGCCTGGACCCCAGCGCCGCGGCGCCGGTGCCGGCACGGGTGGCCCCGGCGGGAACGACCGCCGGGACCGTCGTGACGGCCGCCGGGGCGAGCCCGCGGACCGCAACCAGTTCCTCGAGCGCGTGGTGACCATCAACCGCGTCTCGAAGGTCGTCAAGGGCGGCCGCCGCTTCAGCTTCACCGCGCTCGTCGTCGTCGGCGACGGCGACGGCACGGTGGGCGTCGGCTACGGCAAGGCCAAGGAGGTGCCCGCGGCGATCGCCAAGGGCGTGGAGGAGGCCAAGAAGGCGTTCTTCCGCGTCCCGCGCGCCCAGGGCACCATCCCGCACCCCGTCACGGGCGAGGCCGCCGCCGGCGTCGTGCTCCTGCGTCCGGCGTCGCCGGGTACCGGCGTCATCGCCGGCGGCCCGGTCCGCGCCGTGCTCGAGTGCGCCGGCGTGCACGACGTCCTGTCGAAGTCGCTCGGCTCCAGCAACGCCATCAACATCGTCCACGCGACGGTGGCGGCGCTGCAGGGGCTCGAGCGTCCCGAGTCGGTCGCGGCCCGTCGCGGCAAGACGGTCGAGGAGGTCGCCCCGGCGGCCCTCGTCCGCGCGATGTCGGGGACGGCGTCCTGATGGCGCGCCTCAAGGTGACCCAGACCCGCTCGCCGATCGGCGGGAAGCAGAACCAGCGCGACACGCTGCGCAGCCTCGGCCTCAAGCGGATCGGGGACGTCGTCGTCAAGGACGACCGTCCCGAGTTCCGCGGCATGGTCACGACGGTCGCGCACCTCGTCACGCTCGAGGAGGTCGACTGACCATGGCTGACGACACCACCGGCACGCAGGGCGAGGCCCCGGCCCGCACCCTGCGCGTGCACCACCTGCGCCCGGCCCCCGGCGCCAAGACGGCGCGCACCCGCGTCGGCCGCGGCGAGGGCAGCAAGGGCAAGACGGCCGGCCGCGGCACCAAGGGCTCCAAGGCCCGGTACCAGGTCTCGGCCGCCTTCGAGGGCGGCCAGACGCCGCTGCACATGCGGCTGCCGAAGCTGCGCGGGTTCCACAACCCGTTCGGCACGACCTACCAGGTCGTCAACCTCGACCGGCTCTCCGAGCTGTTCCCCGAGGGCGGCACCGTGGGCGTGGCGGAGCTCGTCGCCGCCGGCGCCGTGCGCAAGAACCAGAAGGTCAAGGTCCTCGGCCAGGGCAGCGCGGACGTCGCGCTGCAGGTCACGGCCCACGCCTTCTCGGCCTCCGCGGTGGAGAAGATCGCCGCGGCGGGTGGGTCCACGACCACCCTCTGAGCCACCACGACGCCCCGCCGCCCTCCCGGGCGGCGGGGCGTCGTGCATCCGGGCCGCGGTGCAGACCGCCACGACCCGGGCGGGCCGTGCAGGCCCGGCACCCGATCCCGGGTAGTGTCCGACCGGCGCTGCCCCTCCCGGGTGCAGCCGACCTGACCGCACCGCCGCCCGCCGCCGTCGTCGTCGGCGCGGCCCCGGCCGTCCGCCCGCCCCGGGCGATCTGGAGGACACGTGCTCAGCGCTCTCGGGCGGGCCTTCCGTACACCAGACCTCCGTCGCAAGCTGCTCTTCACCGCGGGGATCATGGCGATCTTCCGGCTCGGCTCCTTCGTGCCCGTGCCGGGCGTGAGCTACGCGAACGTCCAGCAGTGCCTGGCCTCGGCGCCGGAGTCGAACGACCTGCTGGGGCTGGTGAACCTCTTCAGCGGGGGAGCGCTCCTGCAGCTCTCGGTCTTCGCGCTCGGGATCATGCCGTACATCACCGCGAGCATCATCACGCAGCTGCTGACGGTCGTGATCCCCCGTTTCGAGGACCTCAAGAAGGAGGGCCAGCAGGGGCAGGCGAAGCTCACGCAGTACACGCGCTACCTGACCATCGCGCTGGCCGTGCTGCAGTCCTCGACCTACATCGCGGTGGCGCGCGCGGGCCAGCTCTTCCCCAACTGCGCCGCGGAGATCATCCCGAACGACTCCGTCGTCACGATCGTGCTCATGGTCATCACGATGACCGCGGGCACCGGCCTCATCATGTGGATGGGCGAGCTCATCACCGAGCGCGGCGTCGGCAACGGCATGTCGCTGCTGATCTTCACGTCCATCGCGGCGACCTTCCCGGGCCAGCTGTGGAGCATCGGGCTGTCCCGGGGCTGGGGCGTCCTCGCCGTCGTCGTGGCCGTCGGCCTCGTCATCGTGGCGCTCGTCGTCTTCGTCGAGCAGTCCCAGCGCCGGGTGCCGGTCCAGTACGCCAAGCGCATGGTCGGCCGCCGCATGTACGGCGGGACGAGCACCTACATCCCGATCAAGGTCAACATGGCCGGCGTCATCCCGGTCATCTTCGCCTCGTCGCTGCTCTACCTGCCCGCCCTGGTCGCGCAGTTCAACGACCAGAGCGCCGGCTGGGTGCAGTGGATCAACGCCAACCTCGTGACGGGCGACACGGCGGTCTACATCGTCGTGTACATCCTGCTCATCATCTTCTTCACGTACTTCTACGTCGGGATCACGTTCAACCCCGACGAGGTCAGTGACAACATCAAGCGCGTCGGCGGCTTCATCCCCGGCGTGCGGGCGGGCCGGCCCACGGCCGAGTACCTCGACTACGTCCTCACGCGGATCACGCTGCCCGGCGCCCTCTACCTCGGGTTCGTGGCGCTCATCCCGCTCGTGGCGCTCGTGCTCGTCGACGCCACGCAGAACTTCCCCTTCGGCGGCACCTCGATCCTCATCGTCGTCGGCGTCGGCCTCGAGACGGTGAAGCAGATCGAGTCGCAGCTGCAGCAGCGCACCTACGAGGGGTTCCTCCGATGAGGCTGGTGCTGCTCGGCCCGCCCGGGGCCGGCAAGGGCACGCAGGCCGCGCGGCTCGCGACGGAGCTCGCGGTCCCGGCGATCTCGACGGGCGACATCTTCCGGGCCAACGTCAGCGAGGGCACCGAGCTCGGCCGCGAGGCGCAGGCCTTCATGGACGCGGGGGAGTACGTCCCCGACAGCGTGACGAACGCCATGGTCCGCGACCGGCTGGCGGCGGACGACGCGCGGGACGGCTTCCTGCTGGACGGCTACCCCCGGACGACGGCCCAGGTGGCCGAGCTCGACCGGATGCTCGAGGCGGACGGCAGCGCCCTCGAGGCGGTCGTCGAGCTCACCGTCGACACCGACGAGGTCGTCAAGCGGCTGGCGCAGCGCGCCACGGAGCAGCACCGCTCCGACGACGGCGAGGCCGTGCAGCGGCACCGCCTGGAGGTCTACGCCGCGCAGACCGCACCCCTCGTCGACGTCTACGCGGGCCGGGGCCTGCTCCGCGCCGTCGACGGCACCGGCGAGGTCGCCGAGGTCACCCGTCGCATCCTCGCGGCGCTCGGCCGGGCCTGACGCCGTGGGCCTGCTGCGCCGGGAGCGGGTCGAGCTGAAGACCGCCGACCAGGTCGTGCTCATGCGGGCGGCCGGGCTCGTCGTCGCCGACGCGCTCGACGCCGTCCGCGCGGCCCTGGTGCCGGGGACGACGACCGCCGAGCTGGACCGCGTGGCGCACGACGTCATCCGGGCCGCCGGGGCGGAGCCGTCCTTCCTCGGCTACCAGGGCTTCCCCGCCTCGCTGTGCGTCTCCGTCAACGAGGAGGTCGTCCACGGCATCCCGGGGGACCGCGTCCTCGCCGACGGCGACGTCGTGTCCGTGGACTGCGGCGCCGTCCTCGACGGCTGGCACGGGGACGCGGCCTTCAGCGCCGTGCTCGACGCGGGGGCCGGCGCCGCCGACCCGGAGGACGTCGCGCTCGTGGCGGCGACGGAGGCCGCGATGTGGGCGGGCCTCGCCGCCCTGGCCGGCGCGCAGCGTCTGGGCGAGGTCGGCGCGGCCGTCGAGGACTCCCTCGACGGCCGGTACGGCGTCGTCGAGGGGTACGTCGGCCACGGCATCGGCACGGCCATGCACCAGCCCCCCGAGGTCCTCAACCACCGCACCCGCGACCGCGGCGCCCGCGTGCGGCCCGGCATGTGCCTGGCCGTGGAGCCCATGGTCACCCGCGGGTCGGCGGACACCGACGTCCTGGCCGACGAGTGGACGGTCGTGACGACCGACGGCTCCCGGGCCGCGCACTGGGAGAGCACGGTCGCCGTCCACGACGGCGGGCTCTGGGTGCTGACCGCCCGCGACGGCGGCGTCGCCGGGCTCGCGCGGCACGGGGTCGTGCCGCAGCCGCTCGGCTGACCCGGCCGTCCGCGCCGGCCGGGTGCCGGGCCCGGAGACCGCGATTTCGTCGCACGGCCCGCCTCGCGTAGGCTGCCCCGTCGGTGCACGAGCGCGCTCGCACACCCATGTCCTCGCCCCGCGGCTGGTTCGGCGAGGACGGGCCCGGTCTCTCCCGGGCCGGGGTGCTCTCCCGCGCGCTGGGTCCGCACCGACGACCGGACACGAGAACTGCGACGGGGTGCGTCCGCGCGCCCGCACGAGCGGAGGGCAATGGCCAAGAAGGACGGGGTCATCGAGATCGAGGGCGCCGTGGTGGAGGCACTGCCGAACGCCATGTTCCGCGTGGAGCTGTCGAACGGCCACAAGGTCCTCGCCCACATCTCGGGGAAGATGCGCCAGCACTACATCCGGATCCTCCCCGAGGACCGCGTGGTGGTGGAGCTGAGCCCGTACGACCTCACCCGCGGCCGGATCGTCTACCGCTACAAGTGACCGTCGGCGGGCAGCCCGGCAGGCCCAGGCCGGCCGGCGCCCGAGCAGCACCCGGCACCGTGCCCCTCCCCGAGGGGCCGGTGCGCAGCAGCACCACCAGCCCCCACGAGTACCGACTGCCCCCGGCGCGGGGACGCGGTGGAGGACAGCCATGAAGGTCAAGCCGAGCGTCAAGAAGATCTGCGACAAGTGCAAGGTGATCCGCCGCAACGGCCGGGTCATGGTCATCTGCGACAACCTGCGTCACAAGCAGCGCCAGGGCTGAGCCCCGGTCCGTCGCCCCGGCGTCCGCACCCGCGGCCGCCGGTCCGCAGCGTCCGACCCCCGCGCGAGCGGGACGTCACCCCCCGCCCGGAGGCGGGGGACCCGCCGGGAGGCGGGACGACGCTGCACCACACCTCCGGCAGAGCACCAGGAGCACCGCGATGGCACGCATCGTCGGCGTCGACCTCCCCCGCGACAAGCGGCTCGAGATCGCGCTCACGTACATCTTCGGCGTCGGGCGCACGCGCGCCCTCGAGACGCTGGCGGCGACGGGCATCAGCCCCGACCTGCGGGTGAAGGACATGTCCGAGGAGGACGCGGTCAAGCTCCGCGACCACATCGAGGGCACCTACCAGGTGGAGGGCGACCTCCGCCGCGAGGTGGCCGCCGACATCCGCCGCAAGGTCGAGATCGGCTGCTACGCGGGTCTGCGGCACCGCCGGGGCCTGCCGGTCCGCGGCCAGCGCACCAAGACCAACGCGCGCACCCGCAAGGGCCCGAAGCGCACGGTCGCCGGCAAGAAGAAGGTCGGCCGCAAGTAAGGCCGACCGGCCGGGCGCCCGCCCGGCCGCGGCTCCCAGACCCCGACCGCGCGACCCCCGCGCGCCGCACGACGGCGCGAGGGGCGTCCCGGTCCGCTCGCCCCACGTCCAGGAGAGAACCAGCCCATGCCCCCCAAGACCAGGTCGGCCGGCGGCGCCCGCCGCACGCGCCGCAAGGAGAAGAAGAACGTCTCCTTCGGCCAGGCCCACATCAAGAGCACGTTCAACAACACCATCGTCTCGATCACGGACCCCACGGGTGCGGTGATCTCCTGGGCCTCCGCGGGCCAGGTCGGCTTCAAGGGCTCGCGCAAGTCGACGCCCTTCGCCGCGCAGATGGCCGCCGAGGCCGCCGCCCGCCGCGCGCAGGAGCACGGCATGCGCAAGGTCGACGTCTTCGTCAAGGGCCCGGGCTCGGGCCGCGAGACCGCCATCCGCTCCCTCCAGGCCACGGGCCTCGAGGTGGGCACCATCCAGGACGTGACGCCGCAGGCCCACAACGGCTGCCGCCCGTCCAAGCGCCGGCGCGTCTGACCGCGGCCCGCGAGCGAGAAGAGAGAGAGCACCCATGGCGCGTTACACCGGGCCCGACTGCAAGCGCTGCCGGCGCGAGAAGCAGAAGCTGTACCTGAAGGGCGCGAAGTGCGACTCGGGCAAGTGCCCGATCGAGATCCGCCCCTACCCGCCGGGCGAGCACGGCCGCGGCCGGACCAAGGACAGCGAGTACCTCATGCAGATGCGCGAGAAGCAGAAGTGCGCGCGCATCTACGGCGTCCTCGAGAAGCAGTTCCGCGGCTACTACGAGGAGGCGCAGAGCCGGTCCGGCCGGACCGGCGAGACCCTCCTCGAGATCCTCGAGCTGCGCCTGGACAACGTCGTGTACCGCGCGGGCTTCGCCAAGTCGCGCGACGCCGCCCGCCAGGCGGTGCGCCACGGCCACATCCGGGTCAACGGCCAGAAGGTCGACATCCCCAGCTACCGCGTCTCGCCCCTCGACATCGTCGAGGTCCGCGAGAAGTCGCTGGAGATGACGCCGTTCGTCGTCGCCAAGGCCGAGC
>Ga0325400_1006143_pt1 | contig 11397 bp, 10 predicted proteins | sample PopdelMetagenome_2_FD_205662 | JGI IMG/M metagenome (GOLD analysis project Ga0325400, IMG submission 205662) | Populus deltoides microbial communities from Bellville, Georgia, United States - Xylem-PdKOR-R1 | ecosystem: Host-associated > Plants > Phyllosphere > Stem > Wood/Secondary xylem...
CGATCAGCGCCGTCGTGGAGGGATCGTGCTCGCCCGCCGGCGCGCCCGGCGAGAGTTCCGGCAGCAGGGCGCCCGCGAGCTGCTTGCCCAGCTCCACGCCCCACTGGTCGAAGGCGTTCACGTCCCACAGCGCGCCGAGGCAGAAGACCTTGTGCTCGTAGAGGGCCACGAGCTGGCCGAGGGTGTTCGCGTCCAGCCGCGGCACGAGGAGGGTCGTGCTCGGCCGGTCGCCGGGGAAGAGGCGGTGGGGAAGGAGGGCTTCGACGGCCTCGGGGGTCATGCCCTTCGCCTCCATCTCGGCGCGCACCTCGGTGGCGTCGCGCCCGCGGAGGAGGGCTTCGGCCTGGGCGAGGCCGTTGGCGAGGAGCTGGCGGTGGTTCTCCGCGTAGCCGTGGTCGGGGTTCGCGACGAGGACGATGTCGGCGGGCACGGGGGTGGTGCCCTGGTGGAGGAGCTGCATGAAGGAGTGCTGGGCGTTCGTGCCGGGCTCGCCGAAGACCACGGGGCCGGTGGCGCGCGCGACGGGCAGGCCGCCCATCGTCACGCGCTTGCCGAGGGATTCCATCTCCACCTGCTGGAGGTGGGCGGGGAAGCGGGCCAGGCGTTCGTCGTAGGGCAGGACGGCGCGGGTGGGGAGGCCGAGGGCGTCCACGTGCCAGATCTCGGCCAGGGCCATGAGGAGGGGGAGGTTGTCCGCCTCCGGGGCGGAGAGGAAGTGCTCGTCCATGGCGCGGGCGCCCGCGAGGAGGTCGGCGAAGACCTCCCAGCCGCAGGCGAGCGCCACGGAGAGGCCGATGGCGGACCACAGGGAGAAGCGCCCGCCCACCCAGTCCCGGAAGCCGAAGACCTGGGCCTCGGGGACGCCGAACGCGGCGGTCGCCTTCAGGTTGGTCGAGAGGGCGACGAGGTGGCGGTCCGCCGCCTCGCCCAGGGCGTCCCGCAGCCAGTCCCGTACGAGGTGGGCGTTGGCCATGGTCTCGGCGGTCGTGAAGGTCTTGCTGGCGACGAGGACGAGGGTGCGGGCGGGGTCCAGCGCCGGGCGCAGGGCGTCCCAGGCGTGGCCGTCCACGTTGGACAGGAAATGGGCGCGCAGGGGCATGCCGTGGCGCCAGAGGGCGCGCAGCGCCATCTGCGGGCCGAGGTCGGAGCCGCCGATGCCGATGCTCAGCACGTCGGTGAAGCGGCCCTCCGCGTGAACCCCGGCGCAGAAGGCGCGCATGGCATCCAGCGTGTCGTGCACGGCGGCGGAGGCGTCCTCCTGTCCTGTCCGGAAGGCGCCGCGCGGGCCGCGCAGCGCCATGTGGAGCACGGCGCGGCCCTCGGTGGCATTGATCGGCTCGCCCGCCGCCATGGCGTCGCGCGCCGCCAGCACGCCGCGGGCGCGGGCGAGCTCCAGCAGCGCGTCCAGCACGGGGCCGGAGAGGGAGGTCTTGGACAGGTCGGCCCGGACGGCGCCGGCCTGGCGCACGAGCCGCGCGGCGCGGGCGGGATCGGCCATCAGCGGCCGGATGGCGGCGGCGCCGGGCGCCTTCGCGAGCGTCCCCAGGGCTTCCCAGGCGGCTTCCACCCGTTGCGACATGCCGGCACCCCCTGCGAATCGGGCGGGAGGTTACGGGGAGGACGCCGCCCCCGCCACCCGGCACGGCCGCTTCCCCATGGCTGCCCCCTGGGGAACGGGCAGCCGGGGCGGCACGATCCTCGCTAAACCCCCGCCATGATCCCCGGCATCGCCCTCATCCTCACCTGCCAGCTCCTGGGGGAGGCGCTGGTGCACGGCACCGGCTGGCCGCTGCCGGGCCCGGTGGTGGGGATGCTGATCCTGCTCGCCCTGATGCTCGCCAACGGCCTGCTGCCCGCCCCGGTCGAGACCCGCTTCGTCACGGCGCCGGCGGACGGGCTGCTCGCCAACCTCGCCTTCCTCTTCGTGCCCGCCGGCGTCGGCGTGGTGAACCGGCTGGACGTGCTGGCGGCGCACTGGGCGGGGCTGGCGGCGGCGCTGGTCGTCTCCACCCTGCTCGGGCTCGTCGTGACCGTGCTCGTCTTCGTCGGCGTCTCCCGCCTGGTGGAGCGGGGGCGCGCGGCGTGAGCGACCCGGATTTCGGCCTCTGGGTCTATCTCTCCCGCACGCCGCTGCTTTGGCTGACGGTCACGCTGCTGGCCTACCTGGCGGCGGACCGGCTCTCGACCGCGCTGCACCGCCACCCCCTGGCCAACCCGATGCTGATGGCGGTGGTGCTGGCGGCCGGCGTGCTCTTCGCCACCGGCACGCCCTACCGCACCTATTTCGAGGGCGCGCAGTTCGTCCACTTCCTGATCGGCCCGGCGACGGTGGCGCTGGCCGTGCCGCTCTACCGCAACCGCCACACCGTGCTGCGCGCCCTCCTGCCGATGATGGCGGCGCTGCTGGCGGGGTCGCTCGCCGCGATGGGCTCGGCGCTGCTGATCGCCAAGGCCATGGGCGTGCCGGCCCCGGTGCTGGCGTCGCTGGCGCCGAAGTCGGTCACGGCCGGCATCGCCATGGGCATCGCGGAAGGCCTGGGCGGCGATCCCGCGCTGGCCGCCGTGCTGGTGATCCTCACCGGGGCGATCGGGGCCCTCACGGTCACGCCGCTGATGAACGCCATGGGCATGACCGACATGCGCGCGCGCGGCTTCGCGGCGGGGCTGGCGGCGCACGGGCTGGGCACGGCGCGGGCCTTCGTGGTGAACCCCGTGGCCGGCACCTTCGCCGGCATCGCCATGGCGCTGAACGCCCTTCTCAGCGCGCTGCTGGCGCCGGTGGTGCTGCGGGCGCTTCTGTAGCGGCGGGCCGCACGTAGAGGCGCCGCTCCGCGTAGGAGATCCAGAAGCGGCGGGGGCCGATGTAGTCCTGGCCCAGGATCACGTCGAAGGGCGCGTCGGGCAGTTGCATCAGACCCAGCCGCTGACCCGTCACCGTTTCCCCGCCCACCCGCATCACCGCCCCCTCCAGGCGGCGGAGCGGCACGCCCTCGGTCCCGATGCCGTGGGCGGTCTCGACCGGGAGCTGCGCCAGCGCCGCCTCCGTCACGCCGATCCGGGCCGCCAGATCCTGCCGCAGGACCGTCCCGTTGGCCCCCGTGTCGAACAGGGCCCGGAGGGGCTGGCCATTCACCTCCACGGCGATCACCACCATCCCGGGCGGGGCCGGCTCGAAGGGGATCGCGTCCGGCGTGCCCGGCCAGGGCAGCGCGGCGATCCGGCAGGCGCGGCGATCGTGCAGCGTCACGCGCCGGGCCGACAGGTCCAGGTCCAGCTCCGAGGCACCCAGCACGTCGCCCCCCAGGAGCCCGGCCGCCCGCAGGCTGTCCGGGCCGGAGCGGGGCGCCACCGGCACGGTGAGGTTCCGCAGGTCGTGCCGCCCGAAACGCAGCCGGGCGAGAAGGGCGTTCCGCTCCCGGGTCTCGCCCGCGATGCCGACGCCGCGGGTCGTCCGGAGCCGGTCGACCTGGAGGCGAAGCGCGGCCGCGCCGTCGGTGAGGATGACGGTGCGGCTGGCGCCGGTGTCCAGCACGAAGGGCACGGGAGTGCCGTTCACCTCCACCGGCACCAGCGGCAGGTTCCTCCGCATCGCCACCGGCACCACCTCGCCCTGCCCGTAGTCGCAGGGCGCCACGCAGGCGGCCAGGGCAGGAAGGGCGGCCAGCAGGGCCGCGCGGAGGAATCGGAGGGAGAGCCGGTGCATCGCCCCGCCCCCATGCCACGCGCGCGGGGCCCCACCAAGGCCGTTTCCCCGGCGGAAGGAGGAGTGGATTTGTGACGCGCGCGCGCCGGCGCTAAACCCCCGCCCCATGTCCCGCCGCCCCCACGACGCCGATCCCGAGCCCGTCCTGATCACCACGACCGAGCAACTGGTCCCGCTCTGCGAGCGGCTGCGCCAGGAGCCCTTCGTGACGGTGGACACGGAGTTCATGCGCGAGCGCACCTACTGGCCCGAGCTCTGCGTGGTCCAGCTCGGCGGCAGCGGGGACACGGCCGTCGTCGATGCCCTCGCCCCGGGCCTCGACCTCTCCCCGCTCGGCGCCCTGCTGGCGGACGAGGAGGTGGTGAAGGTGTTCCACGCCTGCCGACAGGACGTGGAGATCTTCCTGCTGCGCTTCGGGCAGACGCCCCAGCCCCTGTTCGACACCCAGCTCGCCGCCATGGTCGCCGGCTTCGGGGACCAGGCGAGCTACGACAGCCTGGCCCGGGCCCTCGCCGGCGCCTCGATCGACAAGGCCCACCGCTTCAGCGACTGGACGGCCCGCCCCCTGTCCCCGGCCCAGATCGTCTACGCCGCGGGGGACGTGACCCATCTCCGCCGCATCTACGTCGCCCTGCGGGACCGCCTGGCGCGGGAGGGGCGGCTGGACTGGGTGGCCGAGGAGATGAAGGCGCTGACCGACCCCGCCACCTACGTGACGGACCCCGACAGCGCCTGGGAGCGGCTGCGCCCCCGCACCACCAACCGCCGCTTCCTCGGCGCGCTGCGCGCCATCGCCGCCTGGCGCGAGCGCGAGGCGCAGCGGGTGAACATCCCCCGCCAGCGCCTGCTGCGGGACGAATCCCTGCTCGAGGTGGCGGCCACGGCGCCCGCCGATGCCGGCGCCCTCTCCCGCGCCCGCGGCGTGACCGAGGGCTTCGCCCGCGGCAAGTCCGGCGTCTCCCTGCTGGAGGCCATCGCCGAGGCGAAGGCCCTGCCCGAGGCGGCGCTGCCCGAGGCCCCGCGGGAGCGCGCCGGCCCCACCCCCTCCCCGGCCCTCGTCGCCCTGCTGAAGGTGCTGCTGGCCGCGCGCGCCGAGGAGCACCAGGTGGCCCCCCGCCTGATCGCCTCCTCCGACGAGATCGACCGCCTGGCGGCCGAGGCGCCGGACGACCTGCCCTGCCTTCAGGGCTGGCGCCGCAAGGTCTTCGGCGCGGACGCCCTGGCGCTGCGCGGGGGGGACCTGGCGCTGGGCGTGGAGGGTCGGCGGGTGCGGCTGATCCGGGCGGGGTGAGCGTTCCTCGCGAATCCGTGGTGCGGAAACCCCCACACTTCCCGCGGATCGGCGCCCCGGCCGCGAGCCGCCGCTTGCGCCCTGCCTTTCCCTGCTTTAGCGCCCTCTCCTGGCCTCTTCATCGGATCGCAACCAAGACATGTCGCGGACCCTGCCCGACCTGACCGCCGACCCCGCCCGCGACCACAAGCGCGCGGTGCTGGATGCGGGGGCCGTGCGGGACGCCTACCGCCGCTGGGCGGGCGTCTACGATGCCGTCTTCGGCGGCGTCTCCTCCTTCGGCCGCAAGCGCGCGGTGGACGCCGTCAACCGCCTGCCCGGCACCCGCGTGCTGGAGGTGGGGGTGGGCACCGGCCTGGCCCTCCCCCGCTACCGCCGCGACAAGCGGGTGGTCGGCGTCGACCTCTCCCGCGAGATGCTGGAGAAGGCGCGGGAGCGCGTGGCCGCCGAGGGGCTCCTCAACGTCGAGGGGCTGGTGGAGATGGACGCCGAGCACATGGCCTTCGCCGACGGCTCCTTCGACGTGGCGGTGGCCATGTTCACCGCCAGCGTGGTGCCCAACGCGCGCACCCTCTTCGCCGAGATGTCGCGCGTGGTGCGGCCGGGCGGGCAGATGCTCTTCGTGAACCACTTCGCCGCCGAGGACGGGCCGCGCTGGTGGGTGGAGCGCGCCATGGCACCGCTGGCCCGCGTGCTCGGCTGGCACCCCGATTTCGCCCTGACCGACCTGCTGGACGCGGAGGCGCAGGTGGATTCCCTCGAACCCTGCCCGCCCGCCGGCCTCTTCACATTGGTGCAAGTGAGAAACACCCGGGCCGCCCAGGCGCTCGCGGCCTGATGGGTCTCCTGTCCCCGTGGATCGGGGGTGGGGGCGGTCATGGGCCGGCGGAGCGGGAAGGCGTACGATGACGGACGGAGCGAATCGCGGTTCCCGCCGGCCTCGGCCCGCGCCTCCATGACCCCGGCCGAGAACGGCCTGGAGGTGCCCGGGGAACACGCGCCTTCGGCCGGCCCCCACCTCCGGCCCACCGTGCAGGGCGGCGCCGGCAGCGGCGTCACCGACCGGCATTCGGACATCTTCTTCGCCGCCGTCGAGATGACGCGGATGCCGATGGTCGTCACCGACCCGAACCGGCCCGACAACCCCATCGTCTTCGCCAACCACGCCTTCATGCGCATGACCGGCTACGATCGGGACGAGATCGTCGGCCGCAACTGCCGCTTCCTGCAGGGCCCGGACACGGACCGAGCCACCGTGGCCGAGGTGCGCCGCGCCGTCGACACCCGGCGCGAGATCGCGACCGAGATCCTGAACTACCGCAAGAACGGCTCCACCTTCTGGAACGCCCTCTTCATCTCCCCGATCTACACGCCCGAGGGAGAGCTCATCTACTTCTTCGCCTCGCAGCTCGACGTCAGCCGGCGGCGGGACGCCGAGGATTCCCTGCGCCAGGCCCAGAAGATGGAGGCGCTGGGCCAGCTCACCGGCGGCATCGCGCACGACTTCAACAACCTCCTCCAGGTGATGCGCGGCTACCTGGAGCTGATCGACAGCGGCCTCGCCCGGCCGGAGCCGGACCGCGCCCGGCTGAAGCGCAGCCTGGGCGCCGCCCGCACCGCCGCCGACCGCGCCGCCACCCTCACCCAGCAGCTCCTCGCCTTCTCCCGCAAGCAGCGGTTGGAGGGGCGCAGCGTGAACCTCAACGCGGTGGCCGAGGGGATCCGGGAGATGGCCGCCCGCACCCTGGGCGAGGGCATCGCCCTCCGCTACGCGCTCGATCCCCAGCTCGGCCCCTGCCGCATCGACCCCACCCAGGCCGAGGTCGCGCTGCTGAACATCCTCATCAACGCCCGCGACGCCCTGGCCGGGCAGTCCGACGGCCGGGTGACCATCGCCACGCGCTCCGTGGAGGTGGAGGCCGGACAGGCCGACATGGCGACCCGGCTCGACCCCGGCCTCTACGCCGAGGTCCGGGTGGAGGATAACGGGACGGGGATGCCGCCCGAGATCCTCAAGCGGGTGATGGAACCCTTCTTCACCACCAAGGAGGAGGGGCGCGGCACCGGCCTCGGCCTCTCCATGGTCTACGGCTTCGCGCGCCAGTCCGGCGGCGCCGTGACGATCGAGAGCACCCCCGGCCAGGGCACCGCCGTGAGCCTCCTCTTCCCCCTGGCGGAGGAGGAGGCTCCCATCCGGACCTCCATCCCCCGCGCTTCCGAGCGGGCGGGCACCGAGACCGTCCTGGTGGTGGACGACCGCCCCGAGGTGGCGGAGCTGGCCCGGGCCATCCTGGACGAGTTCGGCTACACCGTCCTCACTGCCCATGACGGGCACGAGGCGATGCGGATCGTGGCGGGCGACGGGGCGCTGGACATGCTGTTCACCGACGTGATCATGCCCGGTGGCATGAACGGGGTGATGCTGGCCCGTGAGGCGCGACGACAGCGCCCGAAGCTGAAGGTGCTGCTCACCACCGGCTACGCCGACGACTCCATCAACCGGGATGCCGTGGGCGCGACCGAGTTCGACGTGCTGGCCAAGCCCTACGGCCGTGCGGAACTCGCCCGCCGCGTGCGGATCGTGCTGGACGGGCCGACGGGCGTCGGTTAGCGCGGGGTCGGAAGCGTCGCCGATCCTCTGCGGACGGGCCAGGGAGAGGGCATTCCTCCTTCCTCCCCCTGGCGGCGCAGAGAACCGGCGTCAGGCCGCCGCGCGACCCGCCTGCGGGTCCAGGCGGTAGCCGCCGCCCTCGGTCAGCAGCAGGGAGGCCGCTGCCGGATCAGGTTCGATCTTCTGGCGGAGGCGGTAGATATGCGTCTCCAGCGTGTGGGTGGTGACGGCGGCGTTGTAGCCCCACACCTCGTTCAGCAGGACCTGCCGCCCCACCGGCCGTCCGCCGGCGCGGTAGAGGAACTTCAGGATCGCGCACTCTTTCTCGGTCAGGCGGATCCGGCGGTTGCGGCCGGGATCCTGCAGCATCTTGGCCGAGGGGCGGAAGGTGTAGGGACCGATGACGAAGACCGCGTCCTCGGAGTTGTCGAAGCCGCGGAGCTGGGCGCGCAGGCGGGCCAGGAGTTCCATGATGCGGAACGGCTTGGCGATATAGTCGTTCGCGCCCGAATCGAGCCCGCGCACCACGTCCTGCTCGGCATCCGCGCCGGTCAGCATGATGATCGGCACCTTGATGCCGCCGCGCCGAAGGTCGGCGCAGAGGTCCCGCCCGTCGCCGTCGGGCAAGCCGATGTCGAGGAGCACCGCGTCGAAGCGCGCACCCTCCTCCAGCAGGATCTTGCCCGCCTCGGCCATGGTGCCGGCCTCGCGCGGCGCGAACTCGCCCTCGATGGAGAGCTGTTCCGACAGCGTGGCGCGGAGCGCCGGGTCGTCGTCCACGATCAGGATCGGACGCGGGTCCGACATGCACCCTCCCGTTTGAAGCCATTCACCGGACATGCGCGAAGGCACCGATCCCGGATCTGTGAGGCATGGATATGGGGCAAACCTGCCCGGAGCGACAAGGCTTGACCTCTCATTTTCGTGCGGCGATCCGACATGAGGGGGAACCTGCCCCCTTTCCGCCACGTCGGGCGTCCCATATTGGCGGCGCATCCAGTCACGCGGGACACCCGTAGAGGGGAAGACCAGGACCCGCTCCGCAGGGATCGGGCGCTCAGGGGAGGATCGATGGCCGAGGCGACCAGGACGACCAAGCCGGCGCGGGACCCGCGCGCCGCCGCCATGCGGGCCGTGCACCGCGCCGTGTCCGATCTGCGCCGCGGCACCCCGGTGCTGCTCCAGGGCGGGGGGGAGGCGCTCGTCCTGGCGGCGGCCGAGACGGTGGGCGGGCGCGGCCTGTCGGAGCTGGGCGAAGTGGCGCTGGCGGCCCCTGTCCTGCTCCTCTCCGCGCCCAGGGCCGCGGCCGTGCTGGCCCGCCCCGTCCCCGCCGCCGTCGGGCAGGACGACGCGGCGGTGGCCCTTCGCCTCTCCCCCACCCTCCTGGCGCCGGAAGCGCTGCGGAGCCTGGCCGACCCGGTGGCGGAGCAGCTCCTGCCGGACCAGCCCGTCATCGCCGCGACCCCGGGCCTGGCCCAGGCCCTGCCGAAGGCCGCCATCGCCCTGGCCAAGATCGGGCGGCTGCTGCCCGCCCTGGTCGCGGCCCCCGCCTCCGCCGCCGTGGCGGCCCGGCTGGGGCTGCTGGCCGTGGAGGCGCGGGAGGTGCTGGACTACCCCCTCGCCGCCGCCTCCAGCCTCGTCCGCGTGGCGGAGGCCCGGGTGCCGCTGGAGGAGGCGCCGGACGCCCGGATCGCGGCCTTCCGCGCCGCCGATGGCGGGATCGAGCACCTGGCCATCCTGGTCGGCACGCCCGAGGCGGGCACGGCGCCGCTCTGCCGCATCCACTCCGAATGCTTCACCGGGGACCTGCTGGGCTCGCTCCGCTGCGATTGCGGGCCCCAGCTCCGCGGCGCCATCGCCCGCATGGCCCAGGAGGCGGGCGGCGGGGTGCTGCTCTACCTCGCGCAGGAGGGGCGCGGGATCGGGCTGGTGAACAAGCTCCGTGCCTACACGCTGCAGGACGGGGGCCTGGACACGCTCGATGCCAACCGCGCCATCGGCTACGGCGGCGACGAGCGCGACTTCCGCGTGGCCGCGACGATGCTGGAGGCGCTGGGCATCGGGCGCGTCCGGCTGCTGACCAACAACCCCGACAAGATCGCCGGCCTCGCCGCCTGCGGCGTGCAGGTGGAGGGCCGGGTCTCCCACCTCTTCGCCGCCAACGGCGTGAACGACGCCTACCTCGCCACCAAGAAGGCCCGCTTCGGCCACCTCATGGGCTGACCGGCATGACGATCGCCCGCGTCGAAGGCGCGACCCTCCTCCTCGGGCGAGACCGCTATCGCTGCGCCCTCGGCCGCGGCGGGGTTCGGGACGACAAGCGGGAGGGCGACGGCGCCACGCCGCGCGGGGCCCTGCCGCTGCGCCGGGTGCTGTACCGCGCCGACCGCGGGCCGCCGCCGTCCTGCGCGGTGCCGGTGGAGCCCATCGGTCCCGGGGACGGCTGGTGCGACGACCCCGCCGACGCCGCCTACAACCGCCCCGTCACCCTGCCCTACGACGCGCGGCACGAGGAGCTGTGGCGGGCTGACGCCCTCTACGACGTCGTCGGGGTGCTCGGTTGGAACGATTCGCCGGTGGTGCGCGGCCGGGGCAGCGCCATCTTCCTGCACCTCGCGCGACCGGATTACGCCCCCACCGAGGGCTGTGTCGCCCTCGCGGCGGACGACCTGCGGGCGGTGCTGGCAGCGGGGCTGACGGGGGTCGAGGTGGCCTGAGGGGCCGCCGTACCGATCCCGGCCACCGAGATTCACGTTTCCGTGATGCCATGGCGGGATGATGGGCCTATGCTTCCCCCATGCGGGCCATCCTCCTCTTCCTGCCTCTCCTCCTCGCCGCCTGCGAGACGCCGGATCTGGCGGAGCTGGGCCGGGACACGGAGAATTTCCTCCGGGCCACCGTCGCCCTGCCGCCGATCCAGGACGGGCTGCCCCCGCGCCAGTACGACCCGCCCCGGGGCGCGCTGGAGGAGCAGGAGGTCCCGGTGACGGCGGGGCCGACGCTGCTGGTCACCTACGGCAGCCAGCGCAAGGTGCTGGCGATGATCCAGGCGAACGGGGAGCAGCGCATGTGGCGCTCCTCCGACGGCACGGTGCTGGCGACGGACGGCGCGCGGGTGGTGGCGACGGCGGGGGTGGAGACCGCCCTGGCCGCCACGCGCTTCGACAGTCCGGATCCGCTGGACGACCTCGTGGCGGTGGCGGAGCGCCCGGCCTCGGCCCGGCGCCTGGTGGATCTGGTGCCGGCGCGGCGGAACGTGGGGCGGATGCGCTTCGGTGTGGCGCTGGACTGCCGGATGCGGGCGGCGCGCGTGCCGGAGGGGCTCTACGCGGAGGAGAGCTGCGGCGGCGGCGCCCGCTTCCTGAACCGCTACTGGGCGGACGGCGAGACGGGGGCGGTGTGGCGCTCGGAGCAGTGGGTGGGGATGGACGACCGCCCCATGACCATCGAGGTGATCAGCCCGCCCGCCAACTGAGCCCGGCCCGGCGCATGCGGCGGGCGACGTAGGCGAGCCAGAGGAGCTGCAGCAGCAGCGGCGGCAGCACCACCAGGGGCTTCACCGTCGGCGCCAGGGCCGGGAAGGCCAGGGCGAGGGCCGCCTGGAACAGCACGAAGCCGCCATGAACAGCCGCCACCCGGTGCACCGAGAGGCCGCTGCGCTGGGCGAGCTGGTAGAGGTGGGTGCGATGCGGCGTGCTCGGCCGCTCCCCCATGGCGATGCGGCGGACGAGGGTGAAGCCCGTGTCGAAGAGGTGCGCGAAGAGCAGCAGCGGCACGATGAGGAACGAGACC
>Ga0325400_1006144_pt1 | contig 11396 bp, 8 predicted proteins | sample PopdelMetagenome_2_FD_205662 | JGI IMG/M metagenome (GOLD analysis project Ga0325400, IMG submission 205662) | Populus deltoides microbial communities from Bellville, Georgia, United States - Xylem-PdKOR-R1 | ecosystem: Host-associated > Plants > Phyllosphere > Stem > Wood/Secondary xylem...
GCACCGTCGCCTCCAACGATCGCGACGCGGTGCGGGCGGCGACCGCGTACCTGATTGCGCAGGGCCATCGCCGGATCGGGCTGGTGGCGGGGCCGCACGGCTTCCGCTCGGCGCGCGAACGGCGCGCCGGGTTCGAGGAAGCGCTGGCGGAGGCCGGGATCGCGCTGCCCCGCTCGATGGTGGCGGACGGCAACTATACTTTCGAATCCGGCCTGGTCGCGGCGGAACGGTTGCTGGACCTGATGCCGCGCCCCACCGCCGTCTTTTCCAGCAACGACGAGATGGCGGCCGGCGTGATGCACGCGACGCGCCAGCGGGGGCTCGACATACCCGGCGACCTGTCCGTGATCGGCTTCGACGATACGCCCATCGCCGCGCATGTCTGGCCGCCGCTCACCACCGTTCGCTGGCCGATCGCCTCCATGGCCCGTTCGGCGGCGCTGAAGCTGATCGGCGACGGGGAGGTGGGGGTGGCAGAACCGTCGCTGTTTCTGTCGACGCTGATCCGTCGGGGATCGGTGGCGGCGCCCGCCGACTGACGGCATTGATTGACAGGAGCGCATGACACCGGTTACCTGATCGCCACGGAGAGAAGAATGGCCCGGCGGCTCGACCTACATCCCGATCGGTTGTTTCCGGCCGACCCCGCGACGCGCGGCGTCGCGCGCGCTCTTTACGCGGAAGTCGCGGACCTGCCGATCGTCAGCCCGCACGGCCATACCGACCCGCGCTGGTTCGCGACCGACGACAATTGGACCGACGCGACCGGGCTGTTGCTGGCGCCCGACCATTACCTGTTCCGGATGTTGCATTCGCAGGGCGTGCCGCTCGACGCGCTGGGCGTGCCGGACCGGAACGGCGCGCCCGGCACCGATCCGCGCGCGGCCTGGCGCCTGTTCGCCGGGCATTATCACCTGTTCCGCGGCACGCCGTCGCGCCTGTGGCTGGACCATGTGTTCGCCGACGTGTTCGGCTTTGACACGGCGCTCGACGCGTCCACCGCCGACGATTATTTCGACCGCATCGGCGCGGCGCTGGCGACCGACGCGTTCCGCCCCCGCGCGCTGTTCGACCGGTTCCGTATCGACTTCCTGGCCAGCACGGAGGGCGCGCACGACGACCTCGCTCACCACGCGGCGATCCGCGCGTCGGGCTGGGGCGGCAGGGTGGTCACCACCTATCGCCCCGACGGCGTGATCGACGTCGAACACGAACAGTTCGATGGCGCCATGCGGCGTTTCGCCGAACTGACCGGCGAGGACGTGTACGGCTGGCAGGGCTATCTCGCCGCGCATCGAAAGCGCCGGGCCGCGTTCCGCGACGCCGGGGCCACCGCCACCGACCACGGCCACCCGACCGCCGCCACCGCCAACCTGTCGACGGCGGAATGCGAGGCGCTGTTCGCGCGCATCACCGGCGGCACCTGGACGCCCGCCGACGCCGAACTGTTCCGCGCGCAGATGCTGACGGAGATGGCGCGCCTGTCCGCCGACGACGGGATGGTGATGCAAATCCATTCCGGATCGTTCCGCAACCACGACGCGCGCCTTTTCGCCAGCCACGGGCGCGACAAGGGTGCCGATATCCCGACGCGCACCGATTACGTCCACGCGCTGAAACCGATGCTCGACGCGGTGGGCGGCCGCCCGGACCTGTCGGTGATCCTGTTCACGCTGGACGAGAGCGTCTACGCCCGCGAACTGGCACCCCTGGCCGGCCATTATCCCTGCCTGAAGCTGGGCCCCGCCTGGTGGTTTCACGACAGTCCGGAGGGGATGCGCCGCTTCCGCGAGGCGACGACCGAAACCGCGGGCTTCTACAACACCGTCGGCTTCAACGACGACACGCGCGCGTTCCTGTCCATCCCCGCGCGCCACGACGTCGCGCGCCGCGTCGACTGCGCCTTCCTGGCCCGGCTGGTGGCCGAACACCGGCTGGAGGACTGGGAAGCGGCCGAGCTGGCCCGCGAGCTGACCGACGGCCTCGTCCGCCGCGCCTACCGCATCTGATCGAACCCCGACCCGAAGGAACATCCCAATGAAGATCGCGCTCATCACCGAGAACAGCCAGGCCGCCAAGAACACGATCATCCACGAGGCGCTGACCAGCGTGGTCGAGCCGATGGGGCATCAGGTGTTCAACTACGGCATGTACACCGCCGAGGATAAGGCCTCGCTGACCTACGTCATGAACGGGCTGCTGACGGGCATCCTGCTCAATTCGGGGGCGGTCGACTTCGTGGTCACCGGCTGCGGCACGGGCATGGGTTCTATGTTGGCGTGCAACGCGATGCCCGGCGTCGTCTGCGGGCTAGTGATCGACCCCACCGACGCGTTCCTGTTCGGCCAGATCAACGACGGCAACGCCGTGTCGACGCCGTTCGCCAAGGGTTTCGGCTGGGCGGCGGAACTGACGCTCAAGGACATCTACCAGAAGCTGTTCGAGGGCGAGCGCGGCCTGGGCTATCCCAAGGAGCGTGCCGAGATCATGCGCACCAACCGCGGCATCCTGAAGCAGCTGAAGGACGTCACCTGCCGCGACATGCTGACCGTGCTGAAGTCGGTCGATCAGGATCTGCTGCGCAAGACGATCGCGGGCGAGAAGTTCGCCCAGCACTTCTACGATCAGTCCCAGGACGCCGAGATCAGCGCCTATCTGAAGGGACTGTCGACCGAGGGCGCCGAGCAGGCGCAGCCGCAGTCGGTGCTGGCGTAAGCCCTGGGGCGATGGCGATGAACCCGTTCGACCTGTCGGGCCGCGTGGCCTGCGTCACCGGCGCCAACACCGGCATCGGCCAGGCCATCGCCGTCGCGCTGGCGGCGGCGGGCGCCGACGTGGCGCTGGTCGGCCGCACCCCGGCCACGGACACGGCCGAGCGGATCCAGGCGCTTGGTCGCCGCGCGCAGATCGTGTCGGCCGACCTGTCCGGCATCGAGCCGGTGGGCCGCGTCGTCGCCGAGACGGTGGACGCACTCGGCGGGCTGGACATACTGGTCAATAATGCCGGCATTATCCGCCGCGCCGACGCGGTCGACTTCACCGAGGAGGATTGGGACGCGGTCGTCGACACCAACCTGAAATCGCTGTTCTTCCTGTCCCAGGCGGCCGGGCGGCACATGATCGCGGCCGGGCGTGGGCGCATCATCAACATCGCCTCGATGCTGACGTTCCAGGGCGGCATCCGCGTGCCCAGCTACACCGCGTCCAAGAGCGGGGTGGGCGGGCTGACCAAGCTGCTGGCGAACGAATGGGCCAAGCACGGCGTCACGGTGAACGCGATCGCGCCGGGTTATATCGCCACCAACAACACCGCGGCGCTCCAGGCGGACGAGGCGCGCAACCGCGCCATACTGGACCGCATCCCGGCCGCGCGCTGGGGCGATCCGTCCGACCTGGGCGGGGCGGCGGTGTTCCTGGCGTCCGACGCCGCGGCCTATGTCCAGGGGCATATCCTGGCTGTCGACGGCGGCTGGCTGGCGCGCTGACGGATACGGGGGAGGGGGCCATGGCGAAGTTCCTGGCGTTCGGCGAGATCATGCTGCGCCTCAGCCCCCCGGGGCGCGAGCTGTTGCTCCAGACGCCCAGGCTGGACGTGTGGGTCGCGGGCGCGGAGGCGAACGTCGCGACGCAGCTGGCACGGCTGGGCCACGACGTCGGTTTCGCCAGCCGGGTGCCCGACAACGACCTGGGCGCCGCCGCGATCGGCACGCTGCGCGGGCACGGCGTCGACGTGACCCATATAGCCCGCGGCGGCGAGCGGATGGGCCTGTACTTCGTCACCAGCGGCGCCGGGATGCGCGCGACGGAGGTGGTGTACGATCGCGCCTGGTCCGCCTTCGCCCAGGCGCCGGCCGACGCCTGGGACTGGGACTCGATCCTGGCCGGCGTCGACCGGCTGCACCTGTCGGGCATCACCCCCGCGCTCGGCCCCGTGTCGGCGGAAAGCGCGGTGGCCGCGGCCGAGGCGGCGGCCGCGCGCGGCATCGCGGTGTCGTTCGACGGCAATTGGCGCGGCAAGCTTTGGGCGCGCTGGGACGCGGACCCGCGTGCGATCCTGAACCGCATCGTGCCCCACGCCGACCTGATGTTCGGCAACCACCGCGACATCGCGCTGCTGCTGGGGCGCGACGATTTCGCCGGCGAGGGCGAGGACCGTCGCCGCGCCGCCGCGCAGGCGGCGTTCGAGGCGTATCCCAGGCTGGAAACGATCGCGTCGACCGCGCGTCACGTCCAGCATGTCGACCTGAACCGCCTGTCCGCGCGCATCGACCGGCGCGACGGGTTCGCCCAGACCGAGGAGGTTGTGCTGGCCGGCATCGTCGATCGGATCGGCGGCGGCGACGCGTTCGCCGCCGGCGTGCTGCACGGGTTGCGCCGCGGCCAGGACGCGGCCGGCGCCGCGCGCACCGGGCTGGCGCTGGCGGCGCTCAAGCATTCGCTGCCCGGCGACGCCGCGCTGTTCCGACAGGCCGACGTGGACGCCTTCCTGGCCGGCGGCCTGGACGTGCGCCGGTAAAGGGTGGCGGTGAGGGGACGGCGATGACGGATCGGCGGAGCGTGGTGGCGGGCGGACTCGCCCTGGGATTGGCGGGCGGTTTCGCCGGTGCGGCGCGGGGCCAGGGGGGCGGCCCCGCCCGCGCTACCGCGCCCGCGGGCGTCTTTCTGGGGGAACGGCGGGGCGGCGTGTCCGTGTTCCGCGGCATTCGCTACGGCCGGGCCGAGCGTTTCCAGGCGCCCGTCGCCGAACCCGTGGCCGCCGCACCGGTGCGGGCTACCGCCTTCGCTCCCTCCTGCCCGCAACGCGGCGACGCGGGCGGTGAGGGGCTGGCCTTTTCCGAGAACTGCCTGTCGCTCAACGTCTGGACGCCGGACCCCGACCCGCGCGCGCGCCGGCCGGTGATGGTCTATATCCACGGCGGCGCCTATTCGTCGGGCAGCGCCAACCTGGAACGCCAGGACGGCGCCGGGCTGGCGGCGGCGGGCGACGTGGTGGTCGTCACCGTCAATCACCGGTTGAACGCGTTCGGCTACCTGTACCTCGCGCGGCTCGACCCGCGCTATCCCGACAGCGGCAATGCCGGTCAGCTCGACCTGATCCTGGCGCTGCGATGGGTGCGCGACAACGTCGCCGCGTTTGGCGGCGATCCGTCGCGCGTGACCGTGTTCGGCCAGTCGGGCGGCGGGGCCAAGATCGCGACGCTGATGGCGACGCCCGCCGCCGCCGGCCTGTTCCACCGCGCCGCCACCATGAGCGGGCAACAGGTGACGGCGTCCGGCCCGCTCAACGCCACCGCCCGCGCACGCGCCTATCTGGCCGCGCTCAAGGTCGATCCCCGCGACCTGCCGCCGCTGGCGACGCTCCCGACCGAGCGACTGGTGGACGCCCTGTCGGCCGTGGATCCCGTTCTGGGCGGCGGGGTCTATATGGGGCCGGTGCTGGACATGCGCTCGCTCGCGCGGCACCCCTTCTGGCCGGATGCCGCGCCGCAGTCGCTGGGCGTGCCGATGATGCTGGGCAACACGGCCGCCGAGACGCGCGCCTTCATCGCGCCCGACCGCACGCGCGACCTGACCTGGGACAATTTGTCCGAGCGGCTGGCGCCCGAATTGCGTATCGACCTGCTGCCCGAATGGGTGGTGGCCGAGTATCGGCTGCGATACCCCGCCTGGACGCCGGCTCAGGTCTTTTACGACGCCACCACGTGCGGGCGCAGCTGGCGCGGCCAGGTGATCGAGGCGGAGGCGCGCGCGCGAGCCGGTGCCCCGGCCTGGGTCTATCAGGTCGATTTCGGCGCGCGGACGGAGCCGGAGCGCGGCGCGTTCCATTCCATCGACATCGCGCTGGTGTTCGGCACCCTGTCCGCGCGCGGCGCGCTCACCGGCACGGGCGCGGACGCGCGCGCCGCCAGCGCCGCGATGCAGGCCGCGTTCCTGGCCCTGGCGCGCACCGGCGACCCCGGCGCGGGCTGGCCGCGCTACGAACTGGACGACCGCGCGACCATGATATTCGACGCCCGGTCGCGCGTGGAGAACGACCCGCGCCGCTGGCAGCGCGAGCTGTTCGCGCGCGTGCCCTATGTTCAGCCCGGAACCTGAGCCGGCGCCTTCAAGGGATAGGACACGATCAGCACCAGCGGTTCGTGACCCAGCTGGCGGATGCCGACCGTCGCGCCGTCGTACAGATAGGCCGCCATGCCGGCCGTCAGCCGCCGCACCTCAGTGCCCGACCGCACCTCGCCCGTCCCCGACAACACGTAATAGACCTCGTCGTGCGCCAGCGGATGCATCCCGATCGCCGCGCCGGGATGCAGCACCCGCTTGCGGAACTCCATGGTCCGGCCGGGCACCGCGTCGCTGATGCGATAGGCGGTGCTGGCACCGATCCTGCCGTGCGGCGTCGGTTCGTCGCGGCGTACCGCCCCCTCGTCCACCACCACCATCGCCCGCGGGGCGGGGACCAGTTCGGAGCCCTGCGCGCCCGCCGCCGTTCCCAGCCATAGAAGGGCGGCACCGATTGTTCGGCCGGACCGTGTCATCATTGCCACAACCATCTCCAGTTATGCGCGAAGCGGCATATTGACATGCCCGCCCGCTGGTTTCACAAGTTGTGACACCGGTTACCTGCGACAGCAAGGTGACGAACAGATCGTCGGGTCACGACGACGACGGGGAGGATGCGGCGCACCGCCATAGGCGCTCCAGGCTTCCCCCGTTGTCGCGGCCGCCATCGCGGACCCACCGGGTCCGTCGGTATCGGGAACAGGGCGGCGCCGCGAAGACGGCGCATGAGGGGAACAGGATTATGCGGATCGAGAACAGGAAACTGGCGGGCGTCTCGCTCGCCGCGCTGGCGCTGGCGACGACGGCACCCGCCTGGGGCCAGGCGGCGCGCATCCCCGCCACCGACGCGCCCGGCACGCCGGCCCAGGTCGATCCGGCCCCGTCGCAGACGCCCGTGGTGCCCGACAACGCCACCACCGCGCCCGATCCCGCCGCCGTCACCGCGCCCCAGGATCCCGCCGACGCCGCCGCGGGCGCGGAGGGCGCGGACATCGTTGTCACCGGTTTCCGCAAGTCGCTGGACGCCGCGCTCAACGTCAAGCGCGACTCGATCTCGTCGGTCGACGCCGTGGTGGCGGAGGATATCGCCAAATTCCCCGACCAGAACCTGGCCGAATCGCTGCAACGCATCCCCGGCATCTCGATCCAGCGCGACGCGGGCGAGGGGCGCTCGATCACCGTCCGCGGCCTGGGCGCGCAGTTCACGCGCATCCGCCTGAACGGGCTGGAGACGGTGGCGACCTCCACCGACGGCGCGTCCGCCAACCGCGACCGCGCCTTCGATTTCAACGTCTTCGCGTCCGAGCTGTTCAACTCGATCGTGGTCCACAAGACCGCGGAGGCGTCGCTGGACGAAGGGTCGCTGGGCGCGGTCGTCGACCTCAACACCGGCAATCCTCTGGGCGGAAAGACGGGCTTCACCGGCGTGCTGTCGACGGTGGCCACCTATAACGACCTCAGCGAGAACGTCCGCCCGCGCATCGCCGGCCTGCTCGCCTACAAGTCGCCCGACGGCACGTTCGGCGCGTCGGTGTCGGCCGCGTACCAGAAGACGGACAATCTCGAACTGGGCAACAACACCGTGCGCTGGGCGCAGGGGCGGTTCGACTCGGTGGACGGGACGCCCTGCTTCTTCAACAGCAACACGGGCACGACGCGGGTCAACAATGCCGGCGGCTTCTACCGCCGCAGCGCCGCATGCGACCAGGCCGCGCTCTCCTTCCACCCCCGCATCCCGCGCTACGGCGAGGTGTTCCACGGGCGCGAGCGGCTGGGCGTCACGGGCTCGGTGCAATGGTCGCCCAGCGACCGGACCAAGGTGTCGATCGACGGCCTGTTCTCCCGCTTCACCGAGGAGCGCGAGGAGAAGTGGGGCGAGGTGCTGCTCCGCTCCAACGAGCGGTCGATCGACGTGCTCAACCCCGTCTACGACAGCAACAACAACATGGTGTCGGCGACGCTGAACGACGCCTGGGTCCGCACCGAACATTATCTGCGCGACAGCAAGACGCAGTTCTATCAGCTTGGCGGCAGCTGGGACCAGGACGTCAGCGACCGGTTCCGCTTCACGCTGATGGGCGGCTTCTCGCGCTCGAAGGCCGACATCTCGCGTGAAACGACGTTCGTCTTCGACGATCGCGACGCGCAAGGGTACAGCTACGATTATTCCAGTTCGCGCGCGCCCCGCCTGACCTTCGGCACCAGCGTGACGGACGCCGCCAATTTCCAGCTGGCCGAGATCCGCGACCGACCGTCCGACACGGTGAACAAGTTCCGCACCGCGCAGCTGCGCACCGAGTGGGACATCGTGCCCGACGCCTTCCAGCTCAAGGCGGGCGGCCTGTATCGCCGGTTCGAGTTCGACTCGGTGGCGTTCACCCGCGACACGGTGGTCTGCCCCACGCGTACGACCGCCGCGCCCGACGTGGTGCTGGGCCAGGTGACGTGCACGCCGTCGGCGCTGTTCGGCCCCACCGCCGTCTACGGCCTGCCCGCGACCGGCATCGGCGAGTTGTTCACGCTTCGCCGCGCCGGCCAGCCGTCGGGCACCACGACGCAGTTCCTGATCCCGAACATCGACGCGTCCGCCGCCTACACCAACCTCTACAACCGCCCGCTGGCGATCGACCCGGGCAACATCCGCAACGTGGTGGAAGAGGTCAGCGGCGGCTACGCCCAGTTCGACGTCAAGGGCGAGCTGCTGGGGCTGCGCTACGCCGCCAACGCCGGCATCCGCTACGTCCATACGGCCCAGGAATCGACGGGCCTGAACGGCGGCGTGTCGGTGACGATCGACCGCAGCTACGACGACTGGCTGCCGGCCGTGAACGTGGCCCTGTTCCCGACCGACAACATCATCCTGCGCGCCGCCGCCAACCGCGTCATCACGCGCCCCTCGCTGGGCAATCTGACGCCGGGCGGATCGGTGGACGGGTTCAACTATCGCGTGAACTTCGGCAATCCGCAGCTCGACCCGTTCCGCGCCACCGCGTTCGACCTGGCGGCCGAATGGTACTTCGCGCCCCAGTCGATCTTCTCGGTCGCCGCCTTCAAGAAGAACATCGAGAGCTTCCCGGTTTCGCAGGCGCGCGACGGCACCTTCGCATCGACGGGACTACCGGTGTCGGTGATCCCGCCGTCCTCTCCGGCCGCGTCCAACGTCGAGGGTCAGCTTTACACGATCAACTCGATCGTCAACGGCACCGGCGCGTCGCTGAAGGGCGTGGAGATCGCGCTACAGTCGACGTTCCGCTTCCTGCCGGGCTTCCTGAAGAACTTCGGCGCGATCCTGAACGCGACTTTCGTCGACTCGAGTGCCACCTACACGGTGCAGGGACCGACGGTGAACCCGTGCGTGCCCGGCGCGACGCCGGCGGCGGCCTGTACCTTCGGACCCAACGTGTCCTATCAGCGCAGCAGCACGTTGTTCGGCCTGTCCAAGGAACAGTACAATGCCACGCTCTATTACGAGGACAAGAAGTTCACCGCGCGCGGCTCGATCAGCTATCGCGGCCCGTACGTCGACGCCAACAGCGCGACCGGCAACGTGTTCGAGGGGTATAACGAACAGGTAAACGTCGACGCCTCGTTCCGTTATCGTCTGACCGACTGGCTCGAACTGTCGCTGGAGGGGACCAACCTCACCGACAATTACCGCGATCGCTACACCGATCTCGATGCCAACCGGAACTACGAGTATAACCACTTCGGCCGCACCATCCTGGCCGGCGCTCGGTTCAAGATGTGATGACCCCCGGTCGCCGCGACCTGCTGCTCGCCTCGCTCGGGATCGGGGGGGCGCTGGCGGGTACGGCGGCCGCCCAGACGCCGCCCCCGCGTCGCGGCGGCGCCACCGTCGCCGGCCTGGGTGAGCCGGCGGAGACGATCGACCTGTGGCCGCGCGGCGCGCCCGGCATGCCTGCCCGCCCGCCGGTCGAGACGGTGGACGAACGGTCCAAGGACGCCGACCTCGCCGACCGCGCGGTGTACGGCATCACCCGCCCGCGCATGGTGGTGTTCCGCCCCGCCGTGCCCAACGGCGCGGCCGTGCTGGTGACGCCGGGCGGCGGCTATCGCTGGGTCGTCGTCGACAAGGAGGGCTACGAGGTCGCGCGCTGGCTGTCGGCGCGCGGCTTCACCGTGTTCGTGCTCTTCTATCGCTTGCCGGGTGATGGCTGGGCGGCGGGGCCCGACGTGGCGCTGTCCGACGCGCAGCGGGCGATGCGGCTGATCCGCCACCGCGCGCGCGACTGGGGCGTGATGCCCGATCGGGTGGCGGCGATGGGTTTCTCGGCCGGCGGTCACGTCTGCCTGGACCTCGCGACCCGCTTCGCGGTCGAGACGTATCGCCCCGTCGACGCCGCCGACCGCCTGTCCGCCCGGCCCGACGCGGCCGCCCCCATCTACGCCGTTCAGTCGATGACGCCGCCGCTGGCGCATCCCGGCTCGCGCGCGCTGTTGCTGGGGCCGGACCCGACGCCCGCGCTCGAACGCGCGCACGGCCCCGCCGCCAACGTGTCCGCGCGCACGCCGCCCTGTTTCCTGGTGCACGCAGAGGACGACGCCACCGTGCCGGTGGGCAATACGCTGGAGATGCGCGCGGCGCTGGCGGCCGCGCGCGTGCCGGTCGAGACGCACCTGTTCGCGAACGGCGGCCACGGCTTCGGCCTGCGCCGCGCGATGGGCAAGCCTGCCCAGGCCTGGCCCGACCTGTTCCTGGCCTGGGCGCGCGCGGTCGGGCTGGTGTGACGCTGGGCGGGGGCGGCGGCCCCCGGGATTGACCGTTTCGGCGGCGATGCCCATTAGCGGCGGCCGGCGCGGCGGTACGAGAATAAGGTGCGTTGCCGATCCCCTGTTGGTCGGCGAACGGGCGGGCGGCGCCGCATCCATGTGGACCGGACGCCGGCATCGGAGACGGGGCGGAATGCGGTTCACCGGGGGTACGCACAGCGGGTCGGTCGACCCAGCCGCCTTTGCCATGCGGCCGGGGCTGACGATGCGCTACGATCGACCCGCGCCGGCGCTCCTGCCGTTCGTCACCGCCTACAACATGTACCATACCGCCGCGGCCGAGCCGCGCGTCGACTGGTTCCTGCCCAGCGGCGCCATGCTCTGCTTCACCGTCGAGACGGGACCGATAGATATCGCCATCGCCCGACGGCGCTTCGCGACGCCTCCCGGCGGCTTCGTCATGGGCCCTACCGGACACGCGTTCCGCGCCGAAACCCACGGCGGGGCGCTGATCGGCGTGGGATTGTCACCCCTCGGCTGGGCGCGGCTGACCAACCGTCGGGCCAGCGACCTGTTCGACACGGTGGCGCCGATGGCGAACCTGT
>Ga0325400_1006145_pt1 | contig 11396 bp, 9 predicted proteins | sample PopdelMetagenome_2_FD_205662 | JGI IMG/M metagenome (GOLD analysis project Ga0325400, IMG submission 205662) | Populus deltoides microbial communities from Bellville, Georgia, United States - Xylem-PdKOR-R1 | ecosystem: Host-associated > Plants > Phyllosphere > Stem > Wood/Secondary xylem...
CAATACACAATCCTGATCTGTCCCGGGGATTCTCCCGGGGAAGTTGAGGCCAGGCTTGGAGAACAGAATGCTTCACTAGTGAACTGAAATGTTCCGTAGTCTGTAGCGATACAATATTACAGATCCAAAACCAGCAAGGAGCCAGTTTTGCTACATGAAACTTCAATCGGATCATATAACCAACAACTCAAATTGCCCTCCTCTCAAATAGAAAAAACAGCCTCGACAAGAGCATGCTTCTTTTTAGGGTATCCCATACCAAGCATGTGGTTAAGATAAACCCTCCCATCCTTAACAGTTGCTGCTGTTGCCAACCTATGCGCAGGCCCCTTAAACTTTGCCACAACAGACGCCGTCTCCCACCTATCGGAGCTCTCAACCAGTCTCCCGGAAGGATTTCCGGCAACTACAAGTTTAGTTGGAGACAAGAGTTCTAGACCATCTCCAAATGCAAGTGAACCTCCGGCTACTTTAATTAACTTGACTTCATGATCTTCCTTGGCTATGTCAATCTTATATAACATGCCACTAAAGGTATGGATGACAATCAAGAACCCATCTGGGTGGTAAACAATCCCATTGAGCCCAACCAGGTTCTTGTACCACACTTTCGCAATGAAGAGTGGATTTCTGATAGAGGATACGAACTTCCCATCCGCCCCAACCTTCCAAATCTTATTGGATTTGGCATCAGTAACATAGGCATTACCTTCTGCATCAACTGCTACGTCATCGGCAAAGGATTTCTCATTGTCTACAAGATTGAATGCAACGAATTAGGCAGAATCAACTAAAAATCATAAAGCATGCTTCATGTCATCATTTTATTATCAATTAGTAAGAAACCTAGATGGCAAATGTCATAAGGTACGGTTGACCATTGGGAGGATACACATTCTATTAACTCACTATAGATGAGGAAGGAACTAGAATTTCATAAGGGGGGTGTAAAAAAAAAAGAAACTAGTAGGATGATTTCAAAATGAGTTGAATTTAGACGGATTAGTTTCGATATGAAAGAAACCTCCCTGTAAATTTAAGTTTTGTTTGGCATTATGATGTTTTTAAAAATATTTAATTTTTTTCTAGTTTTAAGATAATCTCAACCACACTCACTCACAAACAACCCTTAGACGAATCAAAGATGGAAGAGGAAATATGAAATTTTTGGGAACGCCAAATGCTTAACCACCAAGAAAAAAATAAAAAATCTAATGAACAAGCTGGAATCTTTCTTAGACTTTAGGGGTGGCATGCCCCTCACAGCCACTAGCTAGTACCTACCTTGTCCGCCAGATCATTTAATATTTTTAATTGAATAATGGACACCCAGCCGCATGGTACAATCACTGGGAGGGCCAACCACCCTAGTGGAATTTGTTGTGTCTTGCCAGAGGGGTAAAATTGTCTTCGGAGAATGTGTCGCGTCGTGGTTCAACCACCATAATTTATTAGCAGGTAGAGTCATGAAAAACTACCCTCAATTCAGAGTCGCAACTTGCTAGAGTCCTTTTTCTCTGCTTCTAGAAACAAACCTACCATGAACAAATATTCCATGCATGACCAAGACTTCCTTTCAGTGACTCTCCTTAATCAATATAACTCGACAAGTTTCGTCAAAGATGGGGTAATACATGTCTTATTTTATACAATATCATCCGTTTTTCCTTCTAAATTAAAGTCGGATATCATTGCTTTTTACAATATTTTTATTTTAAATATATTAAAATAACATTTTTTATTTTTTAAAATTTCCACCGGTTAAAACAATCTAAAACATTAAAATAATAATTTTGATTTTTATAAAGAATACACCTTAACCAAACACGTCTGAGCCTTCTTGAAAGAAGCAACCTTATTATATTTTCTCTTTAATTACGAAATTGCCCTAACATCCCTCAAGAAAATGGACTGCGTGTCGTCTATGGCATTAATAAAAAATTTAAAATTGTATCGAATTCAACTCGGACAGGAACAGTGATTAGCCAAAAAAAACAAAAGGAAAGGAACCAAAAGGGCAGAAGAATAAGGATAATAACGTGCCTGAGCCACCAAGTTTGGTAAGAAACAAACGATCCCACGTGGACAAATCATAAGCAGCGAGGGCGTTGTAGTTGTTCCCTAATACATCACTAATCGCCACCAGAAGGCGATTCCTCGGCCGGTCAACCACGATACCAAGAGAAGAGTTCCCGGTCAAGTCAGGGTCTTTAACCACCGTGACTTCCTTTAAAACAGCCTCTTCCAATGACGATCCATGATCTTCGGGGACGGCGATCTCGCCGATGCCACCTTCCATGAAGGAGACGAGGAATCGACGGTTTAGATCATCCCACTTGGCGCACTCGCGGAAGAATCCTGGGCTGTGGTATTGGTACACGTGGGTTGGCGGCTTGGCGAGCTCCATGGAGATAATAAAGGCAATAGGAATGGCTGAGATGAGCAAGAGAAAGAGGAGGGTCTTTGTAGAGCAGAGTGAAAAGGCCATTGTTGTAGAGATGGAGCAGAGTGGTCTCCCTGGGCTTCTGATTTTATCGTGAGTGGGGCAATAGAAGTTAGAGATGGGCAAAGGGTAGAGATGAGATTGGAACAGCCTGCTGGTTGGATTTTTGTATTGAGATATGGAATCATAAGCTGGTTAACAGCATGTGTGTGACTTTTTCTAATTGGATTCAATTAAAATGTTTTAATAAAATAAGATATGTTGATGGTTAAGAACTGAATTTTAAAATAAATGAATTTTATCTTAAAAAATTATAAAAATAAATTAGAGTTCAATTTTTTTTATTTATAATTTAAAATAAAATTATTTTAAAAAAAATACTTATCTATTTTTTAAAAAAAATCTTAAAAAAATAAAATGATGATAATGATAGTAATATAAAAATAAAATGAATTAAATTTTATTTTTTTTGTAATTTTTAAATTCAATTTATTTATTAATTAAATTTAAATTTAATATTATAATTAAATTTAATTATGGTAAAAAATTGATTTCGATAATTCTCTTTACTTTGTGATGCTGGTTTTATGGAAATGGCTTGATTATTGATTTTGTCATTGCCATCCGGATTTTATTTCATAATGTATTTGATTAACATGATAAATTAATTAATCATTGGAAGTCTAGCAAAATAATAATAATAATAATAATAATAATAATCGGAGCACCCCGGAACTCATAGAAAAAGTGTAGTCTTGGCCTTATACATACATTGATAGATGATACACTTCTATTTCATATTTTAATATTTTTTAATGCTACCCGTGTAGTTTTACTAATTTATTTTTTAATCTTACCAAGGTTTCTAAAGAAAATTATTTTTATTCGTTTTTTTTTCTTTATTTTTTATTTAGTTTAGAAAATTAGATATTATATATAATTATTTTATTTTTTTCTAATTTGTTTAGAATTTTTATTATTTTTCTTTAATTTTCATATTTTTTAGTTTGTTTATATTGTTTTCTTGTTTGTTTAAAGAGCTCTAAAGTTTTTATACAGAAAAGCTATTTGAAAATAAATATACAATAATAAAATTATGAATTGGTGTTTTTGTATGATTTGTTTTTTGAAAAAAATTATATTATTATGCTTGTTATCTTTCTTATATTGTTTTCAGCTTCATTTGGGAACGCGGTACAAATGACGTTTTCTTAATTTTAAAAAAATATTATTTTTTTGTATAAAATTAATATTTTTTTAGTATTTTTAGATTATTTTAATATGTTGATATCTAAAATAATTTTTTAAAAAAATATTATTTTGATACATTTCTTAATGAAAAATATTTTAAAAAATAACCGCATAAAATATACAAAAATAAATTATATAATTGACTGGTCGATTAGAAATGATAAAGAAATGGAGGCAAGTTAAAATATTATCTCGTCAATTGATATAAATGAAGAAGAGAAAATTAGAGAAGCATGAAAAAAGTGACCATAAATTCATAACCGTTTTTGATAATCTATTTTGAGGTACGAGCATAACGAACATTTTTTTTATCAAGATGAGTTTATGAAGATTTTGGTGATCCTACACGTGATGATAGACATAGATTAATATTTTCTATCAATTTATAATGGTAATTGTGTTGATAGTGATATCATATACAATGACAATAATGACAGTGAAAATACTATTAATGATGTCTCCGTTGATAATTTAGAGGTTTAGTGCAAAAAAACACATGGAAGATGCCTGACAACAAAAATTATTAATTTAAACTATGATGATCATTTTGATAACAAGTTTATTGTTATCACAATGATATATGTGTTTTAGGATTATATAAATAAAATATGAATGCATGTTTATCTTTTTAAATTATTGGATATTTATGTTGCTATACTTGTTGTGATATTCATTTTTCAATAATATAAATTTTGTTTTAGAATCATCGCATGCACGACAGGAGTGGTTCCTAACTTTTGTTCACTTTTTGTTATATAGTTCTAGGAAGCATATCCTTGTATTTTATAATATTCAAACATTTATATAACTTAAACTGGAATAGATAAATTTAACTTTGAAGTTCATATAATCATGTTCCATATATGCATGTTTACCTTATTTATTCTTCTATAATGATATTTATTGTTTAATATGTTATAAATATTATGGTTGTGATTGGGTTATAAGATGTGAGATATTAGAAATATAAACAAGTTATATATCGATAATTTGAGACTTTCCAATATAGAAGAGACTCCATTGAAATTTTGACAGAAATTTCAAAAAAAATTATATTGTTTCTCATTTAATATGTAATTAGTGTTTTATCCCCCAAATGTTACACCCAGAATCTCCTGCGAACCTTCCCAGCATCAAATCAGAGACCGAATGTTCCTGTTTCCCTTCTGTAGCTCATTTATTACAGGAGAGTTTTTTTCAATGGTCCATAACCCTGAAGCAATATATCACTTATATGATTCAACTAGAACACGTTGCAAAATCCTTGGCTAAAATGTACAGAGAACCTCTAAATTATTGGCTGTTTTGATTTATGTTTTATAGTTTTTTCTTCTCTCTTGATCATAGTCTATAAACTATTGAGTCTTCAGGTTACGACACTTTCCACCACTGTTCTTCTCTCTGATTTTACTATTCCGGTCATCAAAATCTAGTGATGGTTGGATTCAACATGTATTATTTCACTTGTAGTTGAAACTATATTTTATCCTAATCATATTTTAAAAGGTGTTTGATTAATCAACATTCATGGGGTCTTACTTAAATATATTTATTGAAATATTGATTATAAAAAAATTATAATATATATATACACACACATACATGTTCAAACCACAAAATTAACACAATATCAAACATGTGTATTAATAAACTTATGGCAGCAACCATCTAGGTGGTGATCCAGTGGTAAGAGCTTGGGATCAAGAGATTTGCTCCATTTGTGGTCTCAGGTTCAAGCCATGTGGTTGCTCATATAATGACCACTGGAGGTTTACATGGTCGTTAACTTCAGGGCCCATGAGATTAGTCGAGGTACGCGTAAGCTGGCCTGGACACCCACGTTAAACTAAAAAAAAAACTCTTGTGGCAGCAAAATTTTTCATTTTGTGGAGCTCTCATAAATAATAGTGATAGAATCCTAATAAAGAGGTGCTACTTCAAACATCAGATAATTTAAATATTAAAATAAAAAACGTGTGTGTTAAAGTGTAAATAAAAACAAGTAATAGTTCAATCTTTATACAAATTGTTTGTTACCTTCTGTAGGCTTAGCAGTTTACTTATAATATTGCCCTACATTCCATTAATGAAAAGAGTGTACATATAGATTACAGAGAAACTGATTTACACCTAGACTTAAGGAGTCTGTTACTAAATACAAGGACATTTGAATTTGAAATATGAAATGGTGATCTTAATCCTGATATGCCCCCTCAAGATAGGCCACGAGTAGAGAGGCCAATCTTGTCGTGCAAGTGCTGGAATTGGGAACGAGGTAGAGGCTTTGTAAGAAGGTCTGCAAGTTGGTCTGCTGAAGAAACATGAGCCACGCGTAGTTTACCAGTTTGAGCTTTTTCACGTAAAAAATGATAGTCAATGGCCACATATTTCATCCTGGAATGAAAAACTAGATTTGAGCTTAACTGTGTGGCGCCAACATTATCACAATAGATGACTGGTGTGTTGATCAGATCAATGTAAAGTTCAGACAACAATGAACGAATCCAGCATAGTTCAGCAGCTGTAGCAGCAACAGCTCGATATTCGGCTTTAGTTGATGAACAAGCGACAGTCTTCTGCTTCTTAGAACTCCAACAGATGAGATTATTGCCAAGATAAACAAGGTTGGCACTGGTGGAGGAGTAATCATCTTTGTTCCCTGCCCAGTCAGCATCGGAAAAGGCATGAAGTGAAATTAGGGAGTTTCTATGATGAAGAAGACCATTATTGATGGTGCCACAGAGGTAGCGCAGGATGTGTTTAACAATTTGCCAATGTTCATCTGTTGGTGCATGCATGAATTGAGACATTCTGTTAACAGCAAATGAAACATCTGGACGTATGAGCGATAAGTATTGGAGGCTACCAACGACTGTTCTGTATTCTGTAGGATTGGAGAGAGGAGATCCTGAAGACAGTGTAAGGGATGAGGAGTTGGTTGGCAATGGAGTAAGGACAGGTTTAACCTGTTCCATGTGTGTTCTGGCAAGCAGTTCCTGAATGTATCACCGCTAGGAAAGAAGAATACCACTGGGATGGGGAACAACTTCAACGCCAAGGAAGTATGAGAGATTACCAAGATCTTTTAGAGAAAACCTCTGAGCTAGACGAGTAACAAATTGAGACACAAGATCGGCATTGTTACCAGTGAGGATAATATCATCAACGTATTCCAAAAGGTAAAGCAGTTTGTTGCCAGTTGCTCGAGTAAACAGAGAAGTGTCAGAATGAGAGTTTGTGAAACCAGCAGCCAGTAGAAATGATCGTAATTCATGATACCATGCTCTTGGAGCTTGTTTGAGGCCGTAGATAGCTTTGTGTAGTTTGCATACATGGCTGGGATGATCAGAATCAATGAAGCCAGATGGTTGAGCCATGAATACTGTTTCTGAAAGACTGCCTTGAAGGAATGCATTATTTATATCCAGCTGGCGAAGGGACCAACGGCTGGCGACAGCAAGACTAAGCACCAGCCGAATTGTTGTTGGCTTTATAACTGGACTAAACGTTTCAAGGTAATCTACACATGGCCGTTGATGAAAACCTTTGGCCACAAGGCGTGCCTTATACCTGTCAACAGAGCCATTAGAATTTCTTTTAATACGAAATATCCACTTACAGCCTACAATATTGGTGGCTGTCATGGGACAGACAAGTTCCCATGTGCCATTGCTAACAAAAGCATTATATTCCGCTGACATGGCATTTCTCCAGTTTGGATCTTTGATAGCTTGTGTAATGGAAGTCGGTTTTTGAGGTGTGGAGGAGGTTAATGTTGCATGAAGATTCAGCTTCTGTATTGGTTTTGTGATATGATTTCTGGCTCTGGTAATCATGGGATGGTTAGGGAGGTGGGTAGTATTAGTTGGTGAGTCTTGGAAGTGGGGAGTTGTACTTACTGTAGGTTGGGAGATAAATGAAGAAGATGGAGAGGGATCAACAGCAGGAGGCAATTCTGGTGCAAGTACTTCAGGAGTGCGAGAAGGCGGCTATGCTGGAAGAGGCATGGAAACGATGAGAACAGGTGGAAACCAGGAGACAGCTGGTGGGTGAGATGGACAAGGTGACATGGAGGTGAGACTGGTGTAGGGAAAAATTGTTTCAACAAATTTGACATGACGGGAAATATAGGTTTTGGAAATTTTAAGCTCAAAACAGAGGTATGCACTTTGTGATAATGAGTAACCAATGAAGATACAGGGCTTGGATTTCGATTCTAGCTTATGTGAAGAATAAGGACGAAGCCATAGATAACATAAGCAGCCAAAGCTTTTTAATTTAGAGTAGTTTGGTGCAGTTTGGAAAATTAATTCAAAGGGGCTAGAGAACTGGAGTGTTTTGGTAGGCATTCTGTTTATTAAATAGACAGCAGTACTGAATGCTTGAGGCCAAAAGGATAATGAAAGGGAGGCATGAGTGAGGAGTGCAAGACCAGTTTCTACAATGTGACGATGTCGTCTTTCGGAGTAGCCATTCAATTCAGGGGTATGTGGAGGTGTTGTGAGGTGAGTGATTCCAGTTTTTGAAAGGAAAGCTTTGAGTGCAAAATACTCGCCTCCATTATCAGAATAGAGAGTGACAATTCGTTGGTTAAAATAATTCTCAACAATGGATTTATAACGTTGGAAAACGTCAAGAACCTCATATTTACGCGTAAGAGGATAAAACCAAAGATATTTGGTGAAGTGATCGACAAATATGACGTAGTACTTGAAGCCATAAGATGATGTCACTAGAGAGGTCCAGACATCAGAAAAAATAAGTTGCAGAGGCTTCGTGGATACTAGAGTAGAAGTAGAGAATGGCAATTTATGACTTTTATTGCAGAGACAAGCATTACAGGAGAATTCATTGGTGACAGGAGAGGAGGATTCTAATTGATAAGTAGATAAAATGTGCTGGAAAATAGGTAATGCTGGGTGTCCTAAACGATGATGCCAGTTGGTGCAGGTAGTTTTGATGGTAGAGAAAGCTAAGATTGGTGCAGTCGTAGTGTTAGAAGCCGACCATTCATACACTCCATCCTTAGTGTTGCCTTGTAACAGAAGTGCCCCTGATTGAAGATCCTTCACAAAGAACAAAGATGGTAAGAATTCCACTAAAACATTGTTAGAATTGCAAAACTGATAAACAAAAATTAAGTTGCGTTTCATAGTTGGCACACCAAAGACATTGGACAATTTAAAAGTGGAGTGAGGAGAGGAAATTTTTGTAGAACCGGTGTGTGTGATGGAGAGACTGGTACCATCGCCAATCATGACATCATCATGGCCATTGTAGGGGGAGTGGAGTGACAAATTGTCAAGATCTACAGTCACATGATGAGATGCACCACTGTCAAGGAGCCAGGTTGGATCAGGAGAGGCAGTGTTGGTGACAAAATTGGCTCGTGGCTGCCAAGAAGATGTGGAATGTTGTGTTGAGGAATGCTCAGTAGCTGAAGACTGAATTGGGATCAGTTGGAAGGAGGGACATTGTTTGGCTGTGTGACCTTGAATGCCATAAATTTGGCAAAAACCTTGATATGGTTTTGATGGAGGCCGATTCTAGCAATAGGAAGAGTTGTTGAGTGATGAGTGAGAAGGTCTGAAATTGAGGGAACGCCACTGGTGAGTAGTGGCAGGTAAGGAATAAGAGGGTCGAGTATTGTTGAAACGAGGGGCACGCCATGCAGGGGTTGTCCTGTGCATGGGATTGGCTGTAATGGGAAAGGACGTAGCCAAGGTATCTGTTGGTGCATAAGCTTCAAAAGAGAGAAGTTTTTCATGTAGCTCATCAAATGAGATGGGTGTGTCACGAGCTTGGATTGCTCGAACGAGTTCCTTGTATTCATCTCCTAGGCCATCGAGAATTTTGTCAGTGAGATCCTCCGAATCGACTGGTGCACCTAGGATAGCAAGTTCATCAGCATGTGCTTTAATGGAATAAAGAAACTCAGTGATGGTCTAAGTGCCTTTGGTTGGGTTTTTAAGTTTGTTCTTGACTTGTTAGATGTGACCACGAGAAGGTTTTGCATATGTGTTGGCAAGGATGTTCCGTGCGTCCTTAGCAGTACCTGCACAGGCAATGAAAGGAATGATGGTGGGCGAGAGAAAGCTGATTATGGCATTTAGCAATAGTTGATCCTGTCGAATCCAGAGTTTGTGAGAGGATTTGGGACCGTAGTGTTGTCTGTAGTGATAGTGTTTGGAGGGCAGGGTATTGAACCATCAATATATCCAATGAGATCATACCCAATAAACAGCGTTTCAAATTGAAGTTTCCAAGAGATGTAATTTGTAGAAGTTAGTTTAAGAGGTGTCTAAGCAATGGTATTAATGGTAATGAGAGAAACTTCACGGTGAATATCTAAGGAGTTGGTTGGGGTGGTCATGGTTTCGTGTTTGGGAAGTAAGAAAAATTTAGCATTGCTGAGACCGTGATTTAGCAGAAGAGAAGAGAGACTAATGAAGGAGAACCTTGGATTGCTCTGATACCATGTAGGCTTAGCAGTTTACTTATAATATTGCCCTGCATTCCATTAATGAAAAGAGTGTACATATAGATTACAGAGAAACTGATTTACACCTAGACTTAAGGAGTTTGTTACTAAATACAAGGACATTTAAATTTGAAATATGAAATGGTGATCTTAATCCTAATACCTTCTTCGGTGATGACTGATGACCCCCAACCCTCTCTCCATCATCCATGAACACCTACAGACACCCTTTGTCATTTCAACATTAGCAATTCTAGAGATATCTACGTGCTTCAAAATAAAATATTTTAATGGAAAAATCACACTAAATATCTCATAGTTTATATTATTTTATATTTTGATTTTATTGTTTTGAAAATTACATAAAATATATACTCTGAATTTTATCAGGTTATTTGGAACTCTCAAGATTAAATTTAATTTTAATAGTTAAATCAATTGTTGTATTTGAAATTCTTTTGAGAGTATTAATTTGAACTCCAAATAAAATTTAAATCTTAAAAAATAGATAAAAATAGATTGATTTCAAATAAAAATACTATTACAGAGATATTTAATTTTATTTTCTCTCAAAAACCATGACTTTACTGTTTTTTTCCCAACAAAAATGTCTCAAGAAAATTGCCTTCATCGTATTATTCTTTATGTGGGATGTTCCCGGTTTGTCGTAGAGGAAAAAAAGAGAGAGAAGTAAAGCCGTGGAAATAAAAGACAATTAATTGATTGGTATTGGTGTGCTGTCAGTACAACAAAGGTACATATAGTGAGTGATGGGAGCTATTTTTGGACTTTATTGGGTGGAGTAGACTGAACCAATAATGAATTTTTTATTATTATTAATAAAGAATAAATAATATTTAGAGAAAGTATATCATTAGTCTATCATCATGGATTTATAAACGTGTGTTTCTTTGCTGAGAGGTATTGAAATATAATATTTTTTTTTTATAAATATATATTTTGAATGGTGAATAGCTTATTTAAAAGTAGATGAAATAGTTTTATTGGGTGAAAATTATATGAAAATTGGTATGAGAATATCTTTATTACTAAAAGAAATATTTATTTTTTATTTAAATTTTAAAATTAAATTAATCTAGGATATAAACTACAATTTTCTAAGAAATAAAAAAATGATTAAATTATAGGATATTCATGACAATTTTTCCTATGTCAATTAATATTTGAGGTGTGGTTCAAGGGAGGGATATGTTCTTACTT
>Ga0325400_1006149_pt1 | contig 11393 bp, 3 predicted proteins | sample PopdelMetagenome_2_FD_205662 | JGI IMG/M metagenome (GOLD analysis project Ga0325400, IMG submission 205662) | Populus deltoides microbial communities from Bellville, Georgia, United States - Xylem-PdKOR-R1 | ecosystem: Host-associated > Plants > Phyllosphere > Stem > Wood/Secondary xylem...
AGTCCACTTCCTGTAAATCATTATTATCTCCAGGTTGCTTGCAAATGTTGAAAATATTCATCTCCAATGTCATGTTTCCAAATGATAACTTCATCAGTCCATTCCTACAATTAATCAATGCATTAGGAACCAAATATAACCAACACCCAAACACCCCCTCTCATTTAAGAGGGGGTATAAATGCAAGGGAGAGAGAGAATGTGACCCTTCCTTTCCCTAAAGTCCAGTTGTAATCTACTGGAATTATCCATCTCTCTCCCAAAAACAAAACTAGAACTAACCAACTGCATGCCCATCTTCTTTCAGTGTTGAGGGAAAGATAAGTGACCGAAACATGAAGGATGAAGGAGCCTGGACCTCCTTTCAGAACCTGTAGCAGTCATTGTTGCAACACAACCACTCCTTCTCAAGGCAAGTAGAAAAACTGAACCCAACCAGCCTGTATGCCATTTTTCTTGAGAGTTGAGTGAGGAGTGAGTTGGGTTAAGGAGCGAAAACTAAAAACATGGAAGAAAGATAAGCCTGAAGGGCCGACTGAACAACAGGAGAGGGAAGGAAGAAACCAAATAAAAGGAGAAGAACAAAACACTGAACCTTATCTTAGGACTGCCTAAAATCATGAAGTAAGGGAAGAACATCACCTCCTTAATTACTTGAAACTTCTGGACGGAAAAAGGGAAGAAAACCCCAAGAGAATAGTTAGGGTTCTTACACTGTAACTTAAGAGGTTAGAGGGGAAGATTAAGTTGAATGAGGGGGTAAATGGAGGACACAACTCCTGAAATAACAATAAAAAAAAATGAATGAACTTGAACACATAAACTTGGAAAGATGGTCAACCATAGTAAGGGTTGGACAAAATATGAATTAAAGGAATAAAATGCAAAGATGATGACCTTGTTAAATTTGTTTGACCATGTGAAACCAAAACAGAAATTGTACACATGTTAATGACATGAATTCTACATATGTGGTTGAAGAACTTGTATGAAAATGTGTTGGTTTGATGTCAAGTGCAAAATTATGTGTTTGTGACCCTTAGATACATGCTGGAGCTTAAATGAGAATTTCATTATGATTAATGCTTTGGTTTTGTATTTGATAAATGAACATATATGATTGTGAATCATGAGAATGAATGTGTAATTGTGGATTCTTATTGTGATTATGCTAATGAGGAACATGATGATTTGCGTGTGTAATTAAAGGAAATGGACAACAATGCCAACCATAAGAATTGAGGAAAATAATGGAGGAACCTTGCATGATCCTTAGAGGGTCAAGACATAGGATGGAAATGATATCCTTGTGTGATGTGCATTGATTATTAGTTTGTGTTGATGAATTTAGCATGATGGAATTGAAAACATAGAAAGCATGATTTTATGTGCTGAGGAATTCATGCGCCAGTTATGGAAGCAGTTTCGTTGATGATTTCTGAGTCAGCAGTAGGATGTGCGCGCTAATGAATTCAGCGTCAACCATAGAACCAAGGTTGTTAAAATCATGAGTTGACTTGTAAAACGTATGATTTTACGAGTCAATATATGTTATTGTGTTAAATCGGCTTGGAAACTCGAAAAGCCATAAAATCGTAGTAAAATCGTATGAAAACACTAAAATCGATTGAAATCGTGTAAAATCATGATTTTGCACCCTGTTTTACGTGTTTAAAGGGAAGATATATACTGCTTACTGTACTACAGTAACTGCATTGCAGTAACTGCACCAAAAAGTAAAAAATCTAGCTTCCTAGCGCCAGCCGCCTCTCTTTCTCAAAGTCTTTCCAGTTCTAGTGTTCCAAAATCCAAACTTCCAATTTCCAAATTCAAAACAAACCATCTCTTCAACATTTAAGTAATTTACCATCCAGATCCAGTGTTCCATCTCTCCAATTTCCATCTCTCCATAACTTACCATTTTTCAATTTCTAGATTCCACTTTTGTACAATCTACCTACTGGTAAGTGATCTGCAACCTTAAGGTTTTTTTTTTTTGGTATATGCAGCTTCTGAATTATTTTTCTTAGTTGGGATGCTAATTAAGGGGGGAGCCGGGGAGTCATGCGATTCATGCCTATTATACCAATTTTGTTACTTTTCCTTAGTTTCCAGTGAGAAGTTTTTCTTCCCTTTACGAGTATATTTCTAAATCATGCGATTCATGCCCATAATACCAAAAAGTGCCAGACCATTTTGATTCTTTTATGCAACACCTGTTATTTGTTTTTGTTCCTGGGACCCATTGGTATCTTATATTTTAGGGTTTCAAATATAAGTAATTGATTTTTCTTTTGCCATCTGTTACTTGATATATGATTGATTCCCATCAATGTTTATGCATACAACAACACAGATGAAAAGCTTGTTGCAGAACTTTGCTCTCAACTTGGTGATGAGAAAAAGGGTGGAGGTAGTTTTATTCAAATTAATTCCTTTTGTTTTGGATGCGATGTTCTCATTGTTTGTGTTTTTCATGTTTGCACCATTTTCTTTTTAAGAAGTATCTGCACAAACTTACTATGTATTGCTGTTAATACCTTATATGATGATTTTTTTTGAAATGTATATCAATGTACCAAGTTTTGAAACCTCAATCATGAAATTACTTGCCCCTTGCTCTTTAATTTTAAAATTTATATCACATGTGCAATCCTTCTGTAGTCTTAAGAATTGATGGTTGATGTGGTTGCAGGATTATGGTATTGATTTTGATGATATTGGTCAACCTGTGGAGGTATTCCCATGTCGATGTGGCAGTAAGTTTTGTAGGAACATGAAACGTTTAAATAGTAAGTTTATTCTAAACCTTTATGAGGCATGTGGTTAAGCAACTTGGAAATTTTGCCCATTTACTTTTCAATGACATAAAGATTCAATCTGTGTATAATGCCCTGTTGATGTCTACAAAACTTCCTTGGATGCTGTAGAGTTTGCTAGGTTTAAGATCCAAAACCTATGGTTTGCATTGGAGATTTTCTAGGAATATCTTTGAATGATATTCAACAAGATGGGATAACACTTTTATATTAGAATTTTATTTTTCCAATTCAAAAGATTCTTTTATCCTCCATTTCTATTTCTATATTTTGCTTAATCAAATTTTATTATGTTTTCTAATCTGAACTTATTTTTAAAGTGGCTGCTGTTTCTTTGGCTTTTCATATATCCTGTAGTCTGTTGCTACCCAATTTTTGACTCATGTTTTGATAAATTTTTAAAAATAAAAAATAATAAGGGTTTACATGTGGCGATAACATAGAGCATCAGGGCTAATATTAAGGAAGTAATATGTCAAAGAGATAATTACTGAATCATATATAATTACTACAATATAAAATACTATAGATATATGATTTGATTCGTGCTGGTTATGGAAAATAATCACTACAATATAAAATACCATATATATAGGATTTGTTGGTGCTGGTTATAGAAGATAATCTCTGCAATAATTATTGCAATATTTTTTTAAATAGTACGTGTAGGGATTTTCTATATAAGTGAACCTACAGCCATATGCATTGGGGGGAGAAAAATTGACAAAGAAAAGCAATTTTTTAAAAAGAGAAAATTAGGGTAACAAAACAAAGACCTAAATCTAAAGCTATCTCTCCCTTCTTCGCCTACTCTCCCCAAAAACCAGCCGCTAAAGTCCCCCCAGCTTTTTCCCGATCTTTTTCTCCTCCCAGACTCACACACACCTAGCTCCTCCACCCAAAAGCCCCACAGCCGGTTCATTCCTCCCCATCTCCAAAAGACACCAGCTGGTCACCACACACTCCTTTCATCCTCAGCTGCAGCCTATCACCAGAATCTCTCTCTGTTGGCTAAGGCCTCCCAAAACCAGAGCCCCTGACTTGGCCAGCCATACACCAAGCCTCCTCCTTCTCAGTTTCTCTTCTCTCAACCACCGAGAGCACCGCCTTTCAGCCCATAGCCAACCGATCTTCCCTCTTCCACCAGCGACACACCCATAGTCTCCCTCTTCAGCCACAGACGCCATTTCTCCTTCCCTCTAACTGGACAGCCACGCCCATGTCCACTGCGTCTTTAGCGACCACGAATGACAACCGCTAAATCTGAAGAAGGAGAAGACCAAGAATAAACTTACCAATTGAAGAAGAAGGAGAAAACGACAAACCGAGAGAAAACAGAAGTGAAACAGATCTAAACAAGAATTAAAATCGACTGGCTTGTGTGTTTTTCTTCTTTTGCAGGTGATGGTGGTCCTCAACGCCGGCAGGAAAATGAAGAGTGGAAGAAGCTATTACAGACCCATGTTTCTCGGGTTGCTCTCGCGACGGCTCGTAAACCCACGCTCCGCCAGTGGCGGTGGCGCGTGGAGAAAACGTGCCGCCACTGTTCCCGATGATTTATTTATGTTTTTTTTGTAATTTTCAGACATTGCTATGTATATTTAGATTACTATTTGATTTATTTTGAACTTTTAATATTTTGTAACATGTAAATGTGGGTGAATGATAAAAACATAGTAAAGTGTGTGTTTGTATTTTTTATGCATGTTATTGAATTATAAAATCAAAAGGACAAAAATTTAATATTTTAATTTGCATATGATCAAGTATTTTAGGGACAAATAAAATCATATTGTATTTCCTATGAAAATGTAAGAACATGTTTCTATATATTTTTTGGGATTTAATAACTGATTTATTAAAGCCTTAAGATTTGATTAATATGTGGTTTGTTGACTTTAATTGTGATTAACTGTGATGTTTGTGTTTTTTGACAGAAAAATATAAAAAATATTTATTTGTGTGTTGCATACGGCCAATACTCTAACATGTTTTGAATGTTCTTTTTATATAAAAAAATATTGGAAGTTTTAAAAATGTGTTTTCGTATGGATTTCTTAAACACAACAAAATTATTTTCTTGCATTTCTAGATTTTACAACATGTTTGTAAAACTCCAAAGGATATTGGCCAATATTCTAAAAAAATACAAAAATCTTATTTTAGGGGGAATTTATATATTATTCACCATTAATGTTTGGATAAAGAAATTCCAAAGGGATGAATATCCAAAATATTATTGGGAATTACTTGTTATTATTCACTATTAATATTTGGATAAAGAAACCCTAAGTGGTAAATATCCAAAATAATTTTCTAGAAATAACAAGTCATCACACATCCTTAAAAGAAACCTTGATTATAATTGAGGACATTTCAATTTTTGACTCCACGGTTTACGAGCTGTGAGAGTATGAAATACTAAGCGAAAAATGAGCTTTTAAAGCACATGGAATCTCCTTAGATTTCTAACTTAATAAATTTAATTTGAATCAAACACAGATTTCAAGAGATTTGTATTGGTTCTCCTTGGCACTTTGTAGACATATCTAAAGGTATGATCAATATTAGCCAAGGGTTCTTGCTTTTAGACTTTGAACCCAAATCCATTCATCATAGCAAACCTATCCTAGGAAAACTAATTAAGAGAACACCAACACCATAGCAATTATAAGGCAAACCAAACACCAAGCAGCTTACCTTAGGTAGGGCGTATTAGGGGTGCTAATACCTTCCCTTTACGCAACCAGTCCCTTGCCTTAGAGTCTATAAAAGACCAGTCAGGGTTCCTAGTGACCATAATACTAGGTGGTGACTCCTTTATTCACAAAAAACAAAAAAAAACTGAAATCAATCGAGAGTCGCCGTGACGCCGCGCTTCGCCGCAAAGGTGCGACAAGTCAATTAATGAACACCTGGATTAAAGTTATCAAAAGGAAATCATTGTTGTGATGAACTCTGATGTTGCAACTCTTTATTTGTATTTGATAGCCTTTGGTGCTCCTCTACATTATATTTCAGAGTTGCTTTTAGCTAATTGCTTTTCCTTGTCTTGATGCTATATTTGCTTGACACACCAAGCAAGACACCAGATTCTAACTTTTAAAATCAAAATGCCTTTGTCATATTCATATCTACTAGTGTAAGATTTTTTAATGTTGCCATGCTGTTGTGATCTCTACTTCATGTCCCCAACAAAGTAGTATGGATGCATGCTTCTGTTGCCATATTCCTATCTATTATATAATCTTATCATCTTATTGCTTTAGCTTTGCGAGTTCTTTATCCATGCTTCTGGATTATAGGAATTTTTATGTATAACACATGTATTATTGTACTTTTTTTTAACAAAAAATGATGATAATAATATTGATGAATGTCTTAAGAACAGTGAGGAAGATGAAGACAATGTAACTAATTTTAGTCTGCATGACATACCAGCAGATTGTTTGTTTTAAATTTGTTAATTGTTAGTTAATGAAAAGTTACTTAAATTATGTATGAATTTTTATTTGGACCATGTATTTTAAGATGCTTGAACTATGTATGAATTTTTATTTGAATCATGTATTTTAAGGTGCTTGAACTATGTATGAAAAAACATTTCCTTATGATTTTATGATTTTACAATCCAAGTTTATTTTTTATTTTTTGTGTCGCGTCAAAAACATGTTTTTAACAACCTTGAATAGAATAGAATCACGCTGATAATTTCTGAGTCAGCAGCGACTCAGTTTTCATCAACGATTTCTAAGTCAACAATAGGATGTGTGTGCTGACGAATTCAGCGTCAACCGTAGAATTGAATCACACTAATGATTTTTGAGTTAGCAACAACTCGGTTTTCATCAATGATTTTGGTATCAACAGTAGGATATGTGCGTTGATGAATTGAGCGTCAACTGCAGAACTGGATAGTGTTGACGATTCCTGGGTCGACAATGACATCAATAGTAGGATATGTGCGCTGATAAATTCAGCGTCAACCACATAACTGGATCGCGTTGATGATCATTGGGTCGGCAATGACTCAGTTTTCGTCAATGATTTTCAAGTCCAATAATAGACTAAGTGTGCTGACGATTTCATGCATCAGTCGTAGGATTGAATTGCGCCGCCAAATTCTGTGTCACTAGCGAATCAGTTTTCGCTGTCGAATTCTATGTCAGTTTTCATTGACGAATTCTGTGTCATTGTGCCACCAACAAATCAGTTTTCACTGACAAATTTTGTGCCATCAGTGAATAGTTTTCGCTGTCGAATTCTGCGTTAACAGCAAACCAGTTTTCACTAATGATTTTTCTGCAACAAACTTTCATACCAGAATTGACTTAAATGTTTGTAAGGATTTCATTGTATGATTGTGTAAGATGTGAAACACTAGAATGTGGACATGTGTATTCTTGAAAAATATATGATGACGAGTTATGTGATTAACAAATGCAAAAGTGTTGATTTGTGACCATTGATGTGTTAGGTGGTGTGACTAAGATCAGACCTTCAACCGGATAAGGACACCCCACGAGAGGAACAAGTGACTTCCACCTTCTCCTTGCATAATTTTAACTCTCATAATTAGTCTCAATATGAAAGATTACTAGTGTATTATGGTAAATGTTAAACTGCCTACGATATACTTGATTAAGTTGATGATTAGCTTCGACTAATGGCGTCCTAAGTAAATAGTTGGATTGTGTTTGATGATTAGTTTCGGCTAATAGCGTCCTAGGTGGATGGATGGGTTGAATTGATTATTAGTTTCGGCTAATGGCGTCTTAAGTGGATGGATGAGTTGTGTTTGATGATTAGCTTTGGCAAATGACATCCTACGTGGATGGCCAGGTTAAATTGATGATTAGCTTCGGCTAATGACATCTTGAGTGGATGACCGAGTTGTGTTTGATGATTAGCCTTGGCTAATGGTGTCCTAAGTGGATGGTCGAATTGTGTTTGATGATTAGCTTCGGCTAATGGCATCTTAAGTGGATGAGCATGTTGAATTGATGAATGACTTTGATTAACTGCGTCTGAAGTGGATGGCTGGATTTGAAAGTTATAGTTAGTTTCAAAAAATAATACGTTCTTGATTATGGTGTTGTGTATGTACAAAAACATATGAAAGAACTATGATTGTTACACTATAAATGGAAAGTAACGACAATGTTTTCTCTTAATTAATTATTTTCTTATTATTAATTGTTTGTAATTCTTGTAAATGTTTGTATTATAGCAGGTACATAACAACAACTAGGTGATTAGGAAACCCACTATGCGGACCTACATCTTTTGCAAAGAACCTAGTATTTGCATGTTATGATATTATGCATTTTGCATGAACAAATGTATTTAATGTATATCCGCTGTCGTTTGATACTTTTATTTAAACTCATAATGTTAGTAGTATTAAAATAGGAACACGAAATTATGAATATGTATATATAATAATTGTAAATTTGTAAGCATGTAAATATGATGTTGCGCGAATGCGTACAAATACTTTTGCATGAGATGTTAATTTACATTATCTAATGTGATTTATGCCTTGCTAGTGAATGGAATGTATTTATAATTTGCAGAATGATATTGTAAAAAGTATCGAGAACCTAACAACTTACAAAAAAAAAAATTCACCCCGATTTTGGCTTTGAAAAAGTTAGGTCATTACACCTAAGCATATTAGATTTTGAAAAATCATCACATTTGCAAAAACTCCATTTATATATTACATGAAATTTAATTTAATTAAACACATTACATAATAACAAAAAAGAAGAATAAAATAAGATAAAGCTCCATTCTTTAATTGAGAGAATTTATTAAACCATTTATTAAAATAAAATAAAAATTATTGTAATACATTAAGGCCCAGTAAAGAAATTTACTCTTTTTTTTTTCAAAGAAGCTTCATTGTTAGTTTTTCACTAGTTTTTTTTTTCAAAAGCTACGTCATAAATTAAATTTTTTTATCAACCTATAAAAAACATAAAACTATTAAAAGCTAAAATTTTGATTTGTGCTGGTCGAAACACTTTTTAAATACTTAAATGGTAACACATTGCTGACATATTTTTTTTAAAAGGTAATGAGACATTGACACACTAGATTGACTTGAATCAACTATAGTTATCCATGAAACTTGTAATGTTGATATGAGATAGTAATAAAACCATAAAACCAACGGTGAAACAAAATAAGAAGCCCAATGACAATGAACCAAATATTAAAGGCAAAAAGTGAAATTTTTTTAAAAAAACAATTACTTAAGTAAACTTAAATCAGTGGTTGGTGCAATGCCTTGGGGTGGGATAAATTTTTCAAACTAAAAAGAAAAAAAAGTTAACGCGACACTAAGATTTCCAAATAAATAAAAGAAATTCGAGATCTGGATCATTGAGTCCATTGAGTTTAATAAGTTTGGTTAATCTATTATATATATATATATATATATATAAACAACCCCAATTCAATAACATGAAAAGCCAAGCAAACCCGAGAAAAATCCTCTAAAATAGGGTTAATCTTTAAAAATCGCAATCTATGAAATCCTAGATTTGGACTAAATTGAAAAACTAAAGGATGATAAAATTGAAAAAACTTTTCAATTTGAAATGATTTTTGAAATAAAACAGGGACTAAATCTGAAGGGAGAAGAAGTTTAAGGGCTATTGTGATTTTTTCATATGTAGTGCGCAAACCGAGGCAGATGAGAGAGAAATAAAGGGGGGAAATCGAACCGGTATCAAACCAAACATAATCACTACACACGAGCCACCTAAAAAAAGGAAGAGAATGTTGAGACACGTCAAATAGCATAGCGGAACAAATATTTTTACCACTAAAGTTAGCCACACACGCTACTCGAAGGCAAAAGAGTGGCTGAAGCGTACTATTCCTTTTTCTTCTTTTTTTTTTTCTGTATCGAAAAACAAGATCAGCCTTAAGACCAAATAGTTGTTGCTAAGAAACAATTTGGAAATGATGAATTGGCCCTAAAAGACGCTTTGAGAATTTTCATTTCAAGGGTGGTAGAGTCATTGCACTAGTCTTAACAAAAGTGAAAAACCAAGAATGCCCCTAGCTATAGTTAAGTGGAATTTCATTTTTAAGATTATTAAAGTAAATCAATTGTACAAAAAGTTTACGAAAGAAGAGATGCCCCTCAACAATTGTTTAATGATAAATGAACAATGTAAAAATATAAATGTATTTCTGTTAGCCAATTCAAATGGTTTTTTATAAGGGCAAAAATATAATTTCAATATTATAATCCACGGTGAATCATGCTTATTGTATAGTCTTTCCCACGTGAAATATGTTATGTTAATGACATAAAAATGCATTTGTAAATTCCATGTGATTAAATTAATTTATTTTAGAATGAACTACTTTTATAATAAAAGAATAGTCTAGTTAAAACTTTTTTGTTGCATATAATCTTTATTTTAATATATATATATATATTATTTTTTATCATATGAGTTATTTAGTTGAAAATATATTTAATTTCAGCAAACTAATTTTAAAAAAATCACGTGATCAAGTTTTATAACATCTTTTCATCAATAGATGCTTGATCAAAACCTTATGAAAGACAGAAATGAAGACCTCCAAATAAATAAGCAATTCTAACAGACATGGAAGTGTTTTTCATTGCACTTGTTGTGCTTTTTATTTCATTTTATTTTTTTTAAAAATAACTATTATTCTATGATTAAAAAAAAAAAAAAACTGCATAACTACTAAACCGTTGCTCCTCTCCTATGCCTATGCCTATGCCTGTTCAAATCATTGCACTGAGCTCTGTATTAAAATATATAGTCAAATTCTAAGCCCGATGTATATTAATAGTTTCAACAAATCCTTCCCCTCGATTTTTTTCTTTATTTTTATCAAATCCCATGAAGGAAATATTTGATAACCAAACCCAACCACATCGGGCTACAATATAAAATCCTCCCATGGCCCACCCAATCATTAAGGTTATGATTTCTCATGTCCAAAATACCCTCTCATTATTTACTCAAATTATTTATGAAATATTTGTTTTTATTTTTTAAAAATATTTTAAAAATATTTTATTTTTTATTTGTTTTAAATTAATATTTTTTGATATTTTTATATTAATTTGATGTGCTGATGTTAAAAATAATTTTTTTAAAATAAAAAAATTATTTAATATTTTTTCAAATAGAAAATATTTTGAAAAACAACTACAACTATATTTTTAAATATCCACTTACACCTTCTTTCCCTGAAAAACAATTTTACATTCTAAAAGGAACATAATGATTTATTAGTAAACAATTAAAATTAAAATGAATTTGGTGTTATTGTGGTGATGTGAATAAATCCCAAAAAAATATAAATTAATTACCTTTTTTTTTCAGAGCATAAAATATGTGCTTTGAAAGAATAAATAAATAAAACTTGTGCATTATCATAATTCTACTTGATGTAATTACAATAAATTCTTTAATTTTAGACCTTTTTATGTTTATCATTATCTTAAGAATCAAAGCAAATCTAGTGTCAAAATACCTAATGGCTAGAGGAGATTTCCTTGAACATACAAGAT
>Ga0325400_1006152_pt1 | contig 11391 bp, 3 predicted proteins | sample PopdelMetagenome_2_FD_205662 | JGI IMG/M metagenome (GOLD analysis project Ga0325400, IMG submission 205662) | Populus deltoides microbial communities from Bellville, Georgia, United States - Xylem-PdKOR-R1 | ecosystem: Host-associated > Plants > Phyllosphere > Stem > Wood/Secondary xylem...
ATGAAATCATGGATAAGGTCTCACATGAATCCGTGACTAATGTTCATGTATATACTTACAACATTAATTAGCATTGGATTGCAAGTATCTACTCAATTTGTATACTTATCTGGCAAATCCATATCCCCACTGTCTACAACCTCCATAGTTTCATTGGTGCTGTTGAATTATTTTTTTTAATGTAAAAAAAATTAATTATTAAAAAAAATTAATTATGCTAAATTAAAGATTCAGGTTATTAATTTTATTAGATTTAATAATCTTAGTTAATTTAATAATATCTATAAAAAATTAACAACAACAACATATGAATTAAAGAAAACAATTAGCCTGGGTCAAACTGAATTAACACATAAAACTCGTGATGTGATATATAAGGTTGGAATAACTTTATAGAATGATGAAATCAGAAAAAATTAATTGTAAAAAAAGACTTGGAAAAAAACTAAGTCCTCGGGTCAGTTTTTCAAACTCGTAACTCGGATCTTGATGTCAAAATCATCTCACAAGAGACAACCCCGAAAAAATTATGAAGTCAAAAATTCCAATCCCATGGATTATTTAGAATAATATAAATAGTAATAAAAAAAATAGGGATCAAATCTAAAAGAAAAACAAATCAAATGGCTGCATTGAGAATGTGCAGGGGAGGGCGTTGAAATCAAGGAGCAGAGAGGATGGAAGAAAAAAACGGTTATCGGAGCAAAACCCAATATTTTTTGCCACACGTGTCGTCTAGTAATGGAGGCAATGGGGATTAAAACATTAACATTAGGTCTGGTTGTCAAGCCAGACTCAATAGCTTTTGGCACAACAAATATTTATGTCTATAGTGTGGTTCACAGTGCAATAAATCTATGTTCATAGTAAATGCACAATGTTTTTCTCATGCCTTTTAAAGTATAATGTAATTTTTAGGTTACTGTATTTAAGGATTTTTTTTATAACTCACAAAAAGAAAAGAAAAGAAAAGAAAAGGCAGAGAAATTTCACTCATAGAACATGACCGGATAGGTGGCTCCCTTATGAGCTAACCTCATTTTTTTGCAATGTAAAAAAATATGTTAAGATGATACGAGGGTTTTAAGAAAACAAAAAAAAAAGAATTGGATAATTGACTTGATTAAGTTTAATAAACTCAGTTAATTTAATTAAATGAATAAAAAAAATACAACAACAGAAAATAAAGTGAAAAAATGACCAAAAAAAGGTAAAAACAAATCCAACCCAAGTCCATTTGAGTTAGCATGCAAAATATGCAACTTGGTCACAACACTAGGGTAACCCGTCGAAAGCAAATAAAATATAATCATGAAGCTCAATTACCAAAAAATTTAATGTCCAAGGAAGAAACTGAAAAAATTTCTTTTTTTGAAAAACCAATGAAAAAAACCTAAGTCAAACTAGGTTAATTTACCACCCCGTCATTATGAGCACAAGATTGATATAACCTAATAGAAAGGAAAGTGGCAAAAAAAAGCATGAAAACTAATTCTCAATCAATTATCAAATGTTAAAGAATAAAATTAAAATAAATAATAATTTAAAAAAAATTAAATGTTCAAAGATCTCATATGATAAAAAACAGAGAGGGAGAAATTCAAGGATGAAAACAATCAAATGTAGAAGCTCAATTATCAAAAAATTTCACAAAGGGAGAAACTGAAAAAAAATATTTTTTTTGAAAAACCAACAAAAAAAACCCAAGTTAAACCAGGTTAATCCACCACCCCGTCATCATGAATATAAAATTGAGATAACCCAATAGAAAAGAAAGTGGTAAAAAAATAGCATGAAGATCAATTCTCAATCAATCATCAAATGTTGAAGGATGAAATTGAAATAAAAAAGAATTTTAAAAAATTAAATGTTGAAAGATATCATCAGATAAAGAAAAAAAATTAAATGAGAACATGATAACCTCATAAATTTAAAACTCGGTTTCTAGCAAATAAAATATTGAATTAAAAAAATTAAAGAATAAAATATAATCCAAAAAAGGTGGAAAAAAACTGACTCGAGTCCACTCAGGTCAGCATGCAAAATCTACGACCTAGTTGTGATTCGAGTCCACTCAAGTCATAATTAAATGAGGTTTGTTGTAACCACCTCCACTCTTTATACTCAACTTATAAATACAAATATCGTAATTCAATTTAAAATTAGGATGATTTTTTTCTACTAAAATTTCGGCAGAATTTCACCCTATATTTCAATACCAAGTTATCGATATCAAACACAAAATCATTATCCAATCATCCTGGACATAATTGTTTTAAACTTTTATTCTATTCAACAATTTAAGATTTCAAATTTATTTTCACATTTCAAAGATCTTATCATTATACTCTATATTTACACAAACATTTAAGCACACACACATAAATATACAGACTCAATGAGTTAATTAAATACATACATTACAGCTAAAAAGAATAAAATTGGTTGGACCACATAATATACTATATGAGCTTTTTTAAGTTCAATTACAATATCTTAGTTTCTAAGTTTTTAATTACAACAAAAGGTAATTTTCTAAAAGCGTACACGTACCAACCAAACTATGTCATAAACAAAAGATGTCATAAAGTTAATTAACATCCCCCTATTGCTGAGATAAACCTAAAAAATTATTTAAATCAAAATATAATTAAATCACATAGTAAAATATAATCTCATGTAATTTTAGCGCTCCCCCCCTTTTTTTTTTTTAAGAAACACAACTTCATTGAATTTAAGGTTACACTTTACAGCAAGATTTCCAATTCTAACTCCCATATTCACTCTACCGCTTAGAACCAAACATTTATCCTATAACCGGGACCGAACTCTCAATTAGGGTAATAAATTACATAGCCCAAAACTGTATTAATCCTTAACTGGGACTACCAAGTCACACTGCCCAAAAACAGGGCGGTAGTTTCTATACCAAGACAACTAGCTCACACTGTCCAAAACCGGGTGCTAATCCATACACCAAAACAACTAATTAAGTCACACTGTCTAAAATCAAGCACTAGTCTCTACACATGACAACTAGCTCACATTATCCAAAACCAGGCATTAGTTTCTAAATTAGAACAACTAGCTCACACTTGATATCAAATTAAAAAAATTTTACAATTCAAAAGAATTAATAATAAATGGGTTCAAATTCTAATAATAAAACAATTCAGGGGCCCACAACCTATCTGAATCTTACACTCGACTAGCGATCCTCTGCTGTTGAAGAGTGTTTGTGACCTTACCTGTACCAACAAATACATCATATTATTATTATTATTATTAAATCATACACTTATGATTTATGAGTCCACACATTACTTATCACATAATACATCATATATTTTATGATGGCATTAATCAAATTGAACTCTGATTGTTTTTTGCAAATAACAAAATGCAACCTCCTGCTTTAGATATGAAAAAGATGTCTTCTTTTGTGTCCTTTCGCAACATGTAAACTAACACTTTGTACGTGTGTTTAATACACTAAACAGCTGCTGTAGTTTTTTGCATGACAATAATGCATATAACGGCTATATTGTAACTTTTGCCAACTTTCTATATTAATTCTACCTCTTAAATCATCTTATACGGCAATGCTACCACTTGAAATACTTTTTTATATATTATCACTTGCCCATTAGCGACCACTAATATTAATTTACTATACATTATATATATATTTATATAAAAAACTATTGCAACATTTGATGTTCGAGGTTGTAGTTGTTGTGGTTGTTTTTTAAAGTGTTTTTTACTCGGAAATATATTAAAATAATATTTTTTTCATTTAAAAAATTAATTTTTAAGATTAGTATATTAAAAAATTCAAAAATAAAAAAAATATTTTTTTATAAAACCGACCCCAAAAGATGGCTCACTCCAATAAACTCCAAATTAAAGTTTTTATAATTGAATATGAAAATGACCTCATTGAAAGAGATTCCAAGAGCTTTTGTGGAATCTATTCCCTCCAAAACCGCAAAAGACATGAGGACACAAATTGCAGAAAGAGCCAAAAGCTGGGGGAAAAAAAACATATCTCCTTTGAAGATGGCATAAATGAAAATACATGAGAAGAGGTTTGGATATTTATTTACAACGAGACAGCGGTCACCAAAGAACGAAGCTGAAGAATGCAAGTGAAAGGACAAGAAAGCGAGTACACAAAAGTTCGAGTCCTCTAGCTGTATCTCATGACACCATACCATTCCCTTCACAGGTTGGTGACTGACGTGTCATACATTATGCCACCTGGAACTTTATTACTGGTTTCACATGTTCATGGCCCACGTGATTTCTCACGAGAAAGCCAGAGTGCGATTGACTGACAACGCCTGCGCGTGTGGTAGGGTGTGGACCGGAGAATTGACCTTTATACGGAATCGAACATCTTAGGTCGTTTATGCGAAGAATATTCCACGAGCTCATTGGGTCACTCAATGGATGACTGACACGTTTTCAAAAGTCAACACCAGATAGCTGTCGGGAGCAGAATTGAAAAAAAACAAAAAAAGAAACCCTGTGAAATCACTATCGTAGCACACAATGCCTTGTGCCTGGGGTTACAACGTTTTTGATACAATAATTTCACTATATTTTTTTAGTTTATTTTAACTAGCCACGTGGCTAGTGTTTTGTCTGGATCTTATAATTTTTTTTCAACATATTTTTTTTACTTCAAAAAAAAGGTTCTAATTATAAACTGAAAATGTATTTAATTAAATAAATAAAAATTATTTGGGATAATAAATGAAAAAAAAATTCCTTAATTTTAACTAAAAACTAAATTAAAAATTAAGAAAAAAGTGTTATTAAGATATACAACATCGTAATATGAACAATAAGTTCAGTTATGTTTAATAACTTTGTTTCTTATCTAGTTTTAGTTTTTTAATTAAATCATGCAAGATCTAATTTAATGTGAATTGGTCAATTTTACGGGTCTAAAAATATCCTGGATGATCGAGAAAAAATATGGCTTAACTTTAAAAAAATTTCAAGATAATAATTTTTTTAAAAAAATAATGAGATGACACAAAATTGGATTGACCTCAGTCACCTTGCGACTTGGGTCATGGACTCTACTGAATTTAATAACTGTACTGTTTTTTAAACTATTTTTATTTAATTACATGATAGAAAAATAGATACTTATAAAATCAAGCATTAATTCTAAAATAAATGTTCATTTGAGACCATGATAAAGTAAACAAAAATAAATCATGAAGTTTGTTTTTCAACAAATTCAATATTAAAAGATGAAATAAAAAAATTAATTATAAAAATTTAATAACCAAAAAAGTAGAAAAAAAATATTGGGTTCGATGTGTAAACCTGCCAAACCAGTGAATCAGGTAGCCCAAGTTAGCGCATCAAAATCATGAACCAAGTCATACGGACTCCATTAGGATTAATAATTTGTTTTGTTATCAAAACTACTTTTTATTTAACTATGCCATAACAAAAATAAACAATTACAAAATCGAGCACCAACTAAATACTAAGATTTTTTTTAAAATCGCGACAGTCTTATAGAATGTAAAACGAAACAAATTATAAAAATCAACTCTTAACAACCCAATATCGAAAGATGACATTGAAACAAATGAATTTAACAAAAAAAAAAAGATAAGTTAAACTCACCAAATCGACAAACAAGATCATGGACCTGCTAAAATTAATAACTTATTTTTTTGGAATTATTATTTATTTATTTATATGATAACAAAAATAGACGATTGAAAAATCAAGCATTAACTATATATCAAAATTTTTTTAGACCATGATAACTTCATAAAAAACAAAAAGAAAAAAATTATGGAACTCAATTCTCAATTAACCTAATATCAAAATATGAAATAATTTTTTTTAAATTAAATCCGTTAAACTCACAAATCTAATTAACACACTAAATCCGTGAATAAGTTCACCGAATTTTCAAAATTTAATAGCATGATTTTTTTATCTAGCAAACTTGGATTTTTTTTAAATTTTTATCTGAAGAGTATACTCATCATTTTACTATGCAACAAAAATCAAAATCACAACAATATCCCTGAACATAAAGCTATTTTTTTCCCTACAAGATTACTTTGGTAAATACACTCGTACAAGAAAAGACCTAAAGACTTTCATGCCCCTAATGAATTGCCTTTTAAATTTACTTGTAATTATAATAATTAATTAATGAAATATGAAAAGAGGTATTAAAAAGTGGTAGATTAATGTGTTTGTTTTTTTGTTTAAAAAATATTTTTAAGAATTTTTAATTTTTAATTTTTTTGATTTTTGATTTTTTTGATTTATAATTTTGAATTGTTGAGATGTATTAGCAATTTTTTTAAAAAAACAAAAAAAATTATTTAAATATATTTTTAAACAATTTTTTTAAAAATAAATATTATCATATTCCTACACACTCTTTAAAAAAGCGAGGTAGATTATTATTATTATGGTCCAACCAACAAACGCTCCGTATAACGTGAAAAGGTAAGGAGTTTTGAACACGCAGCATGCATATCGTGTCCAGGTGTCCACCACCCTCACCCTCCAACTCCAAGAATTTGGCCTCTTCCATGTTGAAAACAAAAACCTTCATGTTCCAAAGAACAGTAACGAAAACAAAAAGGAAGAGGCTGCCACGTGTGACACTACCTGGCAAGCAGCCGTTGCACTCTCTCTCTCTCTCTCATCATCACTGTCACACCACAAGCCAACCCTCATCCTCAGGCCTCTCCCTCCATACCCCCTCCCCAATTTTTTCCTTATTTTTCTTTCTTTCTTTTCTCTGAAATCCCACTAAACCAATTCACACAACACACCGACATATTTTTAATCCAATCTTGGAAGAACCCTATTTTTCATTTTTATCTATTTATTCACCAGGTATTTTACTTTCTTTTAGAATCTAGGATTTCTTTCTTTCTTCTTTTTTTTTCCTTTTATATTACACGATCGAATCTGGGTTCTTAAAGGAGGGTTCTTTTTGATATTTTGAGTTGTTTAAAACAGTAGTTTCTCTTGGTTTAGTTTGTTTTCTTAACATTTAATTTAGGGTTTCTTTTTCTTCGTTTTTATTGGTGGGGTGGTGGTGGCATTAGTTGGAAACGACTATTGATATGGATGGTTTTGATGATTTTAGGGTTTTTTTATGAGATGCCTAATGAAGAATCAGTATTGTATGCATTCAAGTCTGATAAAGCTGTTAGTGTTGATGTGTTGTGAGGTGATGATTCATGTGTAATAAAAGAATTGAATGCTTGAACAAGACTGTTAATCCTGTTGATAACCAGCAAGCCTTTCACCCTATGGATACACCAATGTCTACCACTAATTCCACAGCTGGTTCCAACCCTGGTTCAAACGATGATACTCCCCGTGTTAAATTATTGTGTAGTTTCTTAGGTAGCATAATGCCTCGACCTCAAGATGGGAAATTGCGTTATGTGGGTGGAGAGACGCGGATTGTGAGTTTGCCTATGGATATTAGTTATGAGGAGTTGATGAGTAAAATGAGAGAGCTTTATGATGGGGCGATGGTGTTGAAGTATCAGCAGCCTGATGAGGATCTTGATGCATTAGTTTCGGTTGTGAATGATGATGATGTGATTAACATGATGGAGGAGTATGAGAAATTGGCTTCTGGGGATGGTTTCACAAGGCTTAGGATTTTTCTGTTTTTGAATACAGACCAAGATGGTTCGGCGCATTATGTTGATGGGGATGGGAGGGAGAGCGAGAGGAGGTATGTGGATGCGCTGAATAATTTGAATGATGGGCCTGATTTTAGAAGGCAGCATGCTGACTCCCCTTTGATTGGTCCAGTTGATGATATTCATTTACAAGAACAGTTTTTTAATGGATTGAGTCTTGAAGGTGGTCTCCTTAGCCAAAGGAGTGGTGAGATGCCAATATCACAGCACAACTTGCATCATGTTACTATTGCTCCAAGGTATAATGAAATGGAGAGTTCATGGAGCCCTGCATATTATTCTCCTAGGCATCATGGACACCATGATCCAAGATCATTATCAGAGTTTCCAAATTCACCCCCTTCTTCGCGTTACCGTATGCAGTTTGGGGATTTACCCGATATAGGCATGGATAGAATGCTTGAAGAATGTGCTCGGTCGCAGCTAAATCAACATCCCCCTTATGACCACCAGCCACAATATTCCGAAAATGTAGTATGGATGCCTGCTGGAGGCGTATGTGGTCATAAGGGTGGTTTTCCTGGTAACTTGCCGCATGGTCCCGGTAATTTTGAAGGGAACGTTGTTTGTGAGCACTGCAGGGGGCCTTTCCCAAGAAATCAACTGCATTTCGAGCAACCCAGCATGGGAAACGGAGTCCCTCAGGTTGCTAATCCAGGTGCTGACTGTCCTCCGAATAGGGAGACTTTCATGCTAAACGCAGATGCAAAGGCGCACCACCCAGTCTATCCCAGAGAGCTGAATGATCCCCGAGCTGTCTACAATGACACTCAAGGCCATGACAGAGGATGGATTGTGCAGCATCAGTTGAGTCCCTGCACTGATGAAGCCAGAACACATATCTCTGGAGCCACAAGATTCAATGATCAGTACATTGTAGATGGTCCAGGCATGAATTATCCCCTTGGACATGGAAATTTGGTGGATGGTCATCATATGTCCTCGCACCACCAGCCTGGGCCTGAATTGGGCAACGATGTTTTTCACGATCAAGGTGCAGTTGCTGTCCACAACCTACACGTTTCACCTCCTGAAGAACGTTCAGTACAGCATGGGAATTTTCCTTGCGCTTATGGGCCAGAGAATCTTCATTCATTGCCACATGGACATGCACATCCACAGACTTTACGGAGAAATGTTCAAAATCCAGTGCATGGAACTCCTTATGAAGCGTCCAGTGCAGGTCTGCAGATAAATGGTGCTGTTAATCCATCATTTCTTAGTGGTAGTCAAAGGAATGGCATTGGCATAGATAGTCAGCAACCTTGGGTTGAGTCCTCTCAGAAAATGCATGTTTTTGATGGGACAACTTCCTTGGAATATTCTTATGGTCACATGTTGAAATTGAATCCAAATACTTATGGGCTAGAAAATAAGCAGTCTTTTCCTCCAGAACCCATTCGACCAACACTCCCGCATGAAATGCTAAACTCATCTGCAAATATAGCTGCTTCTGGTTACAAGCCTGAGTTATGTAATAACACTGTTACCAAAGCATCAAAGATGGAGGGAAAGATCGTCCTTGGCATAGAAAATCACGCAAATGGTGTAGGGAAGGTTGAAAACTTGGATGTGCCAAATGTTCCTTGCCCGGAGCAGGATATGATTGCTGATATTAATGGCCAGGCAGCATTTCCTGAGTCTCTCAATTCCAATTTCTTGAGGTTAGTTGAAGAAAGTGGCGATACAGTGAAAGCGGGAGAAAAAGATCCTTCTGCTGTTCTCGGAGAACCAAATCTGTCAATTAGCCGTATGAGTTTCTTACCTGATTTAATTGCTTCTGTAAAGAAGGCAGCACTGGAAGAGGCTGAAGAGGTGAAAGCTAGAGTTGAAGAAAATGCTGATCCTGCAAAGAATGATTTAGTATCAGGAGAAATAGATGAAAAGGAGCCTGAAGCTGTGGTGAGAATGAACTGAACTTTTATTTGCTCAAAAAGCATTTAACAACATGTTATCTTTTTCTAATGCGTTGCATGTCTAACAGAACACTCATGAAGAAGCAGAGCTGAGCTCTGACAATGAAAATATAAACAACAAAATTGAGCCGACAAAAGCCGAGGCAGAAGCTATAGAAAGGGGATTGCAGGTGCCCGCCTGCTGTCACATTCACATCATTGGTGTTTTAATGTTGCATATTCATCTTATTTATTGTTCCTTGCTATCTACACTTGCTTGTTTTGTTTAATGTTGCATATTCATCTTATTTATTGTACCTTGCTATCTACACTTTCTTGTTTTGTGTGTTGTGTTTTTAACAATAGGTTGATTCTGTGTCCAGACAATAAAAAATGATGATTTGGAGGAGATTCGTGTACTAGGCTGTGGAACATATGGAGCTGTTCATCATGGGAAATGGAAGGGTTCTGATGTGGCTATAAAGAGAATAAAAGCCAGCTGCTTTGCTGGGAGACCTGCTGAAAGAGAGCGCTTGGTAGGACCCATATTCTTCTGATAATTTTTCGTTTATATTATTAATCATTGCCTTGTTCTGGAAGATTGACTTAGTCTCAAGTGACGCAATGTGTTACATGTGCTCGTGCATGTGCATGTGAGCTAGTGGTACTTAAAAGCAGTGTTAAAGGGAGGCTTGTGGTAATTTTGGTGTTGCTGGGTCATGGTGCTTAAGCAGTTTTTGGGAATGCCGTTGAAATCGTGTTTCTCAAAAATTTGAATTTGTTTTTTTTTAATAAATTTTTTTTTTATGTTTTCGGATCATTTTGATATGCTGATGTCAAAAATAATTTTTAAAAAATAAAAAAAATATTATTTGGATGCATTTCCGAGCGAAAAGTACTTTGAACTGCAACCGCTACCACGCTCCCAAACACTCTCTAAATATGCAAGAGTAGGAAATGATGTGCTAGTTAAGTTTATCTAGAATAACTGTAAAAATGGCATAATTAGTTTGTTTGAAGCAAAAGAAAAGGGAAATGAATCATGACCTTTATAACGTGAAGTTTGTGTTTTGCTTTGAATATCTGCTTCTCTGTTCTTTGATACTTGTGTATGAATTGAGGAAGGAGCAAACCTTTAGTGTGTGACTATATTATACATATTTGACAACTTGTATAGGAGATTTGATGCATTCATGTCTCTTGTTGATGGCAACTTCACCAGATTCTTGAGAGTTTCTTATTCTTCATCTTTCCCATTTTTTATGCATATATTCAATTATGCCACAACCTTATAGTGTATCTTTTTGGAGAGGAGTTGATATTGTGCATCTCAAACAGTTTTCACTTATGAAATTAATCACCCGCAATAATTCTCTTTGGATTTGATGCCAAATTATAGTTGCTAATATGAACACACTGTATTGTAGTGAATTGTTGATTGATGGTAATTATTGCATTAATGTTGCTTTTGTAGATTGCAGATTTCTGGAAGGAGGCTTTGATATTGAGTTCATTACACCATCCAAATGTTGTTTCTTTCTATGGTATTGTTCGTGATGGCCCTGATGGATCTTTAGCAACTGTTACTGAGTTTATGGTTAATGGATCTCTGAAACAGTTTTTGCAGAAGAAGGACAGGTAACCATGCTGTTGGTGATGTCATGAGTTTGCACTTTGAATATTCTATCTCACGTTGTTAGAAGAGTTCTTATTCTTTGTCAACTGTCAATGAAGCTTGCTTTACTAAAACTTAATTACTTGGGGGAAAAAGATAG
>Ga0325400_1006153_pt1 | contig 11389 bp, 5 predicted proteins | sample PopdelMetagenome_2_FD_205662 | JGI IMG/M metagenome (GOLD analysis project Ga0325400, IMG submission 205662) | Populus deltoides microbial communities from Bellville, Georgia, United States - Xylem-PdKOR-R1 | ecosystem: Host-associated > Plants > Phyllosphere > Stem > Wood/Secondary xylem...
CCTAAATGTCATTATTTCTATAGCAGCTGAACTTTCATTCAAATGCAACAGAGAAGGGAGCGTTCAAACAATTTTTGTTTGCTGTATATGATAATGGTTAAGGCACGACGGGTTCTTCCCGTGCTAAAGTTTCTGGCGTTTCGGCCTATCACTTGTTTCTATGGAAGTAGAATTTGGGCCAGTGATGCAGGGGCTCTAAGCACTGCTAGCGAAAGGAAAAACATGATCTCACTGCTGCACGAGTATGTCGATGTGTTTGCCTACTCCTAGCTGAAACATCAAATGAAGTTAAATATTAAGAAACTTTGATTTGTTTCCGCAGTCAGAATTGTGGAGTATACAAATACCTAGAAGCGCAGAATGCAACCTGTGAAGAACATATGAATTGCTTGAGCAATAATATTGCATTTGAGATATCCCCACTCTCTTTCAGATTCCATCTTACTTAGAAAACCTGTCTGGCATGACAACTGTTGGAGGCTTGATTATATTATGTTGCTCGTTGTCTCTTGCATCAATTTGGCTCATCTTTTCATCAATCTGTCGCTTCTCACTCTTTTTCACCATTGGAACAATCTTTGCATGGTAGTAAAACTCCAGTAACTTGATCCTGTGAAATATTGAGTTCTATATGATTATGAAGCATGTGCTGTTCTGCTATCCTGTACTGGTAGAGGCCTCTGCCTTCTCATATTCCAACTCTGCTGATAAAATGCATGAAATGAGCTTCTAATAATGAGTTATTTCACAACGAACTAAATACGATTGAGCTCTGATTAAAAAGTCTAACCTTTACAAATTTATTACTCCAAGCTGCCTGTTGAAAGCCTTGCCTGGCTCTCGGAGCTAATTGAGCCTTACCAAGTTTTGGTATTGATTAGAAACCTGGATGTAAATAGATGGTCAGTGCTGCACCGCGAATTAGGTTAAAATTTTTTATCATAAAAAAAATATCTAAGTGATGCCAGTATTTTTTAAAAAGCAAAAAAAACTTGAAATTCAAGTTATTGACTTGAATTAGTTTAATAAATTCGATTAATTTAATAATATAATTTAAAAAACATGTATTAATAGTAAATAAAACAAATAAAAAATAACAGTAATTAACTATAAAAAATAATACTCTAGAGGAGAATAAAAAAATACAATTGAAGACTTATCATCACTCTTCTTTTGACAACACCTCACAACAACCAGGAAGAGCTCATTAAAATGTTTCTAACTCCATAACAAAGATTGCACAGCAACACCGAAAAGGGTAACACATGCTGTCAGACCAGCAACCCGAAGAGCAAACCAAAATAAATTATCATAAAGTGAGCATCACAAGCTTATATTTAATCAATTAATTTAATTTAATTCAAAAACAAAATTCTTTTTTAAAAAAGTTCAATTTAACAACGAATGACAAACAAAAAAAAAATCCAAGATGACCCGTATTATTTTCAAAATTAGTGAAGATTCTATATAAAGCAAATAAAAAAAGAAGTATAATCTCTAATTAAATAAATATTGAAAGATAAAACTAAAAAACATGAGATTAAAAAAAAAAGCAAGCAAACCTGGATAAATGTCTTAGACCTGGATTAATCTCCCGAACTTATAACCCATGAAATCCTAAACCTGAACTCAATCAAAAAAGAAGTTTAGTTCCTAACTAATTTAATGTTGAATAATAATAATAATATATATATATATATATATATAAGTTTAAGAAATTTTTCAAAGTAAAAAAAATAGCAATAAAAAATGGAATTAAATTTGATAGGTAAAAAATTAAAGAATGATGAAGTCGTAAAAAAATAGATTTAAAAATTATCTCAAATAAAACAAATAAAAAAAATGAAGACTAAATATGATAGATAAAAAAAGATGGAGGATGAAATTGAAAAAAATATCTAATTTTATAAATTATTTCAAATAAAACAAATAGTAAACAAAAAAATAGGGACTAAATTTGAAGAAAAAATAAATTTAAAGGTTGCTTTGAGAAATTGAAGGGTCAGATACAGAAATTAAGGAAGAGAGAGAAAAGAAAAGGAAAGAAAATTGTTGATGCCAAACCAAAGGTTCGTTGGAGATACTATCGCCCAAGGATGGTAGAGCCAACTAAACAATCTTAGTATTGTCCTGTAAGCCATTGTTTGGTTGTCGAATGACCATGGCGCAAGCGCCTCCCACCTAACCATTTTTTTTAAATAATATTTTGTATTTATTAAAATATCATTTTGACCTTTAATAAGCTTTACTGTAACAAAAAAAAAAACTAAGTTGAAAATACAAAAAATCCCCTGGATACCAGCTTAATACTTTTTTTTATTTGAATGATAATTAAGTCATTTCATTGTGTTGAAAAAAAAAGACTACAAAGCCCTGAATTCCAGTTTAATATTTTTTTTAAGTGTAATTAAATCATTTTAATATTATGAAATATCAATTTGTCCCGGTCAATCTAATAATGATCAATGAATCATGTAGAAAAGATCATATTACCCTTATCAGCAAGTTATTTAATTTTGTTTGAGAATAACAAAATGATTATTTCACTATCTCAATTTATAGATCCATGTCTTTGTCTATAATGAATGACCAAGCCTTTTAGTTTTTTCTTTAATGCTAACATATTTGCATTTTCCTCAATTAGGCAGTTTCATGGCCCTAATAAGAATATGTTATGGAATGTTATGTGACAACATACCATCACCGAAAACACATAAATTCAATGTACAGATCTCATGGAATTGGATCGATGAGACTGATAAACAAAATTCCTTAGCATTGGAAAGCTTTATGTCCGTCTGGAATCCAAGTTTTAGTCGGAGTAAGAAATGAGGAAAATGATGAACAATGTAACTCCTATACTGTAGCAAATTATTGGGCTTAGAGATTCATCGGGCCTTTCTAGCCTGATATCCATTTTTGATACATTGCAGTTGGAAATCAAGTTATCCCAAGAAATTATATGCAATATATCATCCCAATAATACAGAACCTGCACAATGTGTTGGTAGGATCATGGGTGTTCTAATTAATGCATGTTAGAGGCGGAGCAAACACACATAATGTTTAATGTGGGTTGACAAATCACCTACATCCACTAAGCAATCATTATCATTAAAGATTAAATAAAAGATATAAATACACATCCATATAAAAAGAGGATCATATACACTCAACTCAATCCCCATTCTCTCTCACACATACTGCTACCAGGCTATAGGGGCTACTACCATTGGCAACCACTCTCTCTCCTCACGTTTCTTTCTTGTTTTCTACTCATATTATTTCTTTTCATTAGCGCTTATTTATAGGCAAGATTAGCCAGCAAATGGAAAAGCATTCCAGCTCATTTTCCTCTTTCAATGACACTAATTCTTCCATTAAGTTGGTGTGTTAGGTGAGTTGTTAGTGGTGGGCCTGTTTTCTCTCCATTATCCTAATAAACTACCACTTAAAGCCAAAGAGGCAGTACACTTGTCTTCTACCCTTGAAGACCTTTCGAAGCTTCACATGACTTTAGTTCTTATCCCCATGGCTAACTCTCGTTTGATCTAATTTATCATCACTCTGCTAACTCCCACTTGATTTGAGTTACCATCATTTAGCTAACTCTCACTTGATTTTAGTGTTCCATCTAGCCTATGCTTAATGTGTATTCTTAAGCATCATTTTGATTGTTTTTTTTCTAAACTTCCTAGTAGGATCTCTCCATCACCATTAAGTTTGATCTCCACTTTTGAGTGCGATAGTTATCATCCGAGTATCACAACATGATCATGAGCTCCCACTCTTCTAAGAGTCTACTCATTTAGGATTTTGTGTCTGCTCTCTATTCCACCCTAGCAACCACGTTTTACAACTTTTTGAGTCTTTCACTCTTAGTCATAAAAGTACAACTAACTCTCCACCTTTAACCATTGGGGCAACCCATTAAAGGTTTATTTGCATATGTCTTCATACTCTAAGTATTATAGTGTCATTACCGAGCTTACCACTCTAATAAAATTCAACTTGTTTCCAGAACTTGCATATGCCTTCTGCTCATACCTGGCAATCGTGTCTTAATGCTCCATAAGTCATCCATTTATTGTCAATAGTAAATGTTTTTCTACCTCATTAATCTTTAGCATGGGGGAAATATCCATGAAAATCAATTCAGCGTTTGTCTTCATACTCATCATAACCATTCCATTGGATATCTATACATTTGTCCACTTATATTCTGCTGTAACATCGGTTATGGGGTGGTCTAAACTTGGGCTTATATTATGGCCCTCACACCTTCTCTCAAGGTATCTTCACTCGTTGTCATGGGATGGTTGTAACCTCTTTTATTTAGAATGTCTCAAAATGGCTCCAAGATTATTTGCCACTATGTGTACTTATAGGATAGATTGATCACACTATTTATATAGAAAGATAGAGTTATGGTATGCTCTTTGCAATCCTCCTTCTCGATTCTTATGTTTAAAGTTTATGCACTTTTCATCATCATGTTTGCACCCACTCACTCAAAATGCTTGACAATTTTATTTACATCAATTAGCTATTTGGTGTCTTTGCCTTTATCACAGGTGTTCGCGCCCTCTCAATTAAGTGTCTATGTAATAACTCATCTTTCTATCCTTGTATCATCAAAAAAGTCTTAATTACTGTCTTTATCAATAACATAGAGTCTTTTCATTGATGTATAGTTATACAGCTTTAATACAGTCTCTACTCTTGAGCTTTATTAGGACCACTTCAACCTATTGCACTTCTTGTCTCATTACATCACCACGTTGGATTCTATAGGTACTCCTACATAATCTTCATATGCCCTTGTGTAATTTTTGTTCACTTGGTTTCTCTATATTCCTTACTTATACTTGACATCAGCTCATCATGTCACAACACATATCCTAGTTAAAATAGGGTATCAATCTTTATCTCTATCTTGTTATATTTCTTTTCCATTATCAACGACTCTCTTTTATTCTACCCTTGAGAAATCACAATCATTGAATCAAGCTTTTCTAAAGAAATCTTTTACTCTATCAGATCCTTGAACATGAGGAACCCAGTTGTTCTTTTGTGTCGTCCTCTTACTGGTCTTTAATTATTTCATTACAAACTACTACATATATACAAATAGTATTGTGTGCATAATCCTTCAATTAAGCAAGTTTCTAAGAAAGATTAGAGGGGTCACACTTGTCCCATTTAAAACTCAATCTCTTTTATAGAACTTTTTGAACCATATTTATTGATCGTACTATTTTTCTATATATATAACCATTTGCTAGCTCTATTGCAACTTTCCTTTACAAATGATCTGGAATATCTTGGTTATCTACCTTATTTCTCAGCATCTGGTGAAACTACCAGTGCTTTAGATTTGTCAAGATTGGTCTTCATTATTTTTCACTCTACACCCCTAATCTTCCACATTCCACATGATCGAGTGTCTAGAGTATCCCACTTTTGCGTTTCCTTAAGGCAAATAAAATTCCCCACTTAGAAATTCAACATACATAATTAGGCTAACATTTACGACTTTTTCTTCTTCATCCTCTTTGACCATCACGATGACCTTTAGATGTCTTCTCATTAGACAACATCTCTTATTAAATCACTATTGCCACTCTGGTCTAAGTCTCAATAATCAGACCATGCCATTACATATAGAACAATCAAATTAGCTAGAAATAAGTTTGAAATCATCCAAATCACATTCAAAACGACTAAGACTTGATTAAAACAATTATGTCCTGATGGATGGCCCAAATTCAATCACAAATCTGGTTGTATGTAGGATCACTCATATTGGAACCTATCTCTCAGCTCACGGATCGACTCTTAGCTTGTTTGTGGGACCTATTTTGTTGACATGTCAGCCAAATAGATGTTAACCGGTCGCTGGCACATATGTATATTATGCATATTGATGTCATGATTATGTAGTGATGACACCATCCTTTGTTTAGGGTCAACTATATAGGTCGGGTCAATTGGTCTTGAGTCGGGTCGTACAAGTCAAGTGTAGAAAACACATGGGTGCACGCGAGTCACGTCAATACGCGTGGGCAGCCTTCTTTTCGATGTGTGTAGACGCGTGCGGGCATGTTTGATGCTAGTTTTTTGCATTGTTTTAACCAGCATATTATTCTCGATCTTCTATTCACAATGTTATGCCCAAAAACATATTTAAACCACTTTGTTTTTGGGCATAGATCAAACACCATTATTCATCATGCTCTGATACCAATTGTTGGTAGGATCGTGGGTATTCTGATCAATGCTTGTTAGAGGCGGAGTAAGCACACATAATGTTTAATGTGGTTCGAGAAATCGCCTATATCCATTAAGCAATCAGTATTATTAGAGATTAAAGAAATATATATATATATATATATATATATATATATATATATATATATATATATATATATATAAAGAAGAAGGATCACATTCACTCAACTTAACTCAACTCTCATGCTCTTTAACACATATTGTTGCATAAGGCAGCGAAGGCTACTACCCTTGGCAGCCTCTCTCTCTCTCTTTACCTCCTCACGCTTCTCTCTTGTTTTCTACTCATATTGTTTCTCTTTATTGGTGCCTATTTATAGGCAAGATTGGCCAGGAAATGGAAAAGCATTCCAGCTCATTTTTCTTTTTCGGTGGCATTAATTCTTCTACTGAATTAGTGTGTTAGGTGAGTTGTTAAAGGTGGACCTCTTTTCTCTCTATTATCCTAACACAATGCACTAAATATTGGGAGTCTTTTGGCACCATATTAAGGTCTCTACCTTAATAGCCACATTAGTCAACAGTGTGTCCTATCCACCCTACATTGCAACCTTCTCATTAGAAACCATGAATAATATGGTACCCATTACACTTTACTTTAAGTAATGTTAAAAAAATATAAATCATAACTTAATATTTTTTCTAACAACTTAAGTTTTTGAGTTGAAATAATCTAAATATCTAAGTAGTTGAGAATCTCAATCTCATCACCTCATTAAATTAATAAAATTAACTACAATATAGTAGTGACTTTTTGAGATGAGATTGTTCTTTTGACGAGTTTAGAGCACCATTTTCTATAGCTACTTTTATGACCTCGAGTGACATTACATTAGACTATGTGTTGTTCACTCCTAGCAATATTGTTGTACCTAAAGGCAACTTGAATTATTTCAACTTGTTTGATACCTACTTGATGCATTACATTAGACTATGTGTTGTTCACTCCTAGCAATGTTGTTGTACCTGAAGGCAACTTGAATTATTTCAACTTGATTGATGCCATACTTGATGCATTACATTAGACTATGTTTAATGATAAAAGGAAGGTAGGAACAGTAGTAGAGCAGCATTGGAGTTTGTTTTATCCAAATCAGTAGCTTCGTGTAAAAATCTTAAAATGAACCTGTTTAATTGTGTTTAAGCTTACCAAATGGAGAAACAGTTTCCTAAAAAAGAAAAATTCAAGGACATAATTTAACAAATTGGTAGCACGTGTTTCGAGCTTTATTTCACATCGCAGTTCCACTGTGTCTTTAAATTTTTTTTATTTTTTTAATTTTAAATTATTTTATTTTATGTTTTTAAATTATTTTAATGTGCTGATATCATACTTTAATTTAAAAAAAAATCATTATTTTGATATATTTTCAAATAAAAGATACTTTGAAAAATAATCTCTAGTATACTTTCAAATAGGTATTAGAAGTGTGGTAGTTGTTGTTTTTAAAAGTATTTTTTACTCGGAAATATATTAAAATAATTTTTTATTTTTTAAAAATTACTTTTAATATTAATATATTAAAACGATATAAAAATATAAAAAAAATATTTTAAAACATAATACCACAAATGAGATAAAAGGAATTTTTGGTACTTCATGTCCATAAATACATGGACTTGTTTGTGACAAGGATAATAAATGAAGGGGTGTTCTGTCTATCAGAAATTGCGAACGATAAGGAATTACTTAGGTCATCAACGATGACAATACTTAATAAGTAATAAAAAGAAATATTAGTGCCCCGCCTGACCCGATTCACCCCAACCAGAAGTGGAGGCTCCGCCACCAAAAACCATCTCTGCTGGTCGCCACCGTTTCCCCTTTTTTAGCGGTCTGTCTACAGAGATTGGATTGTGAGATTATGGGGAAAGCTTCAAGGGATAAAAGGGTATGGTCTACTTGAGTTTAGTTACAAGTTGATTTTGTCTTGCTAGTTATATACATTTGTCATTGGAGAAAACTAACAAGTGAATAAAATTTGTAGGATATATACTATAGAAAAGCAAAGGAAGAAGGTTGGCGTGCTCGAAGTGCCTTTAAGCTCATTCAGATAGATGAGGAATTCAATATTTTTGAAGGTGTGTTCATTGTTTTTACAGTACTTGTTTACAGGAAACAGTTTTAAGCCTTTTTTTTTTTAATTTTGTTGGCTCTTTTTTTGTTTGTAGGAGTGAAGCGTGTGGTGGATTTATGTGCTGCACCTGGTAGCTGGAGCCAGGTATGTATATTTGATTTGAATAATAGTTATGATAATACCATTAACCTTCTGGTTGTGCGCTAAAATCTACTTAATTTTAGGTACTAAAGATGTTCATCATTAGCATGTTAGGGCTGTTAGCTGTTGATATGCCTTAAGCAGGCCTTACATTTACCTTATATGTTGTTCTTCTTTGAATTTCCTGGCTAGCTTGTGATGTACACACTCCCCATCTGCAGGTTTTGAGCCGTAAACTATATTTACCAGCAAAACTTTCACCTGATTCAAGGTAGGTGATCTTTTAATTTATGTGTTTTCTTGCATTCATTATTATTTAATCTTTTTTTATTAAGTTTAAATTAAAATTATAGCAGTAAGTTGTCTTTGTTTATAAGAACTTCATTTTCCCATACATGCATTAACATGATGGTAGCCTTCGTGTACTAAAGATTCTATTAAGTTCTTATTATATGTGGATGGAAGTAATGATCCTACTGGGGCCAGAAGTTCATTATGTGTGTCGCCTTCAATCTGTTTTGATTCAGTATGGCATGTAAAACCCACTTCCAATTGGATGTGTTACAACTGTATTGTAGTTTTGATTACCGTATGTTTTTCTTTGATAACTTGTCTAGATACAACTACTGAGGCATGTTTCTTAAGTTACAGAGTACTAACTTTGACTTCCATTTATTCCCTGCTCACGAATGCTTGTGATGGAATATGCTCAGTAGACACCCTCCAGTGGAAAAACCTTGTTAGAAACAAAAAATTTGTTTGTGGCTTTTATTTACTTTGAAGTTTTATTCATTCTAAGCCTGTATTCTTGGGTTATTAACGTCTCTTGTGTGCACAATCTCATCATATATAATAAATATTGAAGCAGAAATAATTCTTGTTAAAAGAAAGAAATAAAGAAACAGAAAATCAAATTTGAAATTAATTCTTCCTGCTTTCTGCATTCCTATTGAAACAATAACTTTCTGCATCATGATTTGTAGGGATAATGATCTTCCTCTTATTGTGGCCATTGATTTGCAACCTATGGCTCCCATTGAAGGTGTTATCCAAGTCCAGGGTGATATTACCAATGCCCGAACTGCTGAAGTGGTGAGGATGGTTTTTAACCTCAAATTCTCCATCATGTTTATCTTATGTGGTAGAGTGATGGTGTTCGTGGCTTCCTCAGAATAATTCATTCTCATTATAAAGAAAAGCATGTCCAGAAGTTTTTTTTCTAATTAAGCATTAGAAATTATCTTGGAATTCGTATTTCTGATTGTTAGCAAAAGTTGGTGGCAAACTCCATTTACTAATCTTGTAATTAGCATGTGGAGCTAATACCATGTTTCTCCATTGAAGAGAATTTTCTGAATGAATGCTTAGATGGGCATTGTAAATGCTAAAAGAAGTTGGGCATATCCACTACAAATGGAGTAGAATGGCCATTCTTTTCATATTTATTTTACAAGCCATCCTTAAGTAGATGGATCCATACATTTCTTTTCAACTTCCATCTATTGTTTCGGTCCCCTTCAGGTGAGTGCAGGAATGATTGTGCATGTAAATGTGCGTGTACATAACCATGGATGTGTCTGGCTTTCTATGTACATCACTGTACTTAATGTTTATTTTTGTTTCACACCAGATAGCTAATTCTTCAAAGGATCTTTACTGACTCTTTTACAGGTCATTAGACATTTTGATGGCAGCAAGGCTGACTTGGTTGTGTGTGATGGTGCCCCTGATGGTAAATAAACTTCTGGCCCTGCACTAACTTTGTATTGTATTATAATCCCCTTAGTCGCTAAATTATTGGTGATAAACTTCTTATAGTTTTTCAAATTAGTTTTATTTTGTGCTAATTTGTAGTTACCGGACTCCATGACATGGATGAATTTGTTCAGTCTCAACTCATTCTAGCGGTAAGAGCTGTTCTTGTTATGCCCATTTGTAGTTATTAAGGATGTCAAGAACCCTACAAAATCAAACCTTGATTTACATATGATCTTTTACAGTAAAGTGGCAACCCTTTATAAATATTCCAAATCATTTTGGGAAATCTCATATCTTTTAGTCCATATCTGATTTTAGTGTCAAGTACTAGATCTTTTACATGAAATAACTTGTATAAATTGGCCATTGGTTTTTGGGATCTGAATATATTAGTGAGCCATCTTAACCCTACTTGATTCAAGAGGTGATTTCACTCAACTCTTGAAAGTCAATGAGAAATCAGATGACAAGGAGCTAAAAGTTAGAAACTGTGAAGAATTTGGCATGCAATTAAGCAAAAACATGATAAAGCTTAATCATGAAGATATGTCGGTGTTCATCAAGCATGACATGGCTAGCACGGTGTCTTTTAAATTTACTTTGAAAGAATGTGCTTTATAATGATTGAAGACTCAAAAGCATTGGTCTATTGTCAGGCCAGTCAGCTTTGGTTTAAGAAATGTTATCTGGTTTTGTAATTTTTAAGTTCACAAGTATCCTAAACCTTTTTTTCCTTGTACTGACACTGAAAGCCTATATGTTATTTGAACCTTAACCAGTCTGAACAGAACTGAGGACTATATTTTGTTTTATTCAGTTTTTCTTGATAGTTGCTACTAAGGGAACCCTCTGAGTTCTTAATTATCATAGAAATCAGTCAAAACCCAACCAATTTGCACCTCTGCAATTAAAATCCTCTTTGCTTTCTTCAGCTAAAAGTCTGTAGAGAAAATAATGGAAAATTAAACTGTCTTGACTTGGCAGGTGCTTACAATCGTAGGACAATAGAGTTCATTCAAGTGTTTCAAATCCTCATCATAACAGTTATTCTAACTCAACTGCTATCATTCATCAGCTTTTTTATCTCATTCTTTTGCTAATGTTCGGTCTGTTTGCACTGT
>Ga0325400_1006154_pt1 | contig 11389 bp, 11 predicted proteins | sample PopdelMetagenome_2_FD_205662 | JGI IMG/M metagenome (GOLD analysis project Ga0325400, IMG submission 205662) | Populus deltoides microbial communities from Bellville, Georgia, United States - Xylem-PdKOR-R1 | ecosystem: Host-associated > Plants > Phyllosphere > Stem > Wood/Secondary xylem...
GCATTAGCAGTTCTACGTTGACCAAAAAATTGCACTAGCTATTATAACAACAAAAGGAATTACAACGACAATGTCAACATTCTTCTTCTTCTTCTTCTTCTTCCAATTATTATCTGTGACCAGAAATCCAGTCGACACCATTTTCTGAGGTTGAAAACGGAAATGATGAAAAAAACAACGATGTATTGTAATTGGGTGACCAAAAGAAGCTCTACCTGGATGGTGTCCAGGCATAGATGAGCAACCCCAAAACAAGGACGATGGCTCCTGCGACAAAGCCAGTTGGAAGGGAGGATGCGACTCCAAGATATGGCAATGGCAGTGTGAACACATACACAGCTATTGGTACTGCCATATTCAACACAAGGGAAAAACCAATTATCAGTTGAATAAATTCATGATACAAATCCGGCAAGAGAAAGTGTTGAACAATTATGCTCTGATAATAGCTTCATGGAGTTGCAGCAAACCTACATGAAAGCTATCTTCATTGTATTTATGCGGCAGAATATAGTAAATGGTGAGATAGAAGAGCCATTATGCAAAGTTATTCAAAATAACCTCTCCATTTACTTCCTAAGTACCATGCTGACAAGTGTCATAAAGATTAAAGGCACTTTTGAGGAGCACGTTATGCGACTGTATTGGCACTTAAATGAAGCCACGCATTTTGATTGAAGTGTTGTTTGATGGCAATGTTTAACATGGATCGTTATGGTGCTTGTTCCCAAGATCCCAAAATGACAGGATTAAGAGTGTTCCTATGAACAGCAAAAGTGGATGTTCATTTTCCTTAATAGACTAACTAGTTATTCGTGCTGAGATATGAAACAGTTTTTTTGTTTTCGAAAAGCAAAAACAGTTGGTAATACCAAACAGGCCCTCGACGATCATATAACTTTTCTAGAACAGAAAGTGGTATCATTTATGGCCATGTTAGGTCATTCGAGGAAAACAATTAAGCCCAAAATGATGTATGATTGGCTAAGGGAACACATGTTGCACAGTTTTCAACCATTCACACTGCATATCATAATGGCTCCAGCTGAGGGCTTTCATGTGAAAAGTTTGTCGCCCCATCCAAATTCTCCAAAATAAAAAAAGGGCAATAATCCCATCAAAGTACATGGGATCCAAATGCAACTGCGGTCCTTATTTTTGGGTTAGGTGACTGATAGGCTTGCAAACTTTTGGATTATGTTATTGAAAGTTGCAGCTACTTTGATTAGGAAAGAAAACAGAGAGAAAAATACCAGAAAATGTGGAAGCAAGGGAAGACACAACAGCAGAAGAGATCTTGAGGAGATGCAGTAATGAGATGTTAAACCCCATGTTGACAATCACAAACAACAAAGGAAGCAGAGGTGCACCATCACATCCTGTGGACAACCAAGTTTAAAAGAAATAAAATGTTACATCATCATAGCATTAGACTATAACTGTACCACTACGAAAAAGGAAGATTATAAAAGCTTGCCCAAATTTCAAACTTCATTCATGTCACAATGCTATGCTCTTCTCTATATTTTACAAAAATATATCTCTTATGCTTGTTACGGTACTGTAGAAATGAGCCCTCCGACACATGAAAGTGAGAGATTGAGATGAGGTGTAGCGTTATATCACATTCCAATTAACAGAAAGCAAAATTCTGCAATGTATAAGCTTAACCATTTAGCATCAGCTATATGAACATCAATTTAAGAGGATGCCTTTTCTAATATGTATAAAATAAATTCAAAGAGTTTTTACAATTGTATTTACATTCTATCCTCACATGCATGTTTTACTATTTTTTAAATTTTCACCTCTAATACAACAACAACAACAACGAGGCCTCAATCCTAAACTAGTTGGGGTCAGCTGTACAGATCCTTTTGCATCATTCTACCCGATAATACACCAAATCCCGAGATATAAAAAGTAAATGCATGAATGGCAATTACATAAGAGAGGGAATTAAAATACATCACACAGATAAACACCATAGTTGCAATAAATATATTTACATAAATAACCAAGGCAGTAGAGTAACCTCAATTGTTCAAATCATTCAAAACAATGTTATAATTGAGATCGAACATGAAGAAACCAATTCTTGATACAGATAATACAATGCAGCTTTAATTCCTCTCAATAATTTCTCAAACATGATAAATGCATCCAATTAAGTTACATTTATACAGGTTTATGACACATTATACTGACTTTAGCTGTGACAAATATTGAAACAAAATTAATCAATAAGATGGTGCATTAATAAATCATAGCTTACCACTCGATAAACTGCCAATGTTTAGAAAGCAAACTGCCCCGTCTTTAAGATAGTTTGGAAGCTGACTAAATGGTATACCCCATAATTTCGACATAAATGGTAGAAGAAGGCATACAAACAGTGCCTACAGAACATGTAGACACAAAAAATTTAGACTTACACTCATGCTGCAATCAAAAGACAACTGTTTAAGTGATAGCAAGAACTGAGGATTTTAAATCATCGCTGAGTACCTACTTGGAAAGCAGATCCATAGGAGTTTATTACAAATAGATCTACAGAACCCCCCTGCAATTGATGGAACAACATTGTCTTTATATAACATCAAGATCTAAAAGAAAAGGTACTAAACGAGGCAGAAGTAGCTACTTATCCAATTTCATTTCCATGCATACAAGATAATTTGGCAGCTTCTAATCACCTAAGACAATGATCATCTCTTTTTAAGATAGCAACTGAATTAAATCAGTTTTCTGTTGCCATTACTGAAAATGAAATTGAGTTTGAAAACATTGATGCCATGTTGAAATTTTACCACCCCCCCCCCCCCAGGAAAAAAACATCAATAGTGTCTTCAAATGAAATAAAAGTCCCCCCAGGAAAAAAAACATCAATAGTGTCTTCAAATGAAATAAAAGTTGAATACAACTTCTTTCTGTTGCCAAAACGTTCCTGATGGGTCTCAGAAACCAAATATGCGCTATCAATTGTAGAACATACCTTTAACTGCTTAGCAGCATCCGAGAAAATGACTTCCTACAAATAAAAAAATTACGGTTTGTTACAGAACAGCTATACATGCATGGAACTCTTAAGTGCAGTAAATGTTTAGAATGCCAACCTTGAGCACTGTATCTGCGGCTTGTAAGAAAAAAGAGAACATCATCAAAAGACTCCAGAATATACCAGCTTCCCTTAACGAACCAGCACTCGGTCCGCTGCAGAAGTACACATAGCCATGCAATTGAAATACTCAAACTACAACTGGTGAATGATGCAAACTGGAATCCTTCTGGGCAATCAGACAACAATTTGTAGATTTCTAAACACAAGATTACAATTAACATGCCTCTCGGTTTGGATATAAAAGTTTACCTTGCCACGGTTATTATTACACCAACGGCAACTAAGAAGCATCCAAGCAACTGGTTGACTTTATATCTCCTCCCAAGAAAAATAGTGGACAAGAGAATCTGCCACACAAGAAAGGTCTGCAGGAAAAGTAATGGACAAAATTAACTACCCAATTGTTGATAATCTACCATTTGAAAACAAGAATGGTTCAGATAATTGTGAGCTTCTGAATTTTGTTAACAGAGAGTTCATCACATTATAGTATGAAGTATACATTTTGCTTTACTATATCAGGATACCTTTTGCATTAAAATCAATTACTTTCACACTTCTAATGTTTTAGCCTCCAACTTCAGCCTTCAGCTCTCAAAGTTTTCTTAGTTTAAAGCGTGTTCTTCAAGAATAACAAAATAGTAGCTAAATTGGTTGAAGAAAAAAAGGATTCTACAAGTATTAACCTAACGTCTCAAGAGAAAACAAGCTATCTAATGAATGAGGCTTACCTGAGACAAAATTGGAATTGATGCTCCAGAAAGAATTGCTGATTCAAGGCAGAAGATTACAAATAGAGTGGGTCAGATTCTGACAGAATTTTTACCCGCAACAAACTCATGAAACTAGATACAAATTGTTTTAGTAACAATAAGAGAAGATAGTGTTAGCAGTCAAAGAAACATATCTTATGCACCTGAAGAAAATTATAAACGTATTGTCCCGAAATTAATGTTCGAGAGAAACGTAAAAATAAGAAATGGCATTCTTGAAGGGTACTTCAATAACATATGTATAGAATTTTTTCGGTATTTATATAACAAGTGAAGTTCAATCATTAATGGACAAGAAGCTTATTGTAATATCTCATATCGGCAGGTGAGGACTTGGGGGAAGGTCTTATATGAGCATGCTCACCTTGACTGGTCGGACTCGTTTTGGGGCCATGCGTGGCTGCCAAGAACAAATCCGTGAGGCCCGTGGGCCAAAGCGAACAATATCTTGCTAGTGGAGTGGGGTGTTATATTTGGTATTAGAGCCCGGCTCATTGGTTGTCCGATGGTGCCGACGGGGTTGTCGGGCTCCTTAAGGGGGGTGGATTGTAATATCTCACATCGGCAGGTGAGAACTTGAAGGAGGGCTTTATATGAGCATGCTCACCTTGACTAGTCGGACGCGTTTTAGGGTCATGCGTGGCTGCCAAGAATAAATTCGTGAGGCCTATGAGATCTTACTAGTGGGGTGGGGTGTTATACTCGTATTATTTCAAATATGCAGTGTGCATTTGCTGATTCCTTTTAAATGAACGAAGTGTAAGAATTAGGCTAAAACAGGTCTGAAATTACAAAAATCCAAATGGTATACTAGTAGGTGCAGATTAGTGATTGAGCTGAATAGCATAAAAGGATCTATATAGCTAACCCCGGCTAATTTGGGACTGAGGCTTAGTTGTCATTGTTGTCTACTAGTACATCAATTTTTTTATGTGGGATGCTGCGCCACAGTTTAGGAGGACAAATTTTATAGAAAAATTCAAATTTAAACCATAAAATTTATATTGGAAGTATCACAATGAAGTGAAAAATCATCAGATAATAATGAGACATAATACCTCCAGCTGCCATTCCAGTTGCAGCTCCAAGAGCTTCTAAGAGTCCAACAAGAATATACGGAGCTTTTGGCATAGAAAGCATCTCATCTGTAACGATGCCAGCACGGTGCCGAATATGCAAGATGGTGAAGTATACAATAACATATCTGAAAGAAAAAGGAAAAAGAAAAATATTGAACAAAATAAGATCCATTTGAGTTCATCCTGAATTTTTGGAGGCACAAAAAATTTAATCACCCCTGACAGCAATGTCATTAATTACATCTAAATGCTCCTGACTTCATTACTAAAAGCTCCTAAATTTTAATTTGATTTGTGAATCAATCATAAGAAATGGAGATTGGAAAATTTCAAAAAGAGAGTAAAAGAGAGAAAATGTACATTATAATTAATAATGCTTCATTATTAGCATTAGGAACTTCAGGAATAATTAAGAAAATCACATTGTAAAACTTTACATTCTGAAATATGTTTTTCTTTAAACCTTCATGGACAAACTCATACATTTCTTAGTAAATTATCACTCATCAATGAAAAATTCATGAAACATTTATCTAATTAAGCCAAGGATCCACAATCAATCGTTGATTTCTACGGCATGTCTAAAATTCTAGGAAACAATAAGACGCATGCTCCACATTTTGACAGTGAGAACCCCATAGTTTTGGTTACTAATTGCCAAGGTACATATCAATGAAGTTTGATGATGGAATGTGGACTGTTTTCTTCCTTTTTTTCCTCTTTTTTTTTTTTTTTTTTGTTATGATGGTTGATAGTTGTTAAACCATCAAATATCAATCCCTTCCTTTTCTTCTGTTTTCCTTTTGGTTGAATAAACCACTAAATTTTAATGGGACCCTGAAATTATCAAGCCCATTAGCAAAAGGACCAAAAATCCCAAAAGAAAAGGGTCCCGTCAGAAGGGTTAGTGTGACTTTCAAAGAAGTGAAGGGCATATGTGCAATTTGACAAATATGATGTGAAATGCAAAAGTTGTTTCCGGACCACAAACCAAAAGCTAAAGGAGAGGGATTAGACTATGAAATTAGAAGATCACATGGCCCACCCAATGTTTTCAAAGTGCCCACTTGACATGATGGCGTCTAATGGAGCTGTGGAAGAAGAAAGTAACTGCCGAGTGCCGGTGATGAATGATGACAGCGTTTGCTTTCTTTCTGTCATGGAAATCTAACAAACGTTTTCTACTCTTCATGTAAGGCTCTCATTCGCATTGGACCCACAAGGCACAATTACGTGCACAAACCCATTTTTTCTTTCTTTTTGCAGCTCTGAGAATATCTCCAAGATTCCTAAAGTCTCGTTTTCTTTTTCTTTTTAATTATTTATTATATAATAAAGCAGCAATAATTTTCACAGAAAGAGAAGAGAGTTCCCAATTCTCCATTAAGCATGATTGTCACGGCCACATTCAAAAGGTGCAGATAGACAAATAAAGCCTCCAGCATCTTCACATTTTTGACGTAGCACAGCTTTTTACACTATTATAAAGCTCGATCATTCTTTCAACCGAGAATATTCTTATTTGGTTCAGAAGGTTGTGCATCCAGTATTATCGCACACAATAGTCATAAATATGAAAGATCTAGTCTCCATTAATGAAAATTAGCCTGAAAAAAACCTTGAAAATTTATGACTCTTATTAATTAGTAGGACTCGGTGGTTAGAAAAATTGTGGGGAAAAAAGGACGAAAATAGGAGGCTGATAGTGTAACTCTAACATTATGTACATTATGTTTGGTTTGCGTGCGAGAAGGGTAAGATAGGATAAGGAAAGGTAAAGATGGAATATGAACCGTCCCCTTATTTAGATATAAATGAGGGAAAATGAAAGTTGTGAACTTATTTGTAAAAGAGAAGGTTATGAACTTCATTCTTGTTTGGTTGGGGGATGGAAAGTAAATTTTAATTTCATAATTATTAATTTATCCTTTATTATTAAGTTTTTCCTTTATTAATGAAAGAAATCAAGGAGGCTAGCTTATGACCAATGACATGTTGTTGATAAAAGTAAATATATGCAAAAATAAAATACAGCTTTGACAACATTTATAAGATAATATGAAAATTATTCAAACAAATCCAAATTAAATATAAAATCCAGCACATGATTCCGTGTACAACCCAGCTTGTAAAATAATCAAAATAAATTATTATCATAGCAAATCTCTCAATATGATTGGTTGTCTCAAAAGTTGTAATGCCTTCCCTTCCCTTTCAAACCCACCCCTCAAACCAAATACGGCGAGAAAATTCAAATGCTCCACCCATAAATTAACACTCCCTAATGGTCAACAAAAATAATTATCATGTCCTATAACGATGTTGCTATCCCCACGGTCCACATTCATGAACATGTCTTATAAATTATTAATTCTAAGTTTTGCTCTTAAATTCATGAAGTTGTTAAAAAAAACCAAGAGTAAAACGTAGTTCTTTCCTTTTCCTGCGAAAGTGACTTGAAATGAAGTAATTGAATTCTGGAACCACACAATAATTTGAGGTTATCTATCCAAGGAAAAGGATAGTAAAAAATGAAGGGTCGGTGAAAAAGAGTCAAAATACATAGACAGAAACCACACGCAAATGAAAAAAAAATATTGAATTGAACTTGTTGTCTTATTGCCCCGTGGTAAAGGACAAGTGTAAATGTGTAAGACATTACGACTGGGACTAAGTCTGTAACACTTGTGATAATTATAAAAGCCCCCAATTTAATTTTGGATCCATTCCACCAGCTTCTTAAATGTTTATTTCACTCCCAAATATTAATTCTCTTGTGCTATTTAAAAATAATAATAATAATAATAATTACTTTTTTATTTTGCTAAATATGCAATCTGGACGTGCATTATTATTGAAAAAAATTATAAAAGAAAGTATTTGAAGACGCGGCACTGAAAATATCAAAATGAAAAAAAAATGGAATAAATAAACAGTTAGCAGAAAAAAAATCAATTACCCGAAAGTAGCGAGCTGAGCTAGAAAGAAGGGGTAATGCTTGAGAGGAAGTAGAGCCAGCTTATACAGCACCCGATTCCCTACCCCCAACACTACCGTAACCGCCGCTGCAATCGCCACCTCTACCGCTCGGTCCTCCTTGCTCCTGCTATCACTCCGGCTTATTGCCCTCTTTCCATTAATCTCAACCGTCCGATCTATACTCTCTACCACGCCTCCCACCGTCTGATCTCCCACCAAGCACGCGCATGGCCCCGCCTTTTCAGCTTCATTTCCACCCCCCGATCGGTCCCCTGGTTCAACTGCCTCGATTATGAATGATCTGGAGTACTGCCTTGATGATCTCAGGAGAATTCCTGGCTGTTGGTTTATGGAAATTCGTTTTAGAGGTAGAGAGAGAATATCTGCCGTACTTCGTTGCCTTGATTGTGCCGGTCCGCTTGGTGGCGTGGGCCCCGTTGTTAACCGCCGGAAACATGACGTCATTATGATTTTAAATGAATATTCTGTGGGTCGAGAAATAGAAGACAGGAGAAAATTTGGGGAGAGAGAGATGGAGGGAAATGAGAAAGGTTAGTTGTTTATATATTTCTCAGTGAGAGAGGATACTTTTAAGAGAGGAGAATATTTAAAAATAATAATAATTGGAAGTGGGAACTATTTATCGTTTGCGATGACGAAGAGGAGGTCAATTCCAGAATGATTCAGCACATGTTTGGTGTGGATTGGGTAGTTTTGGCCGATTGGGTAAAAATTTAAGATTTTTTTAAAATAAAAAAAAATATTTGAAGACATTAAAAATAATTTTTTAAAAAATATTTATATTATTTTAATATATTTTTAAATAAAAAAATATTTAAAAAAACAATCAACCTCTCGTGCACCCTTTTAAAACGATAGAAGCCATGGAGAAGTAGGGTGTTGACATGTAGGCGGTTGTTTTGCACTTGAGTTGTATCTGATTATAGCCATTCTGATTAGGAAAGTTGGAGTCCCTTGTTTGTAAAGTCCAATTTTAAAATGATATGAACATCGGATTCCTAGTGAATCACTGGCTTCTATCCCAAACAACACATGCACAGGAAAATCAGAGAAAATAAAAAAATTATTTTGTTTTTTTAGATCTCATACATGCAGTGTATGTCAGCACTGTTCATGAATTTCTAAAACAAGAAATGTCCCTTTTCAGGTTTTCTCCTTAATCATGCCTTGACACGTGAGATTCAATGGAATAAAAATGGAACGCTCGTTCGCCGCTAAAATGACGGGAACGGTATCTCCGGCGGTTGAGAGTTTGAAGTCCTCGGATATTGCTGCACTGATCTCTGATCATCTTGTTTGTCTTCTCTGAAATGGATTTTTAATAGAATTGAAAGGGGGGAAAGAGAGAGAGAGAGAGAAACAACCAATCAATTACTTGAAAAGGTGGGAAAAACCAAGGAAGTAGAGAGTGGTATAAATAATTAATTAAATATAATAGCTACATTTGTCGTAGTCTGTTGGAGGAGGTATTGCCTGCGGGTGAATGTTGGGTGTTTGGAACGAGGTTGCTTTTCAAAAATTTAAATAAATAAATAAATTTAAAATTTTATAAAATTACAGCTCAACCACCGTATGAAACACCATCTTAATTCAGGTGTTAACTTGAAGGACAATCAAGGGCAGTAAAAGAAACTTGAACGAGTTATCTGCCATGATTAATTCACCTACAACTCTCGTGTATAGGAATCCACCTCTTCTAGCTGTTGCAGATGATTAAGTTTGAGAGAGGAAAGGCACCATTACTTGTGAAGCAGATCGTAGAGCTGGATCACTCCGCCCCTAGTCATCTTCACTGTCTTGATCTTCAAACAAGTCTTCGGCTGGGTCAAACACAGTCATGTCAGGGAAAAGCTCCAGGAAGTCATCTTTTACCTGCTCTCTTAGTTCTGGGAATGGAATCAGCCCTTTCAAGATCACACGAAAAGCCAAAGATATTGGTGGGTCGACAGGCGATCGTCTCATTTCCTCATATATGTCCATCGCCTCGATCTGAGAATCCATTATCCAAGAAGGCCCTCGTTATGTCCCCAAAGGTATGCTGATCAAACAAAACTTCCTCTCTCTTCAAATCTTGCCAGACCTGCTCTGCTTCATCTACCTTTTTGTTTCTTGCAAGCATCATAAGCATGTCCCTGAAAGAGAACATGTCTGGCGCCGATACCATATTTCTTTGCGCACGACGTTGTATAACTGAAGAATACACACAGATCCTAAATCAATAAAAATTACATGTGCACGAAAGATAGACGAAATACTTGTAAACATCAATGCAAATTAATACAGCAGTGTGAATATTTGTGCCCTTGAAATGATTGAGCTACCATATCGTCAGGGGAGAGGGAGAGAGAGAGAGAGAGAGAGAATTATTCCAAACAAAATTTTGGCTTCTGATCATCCACTTCTAACTCACACAAGAATAATAGAACATCTGTTGAAATGTATCATGTTGTCCAATTAAGATTGTGAAAATATCCAGAAGGAAAAGGTATTATCAAAGCGCTGGGAGAGTCAAATGCCTGCATGTGCATGACCTCTCTGTCCCTTTTTTCACTAGTTTCTCAACCGCAGACTTGGCAATCCTTGTAATTTTAACCTCGTCTAAAGTGAAGAATTTCTCACACCCATCAAAAAATTCAAATCACTGGGAAAGTTACATATAAAAGGACCTCTATTTCTAGCAAATTGCAATGAGCATCCTGTCTGTTTCACAAGTCACTCTGCATGCTTGAATGATGGTCGGCGTCTTGCAATTTTTAGTACTAACACTTTGCAACTGCAGTTAATGTTCATGAAAAATGTTAAAACTATAAGAAAATTGTCATTAGTTACATCAGCACAATTACTTGGGGGTGTTTGGAGTGAATTTCAATATGTTTTTTTATTAAAATTTGAATTTTTTTTATTTTATAGCAGTCATACAGTCATTTTTGTTTTTGGTATATGGATTTAATCAACAAGTTCAAACCAAAACTTGAAATGGAAAAAAATTTAGCAGTGCAAAAAAAATTATTCATCAGAAAAGGGACAGCGACAAATGCCTAAAGCAGCAGATTCAAGCCTGATCTAGAAGCTAAGCAAACACACTTCTACAGAAGCATCTTTTCTCAAAACCTGTGCTGCTCCTCGAGACCGAACCAGAGTGATGAAAAGATAAACCCGCCCACCAAAATGGCAAATCAGATAGCGAAAGTGAAGCAACCTCTGGTGGCCCAGAAGGAAAAAGGAAAGTGTTCAAACACTTGGCTCGTACACAAACAAAACAGGACACGATATGCATCCAAATCTCAGGCAGCCTGAGCATAAATTACAGGCCATGACTTTTTACTATGATTAGCAACTACCACCTTTGCATACCACAAAACTCAGCCATAAACTTCGTTAACTAGACACACCAGCTACAAGCACTCGCTAGATGC
>Ga0325400_1006156_pt1 | contig 11388 bp, 3 predicted proteins | sample PopdelMetagenome_2_FD_205662 | JGI IMG/M metagenome (GOLD analysis project Ga0325400, IMG submission 205662) | Populus deltoides microbial communities from Bellville, Georgia, United States - Xylem-PdKOR-R1 | ecosystem: Host-associated > Plants > Phyllosphere > Stem > Wood/Secondary xylem...
AAAAAAAAACATCCAAAACAAGGCAAATATGTCAAGAACATAATTTTTGGTTTCTTTGTTATTTTTTCTATTATTTGTTTTTTTCTCGAAAATGTTTCAAAAATGGGGTAAAAATTGGATAGCAATAAATGCCTCCTCTTTACAATACTTATAGAGCAAAAACTTGTTGAGTGCATTACGTAGTAAGTTTGTAAAGATAAATGAACTATTCTTCCAAAACCAATAATCTCAAAGCTTTTAGTTTAGTTGACCCAAAACTTTGTCTTCACAACAATCCCTTTCAACCAAGACTATGATCAAACTATTTATAACTCGGTTAACCTGAAATCTCAATCTGGCAAATCCATTTAACCAAAACTCAAATCTTTGTTTACAGCTCGGTCAATCTAAAATCCCAATTTGATGACTCCCTTTAACTAGAACCAAAATCTTTGCCTGCAACTCGGATAACCTGAGATCCCAATCTAACAATTTTCTTTAACCATAACCAAAATCTCAAAGACATTTCTACTAACTTGAGATCCCAATCTAGCGATCATCTTTAACTAGAATCAGAATCTGTCTCTAGTTAACCTAAGATCCCAATTTGGGGATCCCTTTTAACAAAAAACTAAATCTCTGTCTTAGGTTGAGTTAAACTAAAATCTCAATCCGGTGATTCCCTTTAACCATAACCAAAATCTATGCTTGTATTTCGATCAACTTGAAATCCCAATCTAGTGATTTCTTTTAACCAAAACCAAAATCTAAAATAGCTCGACAAACTTGAAATCCCAATCTGATGATTTTCTTTAACTAGAACAAAAATCTGAAATAGCTTAGCTAACCTAAAATCTCTTCTGGTGATTCCCTTTAACTAGAACCAAAATAGCTCGGTCAGACTAAGATCCCATCTGACAATCCTTTATAACCAGAACAAAAATCTAAAAAACAATTAAGCTAACCTAAGATTCTAATATGGCGATCCCATTTAACTAGAACCAAAGTCTCTGAAAAATAGCTCGGCCAACCTAAAATCCCAATCTAGTGATTTTATTTAACCAGAACCAATATCTCTATTTACAACTCGGTTAACCTGAAATCCTAATCGAGTGATTCTCTTTAACAAGAACCTGCATCTCTATATTCATTGGGTTAATCTGAAATCTCAATCTAGAGACCTTATTTAACTAGAATAAAAATTTTAAAAACAATTTGGCTAACCTAAGATCCCAATCTAGCGACCCCCTCTAACTAGAACCAAAATATGAAACACTAAGAAAACCGTATGCTCAACTATTCTCCTACATAACTATTTTTTTTCCAGCTCAGTTAACCTGAAATCCTGAATCTCAACAATTCCTTTCAACTAGAACTCTCCTAAGGTGTTTTTAATTATTTTGATTGAATCCAAAACATTTTAATTGATAGAATTAAAAATTAAGGTTCTTGATGGCAGGGTTCCCAAAACTTAAATTCTTGATAGCAGACTTTTCTTTTGTTCTTCTTAATGACAGGGTTTGAACTTTCGTCTTTCTTTGAGAATTTCCTAATAGTAGGATTCTTCTTACTTTTCTTCTTGATTGCAGGGTTTGAAACTAGGATTCCTGATGATAGGGTTCTTCCTTTTTTTTTTCTTGATGATAGAGCTTGATCAAGTTCTCCTTGAACTTTCCTGGTGATTAATGATTGCAGGGTTGACATCTTATCTTCCTGATAACAGAATTTATCAAGATTTCCTAATGACAAGGTTGAAAACTTGTTGCTTTCTGATTGCAGGGTTGACCTAATACTTCCCAATCATAGGGTTTGAAAACTTGATACTTCCTGATTTCTGGGTTACCCTAAAGACTATTTCTAATGACAGGATTGATCTTCTTATTTTCTTTAGAATTTCCTATTGGTAAGGTTTTATCTCATCTTCTTCTCGTTCCAAGGTCAAAACTATGATTCTTTATTATCATTAACTCAATGATTCCTTCTTTGTTCACTTAGATTCATCAAAATCTTGTTGGATTTCATTAAGGATTTCTCTTATAAAATTCAAAAACATTTATGCAATGCTTTAGGGTTAGATAACATGCATGCATTCTTACCTAGTTTGGAATATAAGCCCCCCTCTTCGATCCTCCATCATCATAGGGTTTCTTTGTTTGTTATCCAAAGCCTTCTTTATTTTTCTAATTCACCAGCTCATTCGAGTTACTTGTATGCCAACCCTCCACTCAATTGTAAGAGCAATGCCCATCCTGGACTATTCATGATGATTATTTCTTTAATTGTTCGTCAAGCTTGACCATGCCCCAAGTGTGATGTTGCTTGATTCATCATGAAAGAGTTTAATAAATCATTTATTTCCTAGATTCTCTCAAGAACTGTTCTTTGATTAGTTGTGTGCATCCTGCCAACAATTATCAAAAAGTTTTTTAGTGTCGACCTCATCCTAAATTGTCAATCATCCACGAAGTTGTCTTTAGTTGAAACATCTCTTTAAGTATATGTTATCATCACCTGTAACAGTCCTAGCTATTCGTTTCTATCAATGCTAAAAGATCCCAACATATACTTTTAATTTGAGGGTAATTTTTTTTTGATAATTTGTAAAGAATTCTATCGAAATTTCGGTAAAATTTCCTTTGTATATAGAATATCTCAAGTTATAGACTACTTTCAAATTACCTATTCAATCCATCACAACAAGGTCCCACAGTTCTGAACTTTAATTCCATCATCAATACTCGACAGCTCAAAAATTCATCCACACAATATATATATATATATATACCCTACGAACAAGATCAATATAAACATAACTGACATATCATACAATAACTTATAAAAGGAAAAGAGATACTAAAATGTAATAAGAGAATTAAAAATATAACATAAGTATTATAAAAAATTTCAAAAGGATTAATTACAAGATAATTAAGTTCTGATTCATACATTATATCAGAGTTTACATAAATAACACACTACATGCTGAGCTAAGATTTTTATATACATCAAAGTTTACACAAAAAGCATACTGCATAATCTAGCTAATATTATTACGCTTGAGCTAAAGTTTTACATAAGTTTAGCGAAGTAGAGTCCTAAAAACTAATAAGCTCCCTGTGTATTAGATGAACCTGTTACAAAAACGACTTAATAAGTATACAATTATATTGACAACAGAAATAAAAATGATCATATAATGAATACAAATAAAGCATAAGTTTTCTATTAGTTTCCTAGGAATTCTAATAATCAACTTATAAATTTCTTAAGAATCATTTAAAACTCAATTCGACATCATTTATGTATTCTTAATTGAATACTCTTACTTTCTTACATGAGCCTAGTAACTTTGTTTAATTGGTTTTATTAAATCTTCAACTTTACATAGTCCAACCTGGACATTTCAGGAAATTATACTCATCAATTTTCTCAGGTCATCCAAACATGGATACCCTTTACGAATTGAGCCTTGTCGATCATTCCCAAGCGTCCCAACATGGACATCATTAGCTGAAACTAATCTTGTAATTCATTTCCCGGCAATCCTATCACGGATGCCATTAGCCAAAACTAATCTTGAAATTCATTTCCCGGCAATCTTATCACGGATGCCATTAGTCGAAGCTAATCTTGTAATTCATTTAGGAAGACTTTAAATTGCATAAGTGTAAAGGAGAGGGAAAACCACGCACCTGCTCCGCCTATCTCGTGACTTCCTCCAACAGAAGATCCAATCCTAGTCGCTCCTCTTGAATCACAAAGAAATCTTTGGTTATGATTCCTTCAAGCAAATGTTATAGGCAATTCATATTCATTCATTATACATATGATACTTTCTATGCTTGTTTTGTTACTCATCATAATGTACATATACATATCAAGTGTATTTTTAGAGTTAGCATATAACGTTCAAGTGTTCGCACGACTCAGTTTTGCATAAACAAGATTTCAATATTTATGACTTGGGTTTGTGTCAACAAAATTTCAATGTCTATTTCCATCTAGACCCTTTTATATGTTTCTTTTGAATGTTGACATATACATCTCCCATGATTTGGAAGAATTCATTTCAACATGAATCATTAGCATGCCCAAAATAACTCGTCTTTTACACATTTAAATTTGTCCATCAATTTACAACATGACCAATATGTAATTTTTGGTCTCTAAATGGAATTCTAGAGCTTCACTTCAGGTGGGGACAAATCCTAGTGAAATTTAACATCATTGAGTACAACTTTCATGTATAAGGTTGCCCAAAATTCTATTATTCATCTTCTAAAATTAGTTAGAAGTCAGGTAGTGAAATTTATCCTGTTACAAACATCGTGTCCACTCAATGATATTTTGCCTATATCTGAAGTTCTATAACTCCAATTAAGGCAAGGATAATGCCAAATGTTAGTTAGCTCATTCATCTTCAACTTTTATATGAAAAGTTACGGAAATTTCTATCATCTTTTATATCTAACAATAGTTTTAATTCTGATAACTATAGTGTCTTGTTACGAACAACTTGACCTCTTAATGGTATTTTGCCTATATCTAGAGTCCTATAACTCTAATTGAGGCAAGACCAATTCCAAATGTTAGCTAACTCATTTCTCTACAACTTTTATATGAAAAGTTACAGCAATGTCTATCATCTTCTATGTCTAACAATAGTTTTAATTCTGATAACTAAACTGTCTTGTTACGAACAGCTTGACCTCTTAATGATATTGTGCCTATATCTAGAGTTCTATAACTCCAATTAAAGCAAGATCAGTGCCACATGTGAGATAACTCATTTCTCTAAGACTTTTATATGAAAATTTACAGCAATTTCTATCATCTACTATGTCAAAGTTTTGTTGGAATTTCCATTACCAAACTATCTAGACTTGAATTCATGGATTTAGACACTAATCAAACATTTCCTATGCATCTTTTGAACATCTTAAGATTCCATTACGTATAAAATCTATTAGGAACTAGCAATTGAAGTTCATTCCTCATCAAGACATCAAATCTTTCTTCTTCTTCTTCTTTATTTTTATTTCATGATAACATGACTCACACAACTTGAAGCATCAACATAAAGTGTATAAGTGCAAATCAAGAAATATAAAAAGAAGTTAAAAAAGATTTTACTTACTGCACATTTCATCAATCTTTATCATTGAACATAGAACATCATTATATTATTATAATACCATAGAAAACTCCCGCCCCCCTCATATTTTTTCTTTTGGCCGAATGGCGGGGGTTTCCTACAACTCCCACCTTCATCAATCCTAGTTAAAAAAAATATGTGTTCCTTGACTATTTATGCTCTAGAATATGTATTTGTATTAATTTTTCATTTACCCTAATTTAATTCAAGAATCCTAAATCACTTCATTTGGGCTTTTCTTCTCATACAACCTCACACCTCAAATATCAAGTTCCAAGGGTAAAAGGTTACTCTTACCTCACGAATTTAGAAGAAATTTGAGGGAGTACTTGGGTGATTTTCTCCTCCTTCCTTTCGGTTTTTTTTTTTGTTTTAATCGGTTCTCTCTCTTTTTCTCTACTTCAAATTCTTGATTTTTCACCTTACAATTATTCTTTTTTCACTCAAGCACATTGTAAAGGAAACATGCAAAGGATTTCTTGTTTGAAAATTGAAATAGGGGAGGGGTTGTTCTCTATAGTTTCAGCTAGCTTTATGGAGAAGAAAAGTCTCCATCTTACTCTCTAACATGTATTCATACCCCTCCCTAATTGGGACTAGGCTTTGTTTGGTTATTGTCCTATTAATTCCTAATATTTCTTCCTCTACAACTTTCATACACTTAAATCCTCTATCTAGTAATTTTTCATTCCCACACTTTAATAGTTAGATTGACTTCATAATTTATTTACTTATTTTGAACTTCATAAATATTGATTTTTTTTTGTTTTCTAATAAATTTCAACTTGTGGTTTACATTCCCCCCTCATAATGAGAAATTTCTTCCTCGAAATTCGAGTAATATACCTCAATTTATAAATAAGTTGGGATATTTTTGCTTAATCTTTGAATCTTTTTCCCATGTTTCTTCTTTGATTTGTGAGCTTCGCCACAAAACTCTAACGATGAGAATTTTCTTATTGTGAAGTTCTTTCTTGCCCTAGTTAAGAATTTTTTATTAGTTTCACCTCAAATGTTAGATCTTCTTTAACCTCTACTAGAACTTGAGGTAACACTCGTGAAAGGTCAATGTCGACTTTTTGTAGCAAGGAAACATGAAATACATTATGAACCTTGGCCAACTCTAAGGGCAAGTTTATTTCATATGCTACAGGTCTGATGTGTCTTAGGATTTCAAATGGTCCAATGTACCTCGGAGTTAACTTCCCCTTCATCCCAAATCTTAACATATGTTTCTACGGAGTTACCTTTAAAAATACTTTATCCCCGGGGCTAAACTCGAGGGTCTCCTTCAAATGTCCGCTTATTTCTTTTGTCTATCCTATGTTGCATTTATTCGATCCTTAATGATTCTCACTTTTCAGTGGTAACTTGCACCAACTCTACCCCATGCAACTTTTTATCCCTGACTTCTTCCCAATACAAGGGTGTCCTACACTTTCTGCCATAAAGAGCTTCAAATAGGGCCTTTCCAATTGTTGTTTGATAATTGTTATTGTATGTGAATTCTACTAGCGATAGGTGCTCCTCCTAGTTTCCACCAAATTTCAAAGCACATGCTCTTAGTAAATCCTCTAGGATCTGAATAACTCTCTGATTTATAACCCAATTCTCATAAAGAACATGCTCGATATAGTCATAGGAATCTGACTATAAAAGACCATGTTTGCCAGTTTTTAAGAAAACTGGATGGGAAGCCTATCCTCGACCCATAGAGGGCGTTTAAGTCGTTCTTGGATGTAAAACCAAGGGAAAATGTGAGCCACAATCACAACTACAATTTAAGCCTTCGTTTGTAAAAACTTTGTGTCTTTTGGTTTTATTATTGTGTTTTATAGTTTCTTATATTTGTTTAAGTGTGTTTTAGGATTGTCAGTAGTCATTGTTTCAGGTGATGTCTTCTATACTTTATCTTTCTACCTTAGGACATTGAGGACAATGTCTCATTTTGGTTGGGGGGAGAGAGTAGTAGTTGACATTTTAAAAAAAACTAACTAACTAACTAACTGCTTTTGTTTTTAATAAAATCATTTGACAAAACTGTTATTACTAGGATGACAGAATAAGAGAGAATTTTATTGACTCTTGAGACGCATCTTAGTAAATATTTTCCAATGGTTATATTGCTACCCAATTTTTGACCCATGTTTTGATAAATTTTCAAAAATAATAAAAAAATAAGGATTTACATGTGACGATAACATAGAGCATCAGGGCTAATATTAAGGAAGCAATATGTAAGGAGATAATTATTGAATCATATATAATTACTGCGATATAAAATACTATAGATATATGATTTGATTCGTGCTAGTTATGAAAAATAATCACTGCAATATAAAATACCATATATATAGGATTTGTTGGTGCTGGTTATAGAAAACAATCTCTGCAATAATTATTGCAATATTTCCTTGAACAACACGTACATAGATTTATATATAAGTGAACCTCCAGTCATATGGGAGGGGGAGAGAAAATTTACATGCGGTTTTGCACAATTTAAGAGAGCAACAAAAAACCCTAAACCACAAAAAACCCTAAAGCTCTCCCTTTTGACACAAGAGTCGGCTGCCCACCCTCCAGGGACAAAAAAAGCAGCCGCCGCCCCAGGAAGCCCTCTTCCTTCTCCTTTCAGCCGACCAGAGCTCCCCTGCACTCTCTTTTCCCTGCTGCCAACCAAACAGACCAAGAGCTAAACTCTAAACCACAACAACCACACATTATTCCCCCCCTCTCTCTCGGAATCTTCAAGACTCTTTTGAACAAATAAAAGACAGTACCGTAACTTTCAAAGCAAAGCAAAGTAAAGACAGAGTAACTGCAAATTGCTTCAAACGCACCTCATTTGACACGTCATAACGCCCTCCTCTCCTCCATAATTACATCTCTCCGTTTCACTCTTCTTGAGCTACTACGAGGAGCGTGTTGCTGGCTTGTCATTGTGACATGGATTGGGTTATTTTTGGAGGCTGAAGGACTCACAGTTGTGTCCTTTCAAGTACTTGGTCATATAAAGACGATCCTTGTGCTGATCATAGGATTCTTTTTCTTTGGAAAAGATGGTCTTAATCTACATGTGGTTCTGGGCATGATTATAGCCGTAGTTGGGATGATTTGGCATGGCAACGCCTCATCTAAGCCTCGAGGATAAATTAAGCATACAAGGGGAAAATAAGACGTGAGCAGCAACCAGTCGTCTCCCACTTTGCCTCCAGCCGCTGCCTCGCAGGTAAGTCTTTATTTCCTTGTTTTTGCCAAATTAATTACCTTGCCAATATAGTATGCATATGCATGCAACTATGGCAGAACCAGTTACTGGTTTGAGCTAGTAACCAAGGTTGGGTTTTAAGGGCCATCCTTGATTTTTTTTCTAGACTATCCAGTTTTCTTGCAAACTTTGAGAATATATGCGCGTGATTTGTTGTCTTTAATTATGATGCTTATGTTTTTTTCGACAAAAAAATATAAAAAATATTTTTTGTGTGTTGCATACGGCCAATACCCTAACATGTTTTGAACATTCTTTTAAAAAAACAAATATTGGAAGTTTCGAAAATGTGTTTTCGCATGGATTTCTTAAACACAACTAAAATTATTTTCTTACATTTCTGGATTTTACAACATGTTTGTAAAACTCCAAAGGGTATTGGCCAATATTTCAAAAAATAAAAAAATCTTATTTTGGGGGAAATTCATCTATTATTCACCGTTAATGTTTAGATAAAGAAATCTCAAAGGGATGAATATCCAAAATATTTAATGGAAATAATTTGTTATTATTCACTATTAATATTTGGATAAAGAAACCCTAAGTGGTAAATATCTAAAATAACTTTCTAGGGATAATAAGTAATCACACACCCTTGAAAGAAGCCTTGATTATAATCGAGGAAATTTTAATTTTTTTTACTCCATGGTTTACGAGCTGTGAGAGTATAAAACACTAAGATAAAAATAGACATTTAAAACGCCCTAGATTTCTAAATTTTTTGTTCTTCCTTGCGATTTACGAGTCGCAAACTCTAGAAATACTAAAGGAAAAATGAGCTTTTAAAACACATGGAATCTCCTTGGATTTCTATCGTAATAAATTTAGTTTCAATCAAACCTAGAAAAACTGATGAGATTAGAAAACAACAATACCATAGCAATTATAAAGCAAACCAAACACCAAGCAGCTTACCTTAGATAGGGCGTACTAGGGGTGGTAATATCTTCCCTTTACGCAACCAATCCCTTGCCTTAGAATCTCTGAAAGACTAGCTAGGGTACCTAGTGACCAAAATACTAGGTGGCGACTCCTTTACACGAAACAAAAACCCCGAAATCAATCGAGGGTCGCCGCACTCCGCCGCGAGGGTGCGATAGGTTATTTGCAATATTCATAAGGTCTATCAGAATATTTCTTGGAATATTTAGGTTTAAAAACTCTTGCATTATTATCACTTGATTCTGCTCATATACTCATTTACAAGTATTCTTAAGCCTTCATTTTCACACACACACACTTTAACATATGATTGTGGGGTTGCACATTAGATTATTACATTATTTATGTTCTTTTGTTAAAGGTAACAACTAAGGGAAATGGATAGTATATAATTTGCAAAAAAAAAAACAATTTGATAATATTGATGATAATAAAAACGTAGATAAGTTTGGTTTCGTAGCCTCCTTAACCTAAGCAATTAAGCCTGAAAGGGTGTTTTAACATCTAATACCCTAAAGTTAACTGACTTGGGAGCTATTGGCCCAAAGCTTGTTACATGGGTTAAGGAGAAAAACTTAAGGGAATCAAACATTGCACTATCTACGTATCACTATCTGCAACTCGAGTTACTAAGCTCGTAGGGGTGTCTCAACACCTAATGCCCTAAGACCAACTGGTCTGGGAGTCATTAGCCGAAAGTTCATTACATGGGTTAAAGATGCATTGTGTTTTAAGTTATATGTATATATATTAAAAAAAAAAAAAAGAAAAAAAAAAGATAATAATCCCAACCCAAGGAAGTTAACCTTCAACATTATAACAGAATATTGTTTTCTTCCAATAAAAGTTGTATCATCTATGTTTTCATACATTGAGCATATAAAAAGAAAGGTTTATTATCATCTATGTTTTCATACATTGAGCATATATCTTGTATTGAGCAGATATATAAATTTAATGAGAGTATGTTTATCTGAATAGATTAATGGAACTTGAATGATGAATGCCTTGTGGAACTTGTAAATTGTTTTTCTATTTTAATGCTTTAATTACTAAGGACTAGTAATAAGCTGGTTGGGGGTGTGATTAGTACTTGAAAATGCATTTTTATCAAAGTTTTATATCATCATTTTGCACGTGAAGTATCAATAACTCCTTAACTAGAGCATGTTTTATAATAACATGTCTAATAATATAAGATACCTTTAATTTATGGTAAATTTTCATCTTAAATGCAGGCATATCACATAAATTAAATGATTGATTGATGAGTTCAACTACTGAAATTGAGAAGACAAAGAGAGGGTTAAGCTTAGAAAAGAGATGCTGGTTTAGTCTAAATTGAAACACTGTTCAGTCATTGGGTCATATCTGGAGATGTAGATCTTGGATTTCAATCTGGTTTCTATGGATAGAAAGCTAAGACATAGGCCTAAAACATTCATGGGAGTCCAAGACTCAATTCTGCTGTTTGGAAGTCCAAATCTTAGCAACAATGGAGAAATCAGAATTTGTCCTGCAGCCTAGATACTATTCAATGTTTAGCCCATATCTCGAGTTCTAGAAGTCCAAATGCACCGATTCTTTTTTTGTTGGAAAGATGAGACAATTTTCTAGAACTTTCATAGGGACAATCTATTTAAATTCTGACGTTAGCAATGACGTTTTGTTCAGACAAGAAGATAAGGATTGTCATCAAGTCAAGATGTGGCCACCCACTCAACAATTAGTCATCAAATCAAAAGTTCCAAATTTTGGCCTATAAAAGGAGGTATTTGCCATGCATTTAGGCATCTTGGTTTTTAGATCAAGATCATGTTCTTGCTCTCTCTTTTTATATTTTTGTAATGCTTAAGTTTTGCTTTCATTAATTTCTTGTTTATGCCTTTCATTTCATTTCCTTTACTTAGTTAACTGACACGATCAAAGAGTTGATGTCTTATCCCAAGTGCAGGAGTGTCACAGTAATAAATAACCCGGCAAGACCGGGGTTGAACCACAGAGAGGTTAATTGTATAAATTATAATTAATAAAACAACAA
>Ga0325400_1006164_pt1 | contig 11381 bp, 4 predicted proteins | sample PopdelMetagenome_2_FD_205662 | JGI IMG/M metagenome (GOLD analysis project Ga0325400, IMG submission 205662) | Populus deltoides microbial communities from Bellville, Georgia, United States - Xylem-PdKOR-R1 | ecosystem: Host-associated > Plants > Phyllosphere > Stem > Wood/Secondary xylem...
CAGCAGCATGGTTAACTAAGTTGTTATAAAGGAAAAGAATGCATAACTGACTGTAGCTGAAAAACAGGGAAAACTAATCATCCTTTTTCTTTTAACAACTTTGCATTCTCGTCCTTATTCTTTAACAGGGTAAACAAATTAAAAATATTTAAAAGAAAAGGCAACAGAAAAAAAGTAAAATAAAAATCTCTCACCAGTTAATTTTGGATGGAGAAAATCCCCCAAGGCAATTCCACTCCTCCACCTATCATCGTCGCTCCTCCTCTCTCTAACTTAAAAACATCCTTCATAATCACCACCACAGTAACAAAAACACACTTTCAAAAATACCGTTGTCATCTTCATCTTCTTCTTCTTTTAAAAATGAAAGCAGCAATCCTCCACCACAAATAGAGTGCCCTATTCCACTTGATCATAGACATCATATCTATTTAAAGAGTGCCATAGACAACAGGGGATGCATTGAGAACTCATATCGCAATCAATCTTTTCGAAGATGTGTTCCTTATTACGATGAAATTCCTTTCTTTAATGGAAATCTCTTGAAGAAAGACTTCATTAGATGGTTATCAAAGTTTGATGTGTATTTTTTTTTTTTTTTGAAGAGCATTTCTATTTATCAAAAGGTATGATTTTTGACACATAAACTTACTTATGATGCTAAAGATTGGTGGTATGGTGTTTAAGATGATAGATTTCGTGACGGTATGTCTAAAACTTCATCATGGAAATTTATGAAAAAAACTATTAATTTTGAGTTTGTACAAGATAATTATAAAAACATTCTATACAAGGCACATGAATAATTAAATTATCATCTATTGTATTTGATTTAATTTTTTCAAATAGCAAGGTGGCGAAACCTTGGACGAGATTGATTGAGGTTGTAAGAACTATATTGATTATGACAGATATAGAGGGTGTTTGGTTTAGAGGTGTGGCAGCTTTTTTTCAAAGGTATAATACATTTAAGCATAAACCACACCTTCAAAAACTATAAAAACATGCTTTTTACTCAAAAAAGCACAGGCTACCTCTCCTCCAAACACACCCAAAGGCTTGAAGGATGTTATTGCAAGATGAATGAATTCCATTTTAGGATTGATATCCCTAGTTTCAATAAAGATATGGACGTAGAGGATTCCTACATCGGGTTGTTGACCGTGATAGACTTAAGAAATACATAAATAACTTAGAGGGGAGAATGTAAAAACTAATCATGAATAGACTAAAGAGTGGAGCTTTTTGTGGCGGATAAGGGCTTATAATGATCTGATTACACAAGGTAAGCCACTTGTTGCCTCTTGATTTTGAATAAAAACTTTGTTTATGTATATTATCAGTGGAATTCAAAGACTACCGTGAACTTCAATTTGTAAGGTAATGAATTTAAGAGAGTATAAAGGGAAGAATTAAATATGAAAGTCTCTAGTTTTAGATCTCAAAGTTAGCCAATTACGTTAAAGATAATGTGATGGAAAAGGAAGCTAAAAACTTTAGTCTTTTGGTATTAAGATGGAGAATACAAAAACACATTGTGATCATTCTATCAATGACGTAGATAGATATTGTAAGCAAGGACGATGATTTCTAAAAAGTCACCTAGAGATATCATGAGAGATTGTCTTGGGGTTTTTTTCCACATGAAAAATAAGAATCTTTGTCATGATCTTCATGAATACATCAACAAATTTAGCATCATGGAACAACGTGAGACATTCAAAAAGTTTACATGGAGAATGAATGCAAAGAAAGAGGCATTAGTATTAAGAACATATATGAGAAGAAAGATTTGAAAGAGTTTTAGATAGAGGGAATACTAATTTTACTCGTTGGAGAGAGAATTAAAAATTACATCAAAGAAGGAAAATAAAACTCTTGTAACTCAACTCATAAAAAGTCTATGATTTTACATCACTTTTCTTTATCATTCAATATGTTCTTTATTGTGTATATTATAGTTTTACAAACCCTCTATATATAGTTGAAATGGAGAAACACACACCAGGATTTTTTTTTTTCTAATAAGTTAGTATACAAACCCCCAAATCTTTTTCTCGAAAAGCTTCTCATTCTTTGCATATGGTTTTGTGCCTAATTTGTCCCCACACACAATAATGGCCATAAGCATATAAGAGTTTATATATGTTTGGTATTGTGGTAGCTTTATGGTTGCAGCTTGAAAAAAATAGGTTTGAGAAAAAGCACTTTTAATTGTTGCAATTTAGAATTTATATATGTTTAGTTAAAACTATTATTGATACTAAAATGACTAAAAATGACATGAAGTAATTTCATAGATTGAAATTAAATAGGAAGTACGCGATTATTAATATATTAAAAATATTGCAAAACAATATTAAGATCCTAGTTTTATTGTCCTATTAAACTAGGTGCAATCTCATCATTAACATAATCCATTCATGATGACCTATGGTATCCATGACTTTATGAACATGGCACGACATTAATTAAAATATCATCAAGAATAAAATTAAGATGAAGATCAAATTATGTAAATGCATGATTTTCATAAGACTTCTTTCTAATGTAGTTATGTAGTATCATCGATGCCACTACAATTTGAACTTGTATTTTATAAGAACAACCAAACATGTTTTGCAAAACTTTCCATCTCTTTTTCCATACTTTAAAAGTACATTCTATCACATTGTGTATTGATAAGTATGCACTATTGAATACTCTTTTTGACTTCTTGGTTGTCCTCAATACTGAAAATCTGGTAAGTTATCTTTTACTTTTGTATGAACCTAAAAATCCATATTCATTTGGAAATCCAACATCGTCCAAATAATAGTTTCCTATAATAATAAATAATGAATTTTAAAGTTATTTCACAAAGATATGTTATCCTGAAAAATAGTTAAAGTAACAAAAAAAACCCTCAAGTAATTACCTTTAGATGATTTTGGAAATTTTATAATAAGATAGAAAAAGTGAATTTCTTGTTCCAAGAACGCAAGAATTTCCATTTACACACAACTTAATTGATTTTAAGCATATGTCAACAACGTTAAAATCTATCACAAACACCCGACATAACTGAAATCTAACTAAAAAATAAACATTCAACCTTCTCAGTTTTATTTTCTTAAACTTCGCTCATATATTTTTTTTAAATAAAAATTTAAGCTTTTCATCAAGATCTCAAATTGTTGACCGCATTACTCTGTTGTTCCTTATACGTAAGAGCTTTGTAGCAAATGCATGGAAGTCATCACCAACGATAATTCCATTTGCAGAATGAAGCTTTGTCATCACCTCTTCAATGCTACACCATTTCTTATCCTTCCTACTAGAAGTGCAATCACCCTTGATCAAAACACTATCAACTAGTTGATCCAAACATGAAAATAATTTAGCTTCAATTCCAGATCTCCCTTTGCCTTTTTTTCCACCTTTCTGTGTAGAATGTTCTCTATGTTTTCTTTTACCATTATTTTAGGTGTTATTGCTCGACTCCACGTTACTCACATCTTCTATAAAATTAGGAATGACATTCTTATTTAGATCACCGCTTCCTTCCTCCAAATATGCATCATCATCACCATTATCAACATCATCTCCATTGTCATTATCAACTAAAACTCCTAAAAAGGGATCCCAAACATATTGTCCATTAGCCACAATATTGTTGAATATTCTATCATATTTACTACACAAAGATATTTTAATGCCAGCATGCCTAAACATTTTTACTCCTCTAATTTCCTTTATAAAAGAAAATCAATGTAATTAATAAAACAAAATGTATTTCTCAATTATTAAAACTAACAAGTAGAAGTGAAACAACTAAAGTTCCTATCAACTAACCTAGATTTTTTCTTTTCACCACTCATCACTAGTAAAAATAGTTCCTTATTCACTATTTCAACTAACATCGATTTCAACATTTAATTTTCTCTAAATTCTACAATACTTTTTTATATCATCCCATTTATTCTTCAATTGTGTCTTAGTGAAAGCATGACCAATATATTATTTGAAGATAACCATCATATATTTTCACCCACGTATGGAAATGAGTATATAGTCTTATTCTCATATCAATGCTTTGATATAAATGTGACAAAAAAATATGTAACGTTTCTTTATTTTATCTTGACTCTCGAAGTATGTAACATTTCTTTAGTTTATCTTAACTTTCAAAACCTTTCATTTGCTTTGCTTTCTAATTCAATATCAACAATAACTATCATGGTTCAGTACTAGAGAATTAAAAATAAAAACCATTTCTAGATGCAAATTACTTAGAATACCATTCTAAGGATATTTAAAGCTAAACTATGCATTTATACAAGATACATGAAATTATGTGTTTCAAGACAGCTAACCTCACGGCTAGTACCAATGAAAGGTCTTAATTCTACTAACAAAAATAATAAGTTAGAACCAATGAAAGTAACACAATATATTCCATAATAATATTTTTACACTAGTTATGTTAGTATTGAATTAGCCTACTTTTGTGTTTTTATCATTTACATCATTAAGATGCTTATATAACTATGTACTTATATTCAGACATAAATTAACCCATATAAATATCTTAATATTTATCATATATAAAATTATCAATCTTTGCTTGAAAACATGAAGTAGTGCATTTGATATTCTTTGCTATAAAGATTTAATTCCTTTAAAAAATAGGTTCAATTAAATAAAGAACTTTTTAACATATCTTTTCACCGCCCCCATAATATACATCAACATCTGCTAGAGTACTCACCAGATAACATTTTGTAAATTTTGCTCATACAATTATTTATTTTTCATGTTCCACTAGACTCATAACAATATACAAAAAAAAAAAAAAACCAATCTCATATCTAATACAACATAAGCATAAGCTAACAAATCTGATAGATCTATATAAAAAAAAAACAATGAAGAGATTACAATTACTTATTTTTCATGTTCCACTAGACTCATAACAATATACAAAAAAAAAAAAAAACCAATCTCATATCTAATACAACATAAGCATAAGCTAACAAATCTGATAGATCTATAAAAAAAAAACAATGAAGAGATTGAAGCTAACTTCAACAAGAACTAGAACAATAAATGTAAATTTATTCAATGATAAGTTGCTTTTCAAATAGAGAGGGAAATCCACTAACTATTGCAAGTTTTTAAGCTACTGGGTCACTGAAACAACTCCGATATAAAAAGGCAAACTTATACATTCTTAATTAATTTCAAAATCAACAAAACCAACACTAACAGAATCAAAGCACAAAGAAAAGAAACCAAACAAAACAAAAATCACATTATATGCTTGTAAATATGACAAAGGTATACAAAAAGTGAAGTGAAGTTTGTACCTTCTGGAAAAGAAGATTGAAAGAAACCTTGGTATTTCTCTTTTAATGAAGGGTGAGTAAAGGAAAATCCATTCTTATATGCAAGTTATTTAATTCCATTATTTTTAATAAATATAAAATTATTTTTACAAATCTTATTGCATTTATCTTAGTATAAATAATTCATATTATTAAGTGAAAATTCTTGAAGCAAACTAAGATTCCTCAAATAAGATTTTTTTTTATGATCCAATTATATTGTATGTCTCCAGAGAGATAAATCATCCTTAGAAACAATTGACATGATTTCCTTGTAAAATGAAGCGAGAAACCTCATATGATGACTACCTTTTAATTAAATAGCTTATTGCATATGGTATTAACTTATCTTTATATGAACAAAAAAAAAACCATTTAAACAACCTGATAACTAGTTGTGTACCCATTCTACATTGTAGAACATTTTTTCATGTTAAAAATGATGTTCAAGCAGCGCAAATGCGTTTTAAAGAAGGAAAAAAAATTGTGACTTGAATCATAAACCAAATTGAGTCAAATAAGTTGGTTTTATTTTAATCAAATGATACAAAAATAGATAATGACATTAAATGGACCAAATTAAAAAATAATAATAATAAAGATAACTTGAGAAAAAATATATTTTTGTAAATGGAGACAAATGATGTAACTCAATTCTCAATTTATTAAATATAGAAAGGAAAAATTAGGTAAAAGAAAAAAACAAAAAAAATGGCTCGAGTTAATTCGACATGACAAACTTGTAACTCGGGGAATAAAGGGTGAACCAACCCGAGTTAACCCACCAGACCCGCAGTCAAGGTCATGAGATCAAGATAATCTAATAGAAAAGAAAATGTAAAAAATCACAAAGATAAAAATAAAATAAGAATAAAATAATAAAAAAAAGATGTCATCACATGTTAATTTTTCAAGCATGTGACTTGTAGCATTAGATCTGAACACCCTTTCTAGAAAAACCATGAAGTTCAATTCCTAACCAATTAGATGTTGAAGAATTAACTTGGAAAAAATATATCAATTACATAAAATGATTAAAAGAATGAGAGATAAAAATTAAAATACAAAATAAATTTTATTTTTTATTGAAGGGTAAAATTGAAAAGAAACATTAATTGAACTAAAGGGAAAAAAAACAATCAAAAGAATGAGGATAAAAATAAAATAAAAAATAAAAATAAAATTTTGATTGAAGAGTGAAATTGAAAAAAAATCAATTCAACCAAAGACCCAAAAAAAAAAAATATATATATATATATATATAGAGCAAATTGGGATGGAAGGATGAAATTGAAAACAAATAAAACTTCTATAAGAGGTTCAAGAAAAATATTCAAAATCAAAAGAATAAGGACTGAAGTTGAAATACAAATAACAAAGAGGGTCAAACTGTAATTTTCAAGGGAAAAGAGATAAAAAGAACGGAAACAAATGTCCATTAATGACAATCCGGTCCATCATCGCCAACACGTGCCGCACTATTAGGAATAGAACACGATGATGTTTCCAACAACATGACAAAATAAGTATTTTTAAATGTCAAGAGGCACCACACTAGCTACCCGAAGGGTGTGAGTGTTTCCCACGCGCTGGAGAGTGTGCAATACATGTCATACCATTTGATTTATTTATTTATTTTATTTTTTATATGTAGTCAGATATCAAATTGCTCCTAAGCTGATTTAATAATAACAAAAAACTATTATGAAAAATTGAAAAAGCCTATTGACATCAAATTTAGAATTTTTGCTTTTAAAGATATTTTGGTTGCTTCAATATGCTTTATAATTTTTTTATATATATATATTTGGTTAAATACCAAATTGTTCCGTAACTAACATTATAATAACAAAAAAACCACTATGAAAATACAAAAATGCCATTAACACCAGTTTTAATTTTTTTGCTTCCAAAGGTTTTTCGGTCGTTTCACTGTGCAATTGAAATGAAAAAGGACTTATTTATCCTTGGTGAGTTTGGTAATGACTAATGGGTATTGTGAAAAGACTTCAATGTTCTTGGAAACTAATGTTAAATTTTTTAATAAAGAGTTTAAATTTCAGTGAACAGTGCAAATGAACCTAAATGAAAAATACTTTTCAAATGAGGTTTAGCTTTTGTTGATTATTGAGGAAGGTGGTCCATCAAACTTTATAAATTGATTTTATTTTTTAATTACTGTGGTAGCTGTTTATACTTTTCAAAATTATATTTCTCTTGAAAAATATTAAATTAATGTGTTTTTTTAGTGTTTTTCAATGGTCTTAATATCCTGATGTGAAAATAAAATAAAATAAAATTTAAATTTTTTTTATATATTTTGAAATAAAAAAATTTTGTAAAAAAAACTTTCATCACAATAACAACCACTCCAAGTATAATGTAATGGAAAAATAATAGTTATATATTCACGTGATCAATTTATATAAGAACACTAACTGCAAGCAAATCTAACCCGCCGAGATGTCAAGATTGTTTTTGATGTTTTATATTAAAGAAACGAGACCGAGAGAAGGAGAGGGATGGGATGGTCAAAGCAAGATATGATTTAGGCAACAAAACCCTCCATTGCCCATACACATTTTTTTTATCTTTGGTGGACCCCACTCACCACATCAATACTGTACCGCACGGACAATGCTTCTTGCGTCACCGAAAGTGGCCGTTCATTGTATCAGAGCATGGAAACATGCATGGATGCACTAATATCATGTGTCGTGACAAGACATTTTCACATGAGGGCTCCGTTTGTTTGCTGGAAAGTAATTTTTTTTAGAAAATAAATTCTGAGAAAAGTGAATTTCAGGAAAGTGAATTTCGAGAAAGTATTTTTCGATATTTGGTAGTGTAATGAAAAATAAGTTGGAAAACACTTTCCAGTGTTTGGTTATGTCATGGAAAATGAGCTGGAAAATAACTTATTAATGTTTTATTTTTCTCAAGTTTATTAAAATAATAAGGAACAAATTTTACAAATTAAAAAGTTGAATAAGAATGAAATTGAAAAAAAATATAATTTCATAAATTATCTCAAATAAAATAAATAATAATCAAAATAATAGAGATCAAATCTAAAAAATTAAAAAAAAAATAAAAGGTGAATAAATTAAAATAATAATAATTAACATTTTATAAATTATTTCAAATAAAATAAGTAACAATCAAAAGAATAAGGACCAAATTTGATAGATAAAAAATTTCAATAAAAAAATGATAAGGAAAAAGCAAATAACAATTATAAAAATAAGGACCAAAATTAATATAAAAATTAAATTTTAAGAGATGGAATTGAAAAATAAATATACAAAACAAATTATATATCAATCAAAAGTTTGAGGATCAAATTTAATATAATTAGCAAATAATGACATTTCTAAATTTTTCACAACTTCCGGAAAGTGTTTTCGCCCAAATTTTCCAGGAAAACACTTTCCTGAAAACCAAACCAAATTTTTCTTTGACTGGAAAGTGTTTTCCGTTGACCAACTTTTCTAATGGCAAACAAACACAGGAAAGTTTGGAAAGTGGTTTCCCGAAAACCACTTTCCGGAAAACAAACACAGCCAAAGGAAAAACACTTTCCTGAAAACTAAACCAAATTTTTCTTTGACTCGAAAGTGTTTTCCGTTGACTGGAAAGTGTTCTCCGTTGACCGGAGAGTGTTTTCCGTTGACCAACTTTCCTAATGGCAAACAAACACAGGAAAGTTTGGAAAGTGGTTTCCCGGAAAGTGAATTTCGAGAAACAAACATGGCCGAGAACATATGTATTTTTCCTAACTAGCTATTACCTCCCTCTCAAGAGGGAGTATTCAGGAATTTTTCCTATCCTGAATTGTTAAATAAAATTATAAATATTTTTTAAAATTAATTATAAATTTATATACATAAATTTTTGAAATTAATAGTAAAATTTTAATTCACATGCACTATTTAAAATGTTAAAAAATAAATTTGAAAGTACATAAAATTAAAGTGAAAGTAAAAATAAACTCAATATTAAAGTTACATCTTTCGATGTTTTGTGAAATATAATTCATCTATAATCGAATTTGAATCGATATTATAACAACCCATCAACAGGGATAAAATAACAATCTCATGTCAACTAGAAAACAAAGTAATTAATTTTTTTCCCTCTCTCAATTCCTCCTTCCTTCACTTAATTCTTTTTTAGATTAGTTTTTTATATGTTAGACTTTATAAGTTTACAAAGTTATTCTCACTTTTCTTATTTTTTTTCCTTGAATTTTTTTTTTTATGTTTTTCCCTTACTTTTCTCTATTTCTCTCTAACCTTTTCTTTTCTTTTTTTTTTATTCTGCTTCTGCCTAGTCGGCAACATATTAAAGGGAGAGCTGATTTGTCTTATTTTTTAATGGCAAATAACTATTTTACTCTTAATGAATCGTTTTGCTTTTATTTGATGGTGTTTTTTGTTAGCACTATCAAATTCCGTTCATCCTAAAATTTTAACCAGATTTTATTCAATATATTTTAAGATCCCTCGTAAAATTTCAGATCAATTTGATGGTCGGATTGAAAATTACACCCAACAACGTAAAACTGGTCAAATTGTGATTTTTTTATCAAATTTCTGAATTTCTCAAAAAATTCTGAAATTTTAACCCAAGCTAAAGTATCATATTAGAAGGCTTCACGTAAATTTTCAGAATTTTTGATAACTCAATCGAGAATTACAATTTTTTTTTACATAAAACTAGTCACAAAAATATTGATAAAATCTTGACCTAGGCTAAAGCCAACCCTAGCCCTTAGCATACCTCTGCCCTTGCTACCTACCTTGTGATTTAAGATATTATTTAAAAGTGTGATAATAAACCTTGAGAGGGTGTAGGTTACTGGTCAGATTCTAAGTTTACTCTTTAAAAATTACCGGTTTGAGTCTCACAAACTTCAGGACCACTGGAGTCTTACATGGTAGTTAACTTCAGGGCTCATAGGATTAGTCGAGGTGCGCGTAAGCCAATCAGATACCAAAGCTAAAGCATCATATTAGAAGGCTTCACGCAAATTTTCAGAATTTTTTGATAACTCAATCGAGAATTACAATTTTTTTTACATTAAACTAGTCAAAAAAATATTGATAAAATCTTGACCTGGGCTAAAGCCAACCCTAGCCCTTAGCATACCTCCGCCCTTGCTACCTGCCTTGCGATTTAATATATTGTTTAAAAGTGTGATAATAAGCCTTGAGGGGGTGCAGATTCTAAGTTTACTCTCTAGAAATTACCGGTTTGAGTCTCACAAACCTCAGGACCACTGAAGTCTTACATGGTAGTTAATTAGAGGCTCGTAGAATTAGTCGAGGTGCGTGTAAGCCACCCGAATACCCACGTTAATAAAAAAAGTGTGATAATAAAGTTGTTTTTTTAAAAAATATATTAAAATAATTAAAAATATTAATTTTAAATAAAAAAATAAAAAAATTTTAAAAAACTTTTAAAATAAAAAAACAAATTCTATCTCCGCATGAGTTTGGTAAACTATTTTTTCCTTGTCACAGACTCAGTTTATGGGATTGCACGTCATCTTGTTTCTTCCTTCTGTTTTTTTTTTCATCCAACTGTGGTTTTTTATGGACCTTAATATATATATTTTAAATCATTTTATAATAATTCATTGTCATAGTATAGGCTAGCACGTTGGTCGCAGCTATAAGGTTGCAGGTAGTGACAATGCCATCATTATTTTTAGATAACTGAACGTTGTCGGTTTTCCCTTTTTTTTTTCTTTTAAAAAAAATACTAATAAAAAATTAAAACAAAGCCAGCCACACGGGCCTGTTACAGCTGGCCCAAGCGATACACTTGACCCTTCTCTATCAATTTTCTTTTACATTCCCAGGATTTTTTTATTAAATTTATTTATTTTCTGATTTTAATATGGTTATTAAATATTATTATAAATTCTTTATATAATTCTTAAATAATATAATAAGTTTTTATTTGAGTTTTAATAATTTCTTTTTAATTATTATATATATAATATAAAAA
>Ga0325400_1006165_pt1 | contig 11378 bp, 18 predicted proteins | sample PopdelMetagenome_2_FD_205662 | JGI IMG/M metagenome (GOLD analysis project Ga0325400, IMG submission 205662) | Populus deltoides microbial communities from Bellville, Georgia, United States - Xylem-PdKOR-R1 | ecosystem: Host-associated > Plants > Phyllosphere > Stem > Wood/Secondary xylem...
AGCCATCGACGACGCCGCAACCGATCCTCGATGATGGTGCCGGCGGGAAGGTCATTCCGCTACTCGCCTCCTTCAGCGGCCTGCGTGGTCTGCCGTGGGTCGGGTTGGCCAGCAACATCCTCAACCCCCGCCTGGTCATCACGCCGGATGGCATCTCCTACCGGGTCATGGGTCTACGAACCTGTCGCTGGGCCGATATCGCACAGGTCGATGTCCGCACACTGGGCGCGACGGTGAACATAGGCTTCGGGTTTCGGGGCAGCCCCATCACCTTCGAGGCGAATGTCGGCAGCATCATATTGGCGGCACGGACACTGGCGCTGCTGCCTGCTGATGTCGTGTTGACCAGCCGGGCACGATCAGTGCTGACGGAAGCGATCTGACACCCTCATCCGGGTAACGCCGTGCCGCCTTGGCAGAGGGGAAAAGATAGCCTTTTTTCCTCTGCCTGCCGCGTCAGGGCGAAGGATGCAGACGTGCTGGCTGAAGGGCCAGCTTACCCTTGCTGCTCGCCAATCAGCGGTCCGATCGGCAGGAGAGCGGGAGCGGTACGCAAGGCATCGCGCATCGCCTGCGAGCCGCAACCGTAATAGAAATCGAGGTGCTGACGGCCTCCGCTCAGCTCGGACCACACGACATCGATGCTTGGCGCATCCGTCGGTGCGTTATCGCAGTTCGGGGTGCCGGGCTGGTACAGCATCTCGTTCCCGACCGGGCGATAGGGCGCCAGCCTGGCGGCAAACGCCTGGTACGCCGCAGGCGTGGCCTGGAACGTCCTGATGCCGGTAACCGCCGTAAAGCGCTTGCCCTCGAACGTGCCCTTGCCGTCAGGCGCGATCGTGACGGCGTAGACCGGGCAGGTACCAAAACACGGGGTGGTCTCGTAGCGGATCGTCTCGCTCTCAAGCGCCACAGGCTGACCGTCCTGGGGGTCGCCGATCGCAGCACATGCCGTGAGCCCGGAGGCTGCCATCGCAGCCAGGCCCATGATCACTGCCTTGCCCATATCATCACCCCACCTCGTGTCTTGCCGGCTCAGCCGGACCTCACCGTGACAGTAGCAGGGAAAACAGCGTCAGGGGTACGAGCAACGCTATCAGGACAATGCGCAGGCCCCGGTGCCGGATAGCGAGAAACAGAAGCGTCAGCAGGGCCAGGGCACAAGCGGTGAGTTCGGCAAAACCCTGTCGGAAACCATCGATCATGCCATTGCCTGCAGCGTCGTTGCCGGTGCTGACGACGCCGGTGGCCAATATCAGCATCATGGCATCGAATATGACGATCGCCAGAAACCAGAGTGTCAGCGGTGCCGGCCGCGAGACCGACGCATCCCGGCCAGCTGTCACCTTCTGCTGGCTAACCGATTCAGTAGTGAGGCGCGGTTCCATGCGTTAACCGCTATGCCGTCATCGTAAGGCAAGCGTCAATCGCAGCCTGATTGTTTACGGTCCAATATCCTGACACCCATCACTCAATGACTGATATACAAATTATATTTATGAATGGCGTCTGTGCTTGACATCAATCATGGCCCGCATAGATGCCGGTGAGCAATCCCGTCTTTGTCGGGTGCATAAACCTGCCTCACAGATCAGGATCATCATGACCACCGAAACCAACGCCGTCGAACTTGCCACCGAACTCACCATTGCATGGCTGGGCAATCCCAACACGCGCACTTCCGCAGACGATGTGCCGGCGTTCCTGCAGTCGATGTACGCTGCGGTCGGGAAGCTGGGCAGCGCCGCGGTCGAGACGCCGGCCGACGACACGGCGGTGGAGTACACCCCGGCGGTGACCGCACGGAAGTCGCTCGCCAGCAAGGACCACATCATCAGCCTGATCGACGGCAAGCCGTACAAGACGCTGCGCCGCCACCTCGCGACCAACGGCCTGACGCCGGAGGAATACCGTGCCCGCTACAACCTCAAGGCGGACTATCCGATGGTGGCGGCGTCCTACAGCGAGGCCCGCCGCGCGATGGCCAAGACGATCGGCCTCGGCCGCAAGCCGGCACAGAAGGCGGAAGGTGAGGCCAAGCCTGCACCCAAGGCCAAGCGTGGCGGCAAGGCCGCGCTCGATGCCGCCAAGGAAGCGCTCGGCACCGCCGAGTGAGATGCCTCCAGGGGTGGCTGGGCCACCCCTGGACCTTGGCCAGCCCGGTCTCGTTCAGAACAGCTCATCGAGCATCAGGTGGAAGTGCAGCTTGCGCCGATCCGGTTCGGCGATGCCATATTGCTCGAACAGCCGGTCCTGCAGCGCCGGGTCGAACTCGCCGAGGCTGTTCCACAATATCGCCAGATCCTGATAGCGATCGGCGATGCCGACCCGGCCGGCGTCGATACAGCCGATCACCTGCCCGTCATGGATCAGCAGGTTATCGAGCGAGAAGTCACCATGCGTCACCACCGGATCGGGTGTGAGCGGCAGCAGCTCCTGCATGGCATCCCAGACCTGATCGGCGGTCCAGCCCTGCCGCTCCTCGTCGAACTCATCGATCTCGACCAGGCCAGCCTCGATCCGCACCCTGGCACGGGACAGCCTGAGCGCGTGATCGCTGTTGAACGGACATTCGCCAACCGGAATTGCGTGCAGGCGGCGCAGGAACGCCACCAGGGCATCGACAATGGCCAGGCGATCGTCAGGCCGGGACGTCAGCACCTGATAGGCTGTCTGCCCCGGTAGCGCCGTCATCAGCAGCCATGCCTGATCGGGGATCCGGACGAACTGGATAATGGTGGGCACGGTGAGGTATCCCGCCAGCCAGCGCAGCCTGGCCATCTCATCGGTCACATCATCTGCGACCGTGCCCTCACCGTGCTTCAGGAACAGGTCGGGTGCGCCAGGCTTGCCGTGGAGCCGATAGACCGCCCCGCCGGACTGGCCGACCGCATCGCGTGCCCATCGATAGCCGGCCACCTCGTCAGCCATGGTCGCGGGAACCGGTGCCGGGCCACAGGGCTGCTCGCGGTCATCATCGGTCATGTGATTGCCAGTGTGTCATGGCGCTCAGGTCTGCGCGTCAAAAAAAGGGCCGGCAATGCCGACCCCGTAGTCTTTAGGAGAGGATGCCTGAAAGGCACTGCCATGCTCTGCTGATTGCGCTACCAGCGCAAGCGTTATTGTGCATCGCAGCAGGATTTTTCATGCGGGCGTTCGTGCTATCAAGGACGAATAGGCCGCCCGGCCCCGTCGTGCCTCGGCGCCTGCCTGCGCACGTTCAGCCTGGCTTGCCAGTTCATCCCACCGCGCCGCAGACTGCAGCGCCCTGTTCATCACATTGGGCAGGGTCGCACCGGCCGCGATCGCCCGCTCCGCCTCTGCCCGTTCCCGGTACAGTTTCGCTTCCTCTGCCATGTGCCTGCTCATCAACATCAGCGATTGATCGTTCGAACATCTGATCGTCAACCTGTCGGGGCTGCGTCAAGCGCTACGGCCGATGCGGATGATCACCGTTAAAGGAAGTGACCGGGTATAGACGGAGGCGTTGCGCTCGGTCGGGCAGCGGCGGAGGTGCCGCAGGCGGCGCATGGGGCGGCCGTCAGGCACTCGCTCAGGGCAGCAGCGGTGCCGCCCCCGGGCCGGCCCCCACCGCGTTGCGACCCCGAATTACGCGCTTATCCCCCCGCCTCGCCCGCGAGCTTCTTTGGTCGCTTTCGGTGCAGTCTCGTGGTGCACCCGCCCCGAGGGGAAAACCGCCCTGCAAGGGCAGAGAAAAGTCGACGACCACGGGTGCGTTTCGGTGCAGCTGGAGCCGTGTTTGCGGCGGGGGTGGTGAAACACTGGATCGACCCCGCCACACGCATGAATCCGGTCAGAGCGGGACAGCGACGATCGCCAGTCCCACCACCCGGCAGACGGCGAACACGCGCCCGATCTCCGCGGTCGCCTTGCCGCCTTCGAGTTCACCGACGAACCGCCGGCCGACCCCGGCCGCCAGTGCCACCTCCTGCTGGCTCATGCCCTTGCGAATCCGCGCCGCCCGCAACGTCTCGCCCAGCTCGTCGGCACTGCCGAGTGGGCCGTGCCACGCCGGCGTCGGCTCGCGGTTGGCGAAGAAGCCGGCGGGCAGTCCGGACGCGATCAGCTGTTCCTCTTTTCGGGAACAGGTCGGTTCATCCAGCTGATCCCGTACGGGTGCAGCCTGCGCCGGTACGGGATCAGGATGCGCGCGAACGGGATCATGGTCGTTGTCGTTGGCAGGCGCGACCGGCACGGCCGGTGGCTCGATCGGCGCTGGCACTGGCACTGGCACTGGCGCTGGCTCCGGCGCTGACGCGGCCGCGATCGGCTCGGGCAGCGGTGCGCCGGTGACGATCCCCTCGAACTCGGCACAGGCGGCGATGGCCGCGGCCATGTCGCGCGCGCCGATCGCCGCGTGGATTGCCTGCGCGGTTTCGCCCAGCCGCTCGACCGCGCCGAGCTGGTCGACGAAGGTGCGCAGCTGCAGGGCCTGCACGGTGAGGCGATGCCGGATCGCCATGCTCGCCATGCCGGTCGCGACGTCGCGCCTGATGGCTGCGAGCTTGGCGAGCAGCTGCGCAGCGTCATGGGGTTTAAACGGGCCTGCCTCGCCGTCCCGGCTGTGCGTCGTCACATCGATGTCCCTTGTTCCCGTTCGGGAACAGCGCCCGAAGCTGTGTACCTGGTCAGGCGCGATCGCGGCGGAGACGATTGCCGCCGCAGTCCCTGCCGACCCCATGGATTTCCGGCATGTGCTGGGTAGCGAAACCGGCATGGTGCCCCGTCGACACCGCCATCGCCGCGCGGCCGGCCGACCTCGATCCGGCGGCCGGTCACCCTGCTACCCGACCGTGCACCGGCGGATGCCAAAAGTGCACCAGATCGCACCGGTCGAGCGCGGCTTTTTTTCGCGGCGCGGCCAAGGACCTGGGCCGGTTTTCCAGCGGTTAGCGAGTGCACCGTGCGGGACATAAAAAGTGCGCAGGTGAGGTGGGGTGTGAAGTGCGCAATTCGGGGTCGCAACTCTGCGCAGGGCAGCCGGGGGGTCTCCAGGGTCGCTGCCGCCCCGGTTGCGGCCCTGACGGCCGCCCCACGCGCTGCCTGCGCCACGTTGGCCGCAAGGGTGACGTCGGCAACCCGGACGCGACGATCCCGCCTGCTCTCACCGGAGAGCATTGCACCGGCGCAAGCCGGGGCGTCCGACCGCGGCGTCATGCGCATCGGGTCGATGGCACCGGGACGGTGACGGGTCATGCGACCACCAGCTAGTGCCACGCCGAAGGCGTTCGACATCATCTTATATCTCTTCTGCCGGATTGAGACCGCATGGTAGACTCGCGCTACCTTCCCTGGCGGCGACGGCGAGGCCAAGGCGCGCGAGGATGGCGGCAAGCCCTGGATCGCTGACGATCGCGTGGGGCAGCTCGTCGAGGGGAAGGCTGGCGATCATCCCCCTGAACTCGGCCGCCCCCTCCTGGGCACGCCACTCGGCATCGGCGGGGATCGGCGCCTTGCCCATCAACCGGTCGACGGCATCGCCGATGAGCCTGGGCACCTTCAGCCAGTAGGCGTTGGGGATCTGTTTGACCCGCGGGCCGCTGCCGTCCTCGATGCCGGTCGGCTCGGTGCGACGCAGCCAGTCGATGAAGCCGTGCGCCTTCAGCCGCTTGAGCGCAGCGACGATCGCGCCGCGTGATCGCCGCACCGATCGCATGAGATAGTCGATCGACGGCTCGAGCCGGCCGTTCCGGTAGTCGACGATCCGGTAGAGCTGGCGCAGCACCTCGATGCCGACATGCCCGAGCGGTCCGTTGCGTTTGCCCGGCGCCTTGTGCTTGCGGTCGAAGTTCTCGGCCGCGCGCAACGTCGCGCCGATCCGCTTGCGGTCGACCGGCCGCCACACCCGGTTCTCGCGCTCGCCGCGGTGGAAGCTGTTGCGGCGCACCGGCTGATACGTGCGGTTGGTCTTGGGGGTGACGCCCTTGAGGACGTCACCGATCGGACGGAGCTTCACAGGGTATCTCCATGGGGAAGCAGGGCGCAGCGGCGCAGACGCGCCAGCGATGCGCGGATGCCGGTGAGTGGTCGGCCGAGCCGCCCGGCGATCTCGGCGGGGGTCGGCCTGGTCGCGCACCAGCGATAGATGAGCAGGAAGCGCAGCACCGTCCGGTCGAGCGCGCGGATGACCGGGCTCGGGTCGTGCGGATCCTGCCGGTCGAGCAGGGCGTCGAAGGTGTCGACGAACGCCTGTGACGGCACGCTGTCGCGCACCGCCGCAGCGATCGACGCCGGCAGCACCGGTGACGCCGGCCGGGGCGCGGGCGCGCGCATGCGTGTCGCGCGTGCAGTGGGCGAGGCCATGATCGCCGTGGCTGCGGCGGACGGGCCGGGACGCGGTGGTGCGCGCAGCGGCGGGGTGACGGAAGCGCGTCGGATCGACAGGGTGCCAGCTATCATGTCGGTCTCCATGCTCGGGAGCTCGATTGGGGGTCGCGCGAACGGCGCCGGCGAACCGGGGGTGGTCGCCGCGCCTCACACGGGTCGGGTGCCGCGGCCTTGCCGACGGCTGGATCAGGGAAAGGCGTAGCGCTCCGACGGTGGTCGAGATCGCCCCCGGCCAAGGCGCGTACGCCTGGCTCGCCCTATCCTTTTACGCTGTGTGGGCTACGTCATGGCCACCTCCTTTCGGGAAGGGCCGCCGGTGGCGTTGGCGTGGGGCCGTTTGGCCGCCGGTGGCGCGTGGAAAGAGGTGCGCGGGGTGGACGCCGGGATCCGGCGTTCACTCCGCGCAAACTGGAAAGGGGATGCGCGACGGTCACGCGCGGAACACCAGGCAGACGATCGCTGCCCATTCGTCGAGGCCGGCCACGGTCGCACAGACCTCGCCGTGCAGCGCGAACGTCGGGATCGCCCGAGACGCGTGCAGCTGCTCGACGTGATCGACGGCCATGCCAAGGTGCGCACTGATCGCAGCCGCTCCGCGCAACACGACAGGCTCGCGCTGATCGCGCGGCGATGACACCCGGGGAGGGGCGGCGCTGGCGTCGTTATGGGTGGGTGTCATGATCCTGTGATCCGGGCAAAGCAGGGGCGTTCTCGAAAGCGGGTCCGAGCGAGCAGGATGGCGGCGGTGGCGGTAGGGTTAGTGGTGCAGCGTCTTGGGTGGCCGCAGGCGGGGCTTGCTGGTCACGCTGGTCACGCTGGGCACCGGGGCGTCGAGCGTGTCACGCATCGGCGCGTTCCGTCAGCAACAGCAGCACAAACCAGCGAAGCAGCAGGTCCCGGAATATCTCGCCGATCGGCCGCGCCAGCGGCACGAAAGGCGCGAGTTGTGCGGGTCCTGCGGGGGCGATCATCGTGCCGGCTCCAATCCGTCATAGCTGGGCGACGTCGATCGCGGCGTCGCTGGTCCGTCTCCGCTCGCCTTGCTCGCCAAGAGGATGCGCGTCCGTAACTCGATCGCCTTGGGGCCGCCCTGCTTGCCGCTCAGGGTCCGCCATGCGCGAGCCGGGTCGACACCGTTGTCCCTGCACCATGCCGTCAGTGTGCTATTCTGGAGAATGAATCCCACCTTCGCCGCTTGCAGCACGTCTGGCAGTGGTGAAAAAGCGGTTCGGATGACCCGGATCCTGGACAGCGATGGAAGCCTACGCATATCGCTTGCAAAGGAATTGTCAAATTCCTTTGCAGAGCTGTTGCCCATTCCTCGCGGACAAGAAAGCGATGGTCTGTATGTCACGGCTTTCTTGCTGGAAGTCGCTCACGCGCTGCGCGTGAAGGAGGCAGAGCTGGCGCGGCTCCAGGGCATCAGCCAAGCCACGCAATCATCGTGGAAGAAGCGCGGCGCGATCCCCGACAAGCAGCTTGAATGGTTCCAGGTGCAGTTCGTCCCGCTGGTGCTGACGACGGTTCCGATCGTGAGGGCCAGCGTCGGCTTCTACGACATCGGGTTTCCGGTGGCATTGGCGATTTTTGATCAGACCGACTTCAATCCCTATGGTGGGACATTCGATAATCGCGCTCAACAGATCGCTTCCTGTCACCAAGAGCTAAGCGCCATCGGCAACCTTGGCGGCTTCGTAGCTTCGAGGCTTGGCTGCCGCCTCGACAAGGAAGGTTTTGAGGGCGATGTATACGAACGCATCGCCCCCAAGACACTGCATCTGGCTCGGATTGGCCGTCGCTTGGCTGAACTGTCGCCATCACCGGTTACGGTGCGGGAAGATCAGCGACTATAGCGTCCATGTCGTCAGCGGTGTGAAGACATAACCGTTCCAGCGCTGACAACGTGCCTGAGAAATCCCCGTCGAGATTGTCCTGTCGTGCGAGCAGGCAAAGGGCGAGGCCGATTGCCTGACACGACATGGCGGCTTCCTCGACCTTCTCGCGAACGGTCTTCGGCTGATTGGCCCGCGGCCGATAGGCGGCTTGATCCATCATGCTGCAGTCTCGCCAGCCAGAGCCGCCATCATCGCGTGCTGGATCGTGTCGCCATGTCTGCCGATATCGAGCGCCTGATGCCGCGCCAGCGTCAGCAGTACGCCGATCCCCTTCAACAGCTCGTTGTCGTTGTCGATCAGATACCCGGGGACATTCGTCTCCCGCATGATGCGGCGCACGTCCAGGAGCATAACCTCGACACCAAGGAGCAATGCATCAACGGCTTCAGCCGCTGCGCTGACCTCGCTCGCGGTGCGGTGAACGGGATCCATGCTCATGCGGCCGCCCTCCACTGTGCGTCGAAGGCCGGTGCGATAGGGGGACCATCCTCGCCGGCAAGACACCGATCGAGATCGCCGTCTTCCAGGTCGGGATCGCCACCCGCGTGGTCGAGGACTGCGATCAGCGTTTCGATCATGTCGCCGATCCATGTGCGGTTTGCACGGGACAGATGCAGTGGTGTTGCTGGATTGGATGCACATGACCCAAATCGAGTCAGCACGGTCTTAAGAATGGGCGCGCGCGTCTGCGCGCCCGTGGTAAGGGCATGTGAAGCCATGTCGATCCTTTCGCGATCGCTGTGGTCAGAGCCGGGTGGAAGTTGACGCTTCCGCTCGGCTCGTTACTGTGCTGGCATGGTTAATGAAGCCCGTCAAGAAACTTTGCCAGCACGGAAACGCCGTGGTCCGGCACCCACCGGCAAGGGCGTTCAGATCGGCGTTCGGCTGCAACCAGCCCAACTCAGCGCGCTTGATGCGTGGATCGCCCGGCAGGCCGAGCCTCCATCACGAGCGGAAGCGATGCGGCGAATGGTGACGATGTTTCTCGACAACGAAGTTGGGTGATTTAGTCGGCGATCGCGAACACGACGATTCAGTGCCTTTATAATGAGCCATTCCGCAAGGCGCAGATTTTAGGTGAAATTTGAACAGCGGTTCATAACGACAAGCTATCGGGCAACCTGTTGTTTACGACACCTTTTTAGATCGAGAGATCAGGAAGGTGGTAATCGCCATGAAGCAAGATGGGCAGGGGCAGGCGGTTTGCGATCAACGCCATGCATTAGACGTCGATTATGGAAAAATGTGGGAGACGCTGAGCCAACGACAGCAGCACCTGCTCGGCTGTGTCAGAGAACAAGGCCAGCTATGTACGGCTGCTATACCCAACCGTGACACCCTGCCATCCGCACGATGGCGAACCGCACAGGCCGCGCGCCATCGGATGGATTATCTGATGACGGCGGTATTGCCGGTTATCGAGACGCGGTGCTCACCGATCGAACTACGCCAGGTCGCGGCATTGCGCGACGGTACCCCCTCCTATCAGCGCTGGGTGACCGCCTTTATCGCGAAATGGCCGGGCGAACGGGTGTTTGCCGACTGGCCAGCTTATCAGATCGAGTCCGAGGTGTTTCGAAACACCATCGTGAAACGGGTCGATCAGGAGGCGTCGATCATCCGGCCGATCCTACGTAGACTGGAAATATCAGCGGTGTCACGACAGTGAGCTGCGTGTTGTTCCGTGCGATACAATCATCGATTGCATACCGGTTATAGTATGATCGTAGGTTAACGCGTTAAAAATATGTTCATGCGCAGTGTGAATATAATACTGTCTGGCTAACTTATTAGTTAGGATGCGGAGAAGCGGTCTGTCAAATCCTCGACGCGAAGCGCAGCGCCAGTTGGCGTTGGCGGAGATACAGCTGCTCGACACACCACCCGAACCTGAGTTCGATGCGCTTGCGCGTCTCGCTCAGCAGATGCTGGGTACCAGCATGTCATCCATCACCCTGTTCGACGCCGATCGGCAATGGTTCAAGGCACGGCGTGGTCCACTTGCACCGGAAACCGAACGCCAGCCGGCACTTTGTGCAGCCGTGTTTGAAAGCGAGCAGCCAATCGTCGTTGGCGATGCCCGTATCGACGAGCGTTTTGCCACAAGCCGGTTCGTCACCGGCGCCCCACATATCCGCTATTATGCAGGTGTCCCGGTACGAGTTCGGCAGACCAACGGTGAGGCGGTTACGATCGGCACGTTATGCGTGCTGGATGATACGCCGCGAACACCTGCACCGTCTGACCTCAAGATCCTGCAGGATCTTGGGGCTGCTGGCGGACGCATTGGTTGATGCACGTGCTACGGCGCTACGTGCGATCCGGATGTCCGAGGACCGGCACGCCGCGGTTGAGCATCTCGAGCGTGAACGACGGCAGTTCAAGCAAGCCGAGCACATGGCGCGGATGGGATCCTGGCGATACGATCTGGAACGCAACGTCACGACCTGGTCGGACGGTGTCTTTGCCATCCACGAACTGCCTCCTGAAGGCGGTGTGCCCGAAGGCGAGGTTATGACCTACTTTCCCGAGCCGTACCGGACCACATTCCTGGGCGCAGTAGCGCGCACCCTTGATACCGGCGAGCCATTCGAAATGGATGCAGACTTCACCACAGCCAAGGAGCATCAGCGGCGGGTGAGGTGCTCATGCGAGATCGAGCTTTCACATGGCAAGGCCGTGGGCCTGATCGGTCTCATCCAAGACATCACCGAGCAGCATGACATGGAGCAGAAGCTCCGCCATCATGCACGCACCGATGACCTGACGCATCTGGCCAACCGTCGCGAGTTCAACCGTGTCCTTGATTGTCGCATCAATGCGGCCCAGCAGGACGATATCGATCTGGCCGTGCTGCTTATCGATCTGGACGGCTTCAAGGCGGTCAATGACCAATTGGGGCATGCAGCAGGGGACGAAGTGCTTTGCCACGTGGCCGAACGGCTGGTGGCGGCCTGCGGTGCCGACTATTTCCCCGCACGGATCGGTGGCGACGAGTTCGCTATCGTGACACCGGTGGGCATAGGTGCCGAGCAACTGGCCGAGTTCATCCAACGGATCACTCGTGACCTTCGCATCCAGGCAAGCGACATGATTGGATCACCTATCGTCACAGCCAGCATAGGATACGCCTGG